>JGI26533J51211_1002837_pt1 | contig 8889 bp, 9 predicted proteins | sample ThiBiot_750_biof_FD_51211 | JGI IMG/M metagenome (IMG submission 51211) | reverse complement strand
GTTTCCTTGTGGGTGAAGAAGGGCATCGGCACGCCCCAGTTGCGCTGGCGCGAGACGCACCAGTCGGGGCGGTTCCTGATCATCGCCTCCAGCCGCGCGCGGCCCCACGCAGGAAAGAACTGCGTCGCATCGACCGCCTGCATGGCGCGCTCGCGCAAGGTATTTCCCTCGCCCGCAAGCGGGAGAGGGTGGCCCGCAGGGTCGGGAGAGGGCTGTGTGCTTGTGGAGGGGGCTGACGCGGTGCCGAGACCCTCTCCCCCGACCTCTCCCCCGCTTGCGGGGGAGGGGTGTAAATCCATGCCGATGAACCACTGTCGCGTCGCGCGATGATCGGCGTCTTGTGGCGCCAGCAGTGCGGGTAGCTGTGCTGCAGTGTTTCGTGGGCCAGCAGGTTGCCGCGGGCGGCGAGGGTGTCGATGATGAGCGGATTCGCCTGCCAGATGCTCATGCCGCCGACCAGCGGCACGCTGGCGTAGAAGCGGCCGTCGTCGCCCACCGGGTTATCCACTTTCAAGCCGTAGCGGCTGCCCACCACGTAGTCGTCGAGGCCGTGTCCGGGCGCGGTGTGCACCGCGCCGGTACCGGCATCGGCCGTCACGTGGTCGCCGACGATCACCGGCACCTGGCGGTCCTGGAATGGATGCCACAGCAGCGCGCCTTCGAGCGCCTGGCCGGTCGTGTGGGCGACGACTGCGGCGCCTTCGCTCAGGCCATATCGGGTGAGCGCAGTCTCGCGCAGGCTGTCGGCGAGAATCAGCAGGCCCCTGGCCGTGCGCACCAGCGCGTACTGGAAATCGGGATGCAGCGCCACCGCCTGGTTGGCGGGCAGCGTCCAGGGCGTAGTCGTCCAGATGACGAACTGAACCGGTTCGTCGATCGTCGCGATATCAAAACGTCGGGCGAGGTCGGCGCGGTCGGCCACGGCAAAGCCGACATCGATCGCGGGCGAAGCCTTGTCCTCGTACTCGACCTCGGCCTCGGCCAGCGCCGAGCCGCAATCGACGCACCAATGCACCGGCTTGGCGCCTTGATAAAGATAGCCGGCCTGCTGGATCTGACCCAGCACGCGCAAGGTGTCGGCCTCGAACTTGAAGTCCATGGTGCGATACGGATTCGCCCAGTCGCCCAGCACGCCGAGGCGGATGAAGTCGGTTTTCTGCCGTTCGATCTGCTCGGTGGCGTAGGCGCGGCACAGCTCGCGGAATTTCGCCGGGTCGATGTTTTTTCCGTGGGCCTTCTCGACCTGCAATTCGATCGGCAGGCCGTGGCAGTCCCAGCCCGGGACGTAGGGGGCGTCGAAGCCGGACAGCGTCCTGGCCTTGACGATGATGTCCTTGAGAATCTTGTTGACCGCGTGGCCGATATGGATGTCGCCGTTGGCGTAGGGCGGGCCGTCGTGCAGGATGAATGTCGGCCGCCCGGCCGCGGCCTTGCGGATCGCTTCGTAGCGTTTGTTCTCCTGCCAGCTTTTGACCCAGCCGGGCTCGCGTTTGGCGAGGTCGCCGCGCATGGGGAAGGGCGTATCGGGCAGGTTGAGGGTGCTTTTGTAGTCAGGCATGGTGTCCGGGTTTATTTGATCGTGGCCAGGAAATGTCTGGCGTGGTCGACATCGCGGCGGATCTGTGCGGCGAGACTGTCGAGGTCGGGATATTTCGCTTCGTCACGCAGCTTGTGCAGGAAGTCGACGCGCACGCGGCGACCGTAAATGTCGGCATTGAAATCGAACAGGTGCACTTCGAGCACGGGAACGGCGTCCGCGCCCTTGACGGTCGGGCGTTTGCCCAGGCTTGCCACGCCCGGCAGCGGCGCNCCGTTGAGGCCATAGAGTCTGACGGCGAAGATTCCCATCAACGGTGGCCGGTTGTGCCGGAGCTGGATGTTGGCGGTGGGNAAGCCGATGTCGCGCCCCAGCTTGTCGCCGTGCACCACGCGTCCGGAGATGCTGTAAGGCTGGCCCAGCAGGTGCGCTGCATGGTCGAGTTCGCCGGCGGCCAGCGCCGTGCGGATGGCCGTCGAGGACGCGCGCTCGCCCGCGACCGTCACGGTGGGCAGCGACTCGACGTCGAAACCGAAGGTCCTGCCCATTTCTTTCAGCAGGGAAAAATCGCCCGCGCGTCTGGCGCCGTAGCGGAAATCATCGCCCACCAGCACATAGTGCGCCTGCANGGTCCGGCCCAGCACCTGCTCGATGAAGGTTTCGCTGGACAGCGCCGAGAACGCGCGGTCGAAGCGGAACACGTGCAGCCGGTCGATCCCCAGCCGCTGCAGATGTTCGGCTTTTTCGCGCAGGCTGGACAGNCGCGGCGGCGCCTGTTCGGGGGANAAGAATTCGCGNGGATGCGGCTCGAAGCTCAGGACGCAGCTTGGCAGGCCGCGCGCGNGCGCCGCGTCGCGCAGACGGGTGAGCATGGCCTGATGTCCGAGGTGCAGGCCGTCGAAGTTGCCGATGGTGACTGCATGGGGCATGCCGAGGGGATGAAAGCCGTGGGTGATGCGCATTGCGGGCGGGGCGCCGAAAAGGGCTTATTCTAGCCGATTCAGGTCTTGACCGTCCGCTGCCGGCCATGCGCGGCAAGCGTTATTCCGCGGCGCGGCGGACGAATTGACGTGGACGGAAGCCCATCAGCGCAAGCGCTGAAAAATACAGCGCGACNCCGCCGCCGACCAGCAGCGCCAGCCGCGCCAGCCTTTGGTAGGAGTGGGCGTCCAGCCACCACTGTGTTTCGCCCATGGTGAAGTAGAGTGCCGCCGCCATCAGCGACACCGCCAGCAGCACCCGCAGGAAATACGCGGCCCAGCCCGGTTGCGGCCGGTAGATCTGATGCTTCTTCAGCAGATGCAGCAGGATGCCGGCGTTGAGGCAGGCGGCCAGCCCGATCGACAGCGCCAGTCCGGCGTGGCCGAGCGGGCCGATGAAGGCCAGGTTCATCAACTGGGTGGCGATGAGCGTGAAGATGGCGACCTTGACCGGCGTGCGGATATTCTGCCGCGCGTAGAAGCCAGGCGCCAGCACCTTGACCAGGATCAGCCCGACCAGGCCGAGGCTGTAGGCCACCAGGGCACGCTGGGTCATGGCGACGTCATGGGTGTCGAATGCGCCGTAGTGGAACAGCGTGGTGATGAGCGGTACGGCCAGTACCGCCAGCGCGGCGGCGGAAGGCAGCGCAAGCAGCAAGGTGAGCCGCAGGCCCCAGTCGAGCAGCTTCGAATATTCGNNNGGCGANTCATCGGCNTAATGCTTGGCCAGGCTGGGCAGCAGGATGGTCCCCAGCGCCACGCCCAGCATGCCGGTGGGGAATTCCATCAGGCGATCGGCGTAATACAGCCACGACACGCTGCCGGTGGCGAGGAAGGAGGCGAAGATGGTGTTGATGAGCAAGCTGATCTGCGCCACCGATACGCCGAGCGTGGCGGGCGCCATCAGCCGCAGGATCCGGTGGACGCCCGGGNCATTGATGTGTCGCGTGGGGCGCGGCAGCATGCCGATTTTCATCAGGTGCGGCAGCATCCATGCAAGCTGCAGCACGCCGCCCAGCGCGACACCCCAGCCCAGCGCCAGGACCGGCGGGTCGAAATACGGGGCCAGCCACAATGCCGCGCCGATCATGGCCACGTTCAGCAGGGTCGGCGCGAACGCCGGAACCGAAAACTTGCTGTAGGTGTTGAGCACGCCGGCCGCCAGCGCCACCAGCGAAATGAAGACGATATAGGGAAAGGTGATGCGCAGCAGGGTGACGGTAAGCGTGAATTTTTCAGGGTCGGTGCGAAACCCCGGTGCGCTGACATAGGCCACCCACGGCGCGCCTGCAATGCCCAGCAGGGTCACGACGACCAGCGCCAGCGTGAGCGCGGTGCNGACCTGGTTGACCAGGACGTGGGTGGCGTCGTGGCCCTTGCGGGTCTTGTATTCGGCAAGAATGGGGACAAAGGCTTGCGAGAACGCGCCTTCGGCAAACAGTCGCCGCAGCAGGTTGGGAATCTTGAAGGCGACGAAAAAGGCGTCCGTGAACATCCCGGCGCCGAACACGCGGGCGATGATGGTGTCGCGCACGAATCCCAGGATACGGGAGAGCAGGGTCATGCTGCTGACCGCAGCGAGAGCTTTGAGTAGGTTCATGGGGGCGCGTATTTTGCGCGCATTGTGCGGGGTGCCGCGCCGCGCTGCAACTCCATTCGCCGCGCACTTGATTTTTTGTCGCGTTGTCCCGTACAATCGCGGGCTTTGGTGGGTTTGTCCCGTACACGGCGGGGTGCCTGCGACGATTAAATCTGCCCCGCGCTGGATGCGGGGTCTACAGGAGCAGAATATATATGGCGAACTCCGCCCAGGCGCGCAAGCGCGCACGTCAAGCCAGCGCCCAGCGCGACAAGAACATGAGCCAGCGTTCCGAACTCCGCACCGCGATCAAGAAAGTGCGCAAGGCCATCGAGGCGGGCGACAAGGCTGCGGCACAGCAGGTTTTCCAGGCGTCCGTGAGCGTGATCGACAGCATTGCCGACAAGAAAATCGTCCACAAGAACAAGGCTGCGCGCCACAAGAGCCGTCTGTCCCTGGCTGTCAAGAGCATGGCTTGAGCATCGATGCTGCCGGATTGATTTCGTGCCACACCGATAAAAAACGCCGCGCCTTGCGGCGTTTTTTATCGGCGATCCCCGGTTAATCCCCGTTTTCTGTGAGGAGTTCGTTGCTCTCGGCGAATGCCTGCAGGAAACGGTAGGCGCCGGGATCGGCTGCCTTGAGTTTTTTATTGACCACCACGCAGCGGATGCCTTCCAGCGTGGTGGGTTGCACATACGGCGAGTAGTTCATGCGGTTGTTGGGATCGATGACTGAAAACACGCATGCCAGGCGGTCGGCCCAGTCNCTCGGNCGAAAACGCGAGCCCTTGCCGGTGAGGCCGCGAATAATGAAGGGAGCGTCATCCATGGAGAGGCGAGTGGTCAATTCTGGAACGACGGATTTTAGCATGCGGGGTACCGGGTGCCGGGCGGCTTTCATCGCCTCCCGAACCAATACCCTGTTGCCGATTCCGATGTTGTTCTGCATGGCGAGCGGGTGCTCTCACCGTGCGCTTTTCGGCCTATAATCAAGGCGCTGCATGACAAGCACGGCGGCTTTGGCCGCCGTTTTCTATTTTTCCATTTCGCTGTTCCATCCAACACGTGGCGCAGCTATTTCAGGACAGCCTGATTGAGGACTGCCATGACGACACATTTGATGAATACCTATAACCGCCAGCCCGTTGCGTTCGTGCGTGGCGAGGGTGCCTATCTGTGGGATGAGACCGGCAAACGTTACCTCGATGCGGTCGCTGGCGTGGCGGTGAACGGCCTGGGCCATGCGCATCCCAAACTGGTGAAAGCCATCAGCGAACAGGCTGCGTCGCTGATTCACTCGTCCAACCTGTACCGCGTGCTGCGCCAGGAGGAACTGGCCGACAAACTGTGCGAACTGTCGGGCATGGACCGTGCCTTCTTCTGCAATTCAGGCTGCGAAGCCAACGAGGCGGCGATCAAGCTGGCGCGTCTGTACGGCCACGGCAAGGGGATCGAGGTGCCGACTATCATCGTGATGGAAAAGGCCTTTCACGGCCGCACCATGGCGACGCTGACCGCGACCGGGAGCCGCAAGATCCAGGCCGGATTCGAGCCGCTGCTGACGGGCTTCGCGCGGGTGCCGTTCAACGATCTGGACGCGATCCGCCATGTCGCCGAGCACAACAAGAGCGTGGTCGCGGTGCTGCTCGAAACGGTGCAGGGCGAGGGCGGCATCAACGTGCTGCCGGCGGAATACCTCGCCGGGCTGCGGCAGATCTGCGACGCGCACGGTTGGCTGTTGATGCTGGACGAAGTGCAGACCGGCGTCGGCCGCACCGGCACCTGGTTCGGCTTCCAGCATTCGGGCGTGCAGCCGGACGTGATGGCGCTGGCCAAGGGGCTCGGCTCGGGCGTGCCGATCGGCGCTTGCCTCGCGCGCGGCGCGGCGGCCGAGGTGTTCCAGCCAGGCAATCATGGCTCCACCTTCGGCGGCAATCCGCTGGCGTGCGCGGCGGCGTTGGCGACGCTGCAGGCGATCGAGGAAGAGAAACTGCTCGACAACGCGCGGGTGCGCGGCGAGGCCATCCGTAGCGGGCTGCGGCAGGCGCTGACCGGCGTGCGCGGCGTGCTCGACATCCGCGGCGAGGGCATGATGATCGGCATCGAGCTCGACCGCTCCTGCGGCGAGCTGGTCGGCGTGGCGCGCGACGCCGGCGTGCTGATCAACGTTACCGCCGATACGGTCATCCGCCTGGTGCCGCCGCTGATTTACGGCGCCGCCGAGGTCGATGCGCTGGTCGCGGCGCTGTCCGGTGTCGTCAGACACTATCTGCAGCAGGCGGCGTGATGCTCAGGCATTTCCTGCAATTCAAGGATCTGTCGCGCGACGAACTGCTGTATCTGTTCGAGCGTGCGCGGCTGATCAAGTCGCGCTTCAAGCGCTACCAGCCTTACCATCCGCTGATCGACCGCACGCTGGCGATGATTTTCGAGAAAAGCTCGACCCGCACCCGGCTCTCGTTCGAGGCGGGGATGCATCAGCTCGGCGGCACGGCGATCTATCTCAACACGCGCGACACCCAGCTCGGGCGCGGCGAGCCGGTCGAGGACGCCGGCGAGGTCATTTCGCGCATGGTCGACATCGTGATGATCCGCACCTTCGAGCAGGACATCATCGAGCGCTTCGCTTCGCATTCGCGGGTGCCGGTGATCAACGGGCTGACCAATGAATACCACCCGTGCCAGATCCTCGCCGACATCTTCACCTTCATCGAGCATCGCGGCTCGATCCACGGCAAGACCGTGGCATGGATCGGCGACTCCAACAACATGTGCAACACCTGGCTGCAGGCCGCCGAAGTGCTTGGCTTCAACGTGCACGTGTCGACGCCGCCCGGTTACGAGGTCGAGCCGGAACGTGCGGGCCTGTACGGCACCGACCACTTCGAGAGCTTTGCCGACCCGATGGACGCCTGTCGCGGCGCCGATCTGGTGACCACCGACGTGTGGACCAGCATGGGCTGGGAGGCTGAGAACGACGCGCGCCTGAAGGCCTTCGCCGACTGGCAGGTCGACGCCGACATGATGGCGGTGGCGAAATCCGATGCCGTCTTCATGCATTGCCTGCCGGCCCACCGTGGCGAGGAGGTCACCGCCGAGGTGATCGACGGCCCGCAGTCGGTGGTGTGGGACGAGGCCGAAAACCGTCTGCACGTGCAAAAAGCCCTGATGGAATACCTGCTGCTCGGCAAGATCGAAAGCTGACACTTTTCCCTAGCCCCTAGCCCCTAGAAATGAACATCGCCTACTTCAAGGACATGGACTCGCTCTATGTCGAACTCAGTCCCGAGAACCCCGCCCAGGCGTGGGAAATGCACGCGGGCATCGTGCTCAACCTGTCGGAGGACGGCCGCGTCGTCGGCATCGAGATCGAGAAGGCGGGCCTCGCCACCAACCTCGATATCCTGAAAATCGGCGGCTTCCCTGGCCACGTCGAGATCATCGACAAGAATCAATCCGGCTCCACCCACTGAACACACACACCATGAGCGACATCAAGAAAGTAGTACTCGCCTACTCTGGCGGCCTCGACACCTCGGTTATCCTGAAATGGCTGCAGGACACCTATCAATGCGAAGTCGTCACCTTCACTGCCGACCTCGGCCAGGGCGAGGAACTCGAACCGGCGCGGCAGAAGGCGCTGAAATTCGGCATCAAGCCCGAGCAGATCTACATCGACGACCTGCGCGAGGAATTCGTGCGCGATTTCGTCTTTCCGATGTTCCNCGCCAACACCGTGTACGAGGGCGAATACCTGCTCGGCACCTCGATCGCGCGGCCGCTGATCGCCAAGCGACTGATCGAGATCGTCAACGAAACCGGCGCCGACGCCATCTGCCACGGCGCCACCGGCAAGGGCAACGACCAGGTGCGCTTCGAACTCGGCGCCTACGCGCTGAAGCCCGACGTCAAGGTGATCGCGCCGTGGCGCGAGTGGGATCTGTTGTCGCGCGAGAAGCTCTTGAATTACGCCGAGACGCACGGCATCCCCATCGACATGAAGCACCGCCAGGGCGGCTCGCCGTACTCGATGGACGCCAACCTGCTGCACATCTCCTACGAAGGCCGCCACCTGGAGGATCCCAATGCCGAGGCCGAGGAGGACATGTGGCGCTGGACCGTGTCGCCGGAGCAGGCGCCGGATGCGGCTGAATACCTCGAACTGACCTACGCGAAAGGCGACGTCGTCGCGATCGACGGCCAGAGCATGCGCGCGCACGAAGTGCTGGCGAAGCTCAACGAACTCGGCGGCAAGCACGGCATCGGCCGGCTCGACTTGGTGGAAAACCGCTACGTCGGCATGAAGTCGCGCGGCTGCTACGAAACCCCCGGCGGCACCATACTCCTCAAAGCCCACCGCGCGATTGAGTCGATCACGCTCGACCGCGAAGTCGCGCATCTGAAAGATGATCTGATGCCGCGCTACGCCAGCCTGATCTACAACGGCTACTGGTGGGCGCCCGAGCGGAGGGCTTTGCAAGTGCTGATCGACCATACCCAGCAGCACGTCAACGGCACGGTACGGCTCAAGCTCTACAAGGGCAACGTCATCGTCGTCGGTCGCGATTCGAAGACCGATTCGCTGTTCGACTCGACCATCGCTACTTTCGAGGACGACGCCGGCGCCTACGATCAGAAGGACGCGGGCGGCTTCATCAAGCTCAACGCGCTGCGCATGCGCATCGCCGCCAAACTCGACGCACGGAGAAAATAAGCATGTCCCAGTTCGACAATGTCGCGGTCGTCAAGCAGGCCAACGTCTATTTCGACGGCAAGTGCGTCTCGCACACC
>JGI26533J51211_1002809_pt1 | contig 8959 bp, 8 predicted proteins | sample ThiBiot_750_biof_FD_51211 | JGI IMG/M metagenome (IMG submission 51211) | reverse complement strand
CCGTGGGTGGCGCCCATTTCAGGTCGAATTTCATCGTCACTCCTTGCCAGGATTCTTGTGGCCGGGCGTCAGCATTTCAGCGTATCCAGATAGCGGCCGAGCTGCGCGAGGCAGCCGCGAAACGCTGTGGCAATGAAGAAGGCCATGGCTTCGCGCGGCGTCCCGCTATCCGGCCGGGCGTTTCGTCGGCCCACGGCCTGCCATCCACAGTAAACGGCAGGCCGTGTGCCGAACGGCCCCCGTCATCGCTCAACGCAACTCCCGCTGCGCGACGGCCCGCAGAAACTCGTTGCGCTGCTGGTCACTGTTGCGGAAGCTGCCACTGAAGGCCTGCGTGACGACGCGCTCGTCGCCGCGCCNATCCTCGCCCAGCAACAGACACAGTTGCTCGGCCTCGACGATGCACGCCGCGCCCTGGGCCCGGCCATGCGTCACCAGCGCCTCGGCGATGTCGCGCGTCATCCATTCCTGATAGGTGAAGCGATGGCCGATGGCGTCGACCATGCGTGCAATGCGGCCGAAGCCGTGCAGCCGTCCGCCCGGGATATAGGCCACGTGCGCCACCCCGCGAAACGGCACCAGATGATGCGGGCATACGCCNTGCACCGCGATGCCGCGCACCACCACCATGTCGTCGCGCTCNTCGGCNAAGCCCTCGCCCAGCGCCTCGGCGGGCGAAATCGNATAACCGCCCAGCAGGCGTTTCTGCCACAGTTCGCGTACCCGTTCGGCCGTGCGCCCGGTGTGTACCGAATCCGGCGCCACGCCGCAGGCGACGAGCATGGCGTTCACCGCCCGCTCGAACGCCGCGGGGTCGAATGCCCCGACCTGCGGAATACCGAGGCTGCCGCCGCCGGCGGGTGCATGACAATCGTCGTGGTCGCAGGCCTCAGTCATTGTTGAGGGTGGCCCGCAGGAACTCAAGNGTCCGCGTCCAGGANTCCTTGTCCGCCGCCGGATCGTATTTCAGGGGCAGACCGAACTGCGCGGCATAGCTGTCNGCCTCGCGGTTGGTGAAAGTATGCTTGGCGCCCGGATAGCTCACCACCATGTAGTCGGCCTTGGCGTTGTCCATTTCCGCCCTGAACGCCTCGACCTGCTCGGGCGGCACGAGCGGATCGGCCTCGCCGGTGAAGATGCGCAGTTTGGTCTTGATGCTGCCCGGCTTCACCGATACGTCGGTCGCCAAGATGCCGTGATAGGTGATCGCCGCTTTCAGGGGTTCGCCGGCCCGCACCATGTTGAGCACCACGCCCCCGCCGAAGCAGTAGCCCAGCGCGGCAATCTCGCCTTTCTTCACATTGGGCTGCTTGGCGAGGAAGTGTTCCGCCGCCTGGAAACGGCTCAGGGCCAGGGGTGGATTCTTGTTGATGTTGCCGGCCAGCGCCCCGGCATCCTGCGGATTGTCGGCAACCTGGCCATTGCCGTACATGTCGACGACCAGCGCCACATACCCCTCGTTCGCCAGCATGCGCGCCCGCTTGCGGGCGTAGTCGTTTGCACCCCACCATTCCGGCACCACCAGCACGCCGGCACGCTTGGCCTTGACGGCATCGTCATACGCCAGGAAGCCTTTCATGACGGTATCGCCCGCCTTGTAGCTGACATCCTTGCCGATCACGGCAGCAAGGGCGGATGAAGTGAACAACAACAATGACAGGGCAAGTGCGGTTTTCATCGGGCGTCTCCAGTTTGATCGATCGCGCGAGGCGACCGGGTTGTGCGGCCCAAAAGCATACCCTGCACAGCGCGGCAATAACAACCGTGCCCGGATAGGTGCCTTGTGCCGCTGTCGAAGGCGCAGACATGGCGGTAAACTCGCGTCCTCTCTCCCGCCCTCACCACCATGACCGACCCCATCCGCCTCGCCAAACGTGTCGCCGAACTGCGCGGCTGCTCGCGCCGCGAAGCCGAGCTGGTCATCGCAGGCGGCTGGGTTCGGGTGGACGGCGTGGTGGTCGAGGAACCGCATTTCCGCGTCGCCGAACAGCGCATCGAGATCGATCCCGAGGCCGATCTCACGCAGACCGAACCCGTCACGATACTGCTGCACAAACCNCCCGGCCATCACGTGGCAGCAGGCGACCCATCCGCGGCACGCCTGCTCACGCCCGCCGCCTTGTGGGCCGAAGACACCGCCGGTATCCGGCCGCTGAAAAAGCATTTCGCCCAACTGACCCTGTGCGCCCCCCTGGAGACGGACGCCAGCGGCCTCGTCGTCTTCACCCAGGACTGGCGCATCGCACGCAAGCTGACCGCTGACGCCGCCACCGTGGAGCACGAGGTCATCGTCGAAGTCGCCGGCGAGCTTGCCTCCGACGGGCTCAAGCGGTTGAACCGGGGCATTCCCTTCAATGGCTGTGTACCTTCCGCAATCAAGGTGAGCTGGCAAAGCGAANCCCGCTTGCGAGTCGCGCTGAAAGGCGCCTTGCCGGGGCAGATTGCATCTATGTGCGAAACCGCCGGCCTCGAGGTGCTGTCGATGAAACGCATCCGCCTCGGCCGCATCCCGTTGGGAAAGCTGCCGCCCGGGCAATGGCGTTATTTACGGGACGATGAGCGGTTCTGAGCAGCGACGACATGGCCTGTTTGCTGCGCGACCGGGATGGCAACGGCACCCTGGCAGTCGTCCGGACGCCATAGAGGAACGCAAGCCGACCCAAGTAGGCTAATCTCATTGATTAGAACAGCCACAAACGTGCCGCAAGACAGTTTTCAGAAGGTTTGACACATGGCACCAAGCAAAGACGGAAATGTCTCCGATACCCCCCATGCCGACAGCCGCCTTTCCAGTCAGGACGATGCGGAGACCTTGATCCGCTTCCAGGGCGCCATCCTCGAGGAAGTGGCGCTCGGGATCGACGAAGGGGAGATTTGCAACCAGATTTGCCGCCTCGGCGAAGGCATGGTGCCGGGTTCCATCGCCACCATCATGCTGCTTGACGAAAAAGGGGTGCTCAATGTCCATGCCGCCCCCAGTGCGACTCCGAAAATTGCTGCCCGTCTCGACGGCCTACGCCCCGGCCCTGAATCCGGTTCCTGCGGCAATGCCATCTATCGACAGGAACCCGTCTACGTGGAAGACACGCTCAGCGATCCGAGATGGAAAGGGCTGAAACCGCTGGCCGAGGAATTCAATCTGCAATCCTGCTGGTCGATCCCGATCTTTTCCAAGGGGAGACAAGCCGTGGGTACCTTCGCCCTGAGCGGCTTCGAAACCCGGATGCCCACCCCATTCCAGCAGCGGCTGATGGAAATTGCCGCGTCCATCGTCGGCATCGTGCTCGAACGCAGGCAACAGACCGATGCCTTGAAACGAAGCGAGGAGCAATTCAGGCTGCTGTTCGAGGCGGGAACCGACTCCAAGATGCTGCTATCCAAAGGCGGCCGGATCCTCGACCTCAACCACATCGCGCACAGACGCCTGGGGTATGCCAAGGAGGACATGCTGGGACGTCGGGCGAACGAATTCGTCACCCCGGAGCACGCAGATCAAATAGCGCACCGGCTGGCGCGCGTGAAGCGCGAAGGGCATGCCACATACGAGTCGGCCCAGGTGCACAAGAACGGTTCGATCATCCACGTGGAGATCAGCACGATCATCATCGAACTGGATGGCAAGGAGGCTTATTACAGCATCCTGCGTGACATCACCGAGCGCAAACGGACGGCGCAGGCACTGCATGAAAGCGAAGAACGATTCCGCGACCTGGTGGAAACCACCGTGGACTGGATATGGGAAACCGACGCCAATTTCCACTACACCTATGTCAGCCCCAGGGTCCGCGAGCTTTTTGGCTACAGCCCGGAGGAACTGATCGGAAAAACGCCGTTCGACCTGATGCCTCTGGAAGAGGCGCGGAGCCAGAGCGAGCGCATCCTGTCATGTGCCGAACTGCGCGCGCCGCTCGATCAGGTCGAGACCCAGCGGGTCCATCGCGACGGGCATATCGTGATTGTCGAGACCAGTGCGCTGCCGCTCACGGATGCGTCCGGAAATCTGGTCGGCTATCGCGGCGTGTCGCGCGACATCACCCGGCGAAAGGAGATGGAGCGCGCGCTGAGGGAAAACGAGGCCCACATCCGGGACATCCTGGAACACGCCCCGATTGGACTGGCAACCGTCTCCCTGGAAGGACATTTCCTCGAGGTCAATCAATCACTTTGCAAGATTGTCGGCTATGAAAAGGATGAGCTCGAGAAGCTGACGTTCCAGGAAATCACCCATCCGGAGGACATCGGATCCGACCTCGACAATGCGAGGCGACTGCTCGCAGGCGACATTCCGTTCTACAAGATGGAAAAACGCTACACCCGGAAGAACGGTGACAGCGTGTGGGTTCAGCTTACGGGCTCGCTGCTGCATGATGCCGAAGGCGAGCCCCTGCACTTCATCGCACAAATCGAGGACATCTCGGAACGCAAGCAATCCGATCAGCGCCTGAGGCAGGCGCTGGAACTGACCGACGGCGTCATTCATGCCATTCCGGACCTGCTGTTTGAAGTCGATCAGGACGGCCGCTACCTCAACATATGGGCGCAAACGCCGGAACTGCTCGCCGCCCCCAAGGAGGTGCTGCTCGGCAAGACGCTCACCGAGCTGCTCCCGCCCGATTCAGCCAGGGTGGCAATGGACTCGATCCGGGAAGCGGATGAGAAGGGTCGTTCTTTCGGCAAGGTCATGCCGCTCAATCTGCCGCAAGGCATGAAATGGTTCGAACTTTCCGTCGCGAAAAAACAGGGCGGCGGCCCTGCCGACCGGCGCTTCATCGTCTTGTCCCGCGACATCTCCGAGCGCATGCGGATCCAGGAGCAACTGCAGCAGCTGGCCTATTACGACACGCTGACGGATCTTCCCAACCGCCGGTTTCTGCTGGAGAAACTCGACTGGGCGCTCATCCAGGCGAAACGCTACGGCAGATCGCTTGCGGTGATGTTCCTGGATCTCGACCGGTTCAAGCAGGTCAACGACAACCTGGGACACGACATCGGGGACCAATTGCTCAAGGTGGTAGCCACAAGGCTGAGAAACTGCGTGCGGAAGGGCGACATCGTATCGCGCCAGGGCGGCGATGAATTCATCATCGTCCTGACCGAAATCCACCACCCCGAAGATGCCACCCGGGTGGCCGAGAAGATCATCGAATCCTTTCGTATCCCGGCCGAACTCGGCGCCCACCGGATCGCCATCGAGACGAGCATCGGTATCGCCATCCATCCTGTCAACGGCGAAGACAGCGCCCGCGACCTGATGAAGCGCGCCGACACGGCAATGTATGCGGTCAAGGAATCCGGCCGCAACGGTTATCAACTCGCCGGCGCCTGATTCACAGGGGAAAGTCTGCCACTAAGCCGCCAGAAACAACGCCAGCAAATCGTTCAGGAACCGTTGCCCCTGCAAGGTCGGCTTGAGGCAGCTTGCATCGGTTTCCAGCAGCCCACGGCCTCGCGCCTGCTCGAGGGCTGCCGTGCAGACGATCAGCGGCAGCCCGGTACGCGCCTCGAACAGTGCGGCCGGCACGCCCTCGGTGAGGCGCAGCGCATTCATCATGAACTCGAACGGCAGATCATCGCGCGTTAGCGTGCGGGCGTCGGCGATCTGGGTACCCGCCTTCACGGCATCCATGTACTGCTGCGGATGCTTGGTGCGCATCTGCCGCACGATGCGATCGTGGAAGCTCAGCTTGGAATGGGCGCCGGCGCCGATGCCGAGGTAGTCGCCGAACTGCCAGTAATTCAGGTTGTGGCGACTGGCGTGATGGGCACGCGCATAGGCCGAGGTTTCGTAGTGCTGCATGCCCGCTTCGGCCAGCCGTGCCTCGATCGCCAGTTGCATGTCAGCGGCCAGGTCGTCGTCCGGAAGGTTGAGGAGGCGCAGCGTGACCGAATGGCGTATTGGGTTCGAGCGTGAGGTGATAGGCAGAGAGATGTGGCGGCTGGAAACTCAGCGCAGTCTCGATATCGGCCACGGCCTCGGCCAGCGTCTGCCCCGGCAGGGCGAACATCAGGTCGAGATTGAAGGTGTCGAAATGCGTGGCGGCGAGTTCGGCCGCGCGACGTGCCTCGCTGTCGTCGTGAATGCGTCCGAGCGCCCGCAGATGACGCGGGTTGAAGCTCTGGATGCCGAGCGAGACGCGCGTTACACCCGCTTCGCGGAAACCGGCGAACTTGGCGGCCTCCACCGTGCCGGGATTGGCCTCCAGGGTGATTTCCGCACCGGGCATCAATTGCGTCAGGGTGCGCACGCCGGTGAGGATACGGTCGATCCCCTCCGCAGAAAACAGGCTGGGCGTGCCGCCGCCGAAGAACACCGTGTGGATTTTTCGCCCCCAGATGTCGGGCAGCGCGCGTTCGAGGTCGAGCAGCAACGCGTCGATGTAGGCGGCTTCCGGCAGGGTCTGCGCGGCGTGCGAGTTGAAGTCGCAATACGGGCACTTCTTCACGCACCACGGCAGGTGGATGTAGAGCGACAGCGGCGGCTGGGTTGTCAGGCCGCCGTTGAATAAACGGATGACGGTTTCAGCCAAGCCGCTTCAGCTTGTCGGCCAGTTCGCGCAAGGCCTGGCCGCGATGCGAGATGGCGTTCTTCTCGTCTTCGCCGAGCTCGGCACCGGTTTTTCCAAACTGGGGCAGCAGGAAATACGGGTCGTAGCCGAAGCCGTTCTCGCCGCGTGGCGTGTCGATGATCTCGCCATGCCAGCGCCCCTCGGCAATGAGCGGCTCGGGGTCGTCGGCATAGCGCACCAGCACCATCACGCAATAGTAATGGGCGCGGCGGTTAGGCTGGCCCTGCAGGGCGGCGATGAGCTTTTCGTTATTGCGCGCGTCGGACTTCGGTTCGCCGGCATAGCGTGCGGAATACACGCCGGGCGCGCCGTTCAGCGCTTCGACGCAGATACCGGAGTCGTCCGCCAGCGCCGGCAGACCCGTGTGCGCGCTGGCATGGCGCGCCTTGGCCAGGCAGTTTTCAATAAACGTGACGTGCGGCTCGGGGCATTCGGGCACGCCGAAATCGGACTGCGGCGCCGCTTCGATTGCGAGCGGTTCGAGGATGCGCGCAATTTCGCGCAACTTGCCCGGATTGCCAGAGGCGATGATCAGTTTCTTCATGATGCCAGTGCCTTCTGTTGGGCTGCGGTAATCTGGCCAATGCCTGCGGTAGCGAGATCGAGCAATGCCTCCAGCGCGGCACGGGAGAACGGCGCGCCCTCGGCCGTGCCCTGCACCTCGACGATGCCGCCGCTGCCGGTCATCACCACGTTCATGTCGGTGTCGCAGCCTGAATCTTCAAGGTAATCCAGGTCGAGCACCGGCTGGCCCTGGTAGACGCCGACCGAGACGGCGGCGATGCTGTCAGTCAGCGGTGTCTCGACCAGTTTGCCGTCAGCAAGCAGGCCGGCGATGGCGTCGGCCACTGCCACATAGGCGCCGCAAATGCTCGCGCAGCGGGTACCGCCGTCGGCCTGCAGCACGTCGCAGTCGATGTGCAGGGTGCGCTCGCCGAGCTTTTTCAGGTCGACCACGGCGCGCAGGCTGCGCCCGATCAGACGCTGGATTTCCTGGGTACGGCCGGACTGTTTGCCGCGCGCGGCCTCGCGGTCGGTGCGGGTGTGGGTGGAACGCGGCAGCATGCCGTATTCGGCGGTGACCCAGCCTTCGCCACTGCCCTTCTTGTGCGGCGGGATCTTGTCAAGCACGCTGGCGGTGCACAGCACGCGGGTATCGCCCATGGCAACCAGCACCGAGCCTTCGGCGTGCTTGGTGAACTTGCGGGTGAACGAAAGCGTGCGCAACGCATCGGGCGTGCGTCCGCTGGGACGGGTCGGATCGGACATGGTGGCCTGTTCAAAATGGAAAACGCGATTTTACCGCGTCAAGCCCGCCGGGCGCGTTGGTCACGCCGGCCCGGCCACCGCAGTGGCCGCCTATTTGGCGGAGATTTTCTGAATGGCCTGCTGGATTTCGGCGATGGCGCGTTCGATCTCGTCGTCCGACACGGCTGGCGTGCCATGCAGCGGGCGCATCGCGTTGATCTGCGTGGTGACGCCGCCATCGGGCAACGCCAGGGTNGAAATGGAGTCCTTGCTCGGCATGCGCGCCTCGCCCCAGGTCATGGCGATGAGGCTGAGGTTGTCGCCGTGCTCGCCGCCGCGGAATTCGGCATGGTCCATCAGGTGGCGCACTGCGTCTTCCAGCGTGTAGGCATGCAGCAGCGCCGACACTTCCGGGATGCTGATCATGCCCCAGATGCCGTCGGTACACAGCAGCATGGTGTCGGCGTCGTGCAGCGGGATCGGCGCGCTGCATTCCACCTGCGGCGTCATGTAGCCGCCCAGGCAGTTGGACACCTTGTTGCGCTCCGGATGATGGCCCGCCTCTTCCTCGCTGATGATGCCGTCGCGCACCAGTTGGGCGACGGCGGTATGGTCCTCGGTGCGCGCGAGCAGGCTGCCGTCGCTGAACAGGTACAGGCGCGAATCGCCCACGTGTGCCCAGTAGGCCATGTTGTCCTGCACCACGGCGGCAACAAGGGTGGTATGGGGAATTTCCAGCAGGTCCTGCTCGACTGCGTAATCGTTGATGGCGAAATGCGCGCGCGTNGTGGTGTCGGCCAGGAACGCCATCGGGTCGTCCAGGCGCGGTTTGGCCAATTTCTGGAACTGGTCGGTCAGCGTCTGCACCGCGATCTGCGCGGCGATCTCGCCGTGCATGTGGCCGCCCATGCCGTCGGCCACCACCATCAGCAGGGCCTCGCGGCTGTAGGAATAGGCAACCCGGTCCTGATTGTTTTTACGCCCGCCCTGACGCGACGCCTGGTAGATGGTGAATTTCATTAATCTGAAAACCTCAGTTGAGCGCGCCCGATGGTGCGTCCAGACGAGTGACTGCTGCGAAGCGAGGAGGCGGCAGGCTCATGCCTGCAACGACGAGAGACAAAAGCAGGCGCTCGGCTGGGTGT
>JGI26533J51211_1002752_pt1 | contig 9130 bp, 9 predicted proteins | sample ThiBiot_750_biof_FD_51211 | JGI IMG/M metagenome (IMG submission 51211) | reverse complement strand
GTTGCAGGCCTGGTGCAAGCACGCCGAGGACAGCGGCATCCAGTCGCTGAAGGACTTCTCGGTGCGCCTGCGCAGCTATGCCTGACCGGTTGCGAGGAGGGAGCCGCATCCACTTGCGTGACTGGATCCGAGCCGCCGCGAAGTCCCTGCTGAAGGCCCGCCAACCGGCGGGTTTTTATTGCGTGCAACCGCTTGCTGCAGTCTCGATGGCGGTCGCCTGACAAGATGGCGCAATGCCCATGACAGACCACACCTGGCAGCGTACGAAAATCGTCTGCACCTTGGGGCCGGCCACCGATACGCCGGACGTGTTGCGGCGGATGATTGCCGCAGGCATGGACGTCGCCCGCATCAACCTGTCGCACGGCGACCACGCCGACCATGCGCGCCGGATTCGACAGGTACGCGAACTGGCCGGCCAGATGACGCGGCCGGTCGCAATTCTGGCCGACCTGCCGGGCCCCAAGTTCCGGATTGGTGCCCTGCAGGGCGGTGCGTACCGGCTGATCGAAGGGGCGCAGGTCGCGCTGGCGGACGCGCCGCACGATGCCGAGACGCTCCCGGTGCGCCACCGCGAATTGCTGGATGCGCTGCGTCCCGGTGAAACCGTGTTCCTGGCGGACGGTTCGATCGAGCTTCGGGTGCGCGCCGTCGCCGCTGGCCGAGTCGATTGCGACGTCGCGATCGGCGGCACGCTGCGCACGGGCTCGGGAATCAATGTGCCCGAATCGCGCCTGCCCGTGCTCGTTCCCACCGCGGACGATCGCAGGCATCTGGGGTTTGCGGCGGCTGAAGACGTCGACTGGATCGGCGTTTCGTTCGTGCAGACGGCCGACGATCTGGCACGGGTGCGCGCATCGCTCCCGGCCGGCCGTCAACCGCTCTTGATGGCGAAGATCGAAACGCGCCACGCACTGACGGATCTCGATTCGATCGTCGCGTCCGCGGACGCGGTGATGGTGGCGCGCGGCGATCTGGGGGTGGAGACCGATCTTGCGGAGATTCCACTGGTGCAAAAACGCATTATCGCTGCCGCGAATGCCAGCGCCCGCCCGGTCGTCACGGCGACCCAGATGCTCGAGTCGATGGTCGAGCACGAACATCCGACGCGGGCCGAGGTGACCGATATCGCCAATGCCGTACTCGATGGAACCGATGCGGTCATGCTGTCGGCAGAGAGCGCGGTGGGCAGGAATCCGGTCGCGGCGGTACACATGCTGCGGCGCGTGCTCGCGGCAACCGAGACCGAATACGTGGCGTCGATGGCGCGGGACCGTCTGGCGTCGCGCGGGAGCGTGACGGCGGACGAGGCGGTCGGCCTCGCTGCCTGCCAGCTCGCACAGCAACTGGATGCGCGCGCCATCATCGTCCTCGCGCGCAGCCTTGCGCCCGTCGCTGCCATTGCGCGATTCAGGCCGCAGGCGACGGTCATCGCCCTCACGGATTCGGAGCGCCTGTANCGAAGCCTCGCGCTGGTATGGGGCGTCTCGCCGCTGCATGAGGCATCCGGACTTGAGCTGCCGGCGTGTCTCGCCGGCGCGGCGCGGTGGCTANCTGCGCACGCCCTCGCGCGATCCGGCGACCGGGCGGTCGTGTTGTCGGATTCGGCGGGTAGCGGAAATGCGGTCGATACGCTCAGGATGGTGCGNTTGCCGGCGTAACGCTTGCCGGCAAGGCGGTGTTGACTGCAGAAACGCCGAAGCTTATTTCAGCTTGGTTTCCTTGTACATCACATGCTTGCGAGCCTTGGGATCGAATTTGCTGATCTCCATCTTCTCGGGCATGGTCTTCTTGTTTTTGGTGGTGGTGTAGAAGTGGCCGGTGCCCGCAGTGGACTCCAGCTTGATTTTTTCGCGTCCGCCTTTGGCCATGANNGTTCTCCTTAGACGGCTTCGCCGCGGGCGCGCAGGTCGGCCAGNACGGATTCGATGCCGTTCTTGTCGATGGTGCGGAGCGCCGCATTGGACAGACGCAGACGGACCCAGCGATTTTCGCTTTCGACCCAGAACCGGCGGTATTGCAGGTTGGGCAGGAAACGACGCTTGGTTTTATTGTTGGCGTGGGAAACGTTGTTTCCGACCATGGGCCTCTTGCCCGTCACGACACATACGCGAGCCATGCTGCTGCTCCAGAAATTGAGGGTTAACCGGTGAGGGCTAACGAAAGGGTCAGCCCGAGAACCGCGATTTATACCACAGCTCGCCGCCGCGAGGCAAGCTTTGCCGGGCTCAGAGATGCCCCGCTTCCATGAACGAAAGCGAAGACGCNCCNGCGACGATGAAGTGGTCGAGCACGCGGATGTCCACCAGCGCCAGCGCGTCCGCCANCTGGCGGGTGAGGCTGCGGTCGGCCNGGCTCGGTTCGGCCACCCCGCTGGGATGGTTGTGCGCCAGAATCANCGCGGCGGCGTTATGCGCCAGTGCGCGCTTGATGATCTCGCGCGGGTAGACGCTGGTCTGCGTCAGCGTGCCGCGAAACAGTTCTTCCACCGCGATCACGCGGTTTTGCGCGTCGAGAAACACGCAGCAGAACACTTCGTATTCCTTGCCGCGCAAGAGCAGCCGCAGATAGTCGCGCACGGCGGCGGGGGAGGCGAGGGCGTCGCCCTTCTGCATGTCTTCGGCCAGGGTGCGGCGCGCCATTTCCATCACCGCCTGCAGCAGTGCGTATTTGGCTTCGCCGACGCCGGGCGCTTCGCAGGCGGTTTTTTTATCGGCACGGCACAGCCCTCCCAGGCTGCCAAAACGCTCGATCAGCTCACGTCCGAGATCGACCGCGCTTTTGCCGATGACGCCTGTGCGCAGGAACACCGCGACCAGTTCGGCATCGGTCAGGGCCACGGCGCCCCGTTTCAGGAGTTTCTCCCGTGGGCGCGCGTCTTCCGGCCAGTCTCGAATCGCCATGACCCTTCCCCTCCCGTAGAATGCCGCCATTATTTATTGAAAGTGCGTCAGGAATCGAATCCGTGTCGCTGGCAGGCAAAAAAATCATTCTGGGCGTGACCGGCGGGATCGCCGCTTACAAGGCGGCCGAGTTGTGCCGCCTGCTGATCAGAGCCGGTGCCGAGGTGAGGGTCGTGATGACCGTTGCCGCGCAGCAATTCGTGACCCCGTTGACGTTTCAGGCGCTGTCTGGCAAGCCCGTGCTGGCTTCCTTGTGGGATGCGGCGAGCGGCGACGGTATGGAACACATCCACCTGTCGCGCGATGCCGACCTGCTGCTGGTGGCGCCGGCTTCCGCTGATTTCCTGGCCAGACTTGCGCAGGGCCGCGCCGACGACCTGTTGTCGACCCTGTGCCTCGCCCGCATCTGCGGGCTTGCGGTGGCGCCGGCGATGAACCGTGAAATGTGGGCGGCCGCGCCGACCCGGCGCAATCTTGAGCAGTTGCTGGCGGACGGCGTGAGCGTGCTGGGGCCGGCCGCGGGCGAACAGGCCTGCGGCGAAATTGGCCTGGGGCGGATGCTGGAGCCGGCCGACATTCTCGCGGCTTTGCCTGGCTTGCTGGGGGCCGGTCCGCTGGCGGGCAAACGCGTGTTGGTCACTGCCGGCCCCACCTTCGAGGCCATCGATCCGGTGCGCGGGCTGACCAACCGGAGTTCTGGCAAGATGGGCTATGCCGTCGCGCAGGCGGCCGCCGAGGTGGGCGCCGCCGTGTGTCTGGTGTCGGGGCCGTCCTGTCTCCATGCCCCGGCGGGCGTGCGCCGTATCGACGTACAGAGCGCCGCCGAGATGCGCGACGCGGTGCTGCGCGAGTTGCCGAGCGACGTATTCATCGCCGTGGCGGCGGTGGCCGATTACCGGGTGGACGCTGTGGCCACACAGAAGATCAAGAAAAATGACGCAGTCCTGACGCTGAACCTGGTTCCCAACCCCGACATCCTGCCGAGGTCGCCGCCTTGCCCGGCGCTCCGTTTTGCGTGGGCTTTGCCGCCGAGACCGAGCGGCTGGCCGAGCATGCCGAAAGCAAGCGCCTCCGCAAAAAGCTGCCGCTGCTGGTCGGCAACCTGGCGCAGGACACGCTGGGACAGGACAGCGCCGAACTGGTGCTGTTCGACGATCGGGGCCGGCACCCGCTGCCGCGCGCCGACAAACTTACCCAGGCGCGCCGCCTGATCCGTCACCTTGCCGCCCTGCTCAACTGACGAAATTCCGACGAATATGAAGATGGATGTGAAGATTCTCGACGCTCGCCTGCGCGATCAGCTGCCGCATTACGCCACGCCGGGTTCCGCCGGGCTCGATCTGCGCGCCTGCATCGATGCCCCGATCATGCTTGCCCCCGGAGAAACCCGGCTGATCCCCACCGGGCTTGCCATCCATCTGGCCGACCCCGGCTATGCNGCGCTGATCCTGCCGCGCTCCGGCCTCGGCCACAAACACGGCATCGTGCTGGGCAATCTGGTGGGGTTGATCGATTCGGATTATCAAGGCCAGCTCATGGTCTCTGNGTGGAACAGAGGNCAGCAGAGGTTCGAACTGACGCCGATGGAGCGTTTGGCGCAACTGGTGATCGTGCCGGTGATGCAGGCAGAATTCAATATCGTGGAGGCGTTTGCCGACAGCCAGCGCGGGGAGGGCGGCTTCGGCAGTACGGGGCGGCAGTAGTTTGTCGGGGTTTTTTACATTGGGCGCCTGGGCGCACCCGGCAGGACGACCGGTCGGGCGCGTGCACGCCGGGGCATGGAATTTGCTGCATGGAGGCCATGTCGACGGGCTGCCCGAAGCAGACGGTCCGTCATTGCGGATAAACACATACCAAGAGGTTGGAGAGCCGCCCGGCGTCGTCATGCCCCATACGTCCATATCGCGATTTGGTCTGATCCTGGCTGCAGCCCTGCTGCTGTTGGCCGGGCTCGTGACGTCCGCGATGTATCTGATGCGGACCCAGGCGCAACTGGTACCGGAGGAACTGGGCAAACCGGTGATGGCGACGCAGATAGAGTTTCTCGCCGATGCCATGAAGCGCAGCGCCGCGCGGATTGCCGCGCACCCGCAGACGCTGGCGTGTTTTACCAGCGCGTCGCCGGACGTGTGCCAGGCGCAGGCGGCCAATCTGCAGGCGCTGAATCAGGATGCAACCGTACTATTTGTGACGGAAGGTCAGCGTCAGTTACTGCCCGGTTTCCTGCCGGGGGATACCCGGCGGCTGTTGACCCGTGCCGGACACGGCGGTAGCGGGGCCACCGCCACGTTCAACCTGTCCCTGTCGCATCCCGTGACCGGGAGCGACGGGAAACGGCTCGGGTACGTCATCGTCGAGCAGAGCGTGCCGCAACTGCAGGCGCTGTTCGACACCTTGCCCTTGCCGGACGCTGCCGCCTATGCCGAATTGCAGCAAGGCGGCAGCGGCGATGCCAGCATGGTGCTGATGCGACGCGGCAACCAGGCGATCAAGCGGAATACCCATCCGACCCTGATTGCGCTGGCGGGCACGCCCTGGCAGATTGCCGTCTGGCGCCCGGCCACGCCGATCATTGAGAGCATCGCCCCGTATCTGCTGGGCTGGCTGGTGGCCAGCCTGATCATCGCCATCCTGGTGGCAGCCACCATTCTGGCCATACGCAACCGGGTGGCCGACAANCTGCGCACGCTGGTGAAATTCACCAACGATCTGCGCCAGCAGCGTTTGCGTGCCGATTATCCGGTCAGCCTGTCGGAATTTCAGATGCCGCTCGAGACCATGCTGAANCTTGGCAAGGTCATGCTGGGACGGCAGAAGGAAGTCTCGTCGCAGGCGCGGATCGATCACCTGTCGCAGGTCAACAACCGGCGCAGCTTCGACGAAAAGCAAAAGGAACTGTTCGCCACGCTGAAGGACGGCTGGACCCACAGCCTGCTGATTCTCGACATCGACAACTTCAAGCAGGTCAACGACACCTTCGGCCACGAGGCGGGCGACCAGCTCATCATCAAGTTCGGCAACGCGTTGAAGTCGTGTCTGCGCAACAGCGATTTCATCGCCCGCNTGGGCGGCGATGAGTTCTGCGTGGTGTTTCCCTACACNCCGCTCGACCGTGCACAGGAACTGGCCGAGCGTCTGCGCGANAAGATGCCGGAGAGTGTGGAGCTCATTCCGGGGGTGACGCAGAAGCTGTCCTGGAGTGGCGGCATGTCGGAATTCAGCCGTNCCGACCGCGAGGAAAATGAGGCGTTGGCNCGCGCCGACGCGGCNCTGCTGGAAGCCAAGCGGGGAGGGCGCAACGCCACGCGNATCAGGGCCGCCTGAACGCGGCTGCCAGCAGGATGACGCCCAATAGCCCCCACAGCGCCAGTACTGGCGTATTGCCCCAGCGCACATACGGCGTACTGCCGGCATACCCCTGAATCTCGCCGCTGAGGCTGCCGGCAGTGAAGAGCGGCAGGCTGGCCAGGANNTGGCCGTNCACNTCGATGATCGCGGTCAGGCCGGTATTGGTCGCACGCAGCATCATGCGCCCCGTTTCCAGTGCGCGCGCCTGCGACATCTGCGTGTGCTGCCAGGGCGCCAGCGAATCGCCGAACCAGGCCAGATTGCTGACGTTGACCAGTACGCTCGCTTGCGGCAGCTGGCGGATGATTTCTTCGCCGAACGCGTCCTCGTAGCAGATGTCGGCGGCGACGCGCTGGCCACCGATGGCGAGCGGGCGCTGGTCGATCGCGCCGCGCGCGAAATCGGAGAGCGGGATGTGCAGGACTTCGATGACCCAGCCCCATATTTTTTTCAGCGGGATGTATTCGCCGAACGGCACCAGATGCACCTTGCTGTAACGCTGGCTGGGCGCACTGCCGAAACTGGCGACGCTGTTGTAGTAGGCGCCGTCCAGCGAGCCGGTCGGCAGGCCAGCCAGCACGTCACCGCCGTTGCGGCGGCCGAGGGCGATCAGACCCTTGCGATAGGCGTCGGGGAGTGCGGACTCGAACAGCGGCAGCGCCGTTTCCGGCAGGACGATCAGGCGCGCGGGTGAGGCGGCGGCCATGCGTGCGTAGTGGTCCAGTGTGGCGAGGGTTTTCTCGGGTTGCCACTTCATGTCCTGCGGGATGTTGCCCTGCAGCAGCGCGACGGAAGTCGGTGCCCCGTCAGGGGTGGTCCATTGAATGCCGCGCAAGGCCTGACCGCCGACTCCGAGCGTCACGATCGCTACCGCCGCCCAGATACGCGACGCCCGCGACGTGCGCGGTGTCATGCCCCATGCCAGCAGACCTGCCATCAGTGCCAGCAGAAACGAAATGCCGTACACGCCGACGAGCGGGGCATAGCCGGCCAACGGACCATNGGGAATTTGCGAGTAACCCGCAACCAGCCAGGGAAANCCGGTGAAAATCCAGCCACGTATCCATTCCGACACGCCCCAGGCAAGCGGCAGCAGCAGCACGATTCTCGACGCAGGGGCGTGGCGCCACCGTGCCTGCAGTGCGCCGACCGTCGCCGGGAACAGCGCGAGGAATGCGCAGAACAACAAGGTGGCGAGTCCGGCCAGCCACATGGGCATGCCGCCATAGACCCACAGGCTGACAAAGACCCAGCTCACGCCGGTGAGNAAAAACCCCAGCCCCCAGGCCAGCCCGGTCACAAAGCCGGCCTGCCGGGACGGCGTGCGCGACCACTGCGCGAACAGCACGGTCAGGCTCAGTATGGGCAGAAGCCAGAATCCGAATGGCGCGAAGCCGGCGACGGCCGCCGCGCCCGCAAGCAGGCTCAGAAGNGGCGACAGGATGGCGGCGCCCCGNNGGGCNGAATGCTTATCCCCCATGCCGGGCGTCGCGCCTAGCCGGGCGATTCAAAATCGATATGACCGTCGATCACGGTGTAGCGGACCCGGCCCTGCATCGGATGATCGAGGAAAGGCGTGTTGTCGCCCTGGCTGGACAGGATTTTGGGGGTGACGATCCATTCGGCGGATTCGTCGAATATGCACAGATCGGCGGCACTGCCGATCGACAGGTTTCCGCCGGGGATGCCCAGGATCTGTGCCGGTTTCCAGGAAATCAGGTCGATCGCCCGNAGCAGGGGCACNCNCATGTCACGCGCCCATTTCAAGGTCAGCGGAAGCAGCAGTTCGACNCCCGAGGCGCCCGGCGTCGATTCGCCGAAGGGCACCAGCTTGACGTCCTCGTCGACCGGGGTGTGGTCGGAGCACAGCGCGTCGATGGAGCCATCGCGCAAGGCTTCGCGGATGGCATCGCGGTCGCGCAGGCTTCTGAGCGGCGGCACCAGATGCAGATGCGAATCGAAACCGATGAGGTCGTTCTCCGACAGGTGTACATGGGCGCAGGCNACATCGCAGGTGACGGCGAGTCCTTGCGCCTTGGCCGCCCGGACCATGGCAATGCCCTCACGCGTCGACAGGCGGGCAAGATGGATACGTGCGCCGGTTTCGCGGGCCAGTTGCAGGATGGTCGCCAGCGCCACGGTTTCGGCCAGCGCCGGAATCCCCTGGAGGCCGAGTCGCGTCGCCACCGCGCCATCGTGCGCGACGCCGCCGCGCGCCAGCGTCGCGTCCTGCGGCCGCAACCACAGGCTGAAGCCGAACGTGGCGGCGTATTCCATGGCGCGCAGCAAAACCAGCGTGTCGGTCATCGGCGCATCGGCCTGGGTGAAGGCGCGGCAACCGGCTTCGGTCAGTTCGGCCATTTCGGTGAGCATCTGTCCTTCAAGCTTCTGCGTCATGGCGCCGATCGGATAGACGCGCGGCCCGGGAAGATTGCGGGCGCGGAACTTGAGCATTTCCACCAGGCCCGGTTCATCCAGTGGCGGGTCGGTATCGGGTGGACAGGCGAGCGAGGTCACGCCGCCTGCAGCAGCCGCCAGCATTTCCGATTCGAGTGTGGCCCGGTACTCGAAACCGGGTTCACGCAGGCGCACCGACAAATCGACCAGACCGGGGCAGACGACGAGGCCGGTGGCGTCGATCGTATGGCTGGCCTGGAAGCCGGCAGGCATCTGTCCGATGGCGGCGATTCTGCCCGCGGTCACGAACACGTCGGTCATTTCGTCGCGTTCGTTCATCGGGTCGATGACGCGCCCGTTCCTGATATGAATATTCATGCGTTCCCCGTCCCCGCCAGCATGGCCATCACCGCCATGCGCACCGCGATGCCGTAGGTCACCTGCGGCAGGATGACCGACTGCGGGCCGTCGGCCACTTCGGA
>JGI26533J51211_1002751_pt1 | contig 9131 bp, 10 predicted proteins | sample ThiBiot_750_biof_FD_51211 | JGI IMG/M metagenome (IMG submission 51211) | reverse complement strand
TACCCATGGCGCACGTTCCCATCAATGCGGCCTTTGCATGGACTCGATGTATCGACCAAGCCAAGCGCCAAGACGCATGGCCATTCATGGGGGGATTGCCANCCCCCCGCCTGCTCAGGCCGGCATTGAACGACGCTTGTTGCGTCGCCAGAAACGGCCCATGAGCGGCTTGACGCTGATGCCATGCATCACGATGGACAGCGTAACCACGATCAGCGTCAATTGCATCAGCTCCAGCGCCAGGGGTTCGGGTAGCCCGTGCTGGATGGCGTACATCAGGTAATAAAGCGAACCGATGCCGCGCACCCCGAACCAGCCTGTCATGCCGTGCATGCGCCAGGATGTGCGGGTGCCGAGCAGGCCGATGAAAACACTGACCGGACGTGCCACCATGAACAGGAACAGCGCCAATCCCACCGCGCGCCAGCTCCACGAATCGGGATAAAGCGTCCCGCCCAGCAGCAGGACCAACATGAGCTCCGACAGGCGTTCCAGGTGTTCCTTGAATATGAGCGCCCCCTGGCTGACGGTGGGTGACACGTCGGGATCGGGATTGGTCGAATCGGTATGCCTGACTTCCAGGGCAGAGCGCGAATCTGGGGAAGGCTTGGGCGTGTTGGCGAGCTTCAGTTCGGTCTGGCGCAATGCAACGGCAGCGAAAAAAACCGCCAGAAATCCCCACGCATGGACCTGTACGCTCAAGCCGTATACCAAGCCGATCAGGCCAAGTCCGAGAAAATCATCCAGCAGCTCGTGCCTGTGATGCTCGCCGCGCAACGTCCATCCCAGATAGGCCAGCGCGACCCCCGCGGTCACGCCGATGGCAATGCCGCCCAGCGTTGCCCACAGTCCGTCGACCACGGCCCATCGCAGGCCGAAATCGCCGATTTCATGCAGACCCAACAAGCCCATTCCCAGCATCACGAACGGGAAGGCGGTGCCGTCATTCATGCCAGCTTCGGAGGTCAGCGTGAAACGCAATTGATCGCGGTCGCCGGGATGGCGGCTCTGGACGTCCGTTGCCAGCACCGGATCGGTTGGCGCCAGGATCGCACCCAGCAGCACACCCGCACCCAATGGCAGTCCGAGCAGGTAATACGCGAAAAGCGTGATCAAGCCGACGCTGACCGCCATCGATACCGTTGCCAGCAAAACGGGCGCGCGCCATCGCGCAAACCCGAACGGCACCGGCATTTTGACCCCCGCGGAAAACAGGGAAATCAGCACCGCGACTTCGGTCAGCACTTCCAGCAGTGCCGATTCCTTGAGCGGATTGAAATGAAACAGGTCGAGGACCGTGGGCCCCATGATCAGCCCCACCGCCAGATAGATGATGGCCGATGTGACCGGCAGGCGTTTGAGGACGGTAAACGTCACGCCCCTGAAAAGCAGCAGGCTGCCCAAGAAGATGAACCACTGTGCGTCAGTCATTGTTTGCCTTGCTCTGGGTGGGTCCTGTTTGAGACACGCTCCGCGGCTGCGGGTTTGCAAACAGGATGTGGCGATCAAGAAAAATCAAAGGGGCGGAGTGAATGGCCCCTGGTTTTCGGAAGGCTTTGTGGATCGTGGCGCAGGCGGGATCGACTCCGTCAGTCCGTCTGGACTCCCCGACCAGGACGACCGAGGATATCTTCGTACTTGACGGGCGAGTTGACGCCAGCACGGGCTTCACGCATTGATTCCACTGCAGCGCCAGACTCCCTTGGCGATCCCCGTCCCGTCCGTGACGGGATTATTTCTTGTCCAGCTTGGTGAACTTCGAGCCTTCCAGGGTCAGGTTGTACATCAGCCCTTTCTGGCCGAAGATGAAGCCGACGATCGGATCCTTGATGTTGTTGGTGTCGACCGCTTTGCCGACGCCGAGATCCACCAGNGCGACGGAGCCGTCCACGCCGACTTTCCAGCCCTCGCTTGCGCGGAATTTNTCGAGGGCGGATTCGTTGGTGAAGAGGACGACGATGCTCTTGGCTTGCGCNCCCANCTGGAAGCCGATGGAGGCGGCGGCGGTGCTGTAGTAGGCGACGGATTTTCCGCCTACCCGCAGCGCGCCTTCGCCGTATTCGCCGCCGACCCCGATGCCGGCCTTGTAGACCTTGGGAAATACCAGCGCGCCTTTGGCTATGCCGAGATAGGCCTTGGCCCCGTCAATCTTCTGGAAGGCCTTCAGTGTTGCGTCGACTTCGTGATCGATTTCGGCCGCGCTGGCCGCGTGTGCCCTGGGGGCGGCGAGGAACAAGGCCGCCAGGGTTGTCAGCATGAGGGCGGGAACGAGGTTCCGCCGTGTCGCAATCATGGGATTCATGGACGCTCTCCTTCGTACAAGTTTCATATAAACAGTGTAGTGCAGCACCGGGGAGTCAGTGGATACCTCAATCGCGCGACGGTTCTGTCCGATACAGGGAAGCGTTCATTTCCTATATCCGCCCCATGCGACTCGTTCCCGTCCTGCTCATCGTTGCCATCGCTGCCGGTGCATGGAATCATTTTTCCACGCGGCCTGTCGACCATGCCGCGGGCATCCTTGCACCGGACGATCCGGTGCAGATCGACCGGTCGGGTCTGCCGGCATTCTCGGTGGCGGACTACCGGATCATGCCGGCTGCGACGTTTTCGCTGCAAGCCCGCGTACTTGCGACGGAGGCCTATCATGCGGGCCGCGAAGCCGATCTGTCTCCCGTGGATCTCGCACTGGGCTGGGGGCCGATGTCGGATAGCGCCGTGCTGGATCGCCTGCAGATCAGCCAGGGCAATCGTTTCTATTTCTACCGTTGGTCGGGCGCGCCGCCGATTCCGCCGGCGGACATCGTCGAGCATAGCGCGAACATGCACATGATCCCCGCCAACGATGACATCAAGCGGCGCCTGGGCGCGGTGCGCACGGGTCAGATCGTCGCGCTGAGCGGTTATCTCGTGCGCGTGCAGGGGCCGGACGGTTGGCACTGGAACAGTTCGATGACGCGCAGCGACTCGGGCAATGGTGCCTGCGAGCTGGTGTGGGTGCAGGATCTCGCGATACGCTGAGCCGGCCGTTCGGCGATTCGACGAGGGCCCGCATCCGGGTCATTCCATCAGCACACTGACCCGGTCCCGGCCATGGGACTTGGATTGATACATGGCTTCGTCGGCACGCGACAGGACTTCTGTCATGGTCTCGCCGGGCCGCGCAGCCGTTATGCCGAAGCTGGCCGTCACGCGCAGTTCAGGCTGCTCGAACAGGAGCTGCTTGGTTGTGTCGCGTATCCGCTCTGCCAGGGCGGTCGCCTCCTCGATCGTGGTGTTGGGCAGCAGCATCACGAATTCTTCCCCGCCATACCGTGCGACGAAATCGCTGGCGCGGAGGCTGCCCCTGAGATGGCCGGCAAATGCCTTGAGCACAGTGTCGCCTGCTGCATGTCCATACGTATCGTTTATGCGCTTGAACCAGTCGATGTCGGTCAGGATGACGGACAGGGGTGGGCCATAGCGCATCTGGCGGTTCAGTTCCATGACCATCCTGCCATCCAGGTGCCGCCGGTTCGCCACATCGGTGAGGGGGTCGGTGAGCATCAGTTCGCGGATGTGCGTCTCGCTTTGCTGCAGCTTCGTATAGGCGGATTCACGATCCTTGACGAAGTAATACAGCATGATCGCAATCAGGATGAAACCGCCACCGAGGTTCAGGAGAAAGTAGATGGTGTTGAGCCCGGCCGGCATTGGACGCGCATGGGTGGCAAAGGTCTGGTCGAAGAGCGCAGAGAAGACGAGCAGGGCGAGAAAGGCCAGCATCCAGTGCGTTGCCGCCTTCAGGTTGATGAAGAACAAGGCCGCCAGTGGCGCGAAGACGGCCCAGATCATCACCACGCTGCCGTTGGCAAAGCCGCCCAGGCTCCACATCAGAAGAAAGGGAACCAGCAGGATGAGCAGTTGCTGGCTGAAGCAGAAGAAGGCGAAGTGCCGGGTCTTGAAAAAGTGCAGAATGCTGCTGAAGGAAATGACGGAATACGCGAGTGGAATGGCGCCGGAGAACGGGTAACCGTTGTACAGATAGAAGACGCCCCAGAACATGGCTGGAAACGCGATACTGGTGGACATGATCGTCATCACCGCCTTCTTCAGGCGGAGATCTTCCGAGTCCTCGGGCGCCACGCCCATCAAGGGCCAGCGTCGAAATAAACTATGCGGCGGGGNCTCTGTCATGCAGCAGCTACCTGGGGCTGGGCCGGTAAAATGAACCGATGATGTCCGATAGGTATCGGTATCCCGCCCAATAAAATGAAATGGCAGAATAACAGCTCGACGCGACTTCCCGTGGAACGGGGTCGATGGAGCCGGTACTCAATGCCCATCGGGTTTTTCCTGATGCCTGCCCCCCAGAAAAGGCTTTATCGTGCGCGTATGGCGGTTGGACAGTACGTTTTCTCAAGGGCAGCAGATGTGGAAAAGGGTATAAGGTGATGAACGCCGATTTGAACGCACGCGTCGTGCTGGATACGGAAGCGATGGCATGGCGGGCGACGGATGGCGCGCGAGACGACTGCAAGCTGCTCGATCGCGTCGACGCGGAGAGCGCCCAGACAACCAGCGTGGTACGGTGCGCACCGGGATGTGTACTCGAGCTGGCCAGGCAGGAACAGGGTGAGGAAATCCTGGTCCTGGAAGGAACGCTGATGGAGGGGCGGGCCGGGTATTCGGCGGGTGCCTACCTCCGCTACCCGCCAGGCGCGTCGCGCACGTTGCATACCGATCAGGGCTGCGTCCTGTTCATCAAGCGCTATCCGTTCGAGCCTGAGGATGCCGCCGTCGTGCGGATCGATACGACGAAGACGCCCTGGTTCCCCGGCCTGGTGTCCGGCCTGAGCGTCATGCCCCTGCACCAGTACCAGCACGAGCACGCCGCGCTGGTCCGCTGGCAACCCGAGACGTATTTCCAGCCGCATGCACATTTCGGCGGCGAGGAAATCCTGGTCCTGTCCGGCGTGTTCGAGGACGAATACGGCCGTTACCCGGCAGGCACCTGGATCCGCAGTCCGCACATGAGCCGCCACCAACCCTTCAGCCGCACGGGGTGTACGATCTTCGTCAAGACAGGTCACTTGCCGGTGACGGATCGCCGGCCAGCCTGATCGCGTTCCGGATCCGGGGAGCGTTTTTTCATTTCATGGCAGGCGGGATCGTGGACGGNCAGCCATAAGCAGATTCGTCCGTCGCAGGGCTGGCTTCGCTGGTCAGTTCTTCGGTCCAGGCGAGCGACTGCAATTGGGCAAGATTGACTTCTTCCGGACTGGAGTCGATGTCGCTGGCGTAGCGGGCGGTGCGCTCGAAATCGCCGCGTTCCGACGCTTCGGCGAGTTTCAGGAAAGGCGCATAAGGCCCCGTCTGGTGGACCAGGGCCTGGACGACGGCATCGGGCATCGGGAGCCGTTCGAGCAGCCGGGCAAGCGGGATTTCCATCAGCGGTTCGGCCAGGGAGAACAACCCGGTGATGAACAATTCGTCCTGGGCCTGGCGGTCGAGCCGGGACTGGCCGAGCAGCTCGCAGATGCGGCCGCGCGTCACGGCTGTCCGCGCCGCCAGGGCGTTGGTAGGCGTCGGCCTGGCGGTGACCAGTAACAGTGCGAGCCAGCGATACAGCGTCTTCAGCCCGATCAGGGTCAGGGCCTGGCGCACCGTATGGATCTGCTGCTGGAGGCCCGCGGCGGCGGAATTGGCATAGCGCAGCAGACGCAGGGTCAGCGCGGCATTGCGACGTAGTGGCTCTTCGATGTCGCTCAGGTCTTCGCATTTGCTGACCTTGTTCATCAGGTCGAGCACGGCCAACTGGCCCGGCTGGATGGATTTGTTGGCCAGATTCTCCGGGCGGGCGAAATAATAGCCCTGGAAATACTGGATGCCGCTGTTGCGGCAGAGTTCGAACATCTCGCGGGTCTCGACCTTCTCGGCGATGAACTGGCCGTTGAAGTCGCGTTGGATGTGCGCGAGGATTTCCACGGTTTTTTCGGGATGCTGTTCGAGCACGTCGAGCTTCACGAAGTCGACCATCGGCAGCAGCGGGCGGTACTCTTCCAGGCAGACGAAATCATCCAGGGCGAAGCGGTAGCCGAGCTGCCGGAGCTCCCGGATGCGGGCGATCAGCACCGACGAGACGGGGACGGTCTCGAGGATTTCGTAGACCACGTGCTGGGGCGGAAGCAGGCAGACGAAATCGCTCATCAGGGTGGCTTCGTCCAGATTGATGAAGGCGAGCTTGCCTTGCAGCAGCCAGTCGGGACCGAGACAGAGGGTATTGCTGATGACGCTGACGCCGGCCTGCAGCTGGCTGCTGATCTGGGCCGAAACGGAGGCCATCGATTGCCTGAACAGAAGTTCGTAGGCGAANAGGCGATGTTCGGCATCCACAATGGGTTGCCGCGCCAGAAAGGTTTCCNTGCCCATCCAGTCTCCTCGCAAGACTTGTGTTTGTATCGTTCTCGGCAGAGCATTCAGTTCNTCGACATCGCCCTGGGGCCTGAGTGCTGAATGCGGTGTCGTCCGAACCTGTCACCGTGACGGGAGTCAGAGACGTNTCGCTGCATCTTCGTGNGCTTTGCAAGACGAGGTAGCGGCGCGTCCNCGCAGAACTTGAGGCCTATCTTTCCAGATGAANNCAATCCTNCTCGGCAACAGCGACCTGTCCGTCCCANCTGTCTGCCTGGGCACCATGACTTTCGGGCAGCAGAACAGCGAGGCCGATGCGCATGCCCAACTGGACTATGCCCTGGGTCAGGGCGTCAATTTCTTCGATACTGCCGAGATGTATCCGGTACCGGCACGGGCGGAGACGACGGGGCTGACCGAACGCCATGTGGGCACCTGGCTGAAGCGCCAGGCCCGCGACCGCATCGTCCTGGCNACCAAGGCAACCGGCCCGGGCCGGGCATTGGACTGGATCCGGGAAGGNCGGCTCGATTTCAACCGGGCGAACCTGCANCNGGCGCTNGACGGATCGCTGCAGCGACTGCAGACGGATTACGTCGATCTCTATCAGTTGCATTGGCCCGACCGCAATGTGCCNATGTTCGGCCACTATCATTTCGACCCGACTCAGGAGCGCGAGACCGTTCCACTGCAGGAAACCCTGGCCNCGCTGGCCGATTTCATCCGGGCAGGCAAGGTTCGCCACTGGGGGCTGTCCAACGAAACGCCGTGGGGGCTGATGACGGTGCTGCGGCTGGCCGACACGTTGGGACTGCCCCGCCCGGTTTCGGTCCAGAACGCCTACAGCCTGCTGAACCGGACCTGGGAAAACGGCCTGGCCGAAATCGGTTTCCGCGAGCGCGTCAGTTTGCTGGCCTACTCGCCGCTCGGCTTCGGCGTGCTGTCCGGCAAATACCTGGATGACCCGACGACGCCAGGGCGGGTGAATCTGTTCGCCGGATTCGCCGGCCGCTATGGCAAGCCCAACACGGCGCCGGCCGTGGCCGCGTATGCGGCGCTCGCCCGGCGGCATGGCCTGACGCCCACCCAGCTGGCACTGGGTTTCGTCTATAACCGCTGGTGCGTCGGCAGTACGATCGTCGGTGCCACCACGATGGCGCAGTTGCAGGAGAATCTGGCGGCGCGCCAGACCGGGCTGAGCCCTGACATCCTGGCGGATATCGAACGCATCCACCTGCAGTTCCCCAATCCGGCACCCTGAACCCGGGGCAGGCTGTTCGCACTATCCGGTGCGCGCGTTCGCTGTGGTGGGAACTTACCATTTTCCTGGCATGGTAATCGCACCTCCCTGATCGTTGGATCACTCAGGAGGTGCGTCATGATGACGGCCAGAAATGCGCCACCGCACGCCGAACGAAGCGATATCGTGGAATCGGAACTATTGGATATGNTGCAGACGCTGATCGATGCCCACTGNGGNCTGTCGGCAATTCATCAACTGCTTGATGAGGCCAAGACAATGCCGGAAATCCGTGCCCGTTTTGCGCAGTGGCAGGCGAGCCAGCGCGAGCACGACACGTAACGGACAGGCCCCTGCAGATACCGGCATGCGGATGCCGGCCAGAGCATTCACGCCCGCCAACACCGAGGCGTCGATCCTTAGGTTCTGTCCTGGGGAACGACGGTCTCCGGTACCGGAGGCGTCTCGGGCACCGTGGCTTTCTTGAGCGCCTTCTCAGCCTTCTTCTTCTTCTTTTCCAGCTCGCGTTGCCGTTTTTCGTACTGATAGTTGGGTTTCATACCTGAACAATAATGGGAGCCGGGCCAAACAACAATAGCGAAAGCAGGGCGGCGCAGGATGCCGCAGAATTGACGTCGCTGGTTGGGGGCTGCGGATGGTGTGATGTTTGACGGGCAGGGTCCGCATGAACCCTGCCCGAATGCATGACCTCAGGGATGGGCTTCGTTCGTAGGAGCGGCGCTTGTTGCGACGGTTGAAACGGCTCCAGTTGTAGCCTGTGGCTGTTGCGTTCCCTCCGGTTTGTCCGCAGGTGGCGCATCAATGGTGACTTTTTCGCCCATCAGGACAGTGATCATGGTTGGGTAGTCATACGCAGCGCCGCTTGCCACGTCGACGCCTGCACCGATCACGCCNCCAAAAATGATGTTGCCGAACGCCATGGCCTTGGTCGACGACTTCACGCTGGCCAGCCCCGGCTCCTGGTTTNCCTTCTCACAGTTGATCAGCANATCTTCGTAGCTGCGCCTGACGGTCACCGAGCCTGGNCTTGTGACAAACCAGGTGCCCTTGTTGTTGGAGAGNTTNCAGTTCGCNCTCATGACAGCTTCGCCCTGCTTGCTGCGCGTTTCCACNGAGACGCTCTGATTCTGGCCGGAAACAATCGAAGCGCAGCCCGANCCCAGCATCGTTGCAGANATTAAAACGACTAGATTGATCTTATTCAAAACAACTCCTCCCTATGAACGCCTTTCCAGTAAAGGCGGGAGGATTCTATCTGCCTGCTTGTGGGAGCGATAGCTTGCCGGCAACCGGTTGGGCGACGTCCGGACCGTACCGGACGTCACCGGGCGATCAACCCACTTTCGGCAGGCGCGCGAGCGCAGCCTCGATCGCTTCTTCCGGATAGGCGAAATCTTCGAGCTTGCCGCTGAAGTAGCTGTCGTAGGCCGCCATGTCGAAGTGGCCGTGGCCGGACAGGTTGAAGAACAAGGTCTTC
>JGI26533J51211_1002750_pt1 | contig 9135 bp, 8 predicted proteins | sample ThiBiot_750_biof_FD_51211 | JGI IMG/M metagenome (IMG submission 51211) | reverse complement strand
AGGCGGGTTCAAGCGGGCGATAGGCGCCCGGCGCCTTGCCGGATGTGTCCTTGCGGGCCGCGTAATAGTCGGCAATGTCGGTCAGGCGCTCTTCGGCGGAATGAGCCGCCGAGGCATCGACCACCAGCAGATCATCGGCCGCCAGATGGTCGAAAATCGTGACCAGCCGGTCCTCCAGCAGCGGCAGCCAATGTTCCATCCCCGCCAGACGCCGCCCATCGGTGATCGCCTGATAGAGCGGATCGGAGGTGGCCGTCGCCCCGAACATCTCGCGATAGCGGGTGCGGAAGCGCTTGACGGTGGCATCCTCCAGCATCGCCTCGCTGGCGGGCAGCAGCAGGTGCTGCTCCACCGTGCCCACGGTGCGCTGGGTGTTGGGATCGAACAGGCGCAGGGTCTCGATCTCGTCGCCAAAGAAATCGAGGCGCAGGCCGTGTTCCAGCCCCGAGGGGAAAATGTCGAAGATCGAGCCGCGCACCGCATATTCGCCAGCATCCGCCACCGTATCGGTCCGCGCATAGCCCGCGCGCGACAGCAGCGAGGTCAGCGTTTCGCGCCCCACCTCGGCCCCGGATTTGAGCAAGCGCACCGATTCGCGGATGCGGAAGGGCGTGAGCACCCTTTGCAGCACGGCGGCAATCGTCGTGACCAGTAGTTGCGGAGTCTTGGCGGGCTGTTGCAACCGATGCAGCGCGGCAAGGCGGCGCGAGGAGACCGACAGCGCCGGGCTGGAGCGGTCATAGGGCAGGCAGTCCCACGCGGGAAATTCGATGACCTCCAGCTCGGGCGCAAACACCGGGGCGACATCGGCAATCGAGCGCATCGCGGCTTCGTCGGCGGCCACGAACACCGCGCGGCCCCCCTTGTGCGAGGCTGCCCGCGCCAGATCGGCCAGCACCAGAGGCTGGCTGCCGCGCGACAGGCCCGCCAGCGTCAGGGGCGATTTGGCGCCAAGAATGCGGGAGATATCAGCCATGTTCAATCCGTGTCCAAACAGCCCCATGGGCAACAGCAATCGCCCGCCGCACCGATTCGGTGGGCGGGGGCGTGGGTTGTCTGCGCTTTAGGGGAGATTGAAGGGGGAGGAAAGGGAAGCGATGGGGGATGCCCCAAAGAGAAGGGATGGTGCGAGAGTCATAGCCCTCGCGCCTATCCTCTAAACCCGTTCAACGCGGAATATCGACGTAATCCAGCTTTTTCAAAGCCGCCATCATCGGCCCTTCATATTCGGGCGGGGTATTCAGCGTGCCCAGCGCCCAGCCCATGATGTCCACATCTTCCTCGTCGATCAGTTTTTCGAACCATACGAGCTGTTCCTCGCCCCACTGGGCATGGAACGTGTCGAAGAAGCCGCCGATCATGTAATCGGCCTCACGCGTGCCGCGATGCCATGCGCGATAGTGCAGGCGTTTCAGACGGTCCTGATGGGCTTGGTCAAGGGAGTCGGTCATAGGGCCTCGGTTAGGCCAGCGCGGGCCGCAGATCAATGATTGATGCGGCCCGCAAACCTGTCAGCGCCCGCGCAGCTGCGCGAGGATTTCGGGCCCTCTGGCCTCGCCCAGATCCTTGGCCAGTTCGCCCAGTAGCGCCTGCTCGATGCCCTTGGTATAGGCCTTGCGCAATTCGCCAAGGCTGCGCGGGCCGGCGATGACCACAAGATGGGCGATCCGGTGTCCCTGCACCTCCTGCGCCAGCCATTCGACGGCGGCGGCGGCATGGGCGTCATGGGCCATGGTGACGGTAGAACCATGATGGCTGGCGCCCGAATGGTTATGCGTGTCCAGACGCGGCGCAGGGGCCTCGGCCAGCTCCGGATTGGCCTCGTCGCCAATGTTGCGGAACAGGCGGAAATTGTGCGCGTCGATCACGGCGATCACGGTGCCATGGGGCAGAAGCATCTTTGTCTCCATATCCTCCCGGTGTTGTCGGCCGGGAAGGGAACAGGACGCCGATTTCGCGCCGCCGTCCATGCGCAAGGTCAAATTGCGCCCAAGGTCAAATTGGCCAGGGCAAAGATTCGGGAGTGGCACCTTTTGTTCCATGCGCTAATAGCCTGTCCATGCGTCCCGATTTGCTCAATCCGCTGTTTGCCGAGGCCGGGGGCCTCAAAGGTGTGGGGCCGGGTCTGGCCCGCCCGCTTGAAAAGCTGGGGCTGAAACGGATCCGGGATTTCATCTATCATTTGCCCGACCGTTTCGTGCATCGCCGCGCGATTGCCGATCTGGACGAGGGCAGCATCGGCGAACAGGTGGTCATCGCGCTGACTCCGGTGGAATATCGCGGCGGGCCATCGCCCAAGGCGCCGTTTCGCGTGCTGGCCGAGGATGCGAAAGGCAACCTTTGCACGCTGGCCTATTTCGGGCGCAATGCGGGCTGGGCCAAAAAGCAGTTGCCGCTGGGCGAGAAGCGCTGGGTGGCCGGGCGGCTGGATCAGTTCGGCCAGAATTTGCAGATCGTCCACCCCGACCATGTGAACCCCGAAGGTGCGGCCATGCTGGGGCAACTGGCCGAGGCGATCTATCCCTTGTCCGAGGGTCTGACACAGGGCCGGATGGCCGCGCTGGTGCAGCAGGCGCTCAAACATGCGCCGGACCTGCCCGAATGGTGCGAGCCGGGCGTGGTGGACCGGATGGGCTGGCCGGTCTGGCGCGAGGCTCTGACACAGGCGCATCGCGATGAGCATAAAGAGGCGCGCGACCGGCTGGCCTATGACGAATTGCTGGCCAATTCTCTGGCGCTGATGCTGGTGCGGGCCAGCAACCGGCGGGCGCAGGGGCAGCCTCTGCGCGGCGACGGGCGGTTGCGCGGGGCCTTGAAACTGCCCTTTGCCCTGACAGGTGCGCAGCGCCGCGCGATTGCTGAGATCGAGGGCGATCTGGCGCAGGCGGCGCCGATGCTGCGTTTGCTGCAAGGCGATGTTGGTTCGGGTAAGACGGTGGTGGCGCTTGAAAGCCTGCTGATTGCGGTGGAGGCCGGGGCGCAGGGGGCGCTACTGGCCCCGACCGAAATCCTTGCGCGCCAGCATTTTGAAACCTTGCGCCGGATGGCCGCGCCCACGGGCGTCAACATCGCGCTCTATACCGGGCGCGACAAGGGCCGCGCGCGCGAATCGATCCTGATGGGCCTGATGGATGGCAGCATCGACATCGTGATCGGCACCCATGCGATCTTTCAGGACGCGGTGGTCTATCGCAATCTGGGCCTTGTGGTGATCGACGAGCAGCACCGCTTTGGCGTGGGCCAGCGGCTGATGCTGACGCAAAAGGGCAAGGGCACGCATTGCCTGGCCATGACCGCCACGCCCATTCCGCGCACGCTGACGCTGGCGCAATATGGCGAGATGGATGTGAGCCGCCTCGATGAACTCCCGCCCGGGCGGCAGGCCATCGACACGCGCGTGGTGGCACAGGAACGGCTGGGCGATGTGGTCGAGGCGCTGGCCCGCCATTTCAGCACCGGGCAGCAGGCCTATTGGGTATGCCCCATGGTGCGCGAGAGCGAAGTGGCCGACCTTGCCGCCGCCGAGGAGCGCCACGAGATGCTCTCCCTGCGCTTTGGCGAGGATGCCGTGCTGGTCCATGGCCAGATGAAGCCCGAGCAGAAAGACGCCGCGATGGAGCGTTTCGCCAGCGGGCAGGCCAAGCTGCTGGTGGCGACCACCGTGATTGAGGTGGGCGTGGACGTGCCCAATGCCACGTTGATGGTGATCGAGCAGGCCGAGCGTTTCGGTCTTGCCCAATTGCATCAGCTGCGCGGGCGCGTGGGGCGGGGCAGCGAGAAATCGACCTGCCTGCTCCTGCGCGGCGAGACGTTGAGCGAGGTGTCGCGCGAGCGGCTGGCGCTGATGCGCGAGACGCAGGATGGCTTCCGGCTGGCCGAGGAGGATCTGCGTCTGCGCGGCGGCGGCGAATTGCTGGGGACGCGGCAGTCGGGGGATACGCCGTTTCGCGTGGCCTCGCTGGACCAGATCACCCGCCTGCTGCCGATGGCGCATGATGATGCGCGGCTGCTGATCGAGCGCGATGGGGGGCTGACCGGAGAGCGAGGGGCGGCGGCGCGGGTGTTGTTGTACTTGTTCGAGCGGGATTGGGGGGTGCAGTTGTTGCGGGGTGGGTAGGAAGGGTTTGCCTCCGGCGGGTTAAGGGCGGGGGCCCTTAACAATCCCGATAATGGGGGCAGGTTTGCGAAGTTGCGTTGGTTGATAAAGCCTGCGGCGCGGCGAACTCGCGCTGTTTGGCGCCGCAGGCTTTCAAATATCAACGTTGCGTATTCCGCTCTTCGGCGACCCCATACGCCACCCCAGTAATGGGATTGCAAAGGGACAGAGTCCCTTTGCCCGCCGGAGGCAAAACCCTCTTATAAAATCCCCAAAACCTCGGTCACCGGCGTCAACGCCCCCTTGCCCGAAAACCAACTGACCAGATTATCCACCACCAGTTGCCCCATGGCGGCCCGCGTGCTGACCGATGCCGATCCGATATGGGGCAGCAGCACCAGTCCGGGCATGTCGAGCAATTCGGCAGGCACGCGCGGTTCGTTCTCGAACACGTCAAGCCCGGCGGTCAGGATTTTCCCCTCGCGCAGGGCGGCGATCAGCGCCTGCGTATCGACCACGCTGCCCCGCGCCACATTGATCAGCACTCCGTCTGGACCCAGCGCCTCGAGCACGGCCGCATTCACCGTATGGCGCGTAGCCGCCCCGCCGGGGATCAGTACGATCAGCACGTCGACCGCTTCGGCCAGCGCCAGCGGCGTGGGATAATAGGCATAGGGCACGTCCTGCGGGCGGCGTCCGCAATAGGCGATATCGACCGCGAATCCCTCGAGTCGCCGCGCCACCGCCTTGCCGATGTCGCCAAGGCCCAGGATGCCCACGCGCCGCCCGCGCAGGGATGTCGAGAGCGGGAAGGAGCGTTCGCGCCATTTGCCCGCGCGCAGATGGCGTTCGGCGGCGGGGATCTGGCGAATCGTGGCCAGCAGCAGGCCCAGCGCCAGATCGGCGGTTTCCTCGGTCAGCACGCCGGGCGTGTTGGTGACGATAACCCGGCGGGCCAGCGCCGCATCGACATCGATATTGTCATAGCCCACACCAAAGCTGGCGATGATTTCCGCGGACGGCAGATGCGCCAGCAGATCCTCGCCCACCCGGCCATAGAGGGTCGATGTTGCCACGCCGCGAATGCGCGGTCCGATTTCGCGCAGAAAGGCCGGTTTGTCCGAAACCTCCCAGAGATGGTGCGTTTGGAAGCGTTCACCCAACTGGGCAATGACGGTTGGCAGCATCGGAGCGGTAATCAGAATTTCAGGCGGAATCATGGGGTTTCCAATGTAAATGGTGCTATTTTTGCCACGCCTGTTTCGCGAATGCAGCATGAAATTTCGTTTTATCGTTGAAAATGGAATATTGATACGCTAATCACCGCCCATCGGACACGAAACCCAAAGACGATTTAAACGTCAGGATGGCTTCGGTTGCGATTGCAGGCGGGACGACATCTCTTGTTCAGGGTGGAGTCCACAAAAATGAAGGCACACAAGAATTTCCGCGCTTTGGCTGGTCTTGCCGGTATGGCTCTGGCGCTCAGCGCTCAGGCTGCCAAGGCTGAAGACGCCGCTGCGCCCGCCGCTCCCAAGGAATTCACCGTCACGGGCAGCGTTTCTGTTCTCAGCGACTATCGTCTGCGCGGCGTGTCGCAGACCGACCGCGGCAAAACGCTGCAGGCCGGTGTGACCGTTACCCACAAGAGCGGTTTTTACGGCAGCATCTTCAGCTCGAACCTGGCCGGTTGGGGCACGTTCGGCGGTCCGAACCTCGAATTCGACCTCATCGGCGGCTATGCCAAGGCCGTTGGCCCGGTCACGATCGATGCCGGTCTGACCTGGTACATGTATCCCGATGGCGCGGCCAAGACCGACTTTGCCGAACCCTATGTCAAGGTTTCGGGCGCGGTTGGCCCGGTCAGCTATCTGGCGGGCGTGGCCTATGCCCCCAAGCAGAAGGCGCTGGGCAACTATTCGAACACGCCCTACAGCCATGGTCAGGCTTACGACAACCTCTACCTGTGGGGCGACACGTCCTACGTGGTGCCCTCGACCAAGCTGAAGCTGAAGGGTCACCTTGGTTACTCGAAGGGTAACCCCGGCCTTGGCCCGAACGGCACCTCGGTGGCGCCCACGGGCTCGTATTTCGACTGGCAGTTGGGCGGCGAATATCCGATTGGCCCGTTCACCTTCGGCGTGTCCTGGGTCGATACCGACATCAGCAAGGCCAAGGCTGCCTATCTCCAGCCCAATTTCTCGGTCCAGAATGGCCGCCTTGCCGGTCAGAGCATTGCCGGCAGCACGGCGCTGTTCTCGGCGACCGTATCGTTCTGATGCCCTGAACTGCGGGCGCTATCGTGAGGGATGGCGTCCGCAGGACAGCACGAAACGTGAAAAGCGCGGGAGAGGGATGGCCTCTCCCGCGCTTTTCTTATTTCTTGAGGCCGATTTCTCGCAGGCGCTCCTGCAGGTAATCATCGGCCGTGATCGAGACCGGATAGCGGTCCGGGTTTTCCGGCGTGATGCACTGTTCCAGCGTCTTGAAGGGAAAATCGCTGCGCAGATGCAGGAAGAAGGGCATCGAATAGCGGCTGTGGGCGGCGCGCTCGGCGTCCGGGTTGCGCACGCGATGGGTGGTGCTGGGCAGGACATGGTTGGTCAGACGCTGCAGCATATCGCCGATGTTGATGACGATGGCGCCTTCGGGCGGGGCCACGCCGACCCAACGGCCATCCTTGGTCAGCAGTTCAAGCCCGGCCTCCTGCGCGCCGAGCAGCAGGGTGATGAGGTTGATATCCTCATGGGCGCCTGCGCGAATCGCTCCGCCTTCGGCATCGGCCACCGGCGGATAATGCAGCAGGCGCATCACCGAATTGCCGTCCTCAATGGCCGGATCGAACCAGTTTTCGTCCAGCCCCAGATGCAGCGCGATGCGCGAAAGGATGGTCGCGCCCGCCTTGTCGAATTCGGCATAGAGGCGGGTAAAGACCTCGCGGAAGCCTTCGGGCGAATCGGGCCAGACATTGGGCGCCATGGTCGCGGCCAGCGGCGAACCCTCGGGCAGATCTCGCCCGACATGCCAGAATTCCTTCAGGTCATGCGCCTTGGCGCCCTTGGCAATCTCGGTCTTGAACGGGGTATAGCCGCGCGCGCCGGCGATGCCGGGGATAAAATACTTGCGCTTTTCCTCCTCGGGCAGCGCGAAGAATTGCGCGGTCAGGTCCCATGCCTGTTCGATCAATGCCGGGTCGATGCCGTGGTCCTTGACCAGCGCAAAGCCATATTCGCGGAAGGAAGCGCCGATCGCGCGGGCAAAATCCTGCGGCGCATCGGAAAGCGAGAGAACGGGAAGTTTGGCAAGATCCATGGGTGGTTCCGTGTTGCAACAGGCGCTAAGCTCGCGCCATCCATGAAGCCTCTTTAGGCGATCCGAGACGGGGACGCATGACCAAAATCAAATCCTATTGGCTGATGAAGTCCGAGCCCGATGCCTATTCCTATGACGATCTGGTCAAGGAGGGCGAGGGCACGTGGGACGGGGTGCGCAACCACCGCGCGTCCAACAATATGCGCGCGATGCAGCCGGGCGATCTGGCCTTCTTTTATCATTCGAACATCGGGCTGGAAATCGTGGGCATCATGGAGATAAGCCAGTCGGGCCTGACCGATCCTTCGGATGAAACGGGGCGCTGGGCCTGTGTGAAGGTAAAGCCCGTGCGCAAGTTGAAGCGCCCGGTGACGCTGAAGCAGATCAAGGCCGATCCGGCGCTGGCCGATATCGAAATGCTGCGCCTCTCGCGTCTCTCGGTCAGTGCGATCACGCCGGAGGAATGGGACTATATTATCGCGCTTTCAGGGGGTTAACCGGCCATGGCGCCTGTCCCGATCTGGGGCAGGCCTCCCCCGTCCCAAATGGGGACGGGTTAACCATTGTGGCTCGCTTTCGCAATGGTGAACAAATTCTTAAACCTGCGGGCATGAGACGTTCACTGGTTCTGGGTGACGAAAGCGCCCATCATCCTTTTCTGCAAACGCTGCCGCCCCATGTGCGGGTGGATCGGCCGGTTGCATCGCCCCGGCATGAGGCGCCCGCACCGGCGCCCAAGGCTGCGGCCGCCGATTGGTTTCGACGCCATGCCCATGCTGCGCCGTATATGGTGATCTCCCGCGCGCGCCATTGGCGCCGGGGTCTGACCATGCAGAATCTGCGCGAATTCCTGCTGGCCTATTGCGCCTGTTTTGTCGCGGTGATGGCCTTTATCGCCTGAGCGAAAGGGCCGTCACGCAAAAGAGGTCAGGCAAAAGGACGCGGGCCGCCGTTGATCTCGGCCTCGCGCTCGGCCCGGACCAGCAAAATGGCCAGCCATGCCGAAATCAGGCACATGGCCGCCGAAATCAGCACCAGATCGACGATCTCTACCCCTGCCGCGCCAAGGCCCACGGCAATCGCCGCGCCCACCACCATCGCGCCCGAATTGACCACATTGTTGGCCGCAATCGTGCGCGCGGTCTGCGATTTGTCGACGATGGTGGTCAGGAAAGCATAGAGCGGCACCACGAACATGCCGCCCGCCACCGCAATCCCGCCCAGCGTGGCCAGCAGCAGCGGCGTGAGCGGGTGGTGCAGGAATTCTCCGATGCTCATCAGATGGCCATCGACCGTAGCGGGAAACCGGGTGCAGACCTGCTGAAACGCTACGACGAAGAGCGCCATCACCAGCACGGAAGGCGGCGAATAGCGCGCCGAAACCTTGCCCTTGAGCAGCGCGTTGATCGACACCGAACCCAGCGCCACGCCGATGGAAAAGATCACGAGGAACAGGCTGGCCACTTCCTTGCTGGCGCACAGCACGCGCTTGGCCAGCAGCGGGAATTCGATGAACAGCACCGCGCCCACGGTCCAGAAAAAGCTGATCGACGCGATGGCGAGGAACACGCGGCGATCATGCATCGTGTTCTTCACCAGTTGCACCGAGGCGCGCAGGATGTGGAAATCGAGCGGCTGGGCTTCTTCCTGCGGCGGGGCAGGGGGGACCGAAAGGCAGGTGGCATAACCCACCAGCGCGGTGATGAACACGCCCGCGGCGGCCCATT
>JGI26533J51211_1002730_pt1 | contig 9191 bp, 9 predicted proteins | sample ThiBiot_750_biof_FD_51211 | JGI IMG/M metagenome (IMG submission 51211) | reverse complement strand
AGGCGCGCGACGCAGGTCGTAGCCGGGACTACGATGCCAAGGAGCGCAACGCGATGAGCGCCCGATTTTACTGCAACCCTTATGGGGCGGGGCTTTGCGAGCGGTCTGCCTTGTCAGGCTCCTAGCGAAGGGGGTCAACCATTCGCGTCGTCGCCTTTCGCGCATCCCCTCCCGCAAAGCCACCGCTGCGCCAGCGGAGATTTATTCAGCGCTTCCTTAAATATCCTTGCATTAGCCAGTCGACCGCTCATTTCCAATTTAGAACTATGATCCACAAGGACTCTCCGCGGTACTCGATGTTCGCCTGTATGGAGTCTCGCTGCAAGGTGGATTCAGGATGAAAAGCACGCTGCTGGGAGGCCTTTCGCCTCGGGTTTTTCTACACGAATACTGGCAGAAGAAGCCGCTTCTGATACGAGGCGCCTTCCCTGGCTTCACCGGCCTGCTTTCTCCTGGGGACATCATGGAGCTCGCCTGCCGGGATAATGCGCAGTCCCGCCTGGTCACCCGGAAACACGGACTCTGGCAAGTGAGACACGGCCCATTCATGCCCCGGTCGTTCTCGGGCCTTCCGCCGGCAAAGTGGACTCTTCTGGTGCAGGACGTCAACCATTTTCTGCCTTCGGCTCGCGCACTGCTTCTCGAATTCAATTTCATCCCGCATGCGCGCCTGGATGACCTGATGGTCAGCTATGCTGCCGCTGGTGGGGGTGTCGGCCCCCACTTCGACTCATACGACGTATTTTTACTGCAGGGAATGGGGCGCAGGCGTTGGCAGATATCGGCGCAGCAGGACAGGACATTGATTGCGGAGGCGCCTTTAAAGATACTCCAGGACTTCAGGCCGGAGCAGGAATGGCTGCTGGAACCGGGCGACATGCTGTACCTTCCTCCCGGCTATGCGCACAACGGAATCGCCGAGGAACACTGCATGACATACTCGATTGGCTTTCGTGCTCCCAGCCATCAGGAATTGGCGGTCCAGTTTCTCGTTCATCTGCAGGACAACAGCGACATCGAGGGAATGTACAGCGACCCGGATCTCGCCCGCCAACGCCATCCAGGGCGCCTCCCCCCCGCCATGCTGCGCCAGGCCGCTACCGTGCTGAATAACATCAAATGGCGTCGCAGCGATATCGAGCGCTTTCTCGGCACTTATCTGACGGAACCCAAGTCCCATGTTTTTTTCACGCCCCCCATCCGGACGGTAACGCGGAAGAAATTCATCCATCAGATCAGGGAAGGCAAACTGGCGCTGAATCTCAAAAGCCGCATGCTATGCGGGAAAAAAACCGTCTTTCTGAACGGTGAGGCTTATCCAGTTAGCGCCATCACCCGTCAATCGCTGGAAAAACTTGCTGATACCTGCACGCTGCCCGCGGGCGGCAACCTCGACGATGAGGCGGTGTCATTATGTTACGAGTGGTATCTCGATGGTTTCATTGATATATAAAACCGGGTTTGGCGCTGACCCATCCTGATCGGCAATGACCGCTCCGCGGATCTTCAAGACCCGGAAAAATTCCTCGGCCAGCGATTGGAACCAACCTGCAAAAGCCTTTGCCTGTGTGATTAGCGCTATCATTTATAGCCGTGGAAGACAACAACTGGACAACATTTCTGAATTCTGCTATTAAGATAGTGGTCTTCAAATTTGAATGGCCGAAACGCTTCAATCCACTACCTGTAATTGTTATAACCTATAAAGGAGATTAAAAAAATGAAGTACTCGCTCCTCGCTGCCGCTCTTGTAACATTCACATTCGCTGCATGTGACCAAATGAAAGAACACAAAGCCGGCGAAGGCAAGCCGGGACAATACCCCCCGAGCCTTTGGGAAAAGCGTGAAGGACAAGTCAGTGATGCAGAGATTGAAGCCGCTCAGAAGGGTGACTCTGCTTCTTCGGAGGCAAAAAAAGATGCCGGATCAGATCAAACCAAGTAATTGCAGGAATAAGCAAGCCTTAAAAAAAGCCGTCCTTCGGGACGGCATTTTTTTGTCCTGAACGCGGCAGATATCCGGCTTCATGTCCGCAAGAATCCCTTTCCAATGCCTGAAAAGAGCGTATTTTCTATTTTCCATGGCAGCTTGAGCAGATCCGGGGTATACTCCATATTTTTATGTTCAAAGGAAATACTGGACAATGAAATACTCATTCGTTGCTGTTGTCTTGGCGTCATTCCTATTGACCGCTTGCGAACCGTACAAGAAGCACCCCATGGACAAACCGCCGCCCTCCGCCATGGCGGATCGGGCTTCCGCTCCCAATTTTGACGATCTTGATAAAACGGATGAAGCTGAAAGCGCCGGCACCAATGACAAGAAACAGGAACCCGGCAAATAGCGGTATCCTCGCTCTCGACATAACCTCTCCTTCGTGGCGGTAATCATTAAGGATAGTTGATTTTTTGCAAGATCGTGGGTAATCAGGTATATTTTTACGATATACTAGGGACCGTCACAAAAACCTATTTATATTTTATTAAGGAAGCCAGACATGAAATTATCACTCCTCGCAGCCATCTTGGTGGCGCTCACTCTGACGGCATGCAACAGGCCCAAGCAGGCTCTACCGGAAAATTCAACCACATACGGAACCAGAACAGAAGAGGGGACAACCCTGGATCAAGAACGTGGAAACGCTCCAGGCGACAAGGCCGCCGCCGCTCCTGCTGACGAGGATGAATATTCCGGTCAGGCTGTTCTTCCTGGTCACGCGCTTGACGGAAATGGCAATCCGATAAAAGAAGGACAGAGCGCTATTCCCGAAGGCCATTAAGCCTGGCGTTTAAATAAAAGCCATCCATACGGATGGCTTTTTGTTGCCCGTAACCTTTTCATGCCCATGTGGAATTTTTGTACCGCTTGACAAACGGGCACAGGCTTTCCATGGGAAGCCGCTTTTTTGAGGATTGAAGGGTAACGGTCGTTAGTTGTATACTATCATCCGTTACCAACTTTTTTAAAAGGGATTTAAATAATGAGACTCCCGCTTCTCGCTGCTGCCTTGGTGGCATTGACAATGGCCGCCTGCGGCAAGCCGAACCAGGCGCTTCCCGAGCAGGAAAAAGCTAATTTCGCGAAAATCACCTCCCAGTCCGCCAAGCCGGCAGATTCAAGTGCCCCTGCTTCGGAAGGATCTGAAAGCGCAGGTGACAGCGCTCCAGCGGATGCGGCACCGAAATAACATCCAAACTGCTTCGGCAAAAGCCGTCCCATGGACGGCTTTTTTTTGGATCGAGAATCGCAAAATATGAAAATCGGATACCGGAGAAGATTATAGGCTTCCAAGTTGCCGCCAGCCAAACCCTTCATCCTGATCAGCAACACCGATCCAGTCGGCCGTGCAGTTCAATACTTCACTCAGCATGCTCTTGGCGAGCAGCGGCGTATTATTTTTCTGGCTCAAATGGGCCGCAATGACATGCTGCAAACGCCTGCAGTCCAGCCTGGCCAGAAGGCCGGCCGCAGCTGAATTTTCCAGGTGGCCGAAACGGCCGCCCACGCGCCGCTTCAGGCTGGGCGGATAATCGCTCTCCGCCAGCATCTGCGCATCGTGATTGCATTCCAGCACCAGCGCATCGCAGTAATTCAGTACCGCCTCGATGTGAGGAGTGGAGCATCCGGCATCCGTAAGCACGCCTAACCGAAAGGACCCATCGCCAAAAACGAATTGCGCGGGTTCATTTGCATCGTGAGGAACCGGATAAGGTTGCACCTCGATATCGTTGATGGAGAAGCGGTGGAATGAATCGATTATATTTATTGCCGGCAATCGCTCGAAAGCCCCCTGGACGGCGCACAGCGTGCCATGCGTAAGCCAGACCGGAATGTTGAATTTTCCTGCCAGGCGGGCTACACCACCCACGTGGTCATCATGCTCATGCGTGACAACAATCCCGTTTATCATGCCAGGATGAAGGCCTAACCGGGCTAGCCGGGCAACTGTCTCCCGGATTGTAAAGCCGCAGTCGAGCAGCAGCCGGGTATCCCCTGCCTCAACCACAAGGCAGTTTCCACGCGATCCGCTACCCAGGCTGGCAAAACGCATGCTGGGCAGAATAGAAGAATCTGGAAAAAGGAAACGGGTCGTCCATGAAGGAATTCATTCTCCCTGCAGCAGAGCGGAGTTTTGAGATAATTTCTCTGACTTGATGATATAACACAGCCTGCCTGTCACAAACCTGCAAATCATACTATTTTAACTCAAGAGATGGCAGGCTTTGCTGCCAGGGGCAGCGCGGGCAGCTTGCGGCGACTCGCAAGTATGGCTGAAATTTCCTTTGCGGAGAGAGGTTCCGAAAAATAGTAGCCCTGTATTTCATCACAACCACGAGCATGAAGGAACGCACACTGCTCGGCGGTTTCCACTCCCTCCGCGATGACCTTGACGTTCAGACTGTGCGCCATATCGATGATAGCGGTGGTAATCGCGGCATTGGAAGGATTGGTGATGATATCTGCTACAAACGATCGATCAATTTTCAGTACATCGACAGGAAAACGCTTCACATAGGCAAGGCTGGAGTAGCCGGTGCCAAAGTCATCAATGGAAAGCCGGACACCCAGGGACTTGAGATTCCTGAGGATATCGATCATTTTATTGGCGTGCATCATCAATGACGTTTCAGTCAGCTCCAGCTCGAGCAAATTCGAATCGATGCTGCTCTCTCTCAAGGCCCTCTCGGTCTGAAACTCGAATTCGAGCAACTTTGCGCCAATACCGCTCCTCCGGGTTGCCTGAACCACATCACGGCTCAGTGCGTCCTGCGAAAACTGCCTCCCCGAAACATTGATCGAAACAGGGATCTCCCCGAGTCCCAACCGCTTCCATTCGGCAATCTGCCTGCAGGCGGCTTCGATAACCCATGCTCCTACTGTATTGATCAGGCCGGTTTGTTCCAGGATAGGCACGAACTCCATCGGCGCGATCAATCCGTAACCGGGCCGATTCCACCTTATCAATGCTTCCACCCCCGTAATCGACCCATCGGAGAGCGCTACCTGCGGCTGATAATACAGGACAAATTCATTCCGGTTGATCGCCCTGCGCAAGGCATTTTCCCTGTCAAGCTTCCTGATCGCCTGCGCATTCATTTCTTCCGTAAAAAAACGATGCGCGTCCCCGCCCGCCTTCTTCGACTCATAAAGAGCGGCACGACTGTTTTTGATCAACGTATCGGGGTCCAGCGAATCCGCGGGATAGACACTGATACCAATGCTCGCCGTCAAAGTGATGTGAGTACCGCGCAATTCGAAGGGGGGACGCAACGCTTCCCGGATCTTGCTTGCCACCACGCCGGCATTCCCCGAGCCCTCCGGCGTCATCACAATGCATCCAAATTCATCGCTGCCGAGACGGGCGATCACGTCCCGGACACGCAGGCACTCTAGCAGGCGCAGACTGAACTGCCGCAACAGTTCGTCTCCAAAAGACGGCCCCATTGCGTCATCGACATTTTTGAAATTATCGATATCGAGAACAAGCACTGAAATAACGCGCTGACTCGCTTGAGCCTGCCTGATGGTTTTCCTGAGTGATTCAAAAAACAGCGCTCGATTTGGAAGGCCAGTAAGCTCGTCATAACGCGGCACCAGCCCCGATTCCCCCCAGGCTCTACCGGCATAAGCCAGGCTATCCTCCGCACTTTCGCCGGAATAGCGATCCATCGCCTCGTCAATGGGATGCCCGCGCAGGTGCTCCGTCTGCGTTAAATCGTCCAGTGCCCGCAGGGAATAGCCCCGCCGCTCTTCGCTCAGCAGTTTGCCCGGCATATCCTGTCGGGGCACGGCATAATGGTCTTCCGGTTTTCCCTGGTCCCAGGATGCGGCCGATGGCTCCTCCACGTTTTTTCCCATCGCGGCTATGGACTGCCTCAATGCGCCGCGAAGCAATCCTATTTCCAGTACATCATGGATGCGCGCCAATGTCTGAAGCCGGTTGATAGGCTTGCTGATGAACCCCTTTGCGCCAGCGCGCAGTGCCCGTTCCCTGTGCGCTGGCTGCCTGCTGATCACGAGGATCGGCACCACGGTGTCACGTTCCCCGGTTTCCCCGATCTCTCTCAGGCATTCAATGACCTCGAATCCGTCCATCAGCGGCATGACGATGTCAAGCAGAATAAGGTCATAGCGATTCGCACGGTGCAAGCTGCAAGCTGTCCGCGGGTCGGTGGTAAAACTTACTGCGGTATAGCCCGCGTGATCGAGCATGCCCCGGATCAGCTCGACGCTCTCTTTCCGGTCATCCACGATCAGTATTCTGGAATTGAAAATGCGGGAGGCAGTAATCAATGGCTTGTCCTACAAGGTTTGTCCTACGAGATATCAGCGGGCAGATCGGACGTTATTCACTTCGCGGGAAACGGAACAGGATTTAAGGAAGCGCTGAATAAATCCTCGCTGAGCGCGTTGCTGATAAAATCGGGATGATCATAAGGCGCGCGACGCAGGCCGTAGCCGAAACTACGATGCCAGGGAGCGCAACGCAGTGGCTCCCCGGAGCGTGGCCCGAGGGCCCCCGCGAAGCGGGGATCGGGCAGCGGCGGGGATGCTTCGACCGCACCACAGTTTTGTTGGGGCGCAGGCATCCCGCTGCGGGGTCGCATCTTCCTTTCGGAAGACACTACTCCGCCCTGCGCGGCCGCACCATTCGCGTCGTCGCCTTTCGCGCATCCCATTCCGCAAAACCACCGCCGCGCCAGCGGAGATTTATTCAGCGCTTCCTTAATTATAATAGTCCTCTCGATACCGTTTTATTTCACTTTTTCATTTCTCGACTCGCTCACCACTACCCGGTTACGGCCATTTTCCTTTGCTTCGTAAAGTGCCTCGTCGGCTGCACGGAGCAGCGCTTCCATCCCGGTTCCATGTTCAGGATAGACCGCTATCCCGATCGAGGTGCTTACCCTTCCAAGTGGCTTCTTCCGTATGGTCAGATCCAGCTCCATTACAGCCTTCCGGATCCTTTCGGCTTTCTTTATGGCCCCATCGAGAGAAGCGCCAGACAGGACGAGCACAAATTCCTCTCCACCGTAACGGCAGGCAATGTCGCTTTCGCGAATACAACCCTGCAGCAGCCTGGCAACACCCTTCAGGAATGCGTCGCCCGCCTCATGGCCAAAAACGTCATTGATCCGCTTGAAGAAATCGAGATCAAACATCAGCACGGCAAAAGAACTGGAAGACCGTTTTGCTTTGGCAATCTCCTGCGGCAGGTATTCTTGAAGAAAACGTCTGTTATAGAGATCAGTCAGTGGATCGGTAATGATCTGTTTCTGCAGATCCACCACCAGCTCCTCCAGAACCCCGCTCTGTTTTTTTGCTTCCCTGTTCAGCAGGCGAATTTCCAGCAAGTTGCGAATCCGCGCCAGGATTTCCAATGTCTCGAAGGGCTTGCTGATGACATCCTTGGCGCCGAGCTGCAATGCACGCAACCTGTGTTCCGGTTGACTGGTTACCACCAAAGCCGACAAATATCCTCCGAATTCATCTTCTTCTATCTTCGTGAGACACTCCATGACCTGAAACCCATCCATTCCGGGCATCATGAGGTCGAGCAGGATAAGGTCGTACTGATTTTCCCGATGGAGTCTGCAGACCTCCAATGGATCGGTGGTCGACGAGACCGAAGTATAACCAGCCAGTTGCAGCATGTGCTCAAGCAGCTCCACGTTGGCCGGCACATCATCCACTATCAATATACTGGCATTGAAAATGGTTGAAGAAACAACCATGTCGCACGACTCCTTCTTAAACGATCCTTCCGGCTGCAATAAATCTTCCTGTTTTCGATTGCCTCCACAAGCCGCCTCATAAATCCGGCTGTGGCTGATCACCTTTCATCGACAATCTTCCACTCAGGGGTTATGGTTGATGATTGCATTTTCCCTTGCCGTTCATCCAAGCAGAATCTGTGCCACCATCGTACATCGCCCTGCCGGGGACATTTCAGGAACCTCTGAACGAGTCTCGCTGGCGCGACGATGGCTTTGCGGAATGGGATGCGCGAAACGCGGCGATTGCGAATGGTTGATCCTCATCGCCAGGAGCCCGACAAGATGAACCGCCCGCAAAGCCATGTCCCATCCGGGTTGCGGTGAAACCGGATACTCATCGCGGCACGCTCCCTGGCACCCCAGTCCTGGCTACGACCTGCGTCGCCTGCCTTATGATCATCCCGATTTTACCAGCAACGTGCTCAGCGAGAACTTGTTCGGAGGTTCCTTCATTACATCTTGTCTGGAAAGCGTGAAGCACTATTGTAAAATTTACCGATAGATGATTGAAAATCGGAGGAAGTGCTCCGCCGCTTCTTTAACCCGTCGTCACCCCTGCAGAAGCTGATAAAATTGCGTCGGGGGCCTCCGCGTCCTTTTTCTGCAACCAGCCATGGACGATCCTGATGTCATTCGAGGGACAGCATGCTTGAATTCTTCGTTCACTGGGGAATCACTGCCTTATCCCTATGGATTGTCAGCCTTATTTTTCATGGGATCTCTTTTGCCGGCAAAAAATCCCTTTTTCTGTCGGCATTACTGCTTGGTTTCGTCAACGCGGTGATCAGGCCGATCGTGATTGTTCTCACCATTCCCCTGACTCTCATCACATTCGGACTCTTTTTGCTGGTCATCAACGCGCTCATGCTGCTGTTGGTATCGGCGCTTGTTCCCGGTTTCCGGGTGTCCGGGTTCTGGACCGCATTTTTCGCCAGTATCGTGATGACTTTACTCAGCCTAGCTGTCAGCGCCATGATATTCGGCTCGGGCAATAATCCCATGGATGTTCCCATGCATCAGGGCGTGCTGATATGAAACTCAAGAAACCGGAAATGTAAAACTCCCTGGAAGTTTGAGGGACATATATTTCAAGTATCGAAGGATTCAGGGTTTATTTTCCGGATTTCCAGCAGGCAGGCCATTTTTTTCGGATTGGCTTGCGGATCGAACGGGAATACGCCCAGAAGCGGGCAACCCAGCCTCTGATCCAGTGCAAGCACATTCTCGTCGAATGCGGCCATGTCCGGATCGATACAGTTCGCTATCCAGCCCGAAAGGGTCAATCCGGCCGCCCTGACGGCTCGGACAGTCAGAAGCGCATGATTGAGGCACCCCAATTGCATGCCGACCACCAGTATCACAGGCAAATTCAAAGCCAGCGCCAAGTCGTCGCTGCCTTGGCGCTCGTTGAG
>JGI26533J51211_1002668_pt1 | contig 9409 bp, 8 predicted proteins | sample ThiBiot_750_biof_FD_51211 | JGI IMG/M metagenome (IMG submission 51211) | reverse complement strand
CGCTGCCGAAGATGCCGAACAGCACCACCATCGCGAGCAGCGCGATGACGAGGGTGAACCAGGCGCCGCGTCGCGACGTCATGCGATCAGAGAAGCGCGTGNGAACNGAAGAATCTGCCATACCTACGACTTCACCAGCGCACGCNCCGGAGGACATCGCAAGCACGATGGAACTGAATGTCAACCATTCGGACGATGTGTACNCGCCCGCTCCGACGCAGAGGCACGACGGGCATCCGATCCCCGCCGAAGTGACTAGGCTGATTCGGGATGCGTTGTTCGCGCTGTACAAAGCCGCGCGCATCCAGAAGCCCTATCCCTGGCATGATCTGCCAGACGACGAAAGGTGTCCCGTGACGGTCAACGATCAGGATCCGTACTCCCAGGGGCCGCAGGACAGCGACCCGGACGAGACCTCGGAATGGCAGGAGTCGCTGCAGCAGCTCGTCGACAGCAAGGGGGCGGGCCGCGGTCGCGAGATCATGTTGAGCCTGCTCAACAAGTCGCACGAACTGCAGCTGAACGTGCCGCAGGTTCCGGTCACGGACTACATCAACACGATCGCGCCCGAGAACGAGCCGGCCTTCCCCGGTGANGAAGAGCTCGAGCGCCGCTACCGCCGCTGGATCCGCTGGAACGCGGCCCTCACGGTGCACCGCGCGCAGCGCCCCGGCATCGGTGTCGGCGGCCACATCTCCACGTACGCGTCGTCCGCGTCGCTGTACGAAGTCGGCTTCAACCACTTCTTCCGNGGGCNGGATGACCCGAACGGNGGCGACCAGGTCTTCATCCAGGGTCACGCCTCCCCCGGCATCTACGCGCGCTCGTTCCTCGAGGGGCGACTGTCCGCCGACCAGCTGGACGGCTTCCGCCAGGAGAAGTCGAAGGCTCCCCTGGGCATCCCGTCGTACCCGCACCCGCGCCTCATGCCGGAGTACTGGCAGTTCCCGACGGTGTCGATGGGTCTCGGCCCGATCAACGCCGTGTACCAGGCGATGACCAACAAGTACCTCACCAACCGCGGGATCAAGGACCTCTCGAACTCGCACGTGTGGGCGTTCCTCGGCGACGGCGAGATGGACGAGGTCGAATCGCGCGGTCAGCTTCAGGTCGCCGCCAACGAGGGCCTGGACAACCTGACGTTCGTCGTCAACTGCAACCTGCAGCGCCTGGACGGCCCGGTCCGCGGCAACGGCAAGATCATCCAGGAGCTCGAGGCGTTCTTCCGCGGTGCCGGCTGGAACGTCATCAAGGTCGTCTGGGGCCGCGGATGGGACGAGCTGCTCNGTCGCGATACCGACGGTGCGCTCGTGCGCCTCATGAACACGACGCCGGACGGCGACTTCCAGACGTACCGCGCCGAGGACGGCAAGTTCATCCGCGACCACTTCTTCGGTCGCGACGAGCGCACCGCCGAGATGGTCAAGGACCTCTCCGACGACTACATCTGGGGCGGCCTGCGCCGCGGTGGCCTGGACTACCAGAAGCTCTACGCCGCCTACAAGGCCGCGACCGAGCACAAGGGTCAGCCCACCGTCATCCTCGCCAAGACGATCAAGGGCTACGGCCTCGGTCACCACTTCGAGGGCCGCAACGCGACCCACCAGATGAANAAGATGACGCTCGAGGACCTCAAGCACTTCCGCGACTCGATGCGCATCCCGGTNACCGACGCGCAGCTCGAAGAGAACCCCTACCAGCCGCCGTACTTCCACCCCGGNGCCGAGGACGAGACCATCCAGTACATGGTCGAGCGTCGTCGCGCNCTCGGTGGGTTCCTGCCCGAGCGCCGCACCCACCACGTGCCGATCACCCTCCCCGACGACAGCGCCTACGCACTGCCGAAGAAGGGCTCGGGCACGCAGGAGATCGCCACCACGATGGCGTTCGTGCGACTGCTCAAGGACTTGCTGCGTTCGAAGGACTTCGGCAACCGGATCGTGCCGATCATCCCCGACGAGGCGCGCACCTTCGGCATCGACGCGTTCTTCCCGACGGCGAAGATCTACAACCCGAACGGCCAGAACTACACGTCGGTCGACCGCGAGCTGCTCCTGGCGTACAAGGAGAGCCCGCAGGGCCAGATCATGCACGTCGGCATCAACGAGGCCGGCGCCGTCGCTGCGTTCACCAACGTCGGCACGTCGTACTCGACGCACGGCGAGCCGCTGATCCCGGTGTACATCTTCTACTCGATGTTCGGCTTCCAGCGCACGGGCGACGCCCAGTGGGCCGCGGGCGACCAGATGGCCCGCGGGTTCATCATGGGCGCGACGGCCGGTCGCACGACGCTGACCGGTGAGGGCCTGCAGCACGCCGACGGCCACTCGCACCTGCTCGCCTCGACGAACCCCGCGACGGTGTCGTACGACCCCGCCTACGGCTACGAGATCGCGCACATCGTCCGCTCGGGCCTGGACCGCATGTACGGCGGTAACCACCCCGACCCGAACGTCATGTACTACGTGACGCTCTACAACGAGCCGATCGTCCAGCCGGCCGAGCCGGAGAACGTGGATNCCGAGGGCATCGTCCGNGGCATCCACCGCATCTCGGAGGGCACCGGCGACGGTCACCGCGTCCAGCTGCTGGGCTCGGGTGTGGGTGTGCCGTGGGTGCTCGAGGCGCAGCAGCTGCTGCGCGATGACTGGGGCATCGCGGCGGACGTGTGGTCGGTCACGAGCTGGACCGAGCTGCGCCGCGACGGCCTCGCCGCCGATGAGCACAACTTCCTGCACCCGCTCGACGAGCCGCGCACGGCCTACCTGACCGAGAAGCTGCGTGACAGCCGCGGTCCGGTCGTCGCGGTGAGCGACTTCATGCACGCCGTGCAGGACCAGATCCGCCCGTGGGTTCCGCAGCGCTTCGTCACGCTCGGTGCCGACGGCTTCGGCTTCTCCGACACGCGTGCCGCGGCACGACGCTTCTTCAAGATCGACGGCCCGTCGATCGTGGTGCGCGCGCTGCAGGCGCTCGCGGAGGAAGGTCTCGTCGACCGTTCGCTGTCTGCCCAGGCGATCGAGAAGTACCGCCTGCACGACGTGACGGCCGGCACCACCGGCAACGCCGGCGGAGAGAGCTGACCGCTTCGATGCCCGCCCGCCCCACACCCGAGGAGAAGGCGGAGACCCTCGCCTGGTTGCGGCGGATCTCCGGCGACCTCGCGACGGCCACGATCAAGCGACTCGAGGATTCGCTGCCGTGGTACGCCGACATGCCGCCGGCGCGCCGCTCGGCCGTCGGACTCGTGGCGCAGGCGGGCATCACGTCGTTCATCCAGTGGTACGACGACCCGTCGTCGACCGCATGGATCGCCGCGGATGTGTTTGCGGCCGCTCCCCGCGAGCTGCTGCGCAGCGTCAGCCTGACCCAGACGCTGCANCTCGTGCGGGTGACCGTCGCGGTCACTGAGGAACGCATCGCGGGCCGCGGTGAAGACCTGCGCGAGAGCATCCTGCTGTACTCGCGCGAGATCGCGTTCGCCTCGGCCGACGTCTACGCGCGTGCGGCCGAGGCGCGGGGGCTGTGGGATGCCCGCCTCGAGGCCCTCGTCGTCGACTCGATCCTNACCGGTGAGGCCGACGGCGAGCTGCCCAGCCGCATCGCGGCCCTGGGCTGGCACGGTCACGGCGAGGTCGCAGTACTCGTGGGCACGACTCCCCCGCAGTTCGACGTCGACCAACTGCGCCGCCTCGCGCGCAAGATGGGCGTCGACGTCCTGATCGGGGTGCAGGGCTCGCGGCTCGTGCTCGTGATCGGGCGCGCCGACGCGCCGACCGGCGACGCGGCATCCGAACTGTCCTTCCCCGAGATCGCCCGGCGACTCGAGCCCGGCTTCGGCAGCGGCCACCTCGTGCTGGGCCCGCCTGTGCCGGCCCTCGTCGACGCCGGGGTCAGTGCCCGCGCCGCGCTGGCCGGNTTCGCGGTGGCNGGCGCCTGGCGCAACGCGCCGCGGCCTGTCGAGGCCGACGATCTGCTGCCCGAGCGGGCTCTCGCCGGCGACAGCGCTGCGAAAGCGACGCTCGTCGAGCGCATCTACCGTCCGTTGCAGGCGCACTCGTCCGACCTCGTGACGACGCTGTGGAGCTATCTCGACAACGGCCGGTCGCTGGAGGCGACGGCGCGCGAGTGTTCGTGCACCCGAACACGGTCCGCTACCGCCTGAAGCGCGTCTCGGACGTCATCGGGTGGGATGCCACGGGCCCGCGCGAAGCGCTCATCCTGCAGACGGCCCTGATCATCGGCTCGATCGGCACGGAGGTCACGCGGCGCCGCTCCGTCGGCGCCCGGCGCCCCTCGTGACGCCACCGGCCACGGGCCGTATTGTGAGACACACACAAGGCTCTCCGCGGTTCTTGTGACATGACCCCCAGCACGCGCGGGGAGATCTTGGGAGGATAGAGCAGTGATCATCACCGTCTTCCCCGGACAGGGTTCGCAGACGCCTGGCTTCCTTGAGCCGTGGCTCGCCCTGGACGGCGCCCGCGAGAAGCTCGAGCAGTACTCGCAGGACAGTGGTGTCGACCTCGTCGCCGCCGGCACCGAGTGGGATGCCGACCGCATCCGCGACACCCAGGTCGCCCAGCCGCTCATCGTCGCGGCAAGTCTGCTCTCCTACACTGCCCTGACGGATGCCGCGGGCACCCGCCCCGCGGGCGTCGCCGGGCACTCGGTCGGCGAGATCGCCGCACTCGTCGCCGCCGGCGTGCTCACCGGCGCCGACGGCATGCGCCTGGTCGGCATCCGCGGCCGCGCGATGGCCGAGGCCGCCGCGATCGAGCAGACCGGCATGAGCGCGATCCTCGGCGGCGACCGCGACGCCGTCCTGGCGCGCCTCGAAGAGCTCGATCTCACGCCCGCGAACCACAACGGCGCCGGCCAGATCGTCGCCGCAGGCGCCCTGCCCGCGCTCGCTGAGCTCGCCGCCACCCCGGTGCCCGCGAGCCGCGTCATCTCGCTGCAGGTCGCCGGCGCCTTCCACACCCGCTTCATGGCACCCGCCGTCGAGACGCTGCGCGCGGCCGCGGCGGATGTCACGGCATCCGACCCCGCTCTCACCCTGTGGACGAACCACGACGGGTCGACGGTCGAGTCCGGCAGCGCCGCCCTTGATCTGCTCGTCGCGCAGGTCGCCTCACCGGTGCGCTGGGACCTGTGCATGCAGTCCTTCGCCGACCTCGGCGTCACCGGCATCATCGAACTCGCTCCCGCCGGCACCCTCGTGGGGCTGGCCAAGCGCGCCCTGCGGGGCGTGCCCACCGTCGCGGTCAAGACGCCCGACGACCTCGCGGCTGCCGCCGCCCTGCTGACAGGAGAAGGCGCATGACCGCCGCGCTCACCCAGTCCACCGGCCCGGCCCACACGCGCATCTACGCGTACGGCGCCGCCCGCGGCGAGAACGCCGTGCCCAACGACGACCTCGTGGGCCCGATCGACTCGAGTGACGAGTGGATCCGCCAGCGCACCGGCATCATCACGCGCATGCGCGCGAACGCGGAGACGACGGCGATCGATCTCGCCTCGGATGCCGCCGCTGAAGCCATCTCACGTTCGGGCGTCGACCCCGAGCTGATCGACGCCGTCATCGTCGCGACGATCTCGAACCCGAAGCAGACCCCGTCGGTCTCGGCGATCGTCGCCGACCGCGTCGGCGCCAACCCCGCCGCCGCGTACGACGTCAACGCCGCGTGCGCCGGCTTCGCCTACGGCGTCGCGCAGGCCGACGCCCTCGTCCGCGCGGGCGCCGCGCGCTACGCCGTCGTGGTGGGTGCCGAGAAGCTCAGCGACATCGTCGACCCGACCGACCGCTCGATCTCGTTCCTGCTCGGTGACGGTGCCGGCGCCGCGGTCGTCGGGCCGAGCGACTTCCCCGGAATCGGCCCCACGGTGTGGGGCTCGGACGGCTCGAAGGCGGATGCCGTCGCGATGAACCACACGCTCGTCGAGTTCCGCGACGGGCTCGCGCCCTGGCCGACGCTTCGCCAGGAGGGTCCGACGGTCTTCCGGTGGGCCGTGTGGGAGATGGTCAAGGTCGCCCGCCAGGCGCTCGAGGCGGCCGGCATCGAGGCATCCGATCTCGCCGCATTCGTGCCGCACCAGGCCAACATGCGCATCATCGACGAGTTCGCCAAGCAGCTGAAGCTGCCCGAGAGCGTCGTCATCGGCCGCGACATCGAGACGACCGGCAACACGTCGGCCGCATCGATTCCGCTGGCCACGCACCGCCTGCTCGAAGAGCACCCCGAGCTCAGCGGCGGGCTGGCCCTGCAGATCGGGTTCGGCGCGGGACTCGTGTTCGGCGCCCAGGTCGTCGTCCTCCCGTGACCGGCGAAGGCCCGCACCTAGACTGATCACCGACCCTGTCGGGTCGTCACCACCCGAGAATCACTCTCAGAAAACAAGGAGAAACCCCATGGCTTTCAGCAACGACGAGGTCCTCGCCGGGCTTGCCGAGCTCATCACCGACGAGACCGGCATCTCGGCCGACGAGGTCGCGCTGGAGAAGTCGTTCACGGACGACCTCGACATCGACTCGATCTCGATGATGACGATCGTCGTCAACGCCGAGGAGAAGTTCGGCGTGACGATCCCCGACGAAGAGGTCAAGAACCTCAAGACCGTCGGCGACGCCGTCACCTTCATCACCACCAACCAGGCCTGACCTGCCCTGCCGGTGGGGGCACGCGCCCCCACCGGAGCATCGCGAGGACACAATGAGCATTCCCCGAATCGTCGTCACCGGCATCGGCGCATCGAGCCCCATCGGCGGCACGGCGCCCGACAGCTGGTCGGCGCTGCTGGCCGGTGCCTCCGGCACCCGCACGCTCGAGTACGACTGGGTCGAGCAGTACAACCTGCCCGTCACCTTCGCCGCCCAAGCAGCCGTGCGTCCGGACACGATCCTCGAGCGCCCCATCGCCAAGCGCCTGGATCCGTCTTCGCAGTTCGCGCTCGTCGCGGCGATGGAGGCGTGGGCCGACGCCGGCAGCCCCGAGGTCGACCCGGAGCGCCTCGGAGTGGACTTCGCGACCGGCATCGGGGGCCTGTGGACCCTCCTCGACGCGTGGGACACGCTGCGTGAGAAGGGCCCGCGACGGGTCCTGCCGATGACGGTGCCCATGCTCATGCCGAACGCGGCAGCCGGCAACCTGTCGCTGCACTTCGGTGCCCGCGCGTATGCGCGTACGGTCGCGTCGGCCTGCGCCTCGAGCACCGAGTCGATCGTCAACGCGATCGAGCACCTGCGCGACGGCCTGGCCGACGTCGTGATCGCCGGCGGCACCGAATCGGTGATCCACCCGGTCACGATCGCGTCGTTCTCGTCGATGCAGGCGCTGTCCAAGCGCAACGACTCCCCCGAGACCGCGTCGCGGCCGGGCAGCATCGACCGTGACGGCTTCGTCATGGGCGAGGGGGCCGGTGTGCTGATCCTCGAGACGGAAGAGCACGCGAAAGCCCGCGGCGCGAAGATCTACGCGGCCGTCGTCGGCGGCGGCGTGACAGCGGATTCGTACCACATCACGGCGAACGACCCCGAGGGCACCGGAGCGGCACGCGCCGTCAAGCTCGCCCTCGCCATGGCGGATGCCTCGCCCGACGACGTCACGCACATCAACGCGCACCTGACCTCGACCCCCGTCGGCGACCCGAACGAGTACACGGCGCTGCACAGCGTCTTCGGCGACCGCGTCGAAGAGATCCCCGTCTCGGGCACGAAGGCATCCACCGGTCACCTGCTGGGTGGNACGGGCGCCCTCGAGGCGATCTTCACCGTGCTGGCGCTGCGCGACCGCGTCGCACCGCCGACCATCAACCTCACCGAGCAGGACCCGGCCGTGCCGTTCCTGCTGTCGACGCAGCCGACGNCGCTGGGCGCCGGCGACCAGCTCGCGATCAGCAACTCGTTCGGCTTCGGCGGCCACAACGCCGTCGCCGCCTTCGCGTCGGTCTGACCCGCACTGCAGCCACACGAAAGTCGCCCCGCGGTCCTGTGACCACGGGGCGACTTTCGTGACAGACGGGGATGCGTGCTCTCGGTCTCCGGGAAGCCATCCGAAGCCGGTACCGGCGCCTCGACCCGTCTGGGTCCTNGTGCCGGCTCAGCCGACCTTGTGCAGCCAGACGACGGGTGCGTCGTCGCTTGCGTGGCGGAACGGGTCGAGNTCNTCGTCCCANGCGGCGCCCAGCGCGACCTGCAGCTCGCGCTGCAGNTCGAACANGTCACCGGCCGAGATCTCCATCGCGTACCGNATGCGGTCCTCACCNATCACGACGTTGCCGGCCGTGTCGGTCTGCGCGAAGTGGATGCCCAGGCCCGGNGTGTGCATCCACCGGCCGCCATCGCTGCGCGGCGTGGGGTCTTCGCTGACCTCGAAGCGCAAGTGCTCCCAGCCGCGGATCGCCGTCGCCAGGGCAGCACCGGTACCGACCGGNCCCTCCCAGTAGAACTCGGCGCGGCGGCTGCCCGCGAGCACCGGCTGGTCANCCCAGTCGAAATTCACCGCACGACCCAGCGCACGCCCCACCGCCCACTCGAGGTGGGGGCACAGCGCGCGTGGCGCGGAGTGGATATAGATCACTCCGCGCGCCAGTGTGGTCGCCTGTGTCGCCATCGGACTCTCCGTTTCTTCAGGTACGTCTTCCCCTACGACCTGTTCGCCGGAATGTCTGGCGGGCTATGCGGTTATGCGCCCATTATTGCCGATGGCACCGCGGAATCACAACTGTGTCATTCCGCGGTCACAGCTCCAGCACGAGCCGGGGGCAGGCAGCGCGCGAGACGCACACGAACATCGTGTCGTNGCGTGCCCGCTGGGCGGGGCTGAGGATCGCATCGCGGTGATCGACCTCGCCTTCCAACACCGGCGTCTCGCACGTGCCGCAGGTGCCTTCCGTGCAGCTGGAGAGCACGAGGGCGCCCGCCTCTTCGGCAACCTGCAGGATCGAGCGGTCGGGCGGGACCTCGACGGTGACTCCCGTGAGCGCCAGCTCGACCTCGAAAGATCCCGCCCACACGGGCGCCGACAGGGCCTCNGCCTCGAACCGCTCCATGTGCACATCGACGCCGTGTGCGGCGCCGGATGCCTCGAGCGCATCCAGCAGGCGCGCGGGGCCGCACGTGACGATCTGCGCCCCCACGCGGGCCGCGTCAGCGACGAGGGCGTCGACGTCGAGCCGCTCCCCCGCCTCGCTGACATGCAGGGTCAGCTGGTCGCCGTGCACCCCGCGCAGCTCATCGATGAACGGCATCCGATTCTCGTGTCCGGCGTAGTGGACGGACACCTCACGGCCCGCCGCGCGCGCGGCGGCCGCCAGCGGCAGGATCGGCGTGATGCCGATGCCGCCGGCGACGAAGACCAGCGGCACGTGGGCCTCGGTCTCGGGCAGCGCGAAGTGATTGCGTGGGCCC
>JGI26533J51211_1002652_pt1 | contig 9461 bp, 8 predicted proteins | sample ThiBiot_750_biof_FD_51211 | JGI IMG/M metagenome (IMG submission 51211) | reverse complement strand
GCGCGATCCACAACCTCGTCGACAACGCGCTGCAAGCGTCGCCCGACGAATCGGTCGAGGTCAAGGTCGCGACCGAGGGCGCCGACGTCGTCCTCACGGTGCGCGACCGAGGACCCGGGCTTCCGGCCGGCTCCGAGGCGGAGATCTTCGAGCCGTTCGTCACGACCCGTGTGCGCGGTACGGGGCTCGGCCTCGCCGTCGCGCGCCGGATCGCCGAGCAACACGATGGTACCCTGACGGGCGAGACGCACCCCGAAGGTGGCGCGCTCTTCACGCTGAGGCTCCGCGGACAGGCATCATGAAAGAGAAGCGCTCGGGAAGGATCCTCGTCGCGGATGATGAAGAAGGCGTGCGCTCGTTCCTGGCGGAGTCGCTCGAGCGCGACGGCCACGAAGTCGTCGAGGTCGCCGACGGCGCCGCTGCGCTCGCTGCAGCGCGCGAGGAGCCGTTCGACGTCGTGATCACGGACCTCAAGATGCCGAAGCTCGACGGCATGAGCGTCGTCCGCACACTCCGCACGGAGCAGCCGAACGTCGAGCTCATCGTGCTCACCGCCTTCGGTGACGTCTCGACCGCGGTCGAGGCGATGAAGCTCGGTGTGTTCGACTACCTCCAGAAGCCGGTCCAGAGCCCCGCCGCCGTGCGCGAGCTCGTGAAGGGCGCGCTCGGACGCCGCGTGGAGCTGGCCGTCCCTGCCGATGCCCCGCCGTCGCGCTCGACGCTCACGTTCGGCGCGCCCAGCATGGTCCCCGTCGTCGCGGCGCTCGCGAAGGTCGCGAAGAGCGGGGCGACGGTCCTCTTGCAGGGCGAGAGCGGGACAGGCAAGGAGGTCGCGGCGCGCGTGCTCCACGAGACGAGCCCGCGAGCGGACAAGCCGTTCGTCGCGATCAACTGCGCCGTCCTGACGGAGCACCTGCTCGAGAGCGAGCTGTTCGGCCACGAGAAGGGGGCGTTCACCGGCGCGCACGCGCAGCGCCGCGGTCGGATCGAGCTCGCCGACGGAGGGACGTTCTTCCTCGACGAGGTCGGCGAGCTCAAGGCCTCGCTCCAGGCGAAGCTCCTTCGCGTGCTCGAGGAGCGCAGCTTCGAGCGCCTCGGCGGCTCGCAGCTCGTCGAGGTCGACGTACGCTGGGTCGCCGCCACGCATCGCGACCTGCGCGCAATGGTGCGCGAGGGGACGTTTCGCGAGGACCTCTACCACCGGCTCGCGGTGTTCCCGATTCGCCTGCCGCCTCTCCGCGAGCGACGCGAGGACATCGTCCCGCTCGCGAGGGCGCTCGTCGCGGAGCTCTCCACCGCTGCGGGACGCTCGCCGCCCCGGCTCGACGAGGCGCTCGAGCATCAGCTCCGCGAGGAGAGCTGGCCGGGCAACGTCCGCGAGCTTCGCAACGCGCTCGAGCGCGCGATGATCCTGGCGGACGGCGACGTGCTCGGGAGAGCACACCTCTGGCTCGAGTCGACGATGACGGAGGCATCATCGAGTGCGGAGACGAAGCCCGTCGCGGCCGAGCCTGAACGATCCGGCGTGAAGGGCGGCTCGCTTGCCGATCTCGAGCGGCAGACGATCGAGAGCACGCTTCGAGAGGTCGACGGCAACCGCCGCGCCGCCGCCGCGAAGCTCGGCATCGGCCTCCGCACGCTCTACGACAAGCTGAAGAAGTACGGCATCCGTTGACCGAGCGGCGGCGCTCCGGTCAACGGCGCGCTCAGAAGCCGCCGCCCAAGGGGCAGCAAACCGTCATGGGTGCGGTGACGATCTGATTGCCCAGGACCGCGGGCGCGTCCTTCACCTTGCAGCCCTTGCTCCGGGTGTAGCGGTAGCTGGCGGCGTTCGAGAGCGAAGCGCCGTTCGTCGTGCACGAGCCGTCGACGTCCAACGAGCGAATGCTGGTGCTGCAGGTGGCGTCGCTGTACGCGCGGAGCGTTCCGTCGTTGCACGGGCTCGGCTCGCAGGTGCACGTCGCTCCGCACGAGCGCTGGTCGTCGACCGCGGAACCGAGGACGGTGCGCACCGGGAGCTGCGACGGGCACGCGACCTCGCCCTCGTGCATCACGCAGACGGGCTGGCCGAACTGCTTGGCGACGCAGACCTCGTCGTCCTTGCATGCGTCGCTCTGCGTGGTCGTAGGGTTGCCGCAGACGCTCGTGTTGCGAGGGCGCGAGAGGTTGTTCATAGGCGTTCCGGCGCAGGCCGTCGGAGGGCTGGCCGGCTGCGAGCCGAAGGCGATGGGCAGCGCGAACGCGGGGAGGGCAGTCGAGCAGCTCCCGTCACCCGGGATGTCGTGGAGCGTCGGGAGGCCACCGCACGTTGCGCCGTCCTTGCTGGTGATCGTGTCTCCGCACGAGCCGGACGTCGGCGCGCAGTTGCAGCCGCATCCGCCGCCCCCGGTGCCCTTGAATTCGCGTCGCGTCGACCATTCCCCCCCGCAGTTTCCGAACCCGCCGCTGAGCACGGGGACCCACGCGTTCGTGCTCGTGATGCAGAGCCTGTTGATGCCGCACGAGGCGAGCGACGGGGAGATCGGGTCCACGACCAGGAGGCCACCGTCACCACCGTCACCGAGGCCGCCGTCGTCGTCGGCGCCGTTGCCGCCGCCGCCGTCGCCGTCACCGTTTCCGCCGTTGTCTGCCGCGTCCCCGGTGAGCCCACCGTCCGCCGGCGGGTCGGAGGGCGAGCCGGATGCTTCGAGATCCGACGCCCCGGTGATCGCGTTGCACGCCGCGACGGCGAAGATGCCACCGAGCAAGAGGCAGGAAGGGGCCAGCCGGAACGCCATGCCCCGATCCTAGCTGCTGAGCTTCGAGGATTGAAGATCACCGACGAACGGTGCCCTCCGAATCGTTTCTGCTCCGGACTGCAGCGTCGCCCCCCCGGTGCGCCGCGCTCGCGAGTGTGCCTCTCGTATCCGTGTCAGCGGCGGCGACGTCGGTGCGCCGCGATGTGCGAACGATCTGGCAGGGAGACACGGTCACGAAGCGCGCGTGCGGCCCTGGTTCTGCGACGAGTCGGCATCGCGCGCGTAGTCGTCATCCTCGAGGTGCATGGCGCTGGAGAAGGCTTACTGATCTGCCTTGCGCCACACGACGACGGTCGTCGGGAGCTCTTACGAGAAAGGTGATGCCATGGGAGACAAATCTCCGAAGGCGAAGGCCCGCGTGAAGAAGCAGCAGGATCGGTCGAAGAACGAGAGGAAGGCCGCGGCGATCGCGAAGTCGCAGCGGCCGACCGAACCAGAGACGGGGCAGAAAGCGCCCTGAGCCATCGACCTCGAGGCACGTCGACGTACGCGGCGCGTCCTGGCGACGCGCCAAATATCCTCGGCGCTCTGACCTCACCGCCCATGACGGTCGCGACCGTGACTCGGCGTGATCGTCAGCCGTCGGTCGATCGAGCGACTCGGCGCGGAGCGCCCGGCTTCCGCCTCCGTCGTATCGAGGTCGAACGACGGGCAGACCCTCGTTCATGATCGCGCACTCGTGTTCCCGCGCGCGTCGAGCGTGCGCGGGAGCGCGAGAAAGCAAACGGGCCGCCCGGCATTGCCGAGCGGCCCATTCGTTCGACTCGTCGGGCGAGTCGGCGCTATTCCTCTCGCGTCACGCCTCGCGGCGGCGCGACGTGGCAAGGACAGATCGGGCGATCACTCCTTGGCGTCGCCGCGCGCGAAGATCGAGGCGACGTAGTTGAGGACGTCGGTGGCGCTGACCTCGTTGTAACCGAAGTTCTTGATGAGGCGCGCCTTGATGATGTCGATCTTCTCCTGCGTGTCCTTGTCGACGACGGCGGACACGAGCGTCTTCAGCTTGATCGAGTCCTTCTGATCCTCGAACAGCTTCAGCTCGAGGGCGCGGCGGAGGCGATCGTTCGTGCTCCACACGAACTTCTTTCCTTCGACGGCGAGCGCTCCGATGAAGTTCATGATCTCGCGCCGGAAGTCGTCCTTGCGATTCTCGGCGATGTCGATCTTCTCCTCGATCGACCGCATGAGGCGCTCGTCCGGATCCTCGTCCTGGCCGGTGTACCGGTTCTTGACGCGCTCCTTCAGCGTGTACGCCTTGATGTTGTCGATGTAGTTGGCGGCGAGCTTCATGATCGCGTCCTCGTCGGCGCTGATCGCTCGCTGCACCTCGTTCTTCACGATCTCTTCGTACTCGCGTTTGACGAGGCCGATGATCTCCTGGAAGCGCTTGCGCTGCTCGTCGTTGGTGATGAGCGAGTGGTGGCGGAGGCCCTTGTCGAGCTCGTTCATGACCATGAACGGGTTGATGGTGCCTTCGCCCGCCTCGTTGACGAGCGCGTTCGAGATCTTGTCCTGCACGTAGCGCGGAGAGATGCCCTCCATGCCTTCGCGCTTCGCCTCTTTGCGCAGCTCTTTGACGGTGTCCTGCGTGTAGCCGGGCAGGACCTTGCCGTCATAGAGCTTCAGCTTCTGGATCAGCGAGAGATTGTGCTTCTTCGGATCCTCGAGGCGGGTCATGACGGCCCACATCGCGGCGACCTCGAGGGTGTGCGGGGCGATGTGCTTGCCCTTCACCTTCGTCTGCGAGAAGTCCTTCTCGTAGATCTTGATCTCCTCGTGCAGCTTCGTGATGTACGGGATGTCGATCTTGATCGTGCGGTCGCGGAGAGCCTCCATGAACTCGTTGTTCAGGAGCTTCTTGTACTCGGCCTCGTTGGTGTGGCCGATGATGACCTCGTCGATGTCCGTCTGCGCGAACTTCTTCGGCTTGATCTTCTTCTCCTGCGACGCGCCGAGCAGGTCGTAGAGGAAGGCGACATCGAGCTTCAGCATCTCGACGAACTCGACGATGCCGCGGTTCGCGATGTTGAACTCGCCGTCGAAGTTGAAGGCGCGCGGATCGGAGTCGGAGCCGTACTCGGCGATCTTCCGGTAGTTGATGTCGCCGGTGAGCTCGGTCGAGTCCTGGTTCTTCTCGTCCTTCGGCTGGAAGGTGCCGATGCCGACGCGGTCCTTCTCGGAGAGCACGAGGCGGCGGCAGCGGATGTGGTTCCGCATCACCTTGCCCCAGTCGCCCTCGTACTTGGTCATCAGGTTCTTGAAGATGAACCGGCTCGCGGGATCGAGGTCGCCGTCGACGCGGACCTTGTACTGGTCGTTGGAGAGACCGAGCTCCTCGATCGCCTTCGCGCGCCACTCGATCGGGATCAGACGAAGCGGCTCGTCGTTCATCGGGCTGGCGAAGCGCTCGGTCGACGTCCCGGCGAGATCGGTCCCACCGAGGTTGATCCAGTCGAACGAGTAGAGCGCGCCGTCCGGCGTGCGCGAGTAGTGCTCGATGCCCTGCTTCAGGAGACGCGCGATGGTGCTCTTCGACGAGCCGACCGGACCGTGGAGGAGGATGACGCGCTTCTCGGGCCCATATCCCTCGGACGCCGCCTTGAGGACGTGGACGAGGCGCATCAGCGGGATGTCGAGGCCGTAGATGGCATTCGCCCCGCCGTTCAGCTCGTCTTTGAAGAAGTTGTACCGAGTCAGCTTCTTCTTGTTGTCGATGTACTCCTCGGTCCCGAAGCTGATGATCATGTCATAGAGGCGCTGGTACGCATTGCGCGTCACCTGCGGCCTCTCGCGTACGAGCGCGAGGTACTCCTCGAACGAGCCCTCCCAGTGAAGCTCTCGATAGAGCTTGAAATCCTGCATCGCCCCGATGCGATCGATCATCATGCCCGACTTCTCCACCATCTGCGGTCCGCGCCTCCGAGTCATCGAGCCTATCACCGCAACATATGGAGACGAGCGTCGCTTTTTTCTCCGGGGGATCGCGGGTGGGCTAGCGAGATTCTTGCCTTCGCCCATTGCTCGAGGTGAGGCCGATGCTTAGTGACTGGGGGTGCCGATGAGCTCGCCGACGCGCACGCGTGCTCTCGCCGTCCTTGTCGTGCTCGGGGCGCTCGCGATCGGCTGCGGCCGTTCTCCCGCGATGCCTCGCTCATCCGCGACGATGGTCCGCGTCGAGAACGGTCGAGCCGTGACGTGCGACTGCGGAGGTGACGACGACGACGACGACGACGAACTGACGTCGAGGCATCGCAAGCCTGCGGTCGAGTACGTCCACATCTCGGAGTGGCAGGCCCCCGAGTCCGCCCAGCGCGCGGCGTCCGAGGTCGTGCCGCGCGGTGCTGGTACGCCGAGGTACGTCGAGTTCCCGAAGCTCACGCTCCACAAGCCCATCCCCGAGACGACCTTCAGCAGCAGCCGTCGTCGGTCGGCGACGTTTCGGTAGCCGTCGCGCGCGTTCGAGCAGCTCCTCGCCCGCGCCTACGAAAGACGGGCCCGTCGCAAGCTCGGCCGCAGGGCCGCAGCGAGGTGATCACGTGCCGATCGTGACCACGCCTTCACACTCGTGTCGTGGCCTCCGAGCTACTCCGGGCGAGGCCCTTGACGGGTTGTCATCCCAAAGGCGTGAAATTGCCAGAACGTCGGGTGAAACGGAGCCCTTGGGGGCGAAAACGCGCCGAGATTTGCGACGCTCCAGGGGCAGTCGAACGGCTCACCAGTTGCTATGACTGAAGAAGCCATGGGAGAGCGGCTCACGGGGTGGATCTCGTCGTTTGGTGCCGTAGCGGTCGTCGCCGCCGGTCTCCTCTCGGCCGGGTGTGGTGCGTACGAGCCCGAGCCGGAGTACCCGCAGTACCAGTACGTCGCGCCGGCTCCTCCTACGGCCGCGGAGCTCGCCGCTCAGCAGCAGGCGCGCGAGCAGGCGGTTGCCGAGTCTCGCGAGATCCTCATCGGCGCCGACGGCGACGAGTACTCCGATACGGATCCGAGCGCGCTCACCGAGTTCAAGCCTGTGCTCGAGAACCACGGCACGTGGATCGACGACGCGACGTACGGCACCGTCTGGGTCCCGTCGCGCGGGGAAGTGGGTGACGACTTCCAGCCGTACGTGACGGCGGGGCATTGGACGTACAGCGAATCGACCGACTACGTCTGGGTGTCCGACTACTCGTGGGGCTGGGCACCGTTCCACTACGGCCGCTGGGTCCACTTGCCGGGGCATGGCTGGGCGTGGATTCCCGGCCGTCGTTACGCCGGCGCGTGGGTCACCTGGCGCGTCGGCCCTGCCGGTTATGGGTACGTCGGCTGGGCGCCGGCGCCGCCGTCTTGGTACTGGTACCAGGGGGTCGCGTATGGCTGGTCCTACGGCTGGTACGACCACCATCACCATTACGTGTATTGTTCACGCACGTACGTCTACGACCGCTCGGTCTCGACGCACGTCGTCCGCGGTGCAGGTGCTAGCGAGCATCATGGCCGGACGCAGGACTACATCCCTGCGCGGCCCGCTCCCGGCGGTGGCGATCGCGTCGTGGCGAGCCCGAGCGTGAGCGGCGCGGGCGATCGCGTCGTGGCGAGCCCGAGCGTGAACGGCGGGGCGAACCGCATCCCTGCGAGCCCCGGCGTCGGCGCAAAGGGACCGCGGCCGGCCGATCTCGGACTGTCGAGCGATGCGGTCCTCGCGCCGCCCGCGTCGAATCAGGGGCTGAACCGCGCCCAGGCGTTCGCGACGCCTTCGACCGCGATCGCTGCGGGCGCGGCGCCGCCGGCTCACATGCGCTTGGCGCCGACGGTGGAGAACGCGCCGAGCTTCTCGGGCCCGAGCACCCGAGGTCCAGCGTCCCCCGCGTTCGTCGCGGTCGTTCCTGGAGGCTCGCGTGGCATCGCGTCCACGAGCCCGTCGCCGAACCTCGCGGGGAGGGTATCCCCGTCGTTCCAGCCGCCGCCCGTCGCGCAGGGCCCGCAGTCGGTGGCCCGTCCGCCGAGCTTCGGCGCGCCGCCGCCGTCGTTCCACTCGTCGGCGCCCACGGTTCGGTCGACGCCGAGCTTCAGCACGCCGCCGCCGCCGTCGTTCCGTTCGTCGGCGCCTACGGTTCGGTCGACGCCGAGCTTCCGGTCGCCGTCGCCGCCATCGTTCCGTTCGTCGGCGCCCGCGGTTCGGTCGACGCCGAGCTTCCGGTCGCCGTCGCCGCCGTCGTTCCGCTCGTCGGCGCCCGCGGTTCGGTCGACGCCGAGCTTCCGGTCGCCGTCGCCGCCGTCGTTCCGCTCGTCGGCGCCCGCGGTTCGGTCGACGCCGAGCTTTGGCTCGTCTCGCTCTTTCTCGCCGTCGCGGTCGGCCGCACCATCGGTTCGCAGCAGCGGTGGGCTTCGGAAAAAGTAACCTCAGGTGAACGTCATGAAGTCTTCCGCTTCGCTCCTCGTCATCGGACTGGCACTCTCTGGCCTCGGCGGCTGTGTCTACGACAACGAGCCTCCGCGGCGTCTCGCGCCGGAGCGGCAGCCGTACTCGCCTGAGCCCGGCTCGGGGGCGGGAAGCGACGGCAATGCGCCGCCGACCAAGCCGGGCAGCCCCGCGCCGATGCTCGTCGAGGTCGACACCGATCAGACGATGGAAGCCGTCGGCGGCGAGGGCGTCGGCGTCTTCATCGAGTACGCCAAGGGCGGTCACTGGCACCTCTGGTGGACGTGCGACACGGCGCAAACGCGTCAGAGCTGCGACTTCTCCGTGAGCGCTACGGCTGCGTCGGGCAACATCGAGAACCTCGATGCCTCCGAGCTCACCGGCGGGGCCGCCACGTCGCCGACCGCGTCACGCGTCGAGGCGAGCTCCAGCACGACGACCGAGGTGCACGGCATCCGCTTCGACACGAATCCGGGCGCGGTGATCACGGTCGATGCCGCGATCGGTGGCTTCAAGGACGGCGCGTTCTTGTTCTTCGTGCAAGACGGTAAGGTCAACGGCGGCTTCACCGGAAAGCTGACGAACCCGTTGCAGCTCCAGGGCAATTCGCCCTGAGCCCGTCGGCTTCGTGATGCGCGTCGCGATCGGGCTCGGCGCCAACCTCGGCGATCGACTCGCCACGCTGCGTGAGGCAGCGTCGCGGATCGGCCGCCTTGCGTCGATCGTGAGGAGGTCGCACGTCTGGGAGACCGCTCCGGTCGGAGGACCCGAGCAGCCCGACTTCTTCAATGCTGCCCTCCTCGTGGAGTGGCGCGAGACACCCATCGCGCTGCTCGATGCGCTGATGCACATCGAGGCCGATCTCGGTCGTGTGCGCGACATACGGAACGGACCACGAACGATCGATCTCGACGTGCTGTGGATCGAGGGCCTCGTCATCGACGAGCCGCGCCTCGTCGTCCCGCATCCACGCCTTCACCTGCGCGCGTTCGCGCTCGCCCCGATGCTCGAGGTCGCTCCCGATGCCGTCGATCCGCGAAGCGGCGAGCGCTTCGTCGTACCCACCGATCCCGGAGTGCGCCTGCTGACCGACGAGCTGTGACGTCGCCCCCGGCGTTCGGTCGTGCCGATCGACCCGGGCGCGCGCACCGACGCCCGTACTGGGATCTCGTCTGTCGGTCCTCTCGGGCGCCTGTGAGCCCGCGCACGGACGCACGAGCTGTGACGTGACTCTTTTATGGTCGTCGCGCTCCTCCCGCCGT
>JGI26533J51211_1002620_pt1 | contig 9573 bp, 10 predicted proteins | sample ThiBiot_750_biof_FD_51211 | JGI IMG/M metagenome (IMG submission 51211) | reverse complement strand
ACCTTCATAAACGGAACCGCAATCCACGGAAACAATATCTCCGTCCTTTAATATTTTTCCTTTGGGATAACCATGAACAACTTCTTCATTAACAGAAACGCATAAGGTATTCGGAAAATCATACATTCCTTTAAATCCGGGAAGTGCCTTATGATCTCTGATGAATTCCTCCGCCAGCGCATCCAGCTTAAGCATATCTGCTCCGGGCTTGATCTCCTTTGCGAGCATTCCCAGCGTCTTACTCACAATCTGGGCAGCTTCACGCATGATCTCAATTTGTTCTGCAGTTTTATAAATGATCTGGTTTCTATTAAAAAATGTGTTCAAAACTTAGCTTTTAAAAATTAAAAAAGAGCTGCTTCCAGTGAAACAGCTCTGCAAAATTAAAATAATTTATAATGTCCGATAATTACGCTAACACTTCTTTTACTTTATCAGCAGCTTCCTGCAGTAAAACAGCCGAGTGAACGTTCAATCCTGACTCATCAATTAATTTCTTAGCTTCTTCCGCGTTTGTACCCTGAAGGCGAACGATGATCGGAACAGGAATATTTCCCATTGCTTTGTATGCATCAACTACACCCTGAGCAACACGGTCACATCTTACGATACCACCAAAAATGTTAATCAGGATCGCTTTAACGTTCGGGTCTTTCAAAATGAGCCCGAAAGCTTTCTGTACACGCTCAGCATCTGCAGTTCCTCCTACGTCCAGAAAGTTCGCAGGATTACCGCCTGATAATTTAATAATGTCCATGGTCGCCATCGCCAATCCTGCTCCGTTCACCATACAAGCAACGTTTCCGTCCAGCTTGACATAGTTCAGGCCAGCTTCGCTCGCTTCCACATCCATCGGATCTTCTTCTGTTTTATCACGCATTTCAGCGTAGTCTTTATGCCTGAATAATGCGTTGTCATCCAATGTTACTTTCGCATCAACAGCGATGATCTTATCATCTGAAGTTTTCAATACCGGGTTAATCTCAAACATGGAAGCGTCACAACCTTCATACGCTGCATAAAGCGCTGTAACGAACTTTGTCATTTGCTTGAAAGCTTCTCCTGACAAACCAAGATTGAAAGCGATTTTTCTTGACTGGAAAGCCTGAAGACCAACTCTCGGATCGATTTCTTCCTTAAAGATCAAATGTGGTGTTGTTTCCGCCACATGCTCGATATCCATACCTCCTTCGGTTGAATACATAATGATATTTCTGCCTTTTTCACGATCCAGCAATACAGACATATAAAACTCTGACGGCTGAGATGCTCCCGGGTAATACACATCCTCCGCGATCAGAACTTTATTTACTTTTTTTCCTTTCCCGTTTGTCTGTGCAGTAACCAGGTGACCACCAAGGATTCCTTTTACTTTCTCTTCTACATGATCAATTCCCTTCGCTAAAACCACTCCGTTAGAGCCTGTCTCCTCCACTTGTCCTTTCCCACGTCCTCCAGCGTGAATCTGAGCTTTCACCACGTACCAGCCGGTACCGGTTTCTTCGGTTAATTTTTTAGCAGCAGCAACCGCATCTTCTGCTTTATCTACAACTATTCCTCGTTGTGTCGCCACACCAAAGCTGTTTAAAATGGATTTTCCCTGATATTCGTGTAAATTCATTTTTATGAAAATTTTGTGTCGTAAATGTACAATGAATAAATCAAAAAAGAAGCACTCCATTTTATTTTTTCGAAAAAAAATATTCCGTGTTCCGCTGAAAAATTTATCTTTATTAAGATTTTTTTAAAAAGTTTACCTGAATTTTAAATCTATATTATCTGTTATGAAAAAAATTGTACTCCTTGCCTTTACTATCTTATCCTCTTTTCTGCTGAAAGCTCAATGTACCGAAACAGACGTAACAAAAATCCTGCTGATCGGTGACAGCTGGGCGTTCTTCATGAATGTGGACGGAACAATTAACGATGTTGCAAAAGATTGGGGACATTCCAATGTTAAGTATTATACCAATCTTATTTTAAGTGAGAACGGTGCGGAAACTGACGATTTTCTGAAGCCTGAAAAGGTAACGGAAATGACTAACCGCCTGACAACTATGCCGGACCTAAAAGCAGTCCATCTGAGCATCGCCGGAAACGATTTTCTCGGCAGCTGGGATGTTCACTATACACAGGCACAGACCGACAGCTTATACGACGGAGTAGTCGGAAGATTGGATTCCATTATTGATATCATCTCACAGATCCGCCCGGATATTCAAATCTTCTGGAGCGGTTATGTTTATACCAATTTCCAGGAAGTTTTAGAAACCACACCTTCTTATTTACAAACATCCCATCCTTTTTACGGCCGATGGCAGGCAATGGGATTTCCTACCATTTCCGAGATCAATACTGTTCAGAACTGGTTTCAGGACAAAGTTGCACAACATTATTCGTCCAATCCGAAAGTCACTTATGTTCATGCTCCGGGCCTGATGCAATACGTATTCGGCCAGACTTCCAACCTGGGAGTTGCTCCGGGTGGAACTTACGCCGCTTTTACCGCTCCGATGCCTTACGGTTATACTGATTATCCTTCTCCGAAAAATACAATGAGAGATTACGGAATTACGAAGGATTGCTTCCATCTTTCCGCCAGCGGTTACAGGGCATTCATCTCATACCACTTTCAAAAATTCTATCAGAAATACCTGATGGATGATGCTTACACTATTGCCGGAGATGTAAATTCCGGAAGTGTCAGCAGCAACGGAACAACATATACAGAATTAAAAGTCGGTAAAGATGGTATTAATGAATTTGCAGGGATCATTGATTTGGATAACACTCATATTGCCGATACATCTGTCGGGAATGTAAGTCTTTTCCTGAAAATCGAAGAGATTACCAACACGAATTTTCTTTCATCAGGTGAATTTATAGTGGAAATTGCAAATGAGAAATTCGGTAATTCTTCTTCGCTGGAAAGTGAAGACTATTCTAACGCAGCTTCAGCATCAGGAAATGCGTGTGTATTCGGAAATGCTACCGCAGGCAAATGGGTTCGTCTGGAGCTGCCTGCTTCTTTTACAGATCAGATCCGCCGGACAAAAGCGCAGATCCGCATCAGATACACGGGACAGGGAGATGGAATAATCCGGTTTGCAAATTCTTCAGACGCCGATTTTCAGCCGGTATTAAATATTAAATATGGTGATATCTTAGCGACAGCATCTGTCAATACTATTTCATTGGATGTTTATCCGAACCCGGCAAAAGATCTTCTTAACATCAGCGCTGAACAGAATATCGAAGCTGTCTCCATTTATAATGTGGCAGGCCAGCTGATGCTGACAGAGAACAATCCTTCCAAAGAAATTTCCATTAGGTCACTTCCGGACGGAATGTACATTCTAAACGTTCAGGTTGGAAATACTGTTCAGAAAGTAAAATTCATCAAGCAATAAACAAATTGTTATTCGCACGGAATTTCTTTTAAAAACTGTTTTGAAAGCGTAAATTTGAAAAAGTTTACGCTTTTTTATGCAACGATTAATTGCTCCTTTAATTTTACTGAGTGTTGTTCTCTTCTCAGAAATTTTCAGCTACTTCGCTATCAAACGGCTCAGTAAAAACAAAAAGAAATTCAAATGGTACTGGTGGGTCTCTGTGGCGTTTTTATATTCCGGATTTTTCCTGACGCGAGCAGTTTTTGCCAATTACACCAGAAACTGGTATGTTAATATTTTTGCGATCATTATCTTCACTAAGCTGGCGGTCGCGCTGTCATTTGTCATCTCGGAATTCATCCGTATCTCTAAGCAAACGATCCGGAAATCATCACAGGAAACAGATCTGTCCAGAAGGAAGTTCAATAGTAATCTCGCTTTGGGAGCTGCAACAATCCCTTTCTTTTCTTTAAACTGGGGACTATTCAGAACTGCCTATAACTTCAGGGTGCAGGAAGAGAAAATAAAAATTCCGGGTTTACCAAAAGCGTTTGAAGGCTTTAAAATAGTCCAGATTTCCGATATTCACACCGGAAGCCTGCAAACGCATCACCAATTACAAAAAGCCATCGAAATTGTTCAGGAGCAGCATCCTGACATCATTTGCTTCACGGGAGACCTGGTCAATAACAGAACGGATGAAGTATATCCGTATATGGAAGATCTGAAGAAATTAAACGCTCCTCATGGTATATTAAGTGTTTTAGGAAACCACGATTACGGAGATTACGAAACCTGGGTTTCGGAAGAGGCCAAAAAGCAAAATCTCGCGGAGATGGTGGATGTTCACCGGAAATTAGGATGGAATTTATTATTAAACCGTCATATTCCCGTTGAAAAAGACGGGGAAAAAATTGTTTTCCTGGGCGTGGAAAACTGGGGAGCTAATCTGCACTTTCCGAAATACGGAAAGCTGAACGAAGCATACCAGGGTCTTTCCGGAGAAGATGTGAAAATCCTGCTTTCACATGATCCTTCCCACTTTGACACGGAAGTGACGGAAAGCTATAAAGATATCTGCCTGACCTTATCAGGACACACACATGGCTTTCAGTTCGGCATCGAAATTCCAGGGTATATCAAATGGAGCCCTTCACAGTATATCTATAAGCAATGGGCGGGATTGTACAAAAAAGGGCAGCAGCAGGTCTATGTCAACAGAGGACTGGGTTGCCTCGGATATATGGGAAGAATAGGGATCCGGCCGGAAATAACGGTGATTACACTTGTTCCGGAGAATACTGTTTAATTAAAATACTTATGTTCTCTTTTTGATAAGCGCAGGGCCAAGCATATTTTCCCCCAGCTTTCAGGATTGATCCTGAAAAATTTAAATCCCTTCATAAGTGAATAGAAAAGGTTGATTTTATAGTTCAGCATTGGAAAAGTTGTTGTAAATTTGTCTCAATCTACCTTGATTATTAAATAATATGCTACTCCGTTTTTTCATTTTTATTTTTCTTACCACACAACTTTGCAACGCTCAAAACCTGGTTTATAATGGAAGCTTTGAGGAAATTACACAATGCAATACAACTAATTTTTTGTATAATGATTATGTTGTCGGTTGGGTAAATCCCTGTCAGACAAACGGACATAGTTCTGATTATTACAATATCACCTGCCCTCCGCTTCCTAATCTCAGTAAAATGCCTTATCACGGCAACGCGCTTTTCGGATTGGCTACCTACAGCAGCACTCAGACGTATCCAAGCGGAATTACTAATTTTCACGAATTTGTACGAGGCACCTTGGTGACTCCGCTTAACGTGGGTTCTACCTACTGTGTAAGCTTTAAAGTTTCTCCATTGAGTCCTTCTTTCGTATCTGATAAAATCGGGGCATTATTTACGAATGTGGAGTATAATAGCAGCAATCCTTATGAAGCATTAACGAACTATGCACACGTATTTTCCAATACTGTCATAACCGATACAAGCTGGACAACCGTGAGCGGTTCATTCGTTGCCGATTCTGCCTATCGTTATATTATGCTGGGCAACTTTTTTGCGGATAATTTAACGAGCCATGTTTCCGGCGGTGCTTATTACTGGATCGATGATGTTCGTGTGGTACTTGACCCAAACGGAGATTGCAGCGCGATTCACGACACAACAACCACGCCTTCCGACACAGTATATCACGTTTCCCAGAACCTGACTATTTGCGCAGGTGAGACAATTACATTGCCCGGCGGAACAGTTGTAAATACAAGCGGAATATACACAGACACACTTCTGGCTGCTAATGGCGCAGATAGTATTGTTACAACTACGTTGGATGTCCTGCCGTATTTAACGGATACGATCAGTGCGAGCATCTGCCACGGCGGCCACTATAACTTCGGAGGGAATTTATTGACTGCCTCGGGAACTTACACCGATACGCTAACAGCTGTTTCAACTTCCTGTGACAGTATTCTTGTTTTGAATCTGAATGTTTTACCAGCCATTCCGTTGACGGAAATTTTTGATACCATTTGTGCAGGTTCAACCTATCTTTTTAACGGAAGCTCATTGACTGCTCCGGGAACTTATACTGCAAACATAACCAGCCTGCAAGGCTGTGATTCTGTGATCACCCTGAATTTAGCGGTTATAAATCCACCAAACAGGCCTGAAGTGGTAACCAACTTGCCTGTTCCGTGCTACAATCAGGAATTCACAGGTGAAATCTTAAATCCAAATACAGCGCTTACCTATCGGTGGTATGTTGACACAAATGGCACAGCAGCCGGGCAAGGTGAAAAATTTACGAAAATCATTGATGAAAATACCGTAACAATTTATGTGAGTGCAGATAACGGAACATGCAGCTCTGCTTTTACAATTATTCCGATTACGGTCAACCAGCTGTTCAATGCGAATTTTGAAATGCCGAATGTGATCACACCAAATAACGATGGTGCCAATGACGAAATTGATTTTGAGGCAATTTTTGGCGGTTGTATTGAATATGAAATTTCAATTTTCAACCGTTGGGGAAATCTCGTTTTCAAAAACGGAGCCGTATTTAACGGAAAAGACAGCAAAGGCCACAACTTGGTTGACGGCACTTATTTTTACAAGCTGACGTATGAGGGAATTCAACGACACGGATTTATTCACCTGTTGAGGTAATCCGAAATTTCACCTGGCATAAAGGAAAAAATCTATTGTATTCTATGCTCTATTTCCGGTAATGTCTCTGATTTGATACATTTTTTCATTCCTGCTGTCCGCATATTATTCCGCTGTTTTTTGTCTTATTGAATCCTTGTTCAATAATTCTGATTCCATTCTTATCGAGTCGTTTTATTTTTATATACCCAACAGCATCTTTTATCCTTACTCCAAAATATCCTTCTTCAAAAGAAGCTGAAACAGGTAATGCGCATCCGCCCTGCAAAAGCAAATCCCCACGTGAAGACCAATTATTATTCAGATCAATAACGGCTGATTCATTAAAGATTCTGGCAACTGAATAATCACCTGAGTTTGCAATTTTATTTTCCTCAGACAATCCTGTTACATATATATTATAGGTAAATACGCTGCAATGTCCGCAATATCCACCATTATATTCACTATGAGCAACTACTAACCTAAAGTCTGCAGTCTGATCATCATTCAAATCTAAATCATAACTGATCGAAGAGTCAGACGGAACAGGGACAACAACACTACAAATAGTATGATTCTGCACCGTATCATATCTCACTGATTGTATGTCGATAATTGGGGAAAAGGATTTATACAGGATTTGATCTTTGCCATTTCCCTCTTTCTTATTGCAAGAGAACAGTAAAATTCCCGTAAACAGCAAGTACCAGAAATAGTTGTTTTTCATATTAAGAAGCATATTCATCTCTGCAATTTATGAAAAAACCGGAATCCAATAAATTTTCAGCCAAAAAAGAATTTATTTCTTCTACTGAATAATCTCTTATATTTTCTTTTAAAGAAAAAAACCTCATCCGTAAAGGATGAGGTTTTTATATATGGACGTCTTTATCTATCTGAATAAATCAGGAAGTAAAGACGGAAAAAAGGCCGCTTTCCAGCGACCTTTTAGTAATAATTACAAAGATATTATTTTTTAAAGACGAAGAAGAAAGACTTAATATACAACTTCAATTCAGAAAACCAGATTTCCCGTCTTTCGTCTAATATCTTAATATCTAATGTCTTTTATCACATCATTCCACCCATTCCTCCGGGCATTCCTGCCATTGGGTTAGCTCCTGCTTCTTCCGGCTGATCTACCACCACACATTCTGTTGTAAGTAACATCGCTGCGATCGAAGCGGCATTCTCAATAGCAATACGCGTCACTTTCGTAGGGTCGATTACTCCTGATTCGAATAAATCTTCGAAAGTTTCTGTTCTCGCATTGTATCCGAAAGCTCCTTTGCCTTCTTTCACACGCTGAACAATTACCGCACCTTCTCCGCCTGCATTTGCAATGATCTGACGAAGCGGCTCTTCCACTGCTCTTTTCAGGATAGCGATCCCTGTATTTTCGTCTTCGTTCTCTCCTTTCAGGTTTTCCAATGCTTCAATCGTACGGATCAGAGCGACACCGCCACCGGCAACAATTCCTTCCTGAACAGCTGCTCTTGTTGCTGCTAACGCATCATCCACACGGTCTTTTTTCTCTTTCATCTCCACTTCCGTTGGAGCGCCGATGTAAAGAACAGCTACTCCGCCTGCTAATTTCGCAAGTCGTTCCTGTAATTTTTCTTTATCGTAATCTGAAGTTGTTTGTTCGATCTGTGCTTTAATCTGAGCTACGCGGGCAGTGATCTCTTCTTTTTTTCCGGAGCCGTTTACGATCGTCGTATTGTCTTTGTCAATTTCAATTTTTTCAGCTTTTCCAAGCATGTCAAGTGTAACGCCTTCCAGCGTCATTCCTCTTTCTTCAGAGATCACCTGGCCTCCTGTTAAGATAGCGATATCTTCCAGCATCGCTTTTCTTCTGTCTCCAAATCCCGGAGCTTTAACAGCAGCTACTTTCAAAGAACCGCGGATTCTGTTCACTACTAATGTGGAAAGTGCTTCTCCGTCGATGTCTTCCGCAATAATCAACAAGGATTTTCCTGCCTGAACAACCGGCTCCAACACAGGAAGCAATTCTTTCATGCTGGAAATCTTTTTGTCGTATAGTAAGATCAACGGATTTTCCATTTCCGTAATCATTTTTTCTGTATTTGTTACGAAATATGGAGAAAGGTAACCTCTGTCAAACTGCATCCCTTCCACAGTTTTTACTTCTGTTTCCGTTCCTTTAGCTTCTTCGACAGTAATTACTCCGTCATTACCTACCACTTTCATTGCTTCGGCAATTAATGCACCGATTGCTTCATCATTGTTGGCAGAAATTGTAGCAATCTGCTTGATTTTTTCATTGTCTGAACCAACTTCTTTGGAAATTTCTTTCAGCTTCTCAACAACTTTCACAACGGCCTTGTCGATACCTCTCTTGATATCCATCGGGTTAGCTCCTGCCGCAACGTTTTTCAGTCCGGCTGTAATAATTGCCTGTGCCAGAACAGTTGCTGTTGTTGTTCCGTCTCCTGCAATATCAGCGGTTTTAGCTGCAACTTCTTTCACCATCTGTGCACCCAGGTTCTCTACTGCGTCTTTCAGCTCAATTTCTTTTGCAACTGAAACACCGTCTTTTGTTATATGAGGTGCCCCGAATTTTTTACCAATAACTACATTACGACCTTTTGGCCCCAGTGTTACTTTTACCGCATTTGCCAATGCATCTACTCCGCTTTTTAATTTTTCGCGTGCTTCTACATCAAAATAAATATCCTTTGCCATGATTTTTTAATTTTTTAGATTAACCAATAATTCCATAAATATCCGATTCTTTCATTATCAGGTATTTTCTACCTTCGATGGAGATTTCAGTTCCGGAATACTGTCCGTAAATTACTGAATCACCCACTTTAACCGTCATTGGCTCCTCTTTTTTCCCCTGACCGACAGCAACGATCGTACCTTTCAACGGCTTTTCCTTAGCTGTGTCCGGAATAAAGATCCCGCTTGCTGTTTTTTCTTCTGCCGGCGCTGTTTCTACCAGAACGCGATCCGATAATGGTTTAAATGAAATAGACATATTATAATGATTTTAA
>JGI26533J51211_1002563_pt1 | contig 9769 bp, 8 predicted proteins | sample ThiBiot_750_biof_FD_51211 | JGI IMG/M metagenome (IMG submission 51211) | reverse complement strand
CAGATCGGGGTGGCCTTCGACGTGCTGGCGCTGCGTGCGGTGGCGGGTCGCATGGACGTCGTCGAGGTTCCGCGCGCAAATGAGGTGGCGTCCGATTTCGCNCAGCGCATGGCAATCGAAAAGGCTGCCTGCGGCTGGCGCGCAGTGGACGCNCGCCGTCTGTTGCGTTTTCCCGTGCTGGGTGCGGACACGGTGGTNGAGCTTGACGGCGCCATTCTAGGCAAGCCGGCCGATCGCGCCGGCGCTGAAGCCATGCTGATGCGCTTGTCNGGNCGTACGCATCAAGTACACACCGCTGTGGCGGTACAGCACGAAGACCGGATGGAAATGCGCCTGTCTTCNAGCCAGGTCAGACTGGCCGAGCTCGATGCGGCGGCCATCGGCCGCTACCTGGAAACCGGTGAATACCTCGGCAAGGCGGGCGCGTACGGCATCCAGGGGCGCGCCGGCGCGTTCGTCGAGCATATCGACGGCAGCTACAGCGGCATCATGGGCCTGCCGTTATATGACACAGCCATTTTATTGAGGACCTTCGGTCTCGCTGTCTGAGCGATATTTAACCAAACCTTTCCTAAATCAAAACCGAGGCCCGCTTTCCGGGCGTGCCACGCGGTTGCCGTGGATGTTTGCGTCGGTTTTGATTTAGCAATGGATCCAGCATTTGCCATGAGCGAAGAAATCCTCGTCAACGTCACGCCGCAGGAAATCCGTGTCGCCGTNCTACACCTGGGCGCGGTACAGGAACTGCATATCGAACGCGCCCAGTGTCGCGGCCTGGTGAGCAACATCTATATGGGACGCGTNGTGCGCGTGCTGCCGGGCATGCAGTCNGCCTTCATCGACATCGGCCTGGAGCGCGCCGCCTTTCTNCACGTGGCCGATATATGGGAAGAACGTCACAANGGCGAAGCGGAACGCCCGATCGAGCAGATCCTGCACGAAGGGCAGAGTCTGATGGTGCAGGTGATCAAGGACCCGATCGGAACCAAGGGCGCGCGCCTGTCCACCCAGATCAGCTTCGCCGGCCGTTACCTGGTCTACCTGCCGCAGGAAACCCACATCGGCATCTCGCAGAAGATCGAAGGCGAGGAAGAGCGCGAGCACCTGCGCCAGAAACTGCATCAATTGATGCCGGAAGACGCCACCGGTGGCTTCATCGTGCGCACCATGGCCGAAACTGCGCAAGACATCGAGATGCAGGCGGACATCGACTATCTGCGGCGGCTGTGGAGCAGCATCCAGTCTCGNGGCAACTGCGCGGTGCCCTGCCTGCTGTACCAGGATCTCGATCTGTCGCTGCGCGTGNTGCGCGANTTCGTCAATCGCGACACCAGCCGCATCCTGATCGACTCGCGCGAAACCTATCAGCGCATGGCGGAGTTCGCGAAAAACTATACGCATGCGGTNCACGANAAGCTGCAGCACTATGGTGCCGACCGGCCGCTGTTCGACCTGTATGCCATCGAGGATGAAATTGCCAAGGCACTGGGNCGGCGCGTCGACCTGAAGTCGGGCGGCTATCTCATCATCGACCAGACCGAGGCGTTGACCACGGTCGACGTCAACACCGGCGGCTTCGTCGGCGCGCGCAATTTCGACGACACCATCTTCAAGACCAATCTCGAGGCCGCGCAAGCCATCGCACGCCAACTGCGTCTGCGCAACCTCGGCGGCATCATCATNATCGANTTCATCGACATGGACAACGCGGAGCATCAGGACGCGGTGCTGACCGAGCTGAAGAAAACCCTGGCGCGCGATCCCACCCGGACCACCGTCAGCGGATTCTCCACNCTGGGTCTGGTCGAGATGACCCGCAAACGGACGCGGGAGTCGCTGGCGCATGTGCTGTGCGAACCCTGCCCCACCTGCGCNGGACGGGGTGAAATNAAGACCGCNCANACCGTNTGCTACGACGTGCTGCGCGAAATCCTGCGCGAGGCGCGCCAGTTCGGTGCGCGTGAATACCGCATCGTCGCCGCGCAAAGCGTGATCGACCTGTTTCTCGACGAGGAATCCGGCAGCCTCGCCCAACTCATCGACTTCATCGGCAAGCCGGTGTCGCTGCAGGTCGAGACGACCTATCCGCAGGAGCAGTACGACATCATCCTGCTGTGAAAACCCGGGNGCAACCGACCTACTGGCACCAGGCCTGCACCGAACTCGGCGCAGGCGATCCGGTGATGGCAGGCCTGATCGCGCGNTATCCCGACGCGGTGCTGGGCAACCGCGGCGACCCTTTCCAGACGCTNGCGCGCGCCATCGTCGGCCAGCAGATTTCGGTCAAGGCTGCCGACAGCGTATGGGCGCGTTTTGCCGAATTCGCCCGGCATGTGACGCCTGGGCATGTCGCCACGCTCGAATTGGACGGTCTGGCAGCGTGCGGCCTGTCGCGCCGCAAGGCCGAGTACCTGCGCGACCTNGCCGGGCATTTCGTCGATGGCCGCGTCGAGCCNGCGCGCTGGAAAAAAATGGATGATGAGGCGGTGATCGCCGAGCTCGTCGACGTACGNGGCATCGGCCGCTGGACGGCGGAGATGTTCCTGATCTTCAGCCTGCGCCGCCCGGATGTGTGGCCGGTCGACGACATCGGCCTGCAGAAAGCCGTCGCGGTGCATTATCTGGATGATGCGCGTCCCACGCCCCAGGCCTTGCGTGAGCATGGCGTGCGCTTCGCGCCCTGGCGTACCGTCGCTACCTGGTATCTGTGGCGAAGTCTCGATCCGGCGGTGGTGCAGTACTGAGATTGCCTGGCTCGTCGGACTCAGGCGTAAACCTTGAAGCCATAGACCGCGGTGAGCAGGCTGCCCAGTCCGATCACAGTGCCCTCCAGCCATCTCCGGGGAATGCGGCGTGCCAGGCGTCCTCCCAACACGCCTCCGACTATCGCGCCCGTCAGGGTGACCAAAGCGGGAATCCAGACGATCACGCTACTGGCCACCAGCAAAACCAGGGATACGGTGGTGATGCCCGTGGCGAGCAGATTCTTCACGCCGTTCAGTTCGTGCGTATCCTCAATGCCGGACAGTGTCAGGGTGGCAAGCAGCATGATGCCGAGCCCGGCATTGAAATAGCCTCCGTAGACGCCGAGTGTGAACGTGAGAAACGCGGCGAGTGCGCCCTTTCCTCCGTGGTATGTGGAAAAGAGCTGATGGCTGAAGGCCAGCATTGGCCCCTTGAAGGCGAAGGCGAGGGTGGCAGACAAGAGGAGCCAGGGGACGGCCTGCATAAAATAGCGGTCCGTGCTGTGAACCATCAACCAACCGCCAAACGCGCCACCACACACGGCCGCCGCCATCAGACGAGGCAATTCCTTGCGCCGCTGCCCGAGTTCCTTGCCATAGCTCAGCAAGGCCAGGGCATGGCCCGGCCAGATGGCGAAGGAGTTGGACGCATTGGCCGCTACGGGAGGAACGCCCACCGCAAGCAAGGCCGGGAAGGTAAAGAAGGTTCCGCCTCCTGCAATGGCGTTGGCCGCGCCACCGAGCACGCCCGCGCCGACCAGCAGGAGACCCTGCCAGATATCCATCAGGCCGGGTCGCGCTGGGAATCGGGCGCGGCGTCCAGACNATCAGCCCAGGTAGGCGGCGAGCACGCGCTCGTCCTCGCGCAGGTGGGCGGGGGTTCCTTCGATGGCGATGTGACCGCGGTCCATCACGTAGGCGTAGTCCGCCACTTCGAGGGCGCTCTTGGCGAACTGTTCCACCAGCAACAAGGTGATGCCGGTTTCCTTGAGACGGCGGATGGTGTGGAACACCTCCTGCACGATGATGGGGGCAAGCCCCATGGAGGGCTCGTCCAGCAGCATGACCTTGGGCTTGGACATCAGGGCGCGGCCGATCGCGAGCATCTGCTGTTCTCCGCCCGACAAGGTGCCGGCCGTCTGCAAGCGCCGTTCCTCGAGGCGCGGAAACAGTGCATAGATGTTTTTCAGGTCGGCGGCGGCTCGGGCGCGGAAGCCGAAGAACCGGGGCAGGCGGCCATAGGCACCCAGCAGCAGGTTGTCCTCCACCGTCAGGGGGCCGAACACCTTCCGTCCTTCCGGCGAATGCGCCAACCCGAGGCGGGCGATGTGGGCGGCATCCTGATCCTGGACCGGCCGGCCGTCCAGCAGCACGCGTCCGCGGTTCGGCCGGATCATCCCGGATATCGCCCGCATGGTGGTGGTCTTGCCCGCGCCGTTCGCCCCGATCAGGGCCACCACCGTGCCCGCTTTCACTTCAAGCGATACGCCGACGAGCACTTCGCTCGTCCCGTATCCTGCATGCAGATTCTCGACCGTCAGCACAGCTCCGTCCTTCCCTTCATCCAGCCTGCGCGGGCGCGGCGGCGCCTGCCGGATCGTCCACTACACCCAGATAGGCCTCGATCACCTTGGGATCGCGTTTGACCTGCTCCGCCGTTCCGGCGGCGATGATCTTGCCGCCATCGAGTACCGTCACGACCCCGCACAGTTCGCTGATCACGTCCATGTGATGCTCGATCAGGATGATGCTGATGCCGCGTTCATGAATGCGCTTGATGATGTCCATCAGCTTGTTCACATCGGGATGGGCGAGCCCTGCCGCCGGCTCGTCCAGGATCAGCAGTTCAGGTTTGCGTGCCAGCGCGCGGGCGATTTCCAGGAAGCGCTGGTCACCGTAGGTCAAATCCTTGGCCAGGCTGCGGGCCTGGTCTCCGAGTCCCACCAGCTCCAGCAAGGCCAGAGCGGCGGCACTGGCGCGTTTCTCTTCGGCCCGGGCCAGCCCCAACAGGACAAGCGGCAGCGGACTGCGGTAAACGTCCTTGAGCGCGACCATGACGTTGTCCAGGGCGCTGAGTTCGCCGAACAGCTGAAGGTTCTGGAAAGTGCGTGCCACGCCTGTCCGCGCCACCTTGAACAGGCTGCCGACGGGCAGGAGCTTGCCTCGCAGCAGCATGTCGCCGCCGGTCGGGACGTAGAGACCGGAAATGACGTTCACCGCAGTGCTCTTGCCGGAACCGTTGGGGCCGATCAGGCCGTGGATTTCTCCGGCCTGTACGGTCATGGACACCCCATCCACGGCCTTGACGCCGCCGAAGTACCGTTCCAGGCCGCGCAATTCCAGAAGTGCGCCGCCGTTCGCGGTCCGTTTGGGCAGGACGGTGTCCAGCGAGGCCGGCGCCGGCAGGCGAGGCGGCTCGATGTGGAACAGCCTGGTCAGGAAACGGGCGGCGAAACCCATCAGGCCCTCCGGCAAACCCACCACTACGGAAAACAGCATCAGCGCGAAAATCGCCTTGCGCCAGTCCTCGGTGTTCTCCACGATCAGGCTGCCCACCATCAGAATGCCCATGGCCGCAACAGGCGCAAGGGCCTGGAACGGGCGGGTGGTCTTTTTCAGCAGGCCTTGTCCGCCTGCCGCCAGGGCGATCAGCAGCCCGATCGCGGAAAAGATCTGGAACAGCCCCCGGTTGGACAGCAGATTGGGCAGCAGGGCGATCAGGGAAGCGCCCACCAGCGCGCCCCACAGGCTCTTGCGCCCGCCCAGCACCACGCCGAGGAGCAGGATCACCATCAGATCCCAACCGAAACTCTGCGGCTGCAGATACTGGAAATTGAAGGCATACAGTCCGCCCGCCAGGCCGCCCAGCCCGGACGCAAGGGCGAAGCCGGCGACCTTGTGGCGGTAGGTCCCGACGCCCATGGCATCGGTGGCGATGGGACTGTCGCGCAGGGCCTCGAAGGCGCGCCCCCATTGCGAAGACAGCAGGTTGCGCATCGCCATCCAGACCAGGGCGAGCAGCAGCAGGCACAGCCAGAAAAAGCCTGACGCATCGAGCGTCATCCCCAGGAAGGGCGGCCGGCTGACCTGCAGACCCTGAGCGCCCAAGGTCAGGCCTTCCCACTCATTCAAGACGGTCGCGCTAAGTGCCGAGAAGCTCAGGGTCGCCAGGGCGAACTGCGGGCCTTCCAGGCGCAGCGCGGGGAAGGCCAGCAAGGTGCCGAAGATGAGCCCCACGACGAGCGCCGCCGCCAGCGCCGCCAGCATGCCGAAGTCGAAATTGGCCACGCAGAGGCCGGCCGCATANGCGCCCAGGCCGAGAAAAGCGGCCTGGGCGAGGTTCACCTGGCCGAGATAGCCCACCGTGACGTCGAGACCGATCAACAGGATGCCGTAGATGGCGAGCAGCGTCAGCAAGCCCAGGACATAGCTGTTGTCCACCATCAGGGGAATCGCGGCAAGCAGCGCCAGGACGGCCAGTTCGGCGCCACGGATCAGAAGCAGGCGTTTCCACATATCCCTTACACCTTCCGGATGCTGGCTTTGCCGAACACCCCGTTGGGGCGCACGGCCAGCGCAAGAATGAGCAGAACCAGACCGGGCGCCTCACGCCAGCCGCTGCCGAGATAGAAACTGGTCAGGCTTTCCAGCGCGCCGAGGAACAGGCCGACCAGCACGATCCCGAATCCGGAATCGAGCCCCGCCACCACGGCCACCGAGAAGGCCTTGAGGATCAGCACCGAGGCCATGGTCGGTCCCACCGTGGTGATCGGCGCCACCAGAATGCCCGCCAGCGCCGCGACCAGACCCGACAGGCCGTAGGAGAGCTGGATCGTGCGGGTGGCCGAGATCCCCATCAACTGGGCGGCATCGCGATCCGCCGACACCGCTTCGAACGCCTTGCCCAGCAAGGTCTTGCGCTTGAACAACTCCACCAGTCCCATGACCGCCAGCACGCCGATGGCTACCGACAGTTCCAGCGGGGTGACGTCGATGCCGAAGAAATGCAGGGGATCGGATGAAATCGGGGTGGGGAAGGGCCGGTCNTCCCGGCCCCAGATGTTTTCGGCTGCCGAGAAACCCAGCAGGCCCAGGATGATGGTGAGCAGGATCCAGCCCTCGCCCTTCTGCTCCAGCGACAGGCGTACCGCCGNCCGNTCGACGAACAGGCCCAGCACCGCGCCGAACAGCATGCCTCCCGGGACCACCAGCCAGTAAGGCAGGCCGCTGTCGATGAGGGTCAGGCTGAAGAAGGCGGACAGCATGACCAGTTCGCCCTGGCCGAAGTTGATGCTCTTGCTGGTGGCGAAGGTCAACTGGAAGCCGTAGGCGATCAGCGCGTAGACCATGCCCATCAGCGCGCCGCTCACGGCCAGCTGGACGATCAAAAGGGTATACATAGCGTGTGTCGTATTGGCTGTCGGCAGCCGGGGAGGGAATGATGCCCCTCCCCTCCTTGTTTATCTTATTTGCCCGCTTCCTTGATCAGGCGCTGGCGATCGGCCTTGTTGGCGAACACCACCCGGCCATCCTGGACCATCCCCATCACCACCTGTGCGCGGCGAAATGCCTCGTGGGTCTGCTCGTTGGCCGGATCCCATTTGCCGTAAGGCTGCTTCCAGGTGGCGATCACGCCTTTGACCGGATCGCGAAGATCCTCCAGGGCATCCTTGATCTTGTGGGTATCGGTGCTTTGNGCCTGCTTGACGGCGGCGGCGAAGACATAGACGGCGTCATAGCCCTGGGCGGCGGACATCGGCGAAGGAATGCGGGATACGCCGTAGGCCTTGTGGTAGCTGTCNATGAAGCTCTTGACCTTGGGTGTGATCGGNTCCTCGATGAAGGTCTGCGGCATCAGGGTGCCATTGCCGTTCTTGCCCGCGTTGTCGATGTAGTTGGACATCGACAGGGTCCAGCCGCCGATCAGGGGCTGCTTCATCCGCAGCTTTGCCATGCCGTTGGACACGGCTGCCAGTTCCGGCCCGATGCCCCAGATCAGGATGCCCTGGGCGCCGCCGAACTTGGCTTTCAGCAACTGGGCGGTCATGTCCTTGTCGCCGATGTTGAATTTCTCGGTGGCCACNACCTGCAGCTTGTTGCCCTGCTTCTTGATCTGGTCGAGCAGGTCGTCNCGTCCGGATACCCCGTAGTTGGTCGANTCATGGAGGATCGCCACCTTGGTGAGCTTGCGGTTGATGGCTTCCTCCACCACCATGGCGGCCTGGATGCCGTCATCGGCGGAGAAGCGGAAGATGGACAGGTCCTTCACACCGGCCTTGCTCCACTGGGTCATGGAGGCGGAGCCTGCCGCCGGCGTGATGATCTTGGTGATGCCTTTTTCCTGGAAATACTTGTCGCCCGCGAGGACGACACCGGTATTCACCGTTCCGATGACACCCGCGAGGTCGCCCATGGAAGACAGTTCCTGGGCAATCAGGGCGCCGCGCTCGTTCTTGCCTTCGTCGTCCCGCTCGACCACTTCGATCTTCATCTTTTGGCCGCCTACCTGGATGCCGCCGGCGCGGTTGATTTCCTCGATCGCCAGTTTGGCGCCGTCCCGCATGGACACACCCATCGGGGCCGAGCCACCGGTATAGGGGCCGGTCAAGGCAATCTTGACCGTGTCCGCAGCGTACGCCTGGAGGCTGAGCAAACCCGTCGTGAGAACAGCCAATATCGTTTTTTTCATGATCACAATCTCCGTCGAAAGTTGAACATACTTGTCAGGCCCCCCGGTCTGCGCCGTGGCTGTGGGAATTATAGGTCGAACGCAAAGGGAAAACCGGGATTCAGGCATCCAGGCCGATCTCCGCCAGTACCGGCGCGTGATCCGACGGGCGTTCCAGCTTGCGCATGTCGCGGTCGATGGTGCTCGACGTGCAGGCGGACGCGAGCGGGGCGGAGAGCAGGATGTGGTCGATGCGCAAGCCGTGATTGCGGCGGAATCCCATCATGCGGTAATCCCACCAGGAAAAACTTTTTTCGGGCTGCTCGAACAGGCGGTAGCTGTCCTTGAGACCCAGTTCCAGCAGGGCGCGGAAGCGTGCACGCTCGGGTTCCGATACCAGCACGCAGTCTTTCCAGACTTCGGGGTCGTGCACGTCACGGTCTTCCGGGGCGACATTGTAGTCGCCGAGCACGGCGAGCCGGGGNTGGCGCACCAGTTCATCCTTCAGCCAGGCGGCCAGCGCATCGAACCAGGCGAGTTTGTAGGGGTATTTGTCGGAATCGAGGCTTTGGCCGTTGGGGCAGTACACGCACACCAGGCGGACGCCGTCGACCGTGGCTGCGATCACGCGCTTTTGTTCGTCGTCGAACCCGGGGATGCCGGCCTGCATGTCGACCGGTTCGGTGCGGCTGAGAATGGCGACGCCGTTGTAGGTCTTTTGTCCGGAAAACACGACGCGATAGCCCGCCGCGGCGAGGTCGGCGACGGGGAAGGCATCGTCGGTGAGTTTGGTTTCCTGCAGACACACCGCGTCGGGCTGGCGGGTGGCGAGAAAGTCCAGCAGTTGGGGCAGGCGGACCTTGAGGGAGTTGACGTTCCAGGCGGCGATTTTCATATCGCCGAGTGTAGCGCATACGATCTTTCATGGGCTTTAGCCCATAGTGGATCGGCGTCCTGTAGGGTAGCCGCCAGGGTGGCGGCGCCCTGGACGCAAGAAGGCTCAGGGATGGGGTGCGGCAGGTGCGGGCTGTGACGTCGGTGCGGGTGCCGGTGCGGCGGCGGTCTCCGGCTTGCCGCCCGAAGGCGCCTTGGGATAGCCCGCGCGATCGAGCGCGGCCTGCCACTGCCCGGCTTCGAAACCGTCGATTCGCTCGCTGCCGACGACGAGCACCGGCACGCTCAGGCGGCCGGTGAGCTTTTTCAGTTCGGCCTGGGCTTCGGGNCTGGCTTGNGGATCCTTGCCGCTGAACGGGACNCCGCGCTGGGTGAGCAGTTGGCGTGCCTGGTCGCAGGGAATGCCGCAGGCGCTGGCATACAGCGTGACGGGGTATTTCTCGCGTGCAGTCTTGGCGTCGTA
>JGI26533J51211_1002562_pt1 | contig 9774 bp, 9 predicted proteins | sample ThiBiot_750_biof_FD_51211 | JGI IMG/M metagenome (IMG submission 51211) | reverse complement strand
ACTCGGGGACCAGATAGTGATAGTTGGTATCGAACCATTTGGTCATCTCCATCGCATGGCACGCGGCATTGCCGCGCGCCAGCTGGAAATATTCCGATAGCGCGATCCGCTCGCCAAAGCCGAAGCGTGCCGGCGCGCATCCGAGCAGCGCGACATGGTTCAGCATCTGGTCGTAGAACGCAAAGTCGCCCACCGTCACGAAATCCAGCCCGGCCGCATGCTGCCGCCGCCAGTTGGCCTGGCGGATGCCGCTGGCCACGGCCTTCAGTGCGGCTTCGTCGATTTCGCCGCGCCAGCAGGCTTCCTGCGCAAATTTCAGTTCGCGATTCGGACCGATCCGCGGAACGCCCAATACGTGTGCCCGTGCCATGTGCATGCTCCCAAGAAATGATGGACGCCATGATGCCGACGCGAATACCATGAAACAAACGAATATTTTTCATTATTTATATGAACGTTACTCATATCGAGCTACGCCACCTGCGGCTGCTGCAGGCCGTGACGGAAGCAGGCGGGCTGACTGCCGCGGCCGAACGCCTGCACCTAACGCAGTCGGCGGTGTCGCATCAGCTGAAGGCGCTGGAAGACGCGCTGGGGCTGCCGCTGATCGAACGCGCCACGCGTCCGCTTGGCCTCACCGCCGCCGGGCGCCGGCTGTTGACGCTGGCGCATGCCGCACTGCCGCAGGTGGAGGCGGCGCTGCGCGACCTGGCCAAGCTGAAAGACGGCGACGCCGGCGAATTGCGCATCGCCGTGGAATGCCACACTTGCTACGACTGGCTGATGCCCGCCATGGATAGCTACCGCGACGTCTGGCCCGGGGTGGAACTCGACCTGCTGGGCGGTTTCCAGGCCGACCCGGTGGGCCTGCTGCTGGACGGGCGCGCCGATCTCGTCATCACGTCGGAAACCGTGCCGCGCGCGGGCGTCGCGTATGCGCCGCTGTTCGGCTTCGAGATGCTGGCGCTGCTGCCGCCGGACCATCCGCTCGCCACGAAGAAATGGCTGCTGCCGGCCGACTTTGCCGGCCACACCCTCATCACTTATCCGGTGCCGGAAGACCGCCTCGACCTGATTCGCCGCGTGCTCGCACCGGCCGGAATCAAACCGGTGCGGCGCGAAGCGCAATTGACGGTGGCCATCCTGCAACTCGTCGCCAGCCGTCGCGGACTCGCCGCGCTGCCGGCATGGGCGGTCGCGCCCTATCTCGAACGCGGCTACATCGCCGCACGTCGCATCGGCAAACACGGTCTTTGGGCCGAACTGCATGTCGCGGTGCGCGAGACCGATGCGGCGCGCGCCTACGTCGCCGACTTCATCGAAACCGTGAAACGCGACAGCTTTGCCCGCCTGCCGGGCATCCGCCCGGCTATCATCGCACCATGACGCCCCGCCTCACCTTCCGCCTCATCCTCGGCGACGACATCGCGCTCGGACCCGGCAAAGTCCAGTTGCTCGAAGCCATCCGCGAAACCGGTTCCATCGCCGCGGCCGGCCGTGCCATGGGGATGAGCTACAAACGCGCCTGGCATCTGGTCGACACCATGAACCGCTGTTTCGCTCATCCGCTCGTCGAAGCCAGCAAGGGCGGCGCGCACGGAGGCGGGGCGCAGCTCACGCCTCAGGCCGATGAAGTGATCGCCCTGTACCGCCATCTGGAAACCCGCGCCCGCAAGGCCACCGAGGCGGACATGGCCAAACTCGCCCGGCATCTGCGGACGGGCGGCTAAGCCTGCGGCGCGCCGATGCTGACGCTCGACAAGCTCAACATCTATCGACGCTTCGATGGCGACCTGGACGGCTGGGCTCGAACCGCGAACGGCCACGACGCCTCGGACATCACGGACGCCGACTGGCTTCTGATCGAAGACCTGCGGCAGGGGCTCGCCCTGATTGCCGCAGGGCAGGCGTCGCAGACGTTCGCGGCCTCGCTCGAATCGCGCCTCCGCGACGCGACCGCAGACGAAACCACGCGACAGGCGCTGCGCGCGTTGCGCTAACGCGCCCGGAGATGCATCGCTTGTTCTATTCCCATTCGATATGACATACTGGATATATCGAAATGTGCAGCTTACCCAGGGGACCTTCATGACACGCATATTCAAGCAACTGGCATCCATCCTTGTGCTGTCCGCATCCGCCAGCCTGCCCGCTGCGGCAGACACGGCGCATATCGCCGTTGCCGCCAACTTCGCCGCGCCAATGAAGGTGCTGGCCGTGCGGTTCGAACAGGCGACCGGCCACACGCTCACCTTGTCGTCCGGTTCGACCGGCAAGTTCTACGCACAAATCAAGAACGGTGCCCCGTTCGACGTGTTGCTGGCCGCCGACGACGACACGCCGGCCCGGTTGCTGCGCGAAGGCGATGCCGTCGCCACCCGCAACTACGCCATCGGCAAGCTCGCCCTGTGGAGCGCCAACGCCAACCTGATCGACGGCACCGATGCCGTGCTGAAGCAGAACCGTTTCGGCAGGCTTGCCGTCGCCAACCCGAAGCTGGCGCCTTATGGCGCCGCCGCAAAGGAAGCCCTGGGCAAACTCGGACTCTTCGATGTGGTCGCAGGCAAACTCGTGGTGGGTGAGAACATCGGCCAAACCTATCAGTTTGCCGCCAGCGGCAATGCCGACCTCGGCTTCGTGGCCCTGTCCCAGATCATGCAAGACGGCAAGCTGACCCAAGGCTCGATGTGGCTCGTTCCCAGCCAGCTGTATTCGCCGATCCGTCAGGATGCCGCCCTGCTGAAGCACGGCGCCGACAATGCGGCTGCGCGTGCGCTGCTTGATTTCCTGGGAACGCCGGGTGCGCAGGCTATCATCCGCCGCTATGGCTACGACCTGTAATCCATGTCCCTGACCGAGGCCGATACGTCGGCCATCCTGCTGACGCTGAAGCTGGCCGCGATCACGACGGCGCTGCTGATGCTGATCGCCACGCCGCTGGCCTGGTGGCTGACCCATACCCACGCGCGCCTGCGCGCGGNCGTCACCGCNCTGGTATCGCTGCCGCTGGTATTGCCGCCGACCGTGCTGGGGTTTTATCTGCTGGTACTGCTGGGGCCGAAAGGCGCAGTCGGACACGGGATGCAGCAACTCGGTTTATCGACCCTACCGTTCACGTTTGCCGGGCTGGTGGTCGGATCGGTGGTGTTCTCGCTGCCCTTCGCAGTACAGCCGCTCGCCAATGCGTTTGCCGCCATCGGCACGCGTCCGCTCGAAGTGGCCGCCACCTTGCGCGCCTCGCCATGGGACCGNTTNNCCAGCGTGGCCATTCCGCTNGCCCGGCCCGGCTTCATCACCGCCGCCGTGCTCGCATTCGCCCACACCGTGGGCGAGTTCGGCGTGGTGCTGATGCTGGGCGGCAATATTCCGGACCAGACGCGGGTCCTGTCGGTAGCGATCTACGACCATGTCGANGCGCTNGAGTACGCCGACGCGCACCTGCTGTCGGCCGGNCTGGTCGCGTTTTCCTTCCTCGTGCTGCTGATGNTGGGCCGCTACAGCGGGCATTGGCAGCGGACCCCGACATGAGCCGNATCGAGGGGCGGTTCNGCGCCACGCTCGGCGAATTTTCGCTCGATGCGGATTTCAGCGTACCGTCGCACGGCGTCACCGCCCTGTTCGGCCAGTCCGGTTCGGGCAAGACGACGCTGCTACGGCTGATCGCAGGGCTCGCGCGTGCACCCGGACGGCTCGTCGTNGACGGCGATGTCTGGCAGGACGACTCGGTCTTCGTTCCCACCCATCGCCGCGCGCTCGGCTATGTCTTCCAGGAGGCCAGCCTGTTTCCGCACCTGTCGGTACGCGCCAACCTGGAATATGGCTGGAAGCGCGTGCCGTCCGGAGAACGCACCATCCAGTGGGATGAAGTGGTCGACTGGCTGGAACTGGCGCCGCTGATCGCGTTGCAGCCGCATCAGCTATCGGGCGGCCAGCGCCAGCGCGTGGCGATCGGCCGGGCACTGCTGTCGTGCCCGCGGTTACTGCTGATGGACGAACCGATGGCCGCGCTCGACACAGGCGCACGCGCCGACATCCTGCCTTACCTGGAACGGCTGCACCATGCACTCGAACTACCCCTGCTCTACGTCAGCCACGCACTCGACGAAGTGACGCGCCTGGCCGATCACCTGCTGCTGATCGAGGCCGGCCGCCTCGTCTACCAAGGCCCCCTGACAGAGGGCCTGACCCGGCTCGACCTACCGCTGGCACACCGCGACATCGCCGCCACCATCGTCGATGCCACCGTGATCGCACACGACCGGACGCTCCAGCTCACCCACGTCGCCCGCGGCCCCGTCGTGCTGGAATTGCCTGGCCTGCACGGTTCGCCCGGCGCATCGCTCCGGGTACGCGTCGCCGCACGCGACGTCAGCCTGACGCTGGCCATGCCGCAGCAGACCAGCATCCTGAACCTGCTGCCGGCCCGGGTCATCGAGCTGGCCGACGATGCGCCGGGACAGGTCCTGGTGCGGCTGGCGCTGGACGACACGGTGCTGCTCGCGCGCATCACCCGGAAATCGGCACTGCTGCTGGGACTCCGGCCTGGCACGCCGGTGGTGGCCCAGGTGAAAAGCGTAGCCGTAGCCTGAGGAAGGCAGCGTCCTTACAGTTCGGAAAACAGGTACGCCAACAGCGCGAAACCGAGCACCACGACCGACAGATTCATCGCGATCCCACCCCAGGTGCAATAGCGCTCGGGAATCTCGATCGGCTTCAGGGTGCGCAGCACACGCTTGAACTGCACGATAGAAAAACCGATCACGAACAACGCCAAACAGATGAAGGCAATGCCGATCCAGAACGACAGGTCCCGTCCCACATTGCCGGTCTGACGCAACACATGCAGAAACAGGCCGAAGCGTTCGAGCACGAAGCCGAAGGCCATCAGGGTCAGGCCGGTGCGGTTCCACGCCATCAGCGTGCGTTCGGCGGCGAAAAAGACGCGCGGGTCGTTGAGATCGGACATGCTCAGACAGGCTCCACTTCAGTTGGCAAAGTCGCTTTCAGCGTCGCAGCGAGGCGTTCGAATGTCTCGGGAAACGGCGCACGTTTGCGCCACACCAGGCCGATGGTTCGGCCAGGCGCGGGCTTCTTGAACGGACGTATTTCGACCGCCTTTTTATTGGCACGCGGCGCGGCGTCCACCGACAGCGCCGGCATCAGCGTCAACCCCAATCCCATGGCCACCATCTGGCGCAGGGTTTCCAGGCTGGTCGCACGCACTTCCTCGCGCCCGCGCGAGCCGGTGCCGCAGACGTCGAGTGCCTGGTCGCGCAGGCAATGACCCTCGTCGAGCAACAGCAGCTTCTCGTTCATGATGTCCGACACCTTGAGGACATTCTGCTTGGCNAGCGCGTGACCGGCAGGCAGCGCGGCGAAAAACGGTTCGTAGAACAGCGGCTCGACACGCAGGCTGTCGTCGGTCACTGGCAGGGCCAGCAGACCCGCATCCAGCCTGCCGTCAACCAGATGCTCCAGAATCTGCGGCGTCATCTCCTCACGCAGCAGGAGACGCAGACCCGGATGCTTCCTGTGGACCAGGGTCAGCGCGTGCGGCAGGTAATACGGTCCCAGGGTGGGAATGACACCCAGATGAAGCGTGCGCGACATCGGATCCTGCGCGTGCTTGGCAAGTTCGCGGATACGTTCGGATTCTTCGACGATATTGCGCGCAGCCGCAAGGATTTCCCGGCCGATGGGGGTAGGCGTGACGCGCTTCAGACTGCGGTCGAACAGCGTCACGCCCAGGAAATCCTCCAGCTTCTTGATCTGCGTCGACAGCGTCGACTGCGTGATGAAGCAGGCCTCGGCGGCGCGGCCGAAGTGGCCGTGATCGGCAAGGGCTACCAGGTATTTCAGCTCTTGAAGGGTCATGGAGGTTGCGCGCTTCCTCGGCTATCGCGAAAGCCGTATTAGACAACGGAAGCGAACGCGCATGAAACCGGCAGATCCCATTGTGCCTTGTCCGCGAAAACGCCGATCCCCGATGTGCCATCCAGCAGCGACCGTTCAGCGCATTCTCTCGCGCAAGGTTTCCTCTTCGATCAAGCTGCGGTTAGGCCCGAGCAGGTCGCGCAGCGACAAGGTCCCGATGAGATGCATGCTGCCCAGATCCTTGACCACAGGCAGGCATCCCATTTCGAGCTGGGCCATGCGCCCTGCGGCTGTGCGCGCGGTCGCCCCGGGCAGCAACACATGTTCGGGCTGCAACGGAATGAACACATCCACGCAGCGGGCCGATGAGCATGCATGTTTGCGCAGCGTCGGATAATCGAGCATTCCCAGTACACGTCCTTCGCCGATCACGGGATAAGTCCGATGCGGGTCATGTTCGTCGCCATAGTGCGCCAAGGCATCCGCCACCTTCATGGCACCGTCGATCGCGATGACGTCTGAGTTCATCAGATCGCTCACGTGCTGGCGTTCCAGCGGATCGACACCATATTCGCGGAAGATGTGCAGGCCTCGGCGCGCGATCTTCTCGGTCATGATGGAGCGCTTCAGCGTCAGCGTGGTCAGGCCATAGGCCACGGCAGTCGTCAGCATCAAGGGCAGCAATGCCTCGCTGTCGTGCGTCAGGCCGAAAGCAAAGACAATCGCGGTGAGCGGCGCGCCAAGCGTGCTGCCCAGCACACCCGCCATGCACACGAGCGCCCACAGGCTGGGAGACCCGCCCGGCAGATAAGGCGCCAACAAGGTGCCCAGGCCGGCCCCCAGCATCAGCAACGGCGCGAGTACGCCTCCCGACGTCCCCGAACCGAGTGCGACGACCCAGATGATCGCCTTCACCGTCAACAGCGCGATCGCGGCAGCGACAAGTAGATGGCCATTGAGCAGGTCGCCGATGACATCGTAGCCCATGCCCAATGCACGCGGTTCGAGGTAGCCCCCGATGCCCACAAGCACGCCACCGATAGCTGGCCACCACATCCAGTGCAGTGGCAGCTTGTGGAAACCGTCTTCGACCCTGTAGAGCGCCAACGTCAGCAACGCAGCCAATACGCCACACATCAGTCCTGCGGCAACGCATGANGCAAACGCAATCGTGGAAACCGGGTCGGTATGCAAGGGGAAAAGCGGCCCCGGCCCGAANACGAGGTTACGCAGAAAGCCGGCCACGGCACAGGCAAGCGCCACCGGCAACAAGCTGCGCGGGCGCAACTCGAACAGCAACAACTCGACGGCCAGAAGCAGCGCCGCGACAGGCGTGGCGAAGATTGCCGTCATNCCGGCACATGCGCCTGCGACCAGCAAGGTTTTGCGCTCGGCGGCGGTCAGGTGCAGGTACTGCGCCAGCAGCGAGCCCAGCGAACCGCCTGTCATGATGATGGGGCCTTCGGCGCCGAACGGGCCACCGCTGCCGATGGCAATGCCTGACGAGAGGGGTTTGAGCACCGCCACTCTCGCCGACATCCGGCTCTTGCCGAACAGGATGGTCTCCATGGCTTCGGGTATGCCATGNCCCCGGATNTTTTCACTGCCGTAACGCGCCATGAACCCCACCAGCAGACCGCCTATCGCCGGCACCAGGATGACGCCCATTCCCAGCGTATGCCGGGCCNGCGAGACGTCGGCCCACGATAGGCGCTGGTAAAAAAACAGATTGGTAAAGAAGTGGATCAGNGCGAGCAGTGCAGCGGCCGCAAACGTACTGGCAACGCCTATCAACAAGGCAACGCCGGACACCATCACGAGCCGGCGATCGACCGAATAATCCCGCTTGGCATGTATCACATCTTTTTCCTGGACTTCATTGACCTCTGTCCTGAAGACGTCGATTGATTCGCGTGGATGCGGCTCCTCGTCAGCAAGCCACCGCAGGTATGCCGACCCGGGACGGGCCGGCAATTCCCAGACCGAATATATCACAACACGATATATCTTCCGGTCACCATGGGCGGTCGCACGGCCGGCCGTCCATCGAACATGGATGGGAGCTCAATTAGGCATGGCCGGCGAAGTGCGGGCCCAATCCAGCCTCCCCGGAACCCGTGGCCTGAGCCCTTTCGGACCGATGGCCACAGCCCGCCAAGACATTCGTTTTTATCAATGAAACAATTTCAAACTATTCATGGGACAAATTCTCATTCGTGGTCTTAAATGCACTTACTCCGTTGTGGGGTCGTATCGTCGATAGGAGAGAGTCATGTCTGAGAGTAAATGNCCGTTCCACCACAAGGCCGGGAGCGGCACGTCGAACCGGGACTGGTGGCCGAATCAGCTGCGCCTCGAAATCCTGCACCAGCATTCCCCCCGATCCAATCCCATGGGCGAGGAATTCAACTACGCCGAGGCATTCAAGAGCCTCGACCTGGCGGCAGTGAAGAAGGATCTCCATGCCCTGATGACCGACTCGCAGGACTGGTGGCCGGCGGACTACGGNCACTACGGGCCTTTCTTCATCCGTATGGCCTGGCATAGCGCCGGCACCTACCGCACNGGNGATGGCCGTGGCGGNGCGGGGCATGGCAACCAGCGTTTTGCGCCCCTCAACAGCTGGCCCGACAACGTCAATCTCGACAAGGCGCGCAGGTTGCTCTGGCCGATCAAGCAGAAGTACGGCAGGAAAATTTCCTGGGCCGACCTCATCATCCTCGCTGGCAACGTCGCCATGGAATCGATGGGGTTCAAGACCTTCGGTTTCGCCGGCGGGCGCGAGGACATCTGGGCACCGGAGATCGACGTCTACTGGGGCAATGAAGAGAAGTGGCTGGACGACAAACAGCGTTATTCCGGCGAACGGGATCTGGAGAATCCCCTTGCGGCCGTGCAGATGGGCCTGATCTACGTCAACCCGGAAGGCCCGGGTGGCAACCCGGACCCGGTTGCCTCGGGCCGCGACGTGCGTGAGACCTTCGCACGCATGGCGATGAACGACGAAGAAACGGTCGCCCTCACCTGCGGGGGTCACACCTTCGGCAAATGCCACGGTGCCGGCGATGCGGCGCTGGTCGGGCCCGAACCCGAGGCCGCCGGACTCGCCGAACAGGGACTGGGGTGGAAGAGTGCTTACCGCAGCGGCAAGGGGGGCGACCAGATCGGTAGCGGCCTGGAAGGCTCATGGACACCGACTCCGACCCAATGGGACATGAGCTATCTCGACATGTTGTTCGGCAACGAATGGGAACTGACCAAGAGCCCGGCCGGCGCGCATCAATGGACACCGAAACAGTCGACCGACAGCAATATGGCGCCGGCCGCCGCCGATGCGTCAAAGAAAGTGCCGATCATCATGACCGCAGCCGACATGGCGATGCGGATGGACCCGATCTACGAGCCGATCGCACGACGCTTCCACCAGGACCCGGAAGCCTTCGCCGACGCCTTCGCGCGCGCCTGGTTCAAGCTGACGCATCGTGACATGGGTCCGCGTTCGCGCTATCTCGGCCCCGAGGTGCCCGACGAAGAACTGCTCTGGCAAGACCCCATCCCAGCTGTCGATCATCCCCTGATCGATGACCAAGCAGCCACCACGCTCAAGATCCAGGTGCTGGCGTCCGGGCTGTCTGTCCCTGAACTGGTCTCGACTGCCTGGGCGTCGGCGTCGACGTTCCGCGGTTCGGACAAGCGCGGCGGCGCGAATGGCGCGCGCATTCGCCTCGCGCCGCAGAAGGACTGGGAAGCCAACCAGCCGGCACAGCTGGCCAAGGTGCTTGGAAAGCTCGAAGGGATACAGCGTGCATTCCAGAGCGGTGGCAAAAAAGTCTCGATGGCGGATCTGATCGTGTTGGCAGGTTGCGCCGGCATCGAACAGGCCGCCAAGAATGCGGGGCA
>JGI26533J51211_1002516_pt1 | contig 9935 bp, 7 predicted proteins | sample ThiBiot_750_biof_FD_51211 | JGI IMG/M metagenome (IMG submission 51211) | reverse complement strand
CACCTTCCGCAACCCGCACGGCGACCCGATCCCGGCCAAGCTCGAGCTGGCGCGCTCGACCGAGGAGGAGAAGCAGTCGCAGCTGGCGCGCCTGGCCGACTTCCATGCCCGCCACGCCGCCGAGGCGCCGGCCATGCTGGCGCGCCTGAAGGCCGCGGTGATCGCCGACGCCAACGTGTTCGAGGTGCTGATGGACGCGGTGCGGGTGTGCTCGCTCGGCCAGATCACCAACGCGCTGTTCGAGGTCGGCGGGCAGTACCGGCGCAATATGTGAAGACGATCGAGGCTGGACGAGCCCGGTCACCTCTCGGTGCCCGTCGGGCGGCCATCGCTTCGCTCGAAGCCGGCGGCCGCCTTTGAACGTCTCTTCTGCAGACCTTCGGCAAGCAGCTCATTGACGACTTCGGAGATTGGCCGTCCTTCCCGACGCGCCAACTCGCGGATGGCGTCCATGTTTCAGCGCCAGATCTCCTCGGACCGCAGCGAAACCTGCGGCAGCGCGGAAGCTTCGATGACGAACGGAGCATCCAGCGTGCGCATCCAGGCGTAACGCCCTTCGGCGGACACCGGCTCGCGGAACACGTACAGCCGGTGCGGCTCGACCTCGACGATCCAGTATTCGCGCACGCCGTGCGAGGCGTAGACGCGCGCCTTGGTGCCCCGGTCGTAGCGCAGCGTGGCGTCCGACACCTCGACCGCCAGCAGCACGTCGTCGGCGCCGGGATGTCCGCTCGCGTAGTCGTCGGGCCGCGGCTTCAGCAGCATGAAGTCGGGCTGCGGCATCGACCACGGCGGCAGCCGCAGCGGGTGCGCAACCGAGACGATCGCGTCGTCGCCGGCGCGGCGTACGAGCAGGCGGGTCAGGCGCAGGCTGACCGACATGTGGCCGGTTCCGATCGGTGGCATGTCGATCAGGTCTCCTTCGATCAGCTCGACGCGGCTGTCCTCGGCAAGGATGCCGGCCGTGGCGAGCCGTTCGAAGTCGTCGATCGACAGCTTGTGGCGGGTGGGCTCGACGATGGCGCTCACGGGGCAGGCTCCGGGTTGCGGGGCGAGGGCTCGATGAAGGATGCCCCAGTGTAGCCCGGTGCGCATCGGCCGGATGGCCGAGCACGAAGGCCGATGCCGGGCGCGCCGGTGCGGCTCCTGTCGGATTCGAAGGGGTGCCGGCCCGCCCGGGCCGGTAGACGGCCCGAGGGGCTCCGGCACACTCCGTCGGCCCTGGCGGGAAGCGCCGCTTCGGCGCAAACTCGGTCGTGCGACCGGCGTGCGGGGCATACAGCACGTGCCGTGCGCCGGCCGTGGCGCGGCGCCAGTCGGCGCAAAGGAGTCCATCATGACGATTCCCTCGCGACTCGCCCTCTACCTCGACCAGCACGGCGCCCGGTACGAGGTGTGCGCGCACGAGCGCACCCGCAGCAGCGCGGAAACCGCCCGCGCCGCCCATGTGATGCCCCATCAGCTCGCCAAGCCGGTGCTCCTCGAAGACGACGCCGGGTACGTGATGGCGGTCGTGCCGGCCGACCGGATGGTCATGCTCGGCCGGATCGGGCAGCTGCTCGGTCGCCACGAGCTGCGCCTGTCCGACGAGCAACGCATCACGGCGCTGTTCGGCGATTGCGAGTTCGGCGCACTGCCGCCGGTGGGCATGGCCTGGGGCGTCGAGACGGTGGTCGATGACGATCTCGAGGCCGGCGAGACGGTCTACATGGAGGGCGGCGACCACGAGTGCCTGCTGCAGGTGTCGCGCGAGCAGTTCCACGCGCTGATGAGCCCGGCGCGGCACGGCCACTTCAGCCGGCCGGCGCTGCACTAGAGCAGGCTGGCGAACGGGGGTCCGGCTCGCGGCCGGGCCGCATCGACCCGGAGGACCGGCGACAGCGACGGCAACCTGCAGGATCCTGTCGCCGCGCAAGCGGGTGCTAGCGCGAATCAGATCAGGGCCTCGAAGACAGGGTCCAGCCAATGAGCAAGAAGCCCGGAACCGCTGTGGGCTACAACGCAGATCATGGATTCCAAGTGGCCGACTGAAACAAAATATCAATTCCTATAAGAGCGATTTCGGATCTTAAAGACTCCCCTGAGACTTGTTACTTGTAGCCCAGGCGAAGTCTTTCTATAATGGCTCCGATTGGAGCCATAAAGCTTGATTCAAGTCCCGATGAGGACTCCATAATGGAATCCCCCCTCCCTTCGCCTGTCGAGCGGGCCATCCACAAGCTCGGCAGTGACATTTCCCTGGCCCGCCGGCGGCGCCACATTTCCCAGGCATCGCTGGCAGAGCGCATGGGCGCGTCCCTGTCCACCGTCCGGCGCATGGAAAAAGGCGACGCGCGCGTGCCCATTCATTTCTTCGCCCGCGCGCTGCACGTCTTTGGCGAGATCCAGGCGCTGGCGCACCTGCTGGACACCCCGAACGACGAGATCGGCCTGACATTGATGGATGCGCAGCTGCCCAAGCGCGTGCGCAGCAGACGCGGCGCCTCGGGAGCACTGTGAAAGCCGCCGTGACACCGGTCCGACGGCAAGTCCAGCTTTGCATCGGCAAGGCGGGCCTGCCGGTCGGCTCGCTGGTGTATGTCCGCCAGGGCAGGCGCGAGAACAGCGCCGTCGCCTACGATGAATCCTGGCTGGCCAACCCGGAGCGGTTCAACGTCTCGGCCGACCTGCAACTGGCGCTGGGCTACCAGACCCACAAGGCCGCCTCGCCGCACGATTCCGTCTTTCACGGCGCGATCGCCGATACGGCACCGGATGCCTGGGGCCGGCGTGTCATCGCCCGCGACCATGCCAGGCGCCGCAAGGACGATCCTCGCCTCCCGGCCCTCACCGAGTTGGACTATCTGCTGGCCGTCGATGACTTCAGCCGCGTCGGCGCGCTGCGCCTGCGCGACCCGGACGGCGCCTGGCACCGAACGGCCGCGGCAGGGCGCCGCAGCACACCGCCATCGATCGAGCTGGAGCGGGTCTTCCAGGCCAGCCGTGCGGTCGAGCGCGGGGAGGAAACGGCCGAGGACCTGCGCTACCTGCAAGGCAAGGGCACCTCGCTGGGCGGCATGCGGCCCAAATGCACGATGGTGGACGAGGATGGCTGGCTCGCCATCGGCAAGTTCCCGAGCGTGGGCGATACGCGCAGCGTCACCCGCGGGGAAGTCCTGGCCCTGAAGCTGGCCGCGCAGGCGGGCATAGCGGCCGCCCCGGCGCGCATCGTGCAATTGGGTGGAGTTGGGGGCGACGTGCCCGTGGCGGTCATCCGCCGCTTCGATCGCGACGGCGCCGACGGACGGATTCCGTATCAATCGGCTGCCACACTGCTCCAGGCTGCGCGCGAGGAAGATCGCAGCTACACCGAGATCGCCGATGCCATCCGCACCCACGGCCATGCACCGACGCAGGACGTTCGCCAACTCTGGCGCCGCCTCGTGTTCAACCTGCTGATCACCAATGTGGACGATCACCTGCAGAACCACGGCTTCCTGCACGTGGAACGTGGGCTGTGGCGCCTGGCCCCCGCCTTCGACATCAATCCGTTCCCGGACAAGGAGCGCGAGTCCAAGACCTGGCTGTCCGAGCAGGACGGGCCGATCACCGATGTGCAGATGCTCCTCGAGCGTGCGGCCTACTTCGCGCTGGATAGAGACCAGGCTCTGGCCGCCCTGGCCGAGGTGCACGCGGCAGTGTCGAGCTGGCGGCAATGGGCAATCAGCACGGAAGTCGGACTGGAATCGGCGGAACTGGACGATTTCGCGCCCGCGTTCGAGCACGAGCAGACGAAGGCGGTCGCCGCGCTGCTAAGGTAGTCGGTGGCGCATCTCTCTTTGTGTCCAGAGCGCATCAAACCGCTGCGAACGTGATCCTTCTCGTTCCAACCGGGCGGGCCCATGGCCCTGACCGCCGCCCAGTGCCAGCCTGCCCTTGACGAGCGAATGCAGGAACCGTATCTGGGATTTACAAGAGTCGAAAAATCAAGGGGAAGTTAATATGAAGCTTTGAATATCAGTCAGGGGAGCAAGGAACGGGCACAAAGAGAAGGAGAGGCATGAAACAGCACGCTTCGCATTAAAGTAGGTATCCAGTATGCCGGTACCTCCAGCCGCTATACAGGCCGACCTGTTCCGCCACGTCAGCGCAGAGAAGGCCATGTTCTATCGCTGCGTGATGGAGGCCTTCGCCGCAGCCAAACGCCAGTTCCGCCTGCACCTTCGGCCTGACGAAGTGCTGGCCGAGGGACGCTGGGCTACGCAGCAGCCGCGTATCGAGGAAGTACAGGCTGCGCTGACCCAGCTTACCGAGTGGGGCAATCTCGAATCACAGCCCGACACGGCGCGCGTCGCCAGCCTGAACGACTTTTACCGCGCTCGCTTCCTCTACCGCTTGTCGCAGGGTGGCGAAGCCGTTGAAACGGCATTAGTCGCCTTTGCACGCACCTTGAAGCGCCGTGCCGAGCTACAGACCGTGGCACTGGAGGACATCACCGCCCAGCTGCAAACCTTACAGGCATTAGCCGACGAGACCATGCCTGATGCCGCCAAGGTGCATGCCACCCTGCGCGACCTGGTGCGGGTGTTCGAAGGCTTGGCCGACAACGCGCAGGCCTTCATGGCCGGCATCGGCCGCAGCATCGAGGTCCAACAGGCCCAGGCCGATGCAGTACTGGCCTACAAGCGACGCATTATCGACTATCTGGAACGCTTCATCGGCGACTTGGTCAGTCGATCCGGCGGCATCACGCAACGCATCGAGTCCTTGTCACCACGCATCGACCCGCTTCTTTGGCAAACTGCGCAGCGCGAAGCCCGCGACAGCGCACCTGGCGACGAAGCAGAGCAAGTCGACGCCAATGCACGCGGCTGGCAGGTCTGGCGCGAACGCTGGATCGGCTTGCGCCGCTGGTTCGTCGTCCATGCCCACGAACCTCCGCAGGCTGAATTGCTGCGCTCGAAGGCGCGCGCGGCCATCCCCCAGTTGCTGGCCGCCATCGCCGCGCTGAACGAGCGCCGCAGCGGACGCAGCGACCGCTCGGCCGATTTCCGCACGCTAGCCGATTGGTTTGCCGCCTGCACCAGTGATGACGAAGCTCATCGTTTGGCACGCGCCGCCTTCGCGCTGAACCCCGCACGGCATTTCTCGTTGAACCCGGCACTGCAGGATGGCACGCAGGAACTGCCCGCCAGTACCCCCTGGGCCGAAGCGCCTCCGCTACGCATCCACCCCCGCCTTCGCGAATACGGCGAGGCCGCACCGCGTGGCGCTATGCCGCGCGTACAGGCCCGCGATGAAGAACGCCGCCTGCTGGCCGCGCAACTGCGGGAGGAGCATGCCCAGATCGAGGCCGCCCGCCAGCGCTTGGCCACCGGGCAGCCGGCTCGACTATCCGAACTCGGCTCGCTGGACGGGCACGCCTTCGCCCTGTTCCTGTCGCTGCTGGGCGAAGCCCTCACCGCGCAAAGCTCTCCTGACGAAGCCGTTGAGCTGCAAAGCGGCGACGGCCTGTTGCGCATCCGCCTGCAGCCGCTGGATGCCGGCAGCCGCGCCAAGATCACCACGCCCGCCGGCACCTTCGCCGGCCGCGACCACCGGATCACCATCACACGGCTGGATGAATGACGGACACCCGCAACATTGCCCGCCAGCAGAGCCAGCACCGCGACGACGAACGTATCCAAGCCTTGCGCGCCTTGCTGATGACGCCGCTGATGACCCCTGCGCACGCAGACTTCGCCGCCGTACGCCGCCACGCCGACGAACTACGCGCATGGTTCGCGCGCGAGACCGGCTGGACGCTGCGCATCGAGCGCGATTGCGCCCGGCTCTATAAGCGCCCGGCCGATCTGCGGGACGCCAGCCGCGGCTTGCCCGACTACGAGCGACGGCGCTATGTGCTGCTGTGCTTGGCCTGTGCCGTGCTGGAACGCGCCGATCCGCAGATCACGCTGCGCGTGCTGGGCGAGCGCCTGTTGCTGCTGGCGGCCGACCCAGCGCTGGCCTCGCGGGGTTTCCGCTTCGAGCTCACCGCCACCCACGAGCGCCGCGAACTGGTGGCCGTCTGCCGCAGCCTGCTGCAGTGGGGTGTGCTGCGGCGCGTGGCCGGCGACGAAGAAGGCTTCGTGCACGGTGCAGCCGCTGGCACCGAGGGCGGCGACGCGCTCTATGACGTGCAGCGGCGCGTACTGGCCGGCCTTCTGGCCGCCGCGCGCGGCCCCTCCACCTGGCCCGCCGAGCAGGCGCCGGTGACGTTGGAAGAACGCCTCGCCGCACTGGTTGCCGAACATGTACCCGATAGCGACGAGGGCCAGCGCACCGCGCTGCGCCATCACCTCGCACGCCGGCTGCTGGATGATTCGGTGGTCTACCTCGAAACCTTGGACGACGCGCAGCGTGCCTACTTCACCAACCAGCGCGGCGCCATGGCCAACCGTCTTTGCGAAGCTACCGGACTGGCCGCCGAACAGCGTGCGGAGGGTCTGGCCCTGGTGGACGAAGATGGCCAGCTGACCGACGTGGCTATGCCAGCTGAAGGCACGGAAGCGCATGCCACGCTGCTGGTGGCCGAATTCCTGGCGGATTGGCCCGAACCTGTCGGCCTGGACGACGTGGCCGCCTTCCTCGCCGAGGCCCGTGGCCGCTATGGCCACTACTGGCGCAAGTCGGCCCGCGAAGCCGGCGCCGAACGGGAACTGGCCCGCATCGCATTGGAACGGCTGCAGAAGCTGCAACTCATCTCCTTCGACGCCGGCCGTGTTCGGCCGCTGCCGGCGCTGGCCCGCTTCGCGCTAGGCGAGGCCGACATTCGCACACCGGCAGATTCCGCTACGTCCTCCTTGTTCGATCTCCAATGACCGATACGTCACCCGCTGCATTGCCCCAGCCCGCTTTGCCTCGCTGGCAACCGCTGCGCCTGGGGCTGGTGGAACTCTTCCATTACGACAGCGAGGAATTCTGGTTCCGCGACGGCCACTTGCTCTTGCGCGGCAACAACGGCACCGGCAAGTCCAAAGTGCTGTCTCTGACGCTGCCTTTGCTGTTCGACGCGCAGCTCAAGCCCTCGCGTGTCGAGCCCGACGGTGACCCGGGCAAGAAAATGGCCTGGAACCTCCTGCTCGGCCGCCATGAGCGGCGCATGGGCTACGCCTGGGTCGAGTTCGGTCGCCTCGGCGAGGAAGGACAGGCGCGCTACCTCACGCTCGGCTGCGGTCTCGCGGCCGCCGCGGCGAGGGCGCAGGTAGATAGCTGGTTCTTCCTGCTGGAGCACGCACGCATTGGCCAGGATCTGTGGCTGATGAACCCCGGCCGCGTAGTCCTGACGCGCGAGCGGCTGCGCGAGGCGCTCCAGACTTACGCGGGCCAAGTCTTCGACACCGCCACGGCCTATCGCCGGGCGGTGGATGAGCGTCTGTTCCACCTCGGCCCGGCGCGCTATGCCGCGCTGATGGACACGCTGATCCAGTTGCGCCAGCCGCAGCTTTCAAAGAGGCCGGACGAAGCCAATCTGTCGAACGCGCTGACCGAAGCCCTGCCGCCCATGTCCACCGACTTGCTGGCCGACGTGGCCGACGCGCTGAACCAGTTGGAGGAATACCGCCGCGAGCTGGCGGAGTACGAGGCGCTGGAGCGCGCCGTCGGCCAGTTCAACCAGCGCTACCGGCGCTATGCGGCCACCCAGGCCCGGCGCCAGGCCGCCGGTCTGCGCAGCGCGCAGACCGGCTTTGACAACGCAAGCCGCGAACTCAGCGAAGGGCGCGCCGCGTTGCTGAAGGCCCAGGAGGCCGAGCATGCCGCCCGAATCCGCCACGCCGATTGCGAGGCCGCGCTAGCGGCCAGCCGCATCCGGCTTGAAGAACTGCAGAACGACCCGGCGATGACCAGTGCCAAACAACTCGAACAGGCCGAGCGTGAGGCGGATCGCTGCCACCGGGATGCGGAGCAGGCCCAGCGCGCACGTCGCGAGGCGCAATCTCGCCTCGACCGTGAGCAGCAAGCCAGCCGTATCCGCGTCCAGCGCGTGGAGCAAGCCGGCCAAGTGTGGACCGAGGCGCGCGCCGAAGCCGCCCGCGACGCCGAGCACACCGGCATCACGGCTGCCTATGCGGCCAATCCCCTGGCTGCCAGCGATGTCGCCGCGCTGGCAGCCCTGCCGCCGCTGGCACTGGACACGGCCCGCCAGGATCTGCGCCGCGCCACTGCCGCGCGCCGCGAGCAGGTGGACCTGCTGCTGGGCCGCTGCGAAGAAGCGGAACGCGCGGCCCAGGACCATGCCAACGCGCAGGCTCGGCGCGACGAACGCCTGGATGAAGCCGACGCCGCGGCCGAACGGCGCCGGGCCGCCGACAGCGCCGTCGAACGGCAAGCCGATGTGCTGCTCCAGGCCTGGCAGGCGCACCTGGACGGCCTGCAGCAACTGCAGGTCTCCGCCGATGCAGACCTGCTTCAGGCATTGGCCGCTTGGACCGTAAGCCTCGAAGGCGACAACCCGGCCCGCGGGGCACTGCACGCCGCCCAGCAGACCACCGCCCAGCGGCTTGCGCAGCGCCATGCGGCGCTGCAAACCGAGCGGCAGGCACTCGGCGACGAACGCATCGAACTGTTGTCCGAGCAGACCCGCCTCGAACAAGGCGAAGACACTGTGCCCGTCCCGCCGCATTGGCGCAATCCCGCGGTCCGCACGGACCGGGCTGGCGCGCCCCTGTGGCAACTGGTGGACTTCCTTCCCACAGTGCCCGATGCCGAGCGCGCCGGCATCGAAGCCGCCCTGCAGGCGGCCGGCCTGCTCGATGCCTGGGTTGACCCCGACGGCACGCTGCTGGCTGCCGATGGTTTGCCGCTGGTGCACGATACGCACTGGCGGGTCCGCCCACCGCAGGTCCGCTCGCTGGCCGACTGTCTGCAAGCCGCCGCCGCCCCGCTCGGCGCGCCGCTGGCAGTCGCGCCCGCCGTGCTGCAGCGCCTGCTCGAAGGCGTGGCCTGCGATGTGCACGACGATGCCCATGCCGAAACATGGATCGGCACCGATGGTCGGTTCCGCCTCGGCGCACTGGCTGGTGCTTGGCACAAGCCCCGCGCGGAGTTCATCGGCTACGCCGCGCGCGCCGCCGCCCGCGCACGCCGGTTGGAGGAGATCAAGCAAAGACTGGATGCCCTGGCCCACGCCTTGGATCAACTGCGACAAGACTTCATCCAACTCGAAGCAGACCAAGGCCAAGCCGCCATCGAATGGCAGACGGCGCCGTCCGACGATGCCTTGCATGCCGCCCATGTCACTGCCGCAGCGACCGCACGCGAGTTCCAGGCTGCCAGCCAGCGTCTGGAACAGGCGGAGCAGCAGTTGCGCGAAGCCGTCCAGCGCTGGGACGCCGCCCGCCAGACCCTGGCACACGATGCCGGCGACCTATCGCTTCCGTCCGAGCGCCCGGCATTGCAGGCCATCGTCCAGGCGCTGCAAGCCTTCGGCGACACGCTGCACGCACTGGTCAACGCCGCTCGCGAGCTGCGCGATGCGATGGCCGAACGTGCCCAGCAGCAACGGCGCGAGCAGGAAGCCGAGGCCGATGGCCGGCAGGCTGATGAACAGGCGGCTGAACGCGAGGCCTTGGCCGAGGAAGCCCGCATCCGCTTCGAGACGCTAGGCGAATCCGTGGGGGCCGAGGTCGAAGAGCTGCGGCAGCGCCTGAGCGATGCCCGCGCGGCTGTCACCGTCAACGAGACTGACATCAAGAAGCACGGCGAGGCTTTGCGCGAAGCCGGCGAAGCGCGTGCCAGGGCTGAACAGAAAACCGAGGACGCAGAAGCCAAGCTCGAGGAACGCAGCGCCACACGCCAGGCCGCCATTGCCCAATTGCAGGGCTTCGCGGTCACCGGCCTGCTGCTCACCGCCTGGCCGGACGCCGAACTGCCGCCGCTGCGGACGCCCTGGACCATCGAACCCGCGCTGACGCTGG
>JGI26533J51211_1002507_pt1 | contig 9964 bp, 10 predicted proteins | sample ThiBiot_750_biof_FD_51211 | JGI IMG/M metagenome (IMG submission 51211) | reverse complement strand
CCGACACCGCCGCCACCCTTACCCGGCTACTGAAAAGCTGCGCCGACGTGGAGCGGATCAGTGGCCGCATCGCCCTGAAAAGCGCCCGTCCGCGCGACCTGTCGGGCCTGCGCGACACCCTGGCGCAGCTGCCCGAACTTGCCGCCGCGCTGCCCGACGACCACGCACACCTGTCGGCACTGCAATCCCGACTCGCCGCCCGTCCCGACCTGCATGCCCTGCTCGCGCAAGCCATCCAATCCGAACCCGCCAGCGTGTTGCGCGAAGGCGGCGTCATCGCCGATGGGTACGACGCCGAACTCGACGANNTNCGCGCCCTGACGCGCGACGCGGGCGCCTTCCTGCTCGAACTGGAAACCCGCGAACGCGCGCGCTCAGGNATCGGCAGCCTCAAGGTCGAATACAACAAGGTGCACGGTTTCTACATCGAAGTCAGCCGCGCGCAATCGGAAAACGTGCCGGACGATTACCGCCGCCGGCAGACGCTCAAGAATGCAGAGCGCTACATCACGCCGGAGCTGAAGGCCTTCGAAGACAAGGCGCTGTCGGCACAGGACCGGGCGCTGGCACGCGAAAAAGCATTATTCGAGGCGCTGCTGGAAACGCTGACGCCGCATGTGCCGGCGTTGCTCACAATTGCCGCCGCGCTGGCCGAGATCGACGTGCTGGCGAGCCAGGCTGAACGCGCCGCTTCGTTGAAACTATGTGCGCCCGATTACACCGGTGAGCCGGGCATCCTCATTCGTGGCGGCCGTCATCCCGTGGTCGAGGCACAAGTCGACCACTTCATCGCCAATGACGTCACACTCAACCGTACGCGGCAGATGCTGCTGATCACCGGCCCCAACATGGGCGGCAAATCGACCTACATGCGGCAAGCGGCGCTGATTGCACTGCTGGCCTGCTGCGGGCTGTGGGTGCCGGCCAGCTCGGCGAAAATCGGCGACATCGACCAGATTTTCACCCGCATCGGCGCCTCCGACGACCTGGCAGGCGGACGTTCGACCTTCATGGTCGAGATGACCGAAACCGCGCATATTCTGCATAACGCCAGCGCCAACAGTCTCGTCCTGCTCGACGAGATCGGTCGCGGCACCTCCACCTTCGATGGCCTCGCACTGGCCTGGGCGGTCGCGCGTCACCTGGTGACCGCCACCCGTGCGTTCACCCTGTTCGCCACCCACTATTTCGAGCTGACCCAACTGGCACAGGAGTTCCGTCAACTCGCCAACGTGCATCTCGACGCCAAGGAGCACGGTGCCGACCTGGTGTTCCTGCATGCGGTGGAAGAAGGCCCGGCATCGCAGAGCTACGGCATCCAGGTCGCCCGGCTCGCTGGCGTACCCAGCCCGGTGATCCATGCTGCGCGGCGCCATCTGCGCGAACTTGAGGACGCACAGCTGCAGCCCGGCCCGCAAGGCGATCTGTTTGCCGCCCATCTCCCCAACGACGTGCCGCCTCCCCATCCTGCACTCGACCAGTTGCGCGAACTCGACCCAGACACCCTCACGCCAAAGGCGGCGCTCGACATGCTTTATGCCTTGAAGGCACTGACGGATACCTCGCCATGAAGTCGCTTCGCCTCGATACCGCTGAGCTCGATCTCGACTTCAATGCCGCGCTCAAATTGGCGACGGCCATCGCCCTCCATCACCTAGGGGACGACACCATGTTGTTGAGCTGGTACGATCGCGAGCGCGATCTCGAATCGCCGGCCGGGGTAAGCGAATGTCACGAAGGCTGCGCCACAAAAGGATCCTGGGACTATGCGCTCAACCGTGGGGCGCGCCTGGCTGTCGATTTCGATTCCGGGCGTTATACCTTCTGCTTCCTGTAAACCGCGTATCAGGATAACTTGGCATACCCAACCCGCAGCATGGACTGCCCGATCGGCCTTAGACCTGTACGATCAACACCGGATTACGCAATCGAGACCACGACATGGAAGCCAGCGAAATGCGTATTGCAGACCCGAATGCCCTTCGCATTGCCGATGAAGGCGACATCCTCAAGGAATGCCTGCCGCTGCCTGGCGCAAAAGTGCTTGAACTCGGTTGCGGCAAGGCGGAGAAGACCCGCCTGGTCGCCCAAACGGCTGCCTCGGTGCTTGCCCTGGAAGTGGATGTCATGCAGCTCGCCGAAAATCAGGCAGCGGAAAAACCGGGCAACGTCCAATTCGCGTTTGGCGGCGCAGAAAGCATCCCGGCAGACAATTCGAGCGTCGACATCGTCCTGATGTTCAAATCTCTGCACCACGTTCCGATCGAACGGATGGACGATACCTTCTCCGAGATCCACAGGGTATTGAAACCGGGTGGCCTGGCATACATCTCGGAACCCGTCTATGCCGGCGACTTCAACGAGATCCTGCGGCTGTTCCACGACGAGAAAGTGGTGAGGGAAGCCGCTTTCGCGGCAGAAATGAAAGCCGTTACAACTCAGCGGCTATCACTCGTATCACAGACTTTCTTTCTGCAACCGATGCACTTCGACGATTTCAGCCAGTTCGAGAATCGGATACTCAAGGTGACCCACACCGAGCATCGTTTATCCCCTGCGCTTCACGAAACCGTACGCTCGGAATTCAATCGCCATATGTCACCAAACGGGGCAACTTTCCATATGCCCATCCGGGTCGATCTTTTCAGAAAAGACGGCCCGTAGTGGATCGGACTTGGATACTCGCTTAAGACTACGCTTGGCTGGCCACGACCCGAACGGTCTGCCCTAGGCACCGCACCGTCTGGTTCGCTCGGATTTTCGCCGTCTTGCGGCTTTCGGGCTGGCTGTCGACGGTGACATCGCCGTTGGCGATCAGGTGCTTGCCCTGCCCGCTGCTGTCGGCGATACCGCTGAGTTTGAGCAGATCGCAAAGCGCGACGTGTTCGCCGCGCAGTTTGAATTCCAGTGTGTCCATTCCTATGCGCCTATGCGCCGCGNCGCCGCCACAGATAGCGGTAGACGAAGCCGGGATACGCAAACACCACGAATAGCGAGGCGTTGACCGCATAGAACTCCCAGTCCTGATGCTGAATATCGCCGAGCTTGCCTTCCAACAGGCGCGCGATGCCCCCCACCACGAAAAACAGCACCACCAGTTCCAACAGCCGCCAGGCAAAATTTTTCGCGCCTGCTTTGGGCCGTATGACGAAGAAGATCCGCTCGATGAGGAAAGGTAGGTTGGCAGCGATGAACGCCAGGATCAGCAGCAGGGTAGTCGAGAAATTCACGGTGGATCCGAAAAGCTAGATAACGCCGGAGCAGACCCACCCCGGCACGATTTGGTTCAAATATTCCGGTTCAGAAAGACGCACGGATGGCGTGGATGCATACTGCCATCAACGGCTGCGGCATGATCCCCAGCGCCAGAATGGCCAGTCCGTTGATCGACATGACGACACGGGCATCGGGGCTCGCTGCAATCGGGACCGCATCGTGCGGCGCGTCGAAGTACATCAGTTTGACGATGCGCAAATAGTAGAACGCGCCGATCAGCGAAAACAGCACTGCCGCCACCGCCAGCCACACATAGCCGATCTCGACTACGGCCTGCAACACCGACAGCTTGGCATAGAATCCCACGGTTGGCGGCACGCCAGCCATCGAGAACATCAGCAGCAGCATCATGAACGCCAACCACGGGCTACGGCGGTTCAGGCCTTTGAAGTCCTCCAGCCGATCTGCCTCGAAACCGGCTCGCGACAAGAGCAGAATCATGCCGAAACCGCCCAGACTCATCAGCGCGTACGCCAGTACATAGAACATCGCGCCGCCATAGCCGTTCTGCGAACCGGCGAGGATGCCCAGCAACATGAAGCCCATGTGCGAAATGGTCGAATAGGCAAGCATCCGCTTCAGGTTGCTTTGCGCAATGGCCGCGATGTTGCCAAGCGCCATCGACAATACCGCCAGGATCACCAGCATGCCGCGCCAATCACTCACTTGCGATTCCAGCCCCTGTCCCAGAATACGGATCACGAAGGCAAATGCGGCGATCTTGGGCGCGGAGCCGATGAACAACGTCATCGCAGTCGGCGCGCCATGATAGACGTCGGGTATCCACATATGGAACGGCACCGCGCCAAGCTTGAACGCCAGGCCCGCCACGATGAAGACGATGCCGAACACCAGCGGGATGCGCAGGTCCGTGCCGTCCTGCAGGGCGATGGCGATATCCCCCAGACCCAGCGAACCGGTGACGCCGTAGACCATCGACATGCCATAGAGCAGCATGCCCGACGCCAGCGCACCCAGCACAAAATATTTCATCGCAGCCTCGGTTGCCACGCTGGAGTCACGCTGCAACGCAACCATGGCATAGAGCGACAACGACAGCAGTTCGAGGCCGAGGTATAGCGTCAGGAAATGGCTGGCCGACACCATCACCATCATGCCCAGCAGCGCGAACAACGCCAGCACGAAGAACTCGCCCTTGTAGAGCCCACGCTGACGCAGGTAATCGCGCGAATACACCAGCACCACCGCGACCGTCAGGTAGAGAAACAGCTTCAGCACGTCGGACAGCGGATCGTCGATGAACAGCCCGCCCAGCGTCAGCACTGGCAGGGTGGAAAAATCACGGAGGGTAAGAAAGGCCGCTCCAGCCAGCGTGACAAGTGAAAGAAGGTAGGCCAGATAACGTTTTCCATCGCTGGCTGCAGCGTCGACCACCAGGATCAGCGAGACCATGGCCAACACGAACATCTCAGGAAAAACAGGCGCGAATTGCATAAGGGCGTGGCGCATTTTTGAACCTTAAGGCAGTTTGCTTCGGGCGACATGCGCCAACAGGTCGACTACCGACACATGCATGACATCGGTGAACGGCTTGGGATAGAGCCCCATGGCCAGCACAAGGATGGCGAGCACGCCGAGCAGCAGGACCTCGCGCGCGTTGAGGTCGCGCATTTCCTCGACGTGCGGGTTGGTGACACTGCCGAACACCACGCGTTTGTACATCCACAGCGTGTAGGCTGCNCCCCAAATCAGCGTGGTGGCNGCGATGAANGCGAACCAGAAATTGACCTGGGTTGANGCCATGATGACCATGAATTCGCCGACGAATCCGCTGGTGGCCGGCAGNCCCGCGTTGGCCATGGCGAACAGCATGAAGAGCGCAGCGAATACCGGCATNCTGTTCACCAGGCCGCCGTAGTCCTTGATCTGGCGCGAATGCAGCCGNTCGTACATGACGCCGATGCAGAGGAACAGTGCGGCGGAGACGAAGCCATGCGAGATCATCTGCACCAAGCCGCCCTCCAGGCCGAGTGGATTGAACAGGAAGAAGCCGAGGGTGACGAAACCCATGTGCGCAATCGACGAATAGGCGATGAGCTTTTTCATGTCGGCCTGCACCAGGGCGACGAGGCCGATGTAGGCGACCGCGATCAGCGACAGCATGATGACGAACCAGGCGAATTCGTGGCTGGCGTCCGGNAGGATNGGCAGGATGAAACGCAGGAAGCCGTAGGCGCCGACCTTGAGCGTGATNGCNGCCAGCACGACCGAGCCGCCGGTGGGGGCCTCGACGTGGGCGTCGGGCAACCAGGTGTGCACCGGCCACATCGGCACTTTGACGCCGAACGCCAGCAGGAAGGCGAAGAACATCAGCGACTGGGCCGTCATGCCGAGCGCGGTGGTATGCCAGGTCTGAATGTCGAAGCTGCCGCCGGACTGGAAATAGAGATAGATCATCGACACCAGCATCAGCAGCGAGCCGAGCAGCGTGTAGAGGAAGAACTTGAACGCGGCATAGACGCGGTTCGGCCCGCCCCAAACGCCGACGATCAGGTACAGCGGGATCAGCATGCCTTCGAAAAAGACATAGAACAGGATGCCGTCGAGCGCCGCGAACACCCCGTTGATGAGGCCGGACATGATGAGGAAGGCCGCCATGTACTGCGCCACCTTGTCCTGGATCACCTGCCAGCCCGCGATCACCACCAGCACGGTAACGAAGCTGTTCAGCAGGATCAGCGGCATCGAGATGCCGTCGACGCCCAGATGGTAATGGATGTTGAACGCCGGGATCCACGCGGCCTTCTCGACGAACTGCATCGCCGAGGTNGTGGTNTCGAANCCGCTGGCCAGCGGAATCGCCACGATCAGGCCCAGNAGCGCACCGGCCAGTGCCAGCCAGCGTGCGAGTGCCGCGTTGCGGTCGGAGCCGGTGGCAANCACGATCACCCCGGCCAGAATCGGNACCCAGATGACGAGGGAAAGGAAGTTGTTCAGCATGGCTCAGTTCAAGCGCGCAAACCACGTCACCAGGGCAAACACCCCGATCAGCATGGCGAAGGCGTAGTGGTAGATGTAGCCCGACTGGAAGGCCTTGACCAGGCGCGAGAAACGTTCGACCAGATGCGCCGACCCGTTGACGAAAAAGCCGTCGATGACGTTCTGGTCGCCGCGCCGCCACAAGCCACCGCCGAGCGCACGTGCGCCTTTGGCGAAGACCCAGCTGTAGAGTTCGTCGAACCAATATTTATTGAGCAGCATCCGGTGCAGGAAGCTGAAGCGCTGCGCAATGGCCGCCGGAATGTCCGGGCGCTTGAGGTAGAAGAATGCCGACAGGCCGACGCCAGCCACGGCCAGCCAGAACGGCAGCGTCGCCAATGCATGCAGCCCCATTTCCATGGCACCGTGGAATTCCTGATTCAGTTCGTGCATCACCGGATGGCGGTCGGCAACGTAGATCGCGCTGCCGAAAAAGTCGCCGAACAGCATCGGTTCGATGGTCATGTAGCCGATCGCCAGCGAGGGCAGCGCCAGCGCGAGCAAGGGGCCGGTGACCACCCACGGCGTTTCGTGCGGCGGGCCGTCATGACCGTGATGGGCGTCGGGCTCGTTGCCATGCCCATGCCCTTGATGGAAACGTTCCTTGCCGTGGAATACCAGGAAATACATGCGGAAGGAATAGAAGGCGGTGACGAACACGCCCGCCAGCACGGCGAAATAGGCGAAGCCCGCGCCCGGCAGATGCGACACCTTGGCCGCTTCGATGATGCTTTCCTTGGAATAAAAGCCCGACAGGAAAGGCGTGCCNATCAGCGCCAGCGANCCNATCAGCGANGTCACCCAGGTGATCGGCATGTATTTCTTCAGGCCACCCATGTAACGGATGTCCTGGTTATGGTGCATGGCGATGATCACCGAACCGGCGGCCAGGAACAGCAGGGCCTTGAAGAAGGCATGCGTCATCAGATGGAATACCGCGACCGAATAGGCCGACGCGCCGAGCGCGACCGTCATGTAGCCGAGCTGCGACAGGGTCGAATAGGCCACCACGCGCTTGATGTCGTTCTGCACCATGCCGAGGAAGCCCATGAACAAGGCAGTGATCGCGCCGATCACCATGATGAAGCTCAGCGCCGTGTCGGACAGCTCATACAGTGGCGACATGCGCGCGACCATGAAGATGCCGGCGGTCACCATCGTCGCCGCATGGATCAGCGCGGAAATCGGTGTCGGGCCTTCCATCGAGTCGGGCAGCCAGACGTGCAGCGGGAACTGTGCCGACTTGCCCATCGCGCCGATGAACAGGAGGATGCCGATCACGGTCATCAGGCTCCATGGCGCCTCCGGCCACAACGTCACGGTTTCACGCGCGAGCGACGGTGCCTTGGCGAACACCGTGGCGTAATCGAGCGAGCCGAAATGCGCCAGCACCAGACCGATGCCGAGGATGAAGCCGAAGTCGCCGACCCGGTTGACCAGGAAGGCCTTGAGGTTGGCGTAGATCGCCGTCTCTTTCGTGTACCAGAAGCCGATCAGCAGGTAGGACACCAGTCCCACCGCTTCCCAGCCGAAGAACAGCTGCAGGAAGTTGTTGCTCATCACCAGCATCAGCATCGAGAAGGTGAACAGCGAGATATAGCTGAAGAAGCGCTGATAGCCCGGATCGTCGTGCATGTAGCCGATGGTGTAGACGTGCACCATCAGCGAGACAAAGGTGACGACCAGCATCATCATCGCCGTCAGCGCGTCGACCAGAAAGCCCACCTCGAAATGCAAATCACCCAGCGTCATCCANGTGTAGACGGTGCCGTTGAAAGTGTGGCCGGCAAGCACGTCCTGGAACACCAGCACCGAGGCGACGAACGACACCGCCACGCCGGCGATGGTGACGACGTGGGCGCCGGTGCGGCCGACCAGCCTGCCGAACAGGCCGGCGACGATCGCGCCGAACAGCGGCGCCAGCGGCACGACGAGATAGAGCGTCTGCATGTCCACGCGCATCAGCCTTTCAGGTGGTCGAGGTCATCGACGTTGATCGTGTGGAGATTCCGGAACAGCACCACCAGGATCGCCAGGCCGATGGCGGATTCGGCCGCGGCGACGGTAAGGATGAAGAAGACGAAGATCTGGCCGTGGATATCGCCGAGGTAATGCGAAAACGCGATGAAGTTCATGTTCACCGCCAGCAGCATCAGCTCGATCGCCATCAGCAGGATGATCACGTTCTTGCGGTTGAGAAAGATGCCCAGCACGCTGATGGCGAACAGGATGCCGCCCAGCACCAGATAATGCGATAAAGAAATCATGCGCCGCCCTCCCCTGCGCCCGGCTTCTGCGTGGCCTGCGTTTTGACCGCTTCCATCCTGACGATCCGCAGACGGTCATTGCGCCTGACCTTCACCTGCTCGGCGGGGTCGATGTACTTGCTGTCCTTGCGGCGGCGCAGTGTCAGCGCAATGGCGGCAACGATCGCCACCAGCAGGATCACCGCAGCGAGCTCGAACGCATAGACATACTCGGTGTACAGNACGCGCCCGAGCTCCTTGGTATTGCTGTAATCGGCGGCATGCGGTGCGGGTGCGCCCATGACNTCCAGGCCAAAGTGGCGGCTGCCGAGAATCAGCGCCATTTCGATCACCAGCAGCACGGCGACGAANCCCGCNAGCGGCAGGTAATCCCAGAAGCCCTCGCGCAATTTTTCCAGGTTGATGTCGAGCATCATCACCACGAACAGGAACAGCACCATCACCGCCCCCACGTAGACCAGCACCAGCGTGATGGCGAGGAATTCGGCTTCCAGCAGCATCCACAGTCCGGCCGCGGTGAAGAACGCCAGCACGAGGTAGAGCGCGGCGTGGACCGGGTTGCGCGCGGTGATGACTCGCAACCCGGCAAACACCAGGATGGCGGCGAAGAAATAGAAAATCGCGGTCGTATAGGTCATTGTCTGGTTTCAGCGGTACTTGGCGTCATCAGCGCGGTCGCGTGCGATCTGTTCTTCGTACTGGTCGCCGATCGCGAGCAGCATGGGCTTGGTGTAGTAGAGGTCGCCGCGTTTCTCGCCGTGGTATTCGAGTATTCGCGTTTCGACGATGGAATCGACCGGGCAGGACTCCTCGCAGAAGCCACAGAAAATGCACTTGGTCAGGTCGATGTCGTAGCGCGTGGTGCGGCGCGTGCCGTCGACACGCTTTTCCGACTCGATGGTGATGGCGAGCGCCGGGCAAACCGCTTCGCACAGCTTGCAGGCGATGCAGCGCTCCTCGCCATTGGGGTAGCGACGCAGTGCGTGTAGACCGCGGAAACGCGGGGATTGCGGCGTTTTTTCCTCGGGAAACTGCACCGTGATCTTGCGGGCGAACAGATGCCGGCCCGTGAGCATCATGCCGCGCAGAAGTTCGATCAGGAGCAGGCTGCCGAAGAAGTTCGTGATCCGTTTCATGGCTCGCTCAATGGAAGAGGTACCCATACGGCGTCTGCATCATGCCGCCGACCACGACGATCCAGACGAGGGTGATGGGAATGAATACCTTCCAGCCCAGCCGCATGATCTGGTCGTAGCGATAGCGCGGGAAGGTGGCGCGGAACCACAGAAACAGGAACAGCACGAAACCCGTCTTGAGCAGCCACCAGACGATGCCGTCGGGCAGGAAGCCCACCGGCGACAGCCAGCCGCCGAGGAACATCAGCGTGGTCAGCGCGGCGATCAGGATCATGTTGGCGTATT
>JGI26533J51211_1002459_pt1 | contig 10135 bp, 8 predicted proteins | sample ThiBiot_750_biof_FD_51211 | JGI IMG/M metagenome (IMG submission 51211) | reverse complement strand
GGTGAAGGCGAGTACCGCCCATCGACGGACAGGAAGCGGGCTTCGGCGACGATGCTCTCGTCAGTTCGTGGGAGGAAGGACGTTGGACGAGGGGAGGTTCTGCGGCACCGATCCGGTCGCCTTGCATCCGGTGCAGCTCCACTACGACGGCCGTGGTCGCATCGACCAGATCACGCATGGATCACGCGTCTACACGACGACCTACGCGATGACTGCACGTACGACGCGCAGCACTGGCAGGTCACGCATGGCGGCTCCTCTTCGCGTATGGACGGAATGGCGAAGAAGACCGACGCTGCCACGTTCGCCGAGACACTGTACAGCTACGATGCACACGGCAACCTTCGCACGGTCACGCGTCCAGCACCGCTGGCGGTGATAGACTACGTCATCGATGGCCAGAACCGGCGGATCGGTAAGAAGATCGGTGGCAGCCTCGAGCAGGGATTTCTCTATGGCGGCTCGCGGAGCTCGACGCTACCGGAGCCGTCGTCTCGCGCTTCGTACGCGAGCGGCGGTCACGCGCTGGACTTCATGATGAAGGGCGGTGCGACGTACCGATTCGTCAAGGACGACCTCGGCAGCCCGTGCCTCGTCGTCGATACGTCGGCGGGTGCACGCGCCCAGCGATGCGCGCGGCCGACGGAGGCGATGATTGGAGACGTGTTGCGGCGAAATCCAGTGAAAGGCTATGAATGGTGACCCGGTTGCAGGCGGTCGTCGTTGCGGTAGTCGGTGCTCTCATCTCGTGCAAGAGGAGCGAGTCCGACCGCGACGGTGGTGCCCCGTCCAGCGTTGACGTGCGTCCTGTCGCGACATTGATTGAAGCAGGGCCGCGCACCGTCAGAGGAGTTGGTTACGTTTCGGGGTGTATTCGTGAGGCCGAGCGCGACCACGCCTTTGTCTACGATGACCACGGGATGAATAGGTTTTGTGGCTTCGGGCTTGAGTTTTCCTCTGCCAAACCCTTGCTGGTCTTAGAGGAGGAGAGGGCGGCTCCGGGTTGGGAGGCACTCAACTGGAAGGTGGACATCGGTGGGAATCGAGTGCTGTTTCGGCTGGATTCCGATTGGTCCGATTTTCGGGCGGAAGGGTTTGAGGCGGCCGACATAGCTGAAGTTGAGTTTAAGTATGTCAAGGGGCGAGTGGCGAAGAAGATGCGCGGCGCGCGGATGCGAGTGAGGACAGACCTGTTGTCTCGTGAGCAGGCGGTGCATCGAAGAGTGCATGTGAGTTACGATTGTCGACCTTCGGAGTGTCTCGAGTACGACCGTCTTCTCAGTACGATACGTATTCCATTTGCCGAGCGAGAGACCGACTCGGGACGGTGACCGCCCTCCCGCGGCGAGCGATCCGATCGATCGACCTGATGGCGGCTGGTCGCACGCCCATCACCTTGATGCTCGACATGAGCCGGTCACGCGTGGCGGCTCCTCCTTCGCGTACGGACCGAACGGCGAACTGGCGAAGAAGACCGACGCTGTCACGTTCGCCGAGACGCACAGCTACGATGCACACGGCAACCTTCGCACGGTCACGTGCCCAGCACCGCTGGCGGTGATAGACTACGTCATCGACGGCCAGAACCGGCGGATCGGTAAGAAGATCGGTGGCAGCCTCGAACAGGGATCGACCAAGTTCTGCGGCGCAACCCGGCCAAGGACTACGAATGGTGAACAGCGTTGCCGCCGCACTCTGGCTCATGTTGGCGGCGTCGTGCCGTAGCCCATCCTGCGCGAGAGCAGCGGAGCAGCCCCCGATGCAAGAAGCTGGGGTGGGAGGCGATTCGAGCGACGGCGCGGCGAACTCGCCGGAGGAGTCGCTCAGCCGCTATCAGTCGGGTTGCGTGCGCGATGCAGTTCCCGGGCAGGCGTTCACATACGTAGAGGACGGGCTCACGCGGTTCTGTAGCTTCGGGCTTGAATTTTCCGCAGCAGCTCCGGTGCGCGTGATCGAGCAAAACTTGAGTATCGAGGGGTGGGAGGCGCTCGATTGGCTCGTTGAGGTCGGTACGACAAAGGTATCGTTTCGGTTGGACTCGGATTGGACGAACTTTTCGGAAGAAGGTTATCGGGAGCCCGAGATCGAACAGGTTGAGTACGCACACGTGAAGGGCAGGATTGCGAGAAAGCGAACTGGAAGAACAACACGCGTAGCAACGGACCTTGTTGCGCTTGAGCGCGATGTTATCTATCGCCGCGTTCATGCGCGGTTCGAGTGTGGGTCGACCGCGTGCGCTGAGCTGGACGCGATGCTCAAGACAATTCGTGTCCCGTTGGTCCGCCCCAGTAAGCGCCGGGGCGACGCCGGACGATGACCCCGTGCGGCTCTGGCTGTCGCGCGGCGCTCGGGGACATTGCGGGGGCGGTAAGGTTCAGGCTCGCACCGAGGAGGCGTCGACGCATTCCCATCCCGACGAGAAGGCGTAGTCGACCCACGTGACCGACTACGCCTCAGATGCGGCTGCCAGGTGCGGAATCAGAACGGCTAAGGAGATCGAGGACGGCTCAAGAACCCGGCCGCGATCCGGTCCCGGGTCGGCGTCCCCGTGAACCTCCGGCCGGCCACGTCACACCTCATCGATCTCGGGCCCTCGCGCGGGCTGGTCGAAAGGAGCGGCAACCACCTAGCCTCGCCGGGACGACGGTCGGCAACGGCCACAAGCGCTCGCGCGAGAGGATCGCGGCGAGCGCCGAGCGTCCAGAGGACGCCACGCCACGCCATCCTCGCATCGGGGCCGGGGCGCCGCGCCGAAGGCGAGGCGTAGCGCACGATGCCCGTCGCTTGATCGAACGACGGGCCGCCGGTCGAGGCGTAGCCCCCCGGCTGAGACTCGGGGCGAGGCGGCTCTTCTTGGTTCCCCCGCCGAGGAGAGCTGCCTCGCGCTCGGGCGCATGGGTGGAAGGGGAGCATGGCCCGTCTATGACCGGACATCAGAGTCGGCGGTCGATCCGGCCATCACGTTGGTATCAATGAGCGGAACTGGCTTTACGTTCGGGGACGATCCGTCTACCCACCAGCTCACGTCGATACGCGATGAAGCAAAGACGAGAGACGGAGCAGTCGTGCCCCCGGTACCATAGCGAGCATGGAAGAGGATGAGCTGCGGAGAAAGTTCGCGGCTATGGCTGGGCAGAGCTACTCAGCGCTGAAGAACAACTGCACTGAGCCGGGTAGAGCGCGGGGTGTCGTCGGCTGGTCGACGCGATCCGGCGCTCAGCGCTCTGCTGCCCACCGGCGCGGAGTCTCAACGACATCGCCATCGGGCAGACGTGTCATCCAGGCTCGGCCCGCTCGCCGTTCGGTCCTCCGTGATCGATTGCTGCTCGGATAGCTTCTGGAGCATGTACTGATGCGTTCGACAAAATGGGTTATCATCGCATCTGGAATTGTACTGTTCGCGTGCCGAGGGGACGCGAGGGTGACCGGTCGCGACGCGTGGATCCATGACACGGAATCGGAATGCGGTGGCTCTTGGAAGCCGGGCAAAACGGTCGTAGTGTCTAGCGGATCGAGTGTGGAGGTTCTGGCGGAAATTTCGCAGAAGGAGCGCCTTTGCTTGCGCGTTAGGTGGCAAGGTCGGGTCGGCTACGTGGATGCGCATGATGCCGCGATCAAGCCGCTCGCGTCCAAGTGAACGGCACGTCGTTCCGACTGCGGAGAAGCGGAAACCTGTAGCGAGTATGAGGAACCCCGATTTGTGAGTTTGCAGATCCGCCTCTGCCAGTAAGACCTCGGGTCCTGGGCTCGTTACGACGCGCAGGACCGGCAGAAGATGCTCGCCGGCAGCTCCTTCGCGTACGGACCGAATGGCGAGCTGGCGAAGAAGACCGACGCTGTCACGCTCAGCGAGACACTGTGCAGCTGCGATGCACACGGCAACCCTTCGCACGGTCACGCGCCCCGCAGCGCTGGCGGTGATAGACGACGTCATCGACGGTCAGAACCGGCGGATCGGCAAGAAGATCGGTGGCGGCCTCTCTTCGGCGGTCGGACGCGAGCGGAGCGTGCCGTCTGACCGGCAGCCGGCGGGCCTTCCGGACGCACCCAGCGGCGGTCGGTGATGCCGACACCTTCCGTCGCAACGAGCGACGTCCGCCCCTGACGCGGCAGGCGGAGCGGAGGGCGCACCTACGGGCGCCCGACCCGATTCGGCCGCCAGAGCGATCGCTCGATCGACGGACCGGCCGCGCGACCAGCTGAGCCGGCTCGGCGATCGATCTCCACCCGAGAGGTCACGGCCGAGCATGAGCGACGGCGGCACCGTTCTTGGTTTTCCGGCCTGCATGAGGAACGTGACGCGTCACGACCCGAGAGCCCAGGCGAAGCGTCCGGCGTTTCGCGACACGACAGAGAGCGCTCCGGGCCGCGAATCGCGGACGCGGGACAAGCACGAGCACGGTGAAGAGAGCTACCGCGGGCATGACAGACTGACCAACCGTGTGGCGCTCGTGACGGGCGCGGACAGCGGCATCGGTCGCGCGGTCGCGGTCGCCTTCGCGCGCGAAGGAGCCGACGTCGCGATCTCGTACTTGAACGAGCACGAAGAAGCGAAGGTCACCGAGCGCCTCGTGACGGCCGCCGGGCGTCGCGCGCTGCTCATCCCGGGGGATCTCTCCGAGCGCTCGACCTGCGACCGCATCGTCGATGCCACCGTCGGCGCGTTCGGACGGATCGACATCCTCGTCAATAACGCCGCCTACCGGGGCAGGGCCGTCGAGAAGTTCGAGGAGATCGACGACGACCGCATCGAGCAGGCGTTCCGTATCAACGTCATCGCCATGTTCCATCTCGTCCGACGAGCCCTCCCGCACATGCGCGAGGGCTCGTCGATCATCAACGTCGCCTCCATCCAGGCGTACCACCCCTCGGCCGCCATCCTCGACTATGCCGCGACGAAGGGCGCGATCGTCACCCTCACGAAGGGCTTCGCCGAAGAGGTCATCAAGCGAGGCATCCGTGCGAACGCGATCGCGACGGGCCCCGCATGGATACCGCTCGTCGTCGAGCCGTTCCCGAGGGCGGAGGGGAGGTCCTTCGTCGAGCGGTCACCGCTGGACCATCCCGCTTCGCCCGCCGACATCGCGCCCGCTTTCGTGTTCCTGGCGTGCGACGAATCGCGTTACGTCAACGGCGAGGTCCTCGGGCTCATCAGCGGTACGTCGGCGGCCTGAGAGCGCGCAGAGCGCGCCGCGCACGGTCATCTGCCGGCGGCGGCTTCGTCCTGCTTGTCCCACCGCGCCTTGAGCCACGGGTACATCGTCTCGCCCATCGCTTGGAGCTGCTTCACGTGGTCGGAGGCCTGTGTGCCTTCGAAGCCGCGGATGTGGAAGCTGCCCTGATCGACCGCATAGAACTGATGCATCTCGCGCGGGCCGGTGGCGATGGACGGGGTCTTCTCCATGTCGATCATCGCGAGCAGTTTCGCGACACATTCCTGCACGCTCGGGTAGGGGCCCGTCGGGATCGTCGTGTGCGTGATCGCGAAGAGCTTCTCGTCGCGACGGGCCGCCTCGGCGAATCGGGCGAACTTCTCGAGCCCGCGCGTGTTCACGGTGCGCTTCTTCGGATCGGTGAAATGAGTGAAGAAGCCGTCCGCGAGGAGCACCGCATCGACGCGCGGCGTGAAGGTCTCGGTGAGGACTCGCGCGATCGAGCTGAAGCCCGCGCTCCACGCCGAGAGGGCGATGCGACGGAGCTGGGCTCCCTCAGCGTGGCCGCTCTGCGCGACCTCGGCCTGCGTATCCGCGAGGAGTTGGTCGAACGCCGCCGGGCTCTTGAACGCGTTCGAGTATGGCTCGGTACCTGCTCCGAGGTTGACGCTCACGACGACGACGTTGAGCTTCGCGTGCTCGATGTTCGCCTGCTGCCATCGGCCGTCGCCGTGGAAGTGGACGATGAGATCGTAGCCGCCTCGCTTGGCCACGAACCAAGGCGGGATGAACAGCTCCGCGCCGCGTCCGATCCGCGCGCGATACCCCGTCGCGGTCTCGATCTGCTTCGGTGTCTCGACCTCGGAGGCGCGTGGCGCTCGCTCTGCCTTGCTCGCGGACCGCGCTGGCGGAGGTATCGGCTGGTCGCGCGAGCACGCATCGAGCGCGATGAGGAGCGCCGCGAGGCTCGCGATGTACGTGGTCCGGAGTGCGGCTCGCTTGACCGTGCAGAATGCAATATTCCGATGGCGGAAGAGAGCATGGGCGGCCGGGCTCATCGGACTTTTCCCGTGTGCTTTCAACAAAGCGCCGGTCTCTGAGTGACCGAGGCAGCAGGGTGATGGACGCCTGACTCAGGCGACTGCTCACGAGACTCGGTGCGAATCTGAAATTGTGACGGATCTTCGAGGGGAATCAAGTGCGCGGGATACGGGCATCACCCTTGCCTGCGCACATTCGACCATGCCCAAGGATGAGATCGCCCTTCACGGGCAACTCAACGCGGGCCGAAGGCCCACCACTGCGGGTGGTTGGGGCGCGAGCCCCAAATTTCTCCCGAGTGGAAAGGCATGCGCACTCCCGAACCGCCCACCAGAGACGACTCCGATCCCGTGCACGGACCGGACCCTCTCACGAGAGACCGAATGGCCCATCCGAAGATGCCCGCTCGACTCCAGAGCCCGTCTGCTCCCATCGCGCCGATGGCGCCGCAGGTCCCGCAGGCCGGAAGGAGCGCGTCGGGGATCGCGCCGCGGAGTCCGCAGGCGCCGCTGCCACCCTCGGTACCGCCGCCGCCGCCACTGCCCGCGAACTTCGGCGCGAGCGCGACGAGCTCGCCGGTGAGCAAACCCACTGGGCAGCCTGCGGCGAGCGCCTCGGCGAACCCGACGCTCCCCGACATCGAGCTGGATCGGCCGACGGGCAAGAGCATCCACACCGTCCGCCAGCTGATCGAGACCGTCGCGGTCCCGCGCATGTCGCTCTCGGTGGAGCGCGAAGGCGGGATGCCCGTGCAGCGGACCATCGTCCACGACGGCGACCTCTGCAAGATCGGCTCGCATGCTTCGAACGACATCGTCCTTCGCGATCCGATGGTCTCGCGCTTCCATTGCCGCCTCGTCCGCGAGGACGGCGTGTGGCGGCTCCGTGACTCGGGCTCGATGAACGGAACGAAGCTCGACGGCGTCCGCATTCGCGACGCCGACATCGTGGAGGGCGGCGTCCTCACGATTGGCGATTCGGTCGTCCGACTCCGCGCCGGTGCTCCGCAGAAGGAAGACATCGTGCCGATGCTTCCGTCGTTCGGCGCGCTCGTCGGGACGAGCATGCCGATGCGGCGGATGTTCGGTCTGCTCGACAAGATCGCGCAGAGCGACATCAACGTGCTGATCGAAGGTGAGAGCGGAACGGGCAAGGAGCTCGTCGCGACCGAGATCATGCAGCGCAGCTCGCGTGCGGACAAACCGTTCGTCGTCGTCGACTGCGGCGCGATCAGCCCGAGCCTCGTCGAGAGCGAGCTCTTCGGCCATGTCCGCGGCGCGTTCACCGGAGCCGATCGCGATCGCATGGGCGCATTCGAGGCGGCCGACGGCGGCACCGTCTTCCTCGACGAGATCGGCGAGCTGCCGCTCGAGCTCCAGCCCAAGCTCCTTCGCGCCCTCGAGGCACGCGAGATCCGCCGCGTCGGCGAGACCCGCGCGCGCCGCGTGAACGTCCGCGTCATCTCGGCGACGAATCGCGACCTCGAGCGCGAAGTCAACAAGGGGCGCTTCCGCGAGGACCTCTACTTCCGCCTCGCCGTCATCAGCGCGCGAGTGCCTCCGCTCCGCGAGCGGCTCGACGACCTCCTCGTCCTCGTGCGGACCTTCCTCCAGCAGCTCGGCGTGCCGGAGGAGGAGCGCCTCTTCCCGCAGCCGGTCCTCCAGGAGATGTCGAAGCACGACTGGCCGGGGAACGTGCGCGAGCTACGCAACTACGTCGAACGGAGCGTCGTGCTCCAGTCGGCGAGCCCCACGCTCCGTCGTGGACAGGGCGCTGCGCCGCCCGCAGCGGGGCCGATCAACGGGATCGATCTCTCGGTCCCCTTCCGCATCGCGAAGGACTCCGTCATCGACTCCTTCGAGCGCTCGTACCTCTCACAGCTCCTCGAGGCCGCCGGCGGCAACATGAGCAAGGCCGCTCGCATGGCCGGAATGGACCGCATGTATCTCCATCGGCTCGTGCAGAAGCACGGGCTTCGCAGCGGGCGCGGGCAGGGCGCCAGCGGGGAGCATCAGGCGATCCGCGTCGGACCGATGCTCAAGGACTGACGGTCGCCTGAAGCTCGCTTACCGCTTCTTCGGACGGACGACCGAGAGGACGAGGGTGAGGTCGCTCTTCCCGAGCTCGCCCATGACGACGAGCGAGACGACGTACGTGAGCGAGACCGCAGGCGCGACGAGCAGCGTGACGACCTTCCCGAACCGCGGAAGGTAGAGCCCGAGGATCGTCGTCCCGGCGATGCACGCGCCGACACGAAGCGCGGTCTTGAGCGGGACGAACGCGCCCGCGGTCTTTCGCGCGGCGGTCACGCCGAACACGAGCGACACGCCGAGCGCACCGGCTGCCGCCGTGGCTGCGGCCATGATCTGCGCGTGACCGAACGGTGCGTTCGGAACGAGCACGACGCTGGCGGTGACGAGGAGCGCGAGCGCGAGCGCCGTGAGGCTCATCGCGGTACGCTCGCGGCCGAGGCTGACGAGGATCGTCGTTGCGAGGCCGAGCATCGCGAACGCCGACTGACCGAGCACGAGGACGCGCAGGGCAGGGGCGCCCGAGGCCGCGATCTCCGCGTTGTACGCGAGTCGGATGAGCGACTCGGGCATGGCGACGATCACTGTCACCATGAGGCCGCACACGATTGCGCCGATGCGCGCGCCGCGCGAGACGAGCTCGGCGACCCGCGCGTCGCCCTCTTCCTGCTTCGCGCGTGCGAGCATCGGGAAGAGCACCTGCGTGACGCTGAAGAGCAGCTGGTAGGGGAGGAACGCGAACAGCTGGCAGGCGCGGTAGACGCCGACCCACTCGTTCGCCGCTGTCGACGGCTCGGCGGCGACTCCGCCCGGCGTGAGTGGCGAGGGCACCGCCGCCGCCGCGAGCGAGAGGTAGCGGCCGAGCATGAAAATGTCGGCCTGCATCAGCCCGTTCACGAAGAGCTGCGCGAGCATCACGGGCACGACGAGCTTCACGTAGGCGCGCACCTCGGGCACGCCCGAGGGCCGCGCGCCGGCGAGTGCCTTGCCGGTGCCCGTCCACCGGAGCGCGAGGAGCAAGATGCCGATCGCCGCCATGACCGCGCCCGCGGTCGCGCCGAGCATGCCCGGCAGCGTGCCTGCCGCCTCCGCGATGCCACGTGCGTTGCGCGCGAAGAACCAGCCGAAGCCGAGCATGCCGGCAGTGCGGAGCGTCGCGGCGACCATGTCGAGCGTCGCCTGCTTCGCGAACATCCGCCGGCCGTTGATGTACCCGACGAGCGGTGCGTAGATGCCGTACGTCGCGAGGACGCCGCCCATCGCCACGATCGGAGCGAGGATCTCCGGGGCGCTCTGGAAGTGAGCCACCACTGGGGCCGCGACGACGAGGAGCCCCGTCGCGACCGCGGCGATCGCGACGTGCGCGCGGAGGGTGGCGCGGAGCGCTTCACGCTCGAACGCTCCGGCGGCGGCGACCGTTCGGCTCACGCCCTGCGTGGAGCTGGCGACGATGACGTTGTTGAAGACGTTCGAGACCGCGAACACACGCGCGAGCGCGCCGTAGTCCGCGAGGCCGATCGCGCGGGGAAGCAGCGCTTGCTGGACGAGACCCGTGACGATGAAGAAGACCTTCGCGGCGAGGACGGCAAGACCTCCTCGTCCGGCGCGCTTCTGCTCTTCGTCGGCCCCTGCTCGAGTCGTGTTGGTTTCGGTGTTCGTGTCCGTCATCGGAGCCGGGAATGGTCCGCCGCACGGAGTGCGACGGGACGCTGGGGCAGGTCGATCGTCCGACCGGACCTCGTGAGCGTGCAGCGATCCGTCCGCGTCAGCACGTGGACGGCGTAGCCGGTGCCGCCCCGCCGGCGGTCGCCGACGTAGAGGCGGTCGCCTCGCCAGGCGAGCCCCTGGAGATCGTAGCCGGGGGTCGGCCCGAGGATGGGCGCCTGGAACGTCGAGAGGACCTCACCGCTC
>JGI26533J51211_1002446_pt1 | contig 10185 bp, 7 predicted proteins | sample ThiBiot_750_biof_FD_51211 | JGI IMG/M metagenome (IMG submission 51211) | reverse complement strand
GCCAGCAGCCACGCCGATGCGCCGCTCGGACCGAGCGCGCTCGACGTCGGCGGGGTTGCGCCCCAGACGAGCCTCGCCGCCGTGGCCGCCGCGTGCGTGCGCGACGGCTGCGTGAACGAGACGATCGCCTCCGCGATCGCGGGTGCGCAGGCGAAGAACGCGGTCGACCCCGAGCTTCGCGCCACGCTCGAGCGCATCGCCGAGGACGAGAGCCGGCACGCAGAGCTCGGATGGCGCTTCGTCCAGTGGGCGCTCTCGCTCGGGAAGGCGGATGTCCGCGAGGCCGTGCGCGCAGCGTTCGAAGCCCCCGTCGCGGAAGCGCCGTCGATCCCCGAGGGTGTCGACGTCGCCGTCTGGCGAGCGAACGGACGCCTCTTGCCGTCGGAGCACGCGAGCGTCGTCCGGTCCGTCATGGAGCAGGTGATCGCGCCGTGCCGCGATCTCCTCATGTTCTGCTCGGCGTCGCCCGCCATGGACGACCGCCGAGCGACGACCTCCGCGCGCTCCTGATCGAACGCCCGATTCGAAACTCCTCCGCTCACTCGCAGTCTGATGCTGCGGTGGCCAGCTGCAACCACGTGCAGCGCGACTTCAGTGAGAGTGACTCTCGCGAGCGACGACACGACTCGGTCGAGGAGCGCCTTCGCTCCTCGACGTCGTGGATGAGGACGTACCGGCTCTGATGGGCGCGCGCAGCCCAATCGGCGTGCGCGCGCTTCGTGCTTCCGGGTCAGGCGCAGATGGTGTCGAGGCCTCGACGCGACCGCCCCGCGTTCACGTCGCGAACGACCCGCCAGGCGCTCACTTCTTCTTGGTCGCCTTCTTCCCACCCTTCTTGGTGGGCTTGCCCTTCCCGGCGGCCTTCTTTGCTGCCTTCTTCTTCGGGGGCGGCGGCGCCGCCTCGGCCTCGTCCTCGTCGTTCGACGCGCTCGCTGTGGGCGCGCTCTTCGAGCTGCCGTGAGCGTCGTCGCTGGAGTCGGACTTCACGTCGTGCGTCGACGGCTCCTTGTCGTTCTTCGCGACGCGCGTGTCCGCGTCGCTGGCAGGAGCGTCCTCGAACAGCGAGGCAATCTCCTTCTCCATCTCCTTCGTTTCGCCGTCGTGGTAGCCGCCGTGGATGAAGCGGACCTTGCCGCTTCGATCGACGATGAACGTCGTCGGCATCTTCTCGACCTTCCACCGGCTCGCGATGGTGTGGCCCTCGTCCCAGCCGATCGCGAACGTCGCGCCGTTCTCCTTGGCGAACTCGACGATGCCCTTCTTCTCGTCGTCGACGGAGATCCCGACGACCTCCACCTTGTCGCCGACCCGCTTCGAAAGCTCCTCGAGCTTCGGGAACGACGCTCGACACGGCTCGCACCACGTCGCCCAGAAGTCGACGACGAGGACCTTGCCCTTCGATGCCTCGAGCGAGATCGGCCCCTTGCCGTTCAGAGACTCGAGCGACAGATCCGGCGCCGGCTTTCCGACCTCCGCCGGGCCTCCCCCGTTTCCCCCCTCGTCAACTGCGCTCCTCGCGCCTTTCTCCGCTCCCCCGCAGCCAGCAGCGAGGGCAGCGAGCGACATGAACAGAGCGGCGCCGAATCGATTGGGAAAGAACGTCATGGGGTGACACCTCTTCTTGCCAGGGCTCCGTCCGCGCTCGCAAGAACCACACTCGCGCGGCACCGGGCCCTCGGCTCTCCAAGTCTACGGCCTCGCGCGGCGAATCCGTCATCGGGCGTGCGTCGGACCTTCACCCGTGCCTAAAGACGGTCAACTCCACGGCAATTCTACCGACCTGATGGATAGATGTCCCTCCAGGTACGAAGGCCCCGTACCCCTTCCCGCGCATCTCAATACGCTTAGTCACTGAATTCATTGGAGCTTGCCACCTCCCAGCTCGTCGGCACGCGGATCGCACAACGGCGAGCATGCCCTTCCCGACGCGCCTCCTTCTCATCGGAAGCCTCCTCTTCACCGTTGCCTCCACGGCCTGCGCCACCGAGGTCGGTTCCGAAGAAGACGATGAGGAGATGTTCGACGAGAGCGAAGAGGCGCTCACGAACAAGTCGGTGTCGCTGAAGTACGAGGGCACATGCGATTTCCTTCGGTCCTGCTCGCGCTGGTCGCGCGGCCTGCCCGAAGGCAACGTGCTCTGGGGCTGCTCGGCCGAGAACACGCGCAGCAGCGGTGGCCAGCGTTACGGCGCCTGCGAGGACGACGAACTCTGGATCGCCGGCCCGACGCGTGGGTATTGCGGCAAGACCGTGAAGATCTGCAAGAGCGGCAAGTGCGTCGACGCGAAGGTGAAGGACGTGAGCGTCACCCGCGATTGGGAGGCCTCGAACGGCGTCCTCTCCGCGCTGAACATTCCCTTCGGGCTCACGGGCCAGTGCAGCGGCTATGGCGGCGGCCGCGTGACGGTCACGAGCCGGTAGTCGGTCAACGTCGCGAGCGACGCGCGTGGAGCTCGCTCAGACGCGCGCTGCGCTCCGGGGGATCGAGGGCTTCGCCGTCTTCTTGCGATCGAAGATGCGAACACGGCGAACGAGCAGATCGATCAGGTAGACCGCAAGCGCCGCGCCGATGAAGCGCGACCAGAGGTCCTCGTGGTAGCGGATCGACTCGCCCGCAGGATCGAAGACCGCCTTCGGCGTCGGATCCATTCGGCCTCCTGTCACGAGCGCCGTGCGTGAGAGCGTGACGAGATCGGGCGCGAGCGCGAGGTACTCGCGCGGGTACGGGTTCGTGACGTGCCCGAAGCTCTCGGCGACCTGCACGCTCCTCTGCCCGCCCTTGCCGTCATCGATCCCCTTCTCGAGGCTCGCGTGCAGGAGGAACGAGCCGAAGCGCTCGAGCGGGAAGTCCGACTCGTACCGCCCGGGTGCCGTCTGCTTCATCGGGATCTTGCGCGTCTCGCCGTTCGGCTGCGGGCCGGTGACGGTGAGCTTCGCGTCGAGCCCGTTCTGGAAGCGATCGTCGCCGCCGATGGCGTCGATCGACGCCTTCACGTGACCGGTCGCGGGATCGATCGACGCCACCATGTCGTACTGCTGGCGCTTCTTCTGGCGCATGTGCTCGCGCACGAGCTGGCCCCAGAACTGGCCGTAGCCCGGCCACCGAAGCCACTCGACCGCCCAGAGGTTCTTCACGTCGCTCGTCCACGCGAGCGACCAGCCGAGGCCGACGTGCCACCGCGCGAGGATCGGCTCGGCCACCTCGCTCTGCAGGATCTCCTGCGCCGGCGGCGGCTTCATCTTCGTCGCGACGTAGCCGTGGAGGAACGGCGCGGAGGCCATGTCGACGCCACGAAGAAAGTCCGCGGGCGAGACGACCTTCGGCTGGAAGTACTCCTCGACGGCGGCGTTCCGGCTCACCATCTCCGTCTCGCGAGTGAAGACGCGCGGGAGCTGCTGCGGATCCATGACCTTGTAGAGGCGCCCGCCTCCGAGGTCGCTGATCATGCGGAGGAGCCCCTCGTCGATCCCGCTCCCGAGCCCGACGGAGGTGACCGTAATCGCCTCGGCGGCCATCGCCTGCACGAGGTCGCGGATGCCGTTGTGCGATGCCTGACCGTCCGTGAGGAGGATGACATGCTTGCGACGTGCGCGGGTCGACGTGAGCGACTGATACGCCGCGTCGAGTGCGCTGAAGATCTCGGTGCCGCCACCGGCCTGGACGCGCGCGATGTCGTTCTGGATGCGCGCGCGGTGCTTCGCCGCCGTCATCCGCACGACGCGGGTGGGCGCCGTGTCGAACGCGATCACCTCGATGAGGTCGTCCGACGAGAGCGTGTCGGCGGTCGCCTTTGCGGCCGCCTTCGCCATCTCCATCGGCAGGCCGCTCATCGATCCGGAGCGGTCGATGACGAGCACCATCGCCACCTGCGGCTCATCCCGCTTCTTCTCCGAGTCCATGCGGACCGGGAGGATCCGCTCGATCGTGGTGCGGGACCAACCGCCGAGGCCGAAGCCCGCCTCGCCGCCGGCGAAGAGGAACCCGCCGCCGAGATCGCGGACGTAGCTCTCGATCGCGTCCTGCTGCGTGAGTGACACCGCCTCGGCGGGGGCGTCGGAGAGGATGACGAAGTCGTAGCGCTCGAGCTCGCGGATCGACGACGGGACCTCGCGAGGCGAGCGCACGTCGACGTCGAACTCCTGCGCCGAGAGCGCCGACGCGAGGTAGCTCGCGCGCGCCGTGTTGCCTTCGGCGTAGAGCACCGATGGACGCCCGGGCACCGCGACGCTGACGGCGAAGCGGTTGTTCTCCCGGAAGCGGTCCTCGGGGATGTCGCTCAGCTCGAGCGCGTAGGTCACCTCGCCGGCAACGCGTACGACGCTCTTGAACGTTACGTCGTTGTCGCCCGGCTTGAGGTCGACGTCGCGGATGCCATCGAGCCCGTTGATCGCCTCGCCCTGCTTCAGCGTCGCGCGGACCTTCTGCGGGCGCGAAGAGAAGATGTTCGCATGGAGGTTGAACGGCTCGCCGACGCGCACCTTCTCCGGGAGGCGGAGATCGCGGAGCGCGACCTCACCGGGGACGGGCCGGTGGTACGGGACCGTGAAGACCTTCACCCCGAACGCTCGAGCGCGGTTCGCCTCGGCGAGGATGTCGCCATCGGTTTGGACGCCATCCGAGAACACGACCGCGCGGCGCAGGTAGCCCGACGGATAGAGCCCGTAGGCGAGCTGCATCGCGCTCGCGATGTCGGTCGCAGCGCCGAGGCCCGTGCGCCCCTTGGTGGGTACGCCGTCCTTCGACGGAGGCAAGTCGTGACGCTCGAGCGCCGGTGCCTCCTTCGCGTCGTCGGCGATAGCGACGACACGCGGGCGCTTCGCGAACGTGACGACTCGGACGATCGCGTCTTCGGGCTTCTCCTTCAGGCCTTTCGTGATCTCCTCGCGCGCGTCCTCGATCGCGGCGTCGGGCACCGACTCGGAGACGTCGACGAGGTAGACCGTCGCGACCTTCTGCGTCGTCGCCGTTCGTGCGAGCCGCGAGAGGCCCAGCGCGAGCAGCGCGACGAACGCCACGCGGAGGATGACCGAGAGGATCCGCTGCGGAAGCGGGAGATCGGCGAGGCTCCGACCGATCATCCAGAAGAAGAAGGGCGCGAGCAGCGCGAGCCCGAGCATCTTCGGCGAGAGCAGCTCGTAGTCGGTGCCGTTCCGCGCGAACGAGATCGTCGCCTCGGAAGCGTTCAGGACCGCGCGCCAGTAGATCCACACGCCGACGAGCCCGACGATGCCGCCGACGACCGCGAAGACGATTCGCGCCGTCTCGATCGGCTTCCTCGCGCGGAGCTGGAGCGCCAGCTCGCCGAGCGCCTTCAGGATGACCCAGCCGCATCCCGCAGCGATCGCGCCGGTGAGGAGGAGGTCGGTGCGCTGCGAGAGGAAGCCCCAGACGAGGCCGTTCGTCAGCTTGTTCGACACGAAGACGCCGATCGCGGCCGCGGCGAGGGCAAGGGCGAGAATGCCGAGGCGCGTCCTACCGGGGAGCCTCATACCGTGATCCTCCGGTGATACGTGATCCACTCGATCGCCGTCAGGATGAGCGCGGCGATCAGGAGGTAGATCCAGATCTCGCGGCGCACGCCGATCTGGAAGCCCGAAAGCGAGCCGGCCTTCTTGCCGTCGACGACCAGCTCCTTCGCGACTTCGATCGAGCTCTCCTCGGCGTCGAGGAGGTTCGCCGCGAACGCCGTCGTCGTCGTGGGCGCGTCGGACGCAGCGGGAGGCGCATCCTTCGCTGCAGGGGCGGGAGCGTCCGGCGACGGCGCGTCGAGGCCCTTCGTCGGGTCGAGCCCCTCCGCCCCCGCGAGCTCGTAGAAGCCTGCCTGCTCACCGAGGTAGACCGCACGCCCTTCGTGCACCGGCACGAGCAGCTCGGTGCCGCTCGGCGTCTTCAGCCTCGCCTGCCCCGTCTGCGTCACGACCGGCACGCGCCAGACGTCGCCGGTGCGGAAGCTCGAGATGTACTGCGAGTCCTCGTCGGTGAAGAAGTTGACGCTGTTGAGGAGCACGAGCGGCCACGCGACGCGGAGCGGGAGATCGCTGTCGCGGACGTCGAAGCCCATCGCGACGAACTTGTAGCCGCCGCGCTGACCGGTCACGAGGATCGGGCCGTCGACGCTTGCGCCGACGACCTTGTCTCCCGGCTGCGGCACGAGCTTGCGACCGCGTGCGATGTTCACGTCGTCGAGCGCGGTCCAGCGGACAATCGGATGTTTGCGCTCGATGCGGTCGAACCCCGGGCTCTTCAGCTCGTTCTCGACCTTCACCGGCGAGCCGGGCCCGCGCGGATCGAGGTAGATCGCGTGCGCGCGCGGGGCATCGGAGGGGGTCGCTCCGTCGAAGATCACGACATCGTGCTTCTGCCCGCTCGGCGCGATCTTCTCGGCGTACTCCCGCGGAGAGACGAGCTGCACGTCGAGGTACTCGTCCAGGAGGAGCGCCGCCTCGAGATAGGTGTTTCCCGGCGTCACGACGAGCACCTTCGCTCGGCGCCGCTCCGGAAGCAGCGCGTACGCGCGATCGTCTGCCGGCAGCTCGTCCACGCTGTTCGCGAGCACCGCTAGCCTCGCCTCGAGCGCGCGGCTCGCACCGGAGAGGTTCGGATAGAACCGCGGCAGCCGCTCGCCGGGCTTGAGCCGCAGCTTCGTCAGGTCGACGAGCTGGCCCTTCTCCCCTCCCATCCCCGCACCGGCGCCCGCGCCCGCACCGGCGCCCGCGTGATCCGTCCCCCTCGGATCGGCGTAGAGCGAGAGCTCGACGTCCTCGGTCTCCGGCCCGGTGTTCGTCACCTCGAGCATCACCTCGTAGCGACTCTTGTCGAGCGGGTAGCGCCGCACCGAGAACGCGGTGATCCCGACGTTCCGCACGCCTCGCCCGATCGGGATGTACGAGAGCTTGATGTCTTCGCCGAGGTGCACCTTGCCCGACGCGTCGACCGCCTCCCCCAGCCGTCCGTCCGAGACGACGACGATCTCCGCGTTCTCCACGCTGCGCAGCGAGTCGATCGCAAAGCGGAGCGCCCGCGGGAAGTCCGCCCGCGCGTCCGTCGCCTTGATCGCGTCGAGCGCGCGCTCGAGCTCCGACGTATCCGAGCTCGTCGGCCCGAGCGGCGTGACCGCCGCGTCCATCTGGGCGATCAACATGCGGTCCGATCCGCCGAGGCCACGGATCACCTTCTTCACTTCGTCCTTCGCCGCCTCGAGTCGGTTCTTCGCCGGCGCCACGTCGGTCGCCTGCATCGAGGCACTCGCGTCGACGATGACGACGAGGTTCCTCCCCTTGATCAGCGTCGCCGCCGCGCGCGGATCACCGAGCGCGAACGCGAGGAGCGCGAGGAGCGCGAGCTGCACCAGCAGGGAGAGGAGCCGCTTCAGGCGCGAGAAGAGGCTCGTCGCCTCCTTGTCGCGCAGGATCTTCTCCCACAGCTTCGAGAACGGCACCGCAACGGTCCGCCGTCGCAGCTTCAAGATGTAGAGAGCCGTCGCAAAGACGGCCGCCGCGCCGAACACGGCGGCCAGCTGCGCGAGCGAAAGCCCCGCGAAGATCATGCGGCCGCCCTCCGAACGGTTCTCGACAACCAGTCACGCGATCCGGCCGAAGAGGCGCCATGACCACCCACGCAAAGCATCGACACTGGGACCTGACCGAAGCCGTGATCGGTGCGCTGATCGAGGTCCATCGCCAGCTTGGCCCGGGGCTCCTCGAGTCGGTGTACGAGCTGTGCCTTGCCGAAGAGCTCCGCTACCGCGGGCTTCGCTTTGCGCGCCAAGTTCCAATCACGGTGTTCTATCGAGACGTGGTGGTCCGAGCTGCCTATCAGGCCGACCTGATCGTCGAAGAGCGGCTCCTCATCGAGCTCAAGGCGGTCGAGTCGTTCGCGCCCATTCACATTGCGCAGACGTTGACGTACCTGAAGCTGCTCCGACTCGACCTCGGTCTTCTCGTCAACTTCAACTGCGTCGCCCTCAAGGACGGACTCCGGCGACTGACGCTCTCGCCCTCTCGTGGGCCGGACGAGCTCTCGCCCGCCGCTCACCCCTCTCGTGGGAGAGAGAACAAGCTCTCCCGCTCGCACTCCGCTCGTGGGCAGAACGAGCTCTCGCGCTCGCCCGCCGCTCACCCCTCTCGTGGGAGAGAGAACGAGACGAAGAGGATTATTCACAGGGAGACAGGGAGACAGGGAGGATGAAGGCCCTCCTTCCTTTTCAACCTGGACCCTCGTGGGTGCTCCCAGAATCGCTGCGCGATTCTGCTCGCAGAATTTGAGCCTCCCTTTTGACCTACGAGGTGATTCAGCAGAGGCACTGGCGTCATTGCCGGCTGCACGGGTCTCATGGAGCACGCGCACTCGCGAAAGCGAAAGCGAAAGCGAAAGCGGCCCGCGCGAAGACGCAGCCCAGCCCTTGCAGTCCAGACCAATCACACTCTCCCGAAGGTCTCGGGCCAAAGCTTGGAAGACGCACCGTTTGGGCAAAGACATCGGAGCCCGGAAGTGAGATCTCCCTTTCCGGAAGGAAATGCGGAGCATTTCCTGAGGACCCACGAGGCACCAGGTCGAAAGGGAAGGAACCCCCTCTCGCTCCCTGTCTCCCTGTCTCCCTGTAAATCTCTCTCTTCGTCTTGGTCTCGCAGTGCGAACAACGAACGAACCGCAAGCACCGAACGAACCGCAAGCACCGAACGAACCGCAAGCACCGAACGAACCGCAAGCACCGAACGAACCGCAAGCACCGAACGAACCGCAAGCACCGAACGGACCGCGAACAACGAACGGACCGCGAGCGACAGGAACCGAGAGCGAGACCGCTCTCAGCGCAACGCCGCCGGGAAACGACGACAGGATCACCGTAGGAACCCTCCGCGGCGGAAGACGCGCAGGATGAGCTCGTCGAAGGGGGTGTTCACGTCCGCGCGAATGTACGGCACCTGCTTCGAGGTGCAGAAGCGATCGATCTCGTCGAGGTAGCTCCGGTACGCGGACTCGAAGCGCTCGAGCACCTTCGCGGTCACGGTGACCTCGCGCTCGTCGCCCGTCTCGCAGTCGTAGAGGAGGACGTCGCCTGCGAGCTTCGGCTTGGCTTCCTCCTCGTCGACGACGTGCACGACGAACGGGTCGAACTTGTTGTAGCGGAGCACGTTGATGCCGCGCTCGAAGCCGTGAGGGTCGTAGAGATCGCTCGCGAGGACGACGAGACCGCGGCGCTTGTTCTGCGCCACGAACGCCTTGATCGCGTCCTCCAGGTTGGTCCGGCCCTCGGGCTCGAGCTCCTCGAGGAACCGGAAGACCTTGAAGATGCGCGCCTTGCCTCGCGTCGCGGGCATGCGATCGAGCACCTTGTCGGTCGTGGAGACGATGCTCACGCGATCGAGGTTCGCGAGCCCGACGTACGCGAGCGCCGCCGCAACGCGCTTGGCATAGCGGAGCTTCTTCGCGTCGCCGAAGCCCATCGACGAGCTCGCATCGACGATGAAGTAGATGGCGAGGTCCTCTTCCTCCTCATAGAGGCGGAGGAGGAGCCGATCGAAGCGCTGGAAGACGTTCCAATCGAGGTAGCGGAAGTCGTCGCCCGGCTGGTAGTCGCGGTGATCGGCGAACTCGACGCCCGAGCCGCTCTTCTTCGTGCGCCGCTCGGCGCGCATACGGCCGGCGAACACGCGCTTCGAGACGAGCGCGAGGTAGTCGAGCTTGCGCTGGAACTCGTCGTCGAAGAGCGCGTCGCTCGACTTCTTCGCTACCGCCGGTCCCCGCCGCCCGAGGACGGCGTCAAGAAAGCCCACGCGTCTCCTCCCCACGGCCGCGTGGGGTTCCCTGCGCCTCCGAGCGACCCGCGCCCGGCTTCGTCTCCGGGAGCGCCTTCAGGATCGCGTCGAGGACCTCGTCGGTCTTCACGCCTTCGGCTTCGCCCTCGAAGTTGAGGAGCGTGCGATGGCGGAGCGCGGGGAGCGCGACGGCGCGGACGTCGTCGATGCTGGCGGCGAAGCGCCCCTCGAAGAGCGACCGGATCTTGGCGGCGAGGAGCACCGACTGCGCGCCGCGGGGCGAAGCGCCGAAGCGGACGAAGCGCTTGCACATGTCCGGTGCGTCGGGCCCGTCGGGGTGCGTCGCCTGGACGACGCGGATGGCGTAGTCCTGCACGTGCCTGGCGACCGGCACGCGGCGAACCAGCGACTGCATCCGGAGGATGTC
>JGI26533J51211_1002438_pt1 | contig 10212 bp, 10 predicted proteins | sample ThiBiot_750_biof_FD_51211 | JGI IMG/M metagenome (IMG submission 51211) | reverse complement strand
TCGGCAAGACCGGGCTGGAGCAGAGTTACGAAACCCTGCTGCATGGCCGCACCGGATTCGACCAGATGGAGACCGACGCCAGCGGCCGCGCCGTACGCGCCTTGTCGCGGATTCCGCCGGTGCCGGGCAAGGATTTGCGCTTGTACCTGGACGAAGGGCTGCAGGCGGTGGCCGAACATGCGTTTGGCGACTACATGGGCGGGCTGGTGGCGCTCGATCCCAATACCGGCGGCGTGCTGGCGCTGGTGAGCAAGCCGGGATTCGACCCCAATCTCTTTATCGACGGCATCGACCCGGAAACCTGGAAGACACTCAACGAATCGCCTGAGCGGCCGATGGTGAACCGCGTGCTGCGCGGCATCTATCCACCGGGCTCGACGATCAAGCCGTTCATGGGACTGGCCGGACTGGAACTGGGCGTACGCAAGCCCGAGGACACCATCGTCGACCCCGGTTATTTCAGCTTGCCCAACAGTAGCCACCAGTACCGCGACTGGAAACGCGGCGGCCATGGAATCGTCGATCTGCGCCGGGCCATCGCGCAATCGTGCGACACCTATTTCTACAAACTGGCGGTCGATATGGGGATCGACCGCATGCACGACTATCTGCAGAAATTCAGTTTCGGCGAGAAAACCGGCATCGATCTGGATGGCGAATCCGCCGGCCTGCTGCCTTCGCGCGAATGGAAGCAGCGCCGCTGGAAGAAAGTCTGGTATCCCGGCGAGACGGTGATCGCGGGCATTGGCCAGGGCTACCATCTCACCACACCGCTGCAACTGGCGACCGCGACCGCCATGATCGCCAACGGCGGCAAGCGGATCGAACCGCGCCTGGTGCAGGCGGTACGCGACCCGCTTACCCACGTCTGGCAGCCGCAGCCGGTAGTGGTGCACGAACAACTGCCGCTCAAACCGGAGGATCTGGCCGTGGTGCGGCAGGGCATGTTGGACGCGATGCGGCCGGGCGGTACGGCCGCGGCCGCAGCTGCCGGCGCACCCTACACCATTGCCGGCAAGACCGGCACCGCGCAGGTGGTCGGCATCAAGCAGGGCGCCCGCTATGACGCTGGCAGCCTGTCCCGGAAAAATCGGGACCATGCGCTGTTCATTGCCTATGCGCCGGCCGAGAACCCCACCATCGTGGTGGCGGTCATGGTCGAGAACGGCGGCCATGGCGGCTCCACGGCGGCGCCGATTGCGCGTGCGGTCTTCGATTACTACCTGACCGGGAAACGCCCCGGTAACATGAAACTGGAGGGAGGAAGCGATGCCTCGGACTAGCCATTGGCTCCTGCGCGGCCTGCACCATGTCGACGGCATCCTGCTGACGCTGGCGCTGCTGGTGCTGGGCATCAGCCTGGCGGTGGTGACGAGCGCCTCGGGGCAGAGTCCGGTACGCATCAGCGGCCACCTGGTCAACATCGGGCTGGCGCTGGCGGTGATGGTGTTGATGGCCAACGTGCCGCCGCACCTGCTGTCAAAAGTCGGGCCGCCCCTGTATGCGGCGGGCGTGGTGCTGCTGGTCGGCGTGGCGCTGTTCGGCGAGATCCGCAACGGTGCGCGCCGCTGGCTGGATCTGGGATTCATCGCGTTTCAGCCGTCCGAGCTGTTGAAGCTGGCCTTGCCGCTGATGCTGGCCTGGTATTTCCAGCGCAACGAAGCGGTGCTGCGCGCCAAGCATTTCATGGTCGGCGGCATCCTGCTGCTGGTGCCCTTCCTGCTAATCCTGCGACAGCCTGATCTGGGGACGGCGCTGATGCTCGGCGCATCGGGGTTTTATCTGCTGTTCTTTGCCGGTCTGCCTTGGAAGGTGATTCTGGGAGGCGCCACGCTGGGCGCGGCGAGTCTGCCCGTAGTGTGGGGGCTGATGCATGACTATCAGCAGCGCCGCGTGCTGATGCTGCTCGATCCTGCGTCCGATCCGCTGGGCGCGGGCTATCACATCATTCAGTCGACCATCGCCATCGGCTCCGGCGGACTGTTCGGCAAGGGGTGGATGCAGGGNACGCAGAACCAGCTCGATTTCATNCCCGAGCGCACCACCGATTTCATCTTCGCCGTGTTCGGCGAGGAATTCGGCTACGCCGGCGCGATTCTGCTGGTGTGNCTCTATCTGGCCATCGTCGCGCGCGGCCTGGTCATCGCCGCGCGGGCGCCGACGCTGTTCGGCCGGTTGATGGCGGCCACCCTGAGCCTCAATCTGTTCACCTATGTGTTCGTCAACATGGGCATGGTGTCNGGCATCCTGCCGGTGGTCGGTGTGCCTTTGCCGCTGATGAGTTACGGCGGAACGGCGCTCGTCACGCTGCTGCTGGGGATGGGTATCCTGATGAGCGTAGCGACGCATCGCCAACTCAATAAATCATGACGCGATAAAATAAGTGCCATGAAAACTAAATCGCTCCTGGGGATGATTGTCCTCGCCCTGACCCTCGGCGGATGTGCCAGCACGCCGCCCGCAAAACAGGCCTCCACTGCCCCCAAAGGCGGNGGCTATTACCTCGACGATGGCCCGGAGGCCAATCCGCCGGCAAATCTGGATGCCGTTCCCGACGCTGTGCCGCGCAAGGAACCCTTGCATCCCTTTGCCAACCGCACCTATGTCGCGCTGGGGACGACGTATACGCCGCAGACCACGCGCCAGCCCTACAGCGAGGAAGGGCTGGCCTCGTGGTATGGCCGCCGTTTCCANGGCAAGAAAACTTCCTCGGGCGAGCCCTANGACATGTACGCCATGACGGCTGCGCATCCGACCCTGCCGATTCCGAGCTACGCGCGGGTCACGTCGCTCGACACCGGNAAATCGGTGGTGGTACGCATCAACGATCGCGGGCCGTTTCACAGCAAGCGCATCATCGACCTGTCGTATACCGCGGCCTACAAGCTGGGGTACNTGGGACGCGGNAGCGCCCGGGTGCGGGTGGAAAGCATCGACCCCGACACTTACGANACGCAGGGCAAGGCGTTACAGGATGGTATCTACCTNCAGGTGGGCGCTTTCTCGCGTGCCGACAATGCGCAACAGTTGCTCGACCGCCTGAAACGCCAGCTCGACATCGACGCCAGCCAGACGCGCGTGGTGCTGGATGGCGGGTTGCATCGCGTGCAGCTCGGCCCGTATGCCAATGACGATGCNGCACAGTCGGATCGTGCGCGCGTGCGGGAACGCCTCGACCTGAATGCAGTCCTGGTCAAACGCGATTGATGAAAAGGCTGAACATGAAATTCTTCTGGCTGGGGCTGGCACTCTTGTTTACAGCAACGACATGGGCCGCTCCGCCCAATGTCTCGTCGCGTGCCTGGGTCGTGATCGACCAGGCAAGCGGGCGCGAGTTGGCGGCCAGCCAGGCCGACCTGCCGTTGGCCCCGGCNTCGCTGACCCAGCTGATGACAGCCTATGTTCTGCTGGGCGATATCCGNAAGAACAAGCTGAGCCTGGGCGAGATGGTGACCGTGCCGGCGGCGGCCACCCAGATGGATGGTGCGCGCGTCTTCCTCAAGGCGGGCGACCAGGTGAGCGTCGATACGCTGCTGCAGGCNATGCTGGTGGAATCGGCCAGCGATGCCACGATTGCGCTGGTGACGGCAGCGGATGGCAGCGAAGCCGCGTTCGTCGCGCGCATGAACCGCGAGGCCAAGCGACTGGGCATGAGCAAGACNCGCTTCATGAATGCGACCGGTCTGAATGCGCCAGGCCATGAATCGAGCGCACGCGACCTCGCCTTGCTCGGNCGCGCACTGGCGCGCGATTTCCCGGAGCGGCTGCCCTTCTTCAGCCAGAAGGAGCTGCCTTACAAGGGCGTCACGTANTACAACGGCAACCGACTGTTGTGGCGCGACAGCACCGTGACCGGCCTGAAGGTCGGGCGTACGCCGCAGGCCGGCTATTGCATGGCGGCTTCGGCGCAGCGCGGTGACCAGCGCCGCATCGCGGTGGTACTGGATGCACGCTCGGATGCGCAGCGTACGCAGGATGCGTTGAAGCTGCTGAATTACGGTTTCGAGAATTTCGACAGTGTGCCGCTTTATCGGGCTCGCCAGGCCGTCAAGGTCATCAATATCTACCGGGGCGAGCGCCCGTCGGTGAGTATGGGGTTCGAGCAGGATTTCCATCTGCTGGTCCCGCGAGGCAGCGCCGCACGCGTCAAGGCGGAAGTCATCACCCGGCAACCCATTGTGGCACCGATCAACAGGGGGCAGCGCCTGGGTACCCTGCGGCTGACGCTCGACGGCAAGTCGATCGGCGACTATCCGCTGGTCGCCCTGGAGGATGTCGGCGTGGCCGGCCTGTTCGGCCGCGGCTGGGATTCGATCCGGCTGCTGTTCGCAAAATGAGCGTCTACCTGAACGGACAGTTCCTGCCGCTCGCCGAAGCGAAGGTGTCGGTGCTCGACCGTGGCTTTGTCTTTGGTGACGGCGTCTACGAACTGGTCCCGGTGTATTCGGGGAAACCCTTCCGGCTCGACGCGCACCTGCGTCGCCTGCAGTTCAGCCTCGACGGCATCCGCCTGGCCAACCCGCACAGCGTGGGCGAGTGGCGTGAGCGCATCCTGCAGTTGATCGCGCAGCAGGATTTTGCCGACCAGTCAGTCTACATTCAGGTGACGCGCGGCACGCCTGCCGAAGGACAGCCTCTGCGCGACCATGCCTTTCCATCCAATGTGTCGCCGACCGTGTTCATGTTTGCNCAGCCGCTGGTGACCGCCACGNCGGCGCAGAAGGCTGCCGGCGTCTGTGCCGTCAGCGCGGTCGACAACCGCTGGCTGCGCTGCAACATCAAGGCCATTTCNCTGCTGGCCAATCTCCTGCTGCGNCAGCAGGCGGTGGACGCGGATTGCGCCGAAACCGTGATGCTGCGCGACGGCTTCCTGACCGAGGGNGCGGCGAGCAATATCTTTGTGGTNAANGACGNCGTGCTGCGTGCGCCGCCGCCGTCCAGCCTGATGCTNACCGGCATTACCTACGACGTGGTGCTGGAACTCGCCGCTGCCCACGACATACCGCACGAGGTGCGGGCGATTACCGAAGCCGAGGTGCGTGGCGCCGACGAACTCTGGATGACCTCGTCCACCAAGGAGATCATGGCGATCGTGGCACTGGACGGCGTGCCGGTCGGCGCCGGCGTACCGGGGCCGCTGGCCAGGCGGATGGATGCGCTGTACCAGACCTTCAAACAACAGGTGATGCGGTCATGAGTGAACAGGAAACCCTGCTGCAATTCCCCACCGACTTTCCCATCAAGATCATGGGTGAACGCCGCGACGATTTTGCGCAGACCATGGTCGAGCTGGTGCTGAGGCATGCGCCTGATTTCAAGGCCGAGACCGTCGAGATGCGCGTATCCAGCAGCGGCAACTACCTGTCNGTGACCTGCGTGGTGCGCGCCACCTCGAAAGCCCAGCTCGATGCGCTGTATCGAGAAATCACCGCCCATCCGTGGGTGAAGATGGCGCTTTGATGGCGAGCGGTGAGCAGCAAGCGGTGAGCGGCGAGGCGATCATTCGGCTACTGGGNCAGGTCGACTATATTTCGACCTGGCGGGCGATGCAGATTTTCACCGCACGGCGTGCACCCGATGCCGCGGACGAAATCTGGCTGCTTGAACATTTGCCTGTCTACACGCAGGGTCAGGCCGGCAAGCCGGAGCACCTGATCGCCGCGACCGACATTCCCGTCGTGCCAATCGACCGCGGCGGGCAGATTACCTATCACGGCCCGGGACAAGTCGTGGTCTACGTGCTGATCGACCTGCGGCGGCGTGGCTACGGCATCCGCGAGCTGGTGACACGCCTGGAACAGGCCGTGATCAATCTCCTGGCGGAGCAGGGCGTGGCATCCGCACGCCTGGGAGGCGCGCCAGGCGTGTATGTCGATGGCGCGAAAATAGCCGCACTCGGCCTGCGCGTCAGACACGGCTGCACGTATCATGGCCTGGCGTTCAACGTCGACATGGATATGCGTCCGTTCGCCGCCATCAACCCGTGTGGCTACGCGGGGATGCGGGTGACGCAATGTCGCGATCTCGGCCTGAAATGGTCTCCAGCCGAAGCCGGACAGGCGCTTGTCCGCTGCCTGCAGGACACGATCTATTCTTGACTGATTTACTTGGTTATAAGTATTCTTATAACTTCTAATGGAGTTATTCATGAGCACCGACACGCTGCCGTCCGACCCTAAACTCCTGATGCGCTCGATCATCCAGCGCATCGCCACCGGTCCGGACCTGTCCAAGAACATCAGCCGCACCGAGGCGCATCTGGGCACCAAGGCCATCATCGACAACGTGATCGACCCGATTCAGGTCGGCATCTATTTCATCGCCCTGCGCATGAAACGCGAGACGATGGACGAAAACCGCGGCGTGCTCGACGCCGTGCTCGAAACCACCCGCCGCGTCACGGCGGAGGTCGACGAAGTGGTCGACATCGGCGATCCCTATGACGGCTACAACCGCTGCCTGCCTGCCGCGCCTTTCCTGGGCCCCTTGCTGGCCGAATTCGGCGTGCACGTCGTCAGTCATGGCCTCGACAAGGTCGGGCCCAAGTACGGCGTGACGGCGCGCCATGTGCTGGAAGCCGCGGGCGTGCCGGTGAACCTGACGCCGGCGGAGGCCGCCTCGCGGCTGGCCGATCCCACCCTCGGCTGGACCTACATCGACCAGGCGCAATCCAATCCCGGTCTGCACAACCTCACCACGCTCCGTGCGCAGATGATCAAGCGCCAGGTACTGACGACGGTGGAAGTGCTATCCAAGCCCATAGAGGGCCGCAAGCTGACCCATTTCGTCACAGGCTACGTNCACAAGCCTTATCCGCCGGTGTATGCCGANCTCGCGCGTGAGGCCGGCTTNGACACGGCCTGTATCGTGCGCGGCGTCGAAGGCGGCGTGATCCCGTCGCTGCGCCAGGCTGGCAAGTATTTCCACTATCACGATCGGGGTGCCGAAATCGAAGCAACGGTCGATCCGGTGGCGCTCGGCATCGCTCAGCCGGTACGCGCGGTGCCACTGCCCGGCGCGGTCGCCACCGAAGCGGGCGAGGACGAGATCGTCGCCGCGATCGACATCAAGGCCACCGCGCACGCTGCTGCCGAAGCGGGCATCCTGGCGCTCAAGGGCGACAAGGGTGCGACCTATGATTCGCTGGTGCTGGCCGGTTCGATTGTCCTGCATCACGTCGGCAAGGCCGCCAGCGTGGCCGACGCGGCCGCGCAGATTCGTGCTGTGCTGGATTCCGGCAAGGCCGTCGTACGGGTCAAGTGATGGGCGAATACATTGCCATCGCCGCTGCCGACGAGCTCAANCCCGCCGAGATGAAGCGCGTCCTTGTCGACGGCAAGCGGCTGCTGCTATGCAATGCCGGCGGCGCCCATTACGTCGTCGACGAAATGTGCAGCCACGAGGATTACTCGCTGTACCTGGGTTGTATCAAGGATGGCAAGATCAAGTGCTCGCTGCACGGCAGTTATTTCGACCTCACCACCGGTCAGCCCACCTGCGACCCCGCAGACGAGCCGATCCAGACCTATCCGGTGAAAATAGAAGCCGGCCAGGTCTGGGTGGAAGTCTAGACTTCCGATCGAGTCGGGCGTAGTGCACACCATACAGCCGGCAGGGTCGGGGNTGTTGGGCGCATAGGCTAGAATCCGGGAATTGCATTTCCCGGTATGGTCAGACCATGGCAGACCCTCTCCAGCACAAAGGCGCAGCCAAGACCGCGCGAATCCCGATCAAGATCGTGCCGCAACCCAGGATGCGGCTGCCGTCCTGGATCCGCGCCAAGTCGCCCAACGTGCCCAACGTGGCCCGGCTGAAGGGCATCCTGCGCGAAGCGAAGCTGCACACGGTGTGCGANGAGGCCTCGTGCCCCAACCTGGGCGAATGCTTCGGCCATGGCACCGCCACCTTCATGATCCTTGGCGACCTGTGCACGCGGCGCTGCCCTTTCTGCGACGTCGGCCATGGCACGCCACTGCCGCCAGACGTTGAAGAACCGCGCCATCTGGCCGATACGATTGCGCTGATGGCATTGAAATACGTAGTGATCACCAGTGTCGACCGCGACGATTTGCGCGATGGCGGCGCCGAACATTTTGCGCAGTGCATCGCTGCCGTGCGTGAGTCTTCGCCGTCGACGCGGATCGAAATCCTGACCCCCGATTTCCGCGGACGGCTCGACAAGGCGCTCGACATGCTCGCCACCGCCCCGCCCGACGTGATGAACCACAATCTGGAAACCGTGCCGCGCCTGTACAAGGCGGCGCGTCCCGGTGCGGATTATGCGCACTCGCTGAAACTGCTCCAGGATTTCAAGGCGCGCCATCCGGACATCCCGACCAAATCCGGCCTCATGCTGGGGCTGGGNGAGGACGACGACGAGATCCTGCAGGTGATGCGCGATCTGCGTGCACACGATGTGGACATGCTGACGCTGGGCCANTATCTGCAGCCTTCGCAGCATCATCTGCCCGTGCTGCGCTTNGTCACCCCCGAACGCTTCGCCCAGTTCGAGCAGGAAGCACTGGCAATGGGCTTCAAGCACGCCGCCTGNGGGCCGATGGTGCGCTCGAGTTACCACGCCGACCAGCAGGCGGCAGGCGTCTAGAANCCGGCTGTCCCCTACGGCATCGTCCGACGGCGCCCCATCCAGAGCAGGGCGGCGATACCGAGCGCCATCAATCCCATCATCGACGGTTCCGGTACGGCATGAGGCTGAGTGGCTGCTTGCTGGCCTGACGGCGGGCCGAGGGGGGNGTCCGTCTGGGGCGGCGTCCACGAACCGGGGCCGGCTGCGGGGAACGGGTTCGGCGGCATGTTGCCGCCCGGTGCTTCGTCGGGCGATGTCGGCGCCCAGGGTGCACCGGGTCCTCCGGTCGGGCCCTTATGCTCGGGTGAGTGCGGGCCGTCTGGAGGTGGGGTGGAGGGGCCGTTTGCCTGGGGCGGGATGGCGGGGCTGCCTTGCGGCTTCCCTGCAGGAAGGAAAGATCCGTCGCCGGGCGGGATGCCGGCGGGCTCGCCCGATGGTGGATGCGACGGCGCCAAAGGACGCGCTCTGTCAGGTTTGCCGCCCGGCGCGCGGTCCGGGCCCCGCATGCCGTGTTCCATACGGTCAGGCGCCGCCTCGTTGCCGGCAGGATTGCCGGGTGACGGCCCGGTGAGGATGAATGGGTCCAGGTTGCCGCCGTCTGCAAAATCGCTCTCGGCCATGACAAGCGAGAGGGTTTCCCCCTTGTGTTCGATGGCGAGCGGATGCAGGCGCTGCTTCGCGACAAAGTGAGGTGTGACGACGGCAGGCGACGTGGGCCTGGCGTGGTCCAGATGGAGTGCCAGCCCCCCGACCAGGGCAGCGGCGGTGACCGTGCCTATCAGAATGCCGGCCGGCGTGAGTGCCGTGGCGAGCAGCAGACCAAGCAGTCCGATACGACGGGTGCGGGCGCGTGAAGCGGAGGGTTTGCGGGACATGGCGAAGATCTGGAGGAGAAATTGCGAATGACTTCGCAATTCCCGTACCCGTGGTCAAATGGACCGTAACCCGCGTCAAGCCGGGCGGCATGCCGTTTTCCAGTTGCCTGTTGCGTCCATGGGTCGACGCGGTCGTCGGCGCTTCGACACCCGCTTATTTCAGGAGCCGTCTGCGGGTGAGTGCCAGCGCGACGATGTAGCCGAGGCTGCCGTAAACCAGCAGCGCGATCACGTGCAGCGCGATGTTGTCTGGCACGGTGCCGACGACCAGCGGTCGAGCGAGGTCGATGGCGTGGGTGAGCGGCAGCCAGGCGGACACGCCTTGCACGGCCGCAGGCAGCTGCGACACAGGGAAGAACACCCCGCACAGCAGTACCATCGGCGTGATCACCAGCGTGAAATAGTAGAGAAAGAAATCGTAGCTGGGCGAGACCGCGTTCATCACCAAGCCCATGCCGCCGAAGCAGAAGCCGACCAGGGCGACGACGGGGATGATCCACAGCGTCATCCAGAAATTTCCGTAGAGCCCCAGTCCCCAGATCACCGCCAGGATCGCCACGCCGGAGAGCAGGCTTTTGGACGCAGCCCAGGTCAGTTCGCCCAGCATCACGTCGTCGAGCGTCATCGGCGCGTTGAGGATCGCATCCCAGGTGCGCTGTACGTGCATGCGCGAGAAGCTCGAATACAGCACCTCGAAGGTGGCCGCGTTCATCGTGCTGTAGGCCACGGTACCGGCAGCGAGGAAGGTCA
>JGI26533J51211_1002428_pt1 | contig 10243 bp, 8 predicted proteins | sample ThiBiot_750_biof_FD_51211 | JGI IMG/M metagenome (IMG submission 51211) | reverse complement strand
ATCTCATCCAGAAACAGCGTGCCGCCGTCGGCCTGCTCGAAACGGCCGCGCCGCTGCGCCGCGGCGCCCGTGAAGGCGCCGCGTTCGTGACCGAAGAGTTCCGATTCCAGCAGATCCCGCGGAATGGCCGCGGTGTTCAGCGCGATGAATGGTCCGCCGGCACGCGGGCCATGCCGATGCAGCGCACGCGCCACCAGTTCCTTGCCGCTGCCCGATTCGCCGGTGATCAGCACGGTGGCATGCGACTGACTCAAGCGCCCGATGGCGCGGAACACCTCCTGCATGGCGGATGCCTGCCCGAGGATTTCCGGCATCGGCGCGTCGCTGCTGGCGGGCACGTCGCGGCGGGCATTTTCCGCCAGCGCACGGCGTACCAGTTCGAGCGCCTGGTCGACATCGAAAGGCTTGGGCAGGTATTCGAACGCACCGCCCTGGAATGCCGCCACCGCGCTATCGAGATCGGAATACGCCGTCATGATGATGGCGGGCACCTTGGGCAGCCGCTCTTTCAGGACCTGCAGCAGCTCCAGGCCACCCACCCCCGGCATGCGGATGTCGGACAGCACGACGGTGGGCGTGCTGCGCGCCAGTTCGCGCAGCGCGTCGCTGGCCGAATTGAAGGTCATGCATGCGATATCTTCGCGCAACAGGGCTTTTTCCAGCACCCAGCGGATGGAACGGTCGTCGTCGATGATCCAGACACAGTTTGATGTCGGCATGATGTTCAGCCCGGCAAGGGGAGGAAAATGGAAAACACGGTACGGCCGGGACGGCTTTCGCAATCGATGGTGCCATGATTCTGCGCGACCAGCGTCTGCGCGACGGCCAGGCCAAGCCCGCTGCCGCCTTCGCGTCCGGACACCAGCGGAAAGAAAATCTGTTCCCGGATTTCTTCGGGTATGCCCGGGCCGTCGTCGATGATCTCGACGCGCATCCCGAGCTGATAACGCCGGCTTTCCAGCGTGATCTGCCGCGCCACCCGGGTCCTGAAAACGATCCCGCCCTGGCCATGCCCATGCCCATGCCCGTTACCGTACCCATGCCCGTTACCGTGCCCATGCCCGTTACCGTACATTGCCTGCACGGCATTGCGCGCGATATTGAGCGTCGCTTGAATCAACTGTTCGGCATCGGCCTGGATTTCAGGCAGACTGATATCGTAGTCGCGGCGCAGCGACATGCTCGGGGTTTCAGCCAGGATCAGGCTGCGAACCCGCTCCAGGACTTCGTGGATATTCACTGCACCAAAACGGGGCATGCGATGCGGGGTGAGCAGCCGCTCCATCAACGACTGCAGCCGATCGGATTCCTTGATGATGACCTGGGTATATTCACGCAGGGATTCGCGCGGCAATTCGTGTTCCAGCAATTGCGCCGCGCCACGGATGCCGCCAAGCGGATTCTTGATCTCATGCGCGAGGTTGCGCAGCAGTTCGCGATTGGCTTCCTGTTGCAGACGGGCCTGTTCCAGCCGGGCNATACGAAGATGCGGATCGACCGCGCGCATTTCGATCAGCACGGCGTCCCGNGGCTTGTCCAGCGGCGACACGCTACAGCCAAGNCGAATCGGCGGATGACCGCTCACCACCACGTCGAGNTCGTATTCGATCACGGTTTCCTGCTGGGTGCATGCCGTCTGCACCGCGGCGAGCAACTCGGGGCTGCGCTCGAACGCCGACCTGGCATTTTCGCCAAGCAGGAGAACGCCGGATACGCCCAGCAAGGTCTCGGCTGCGGGATTGACGTACAGAATGCGNCGTCCGGCGTCCAGAATCATGGTGCCGGTGGCAAGGTAATCCAGTCCTGAATACTCAGCGGGCGAGAACGGCGGCATGCTCATGTACTCGGTTGAAGCACTGATTGTGCCACTTGCTGACTCTACAGCCATGGCTTCCCCTGCGCGCGCAGAGGGCTTACTTCAGATTGGCCAGCTCACGCTGAATGGAAATGACGTTCTGATCGTGCTGCTGCACGGTCGTGCGCAGTTTGTTCACGCGATCGAGATAGGTCGCGTCGGTTGTGCGCTCACCGGGCTGTGTCCGNTCGCCGAGCGTCATCTGACGGCGTGCTTCGTCGGCATTGCGCCGCTCACTGGTCAGCTCGTCCTGCAGCACCTGGCGACGGATATCGTCGCGCCGTTTCTGGGTACCCGGGTCGATACGCGGAAAGTCCGCCGGGCTGGGGGTATAGGATACCCGCCGGGGGGATTTGGCCTTGGCCGGCAACTGCGCCGGGCCACCTGGCAAATCGATGCGCTTGGCGCCCTTCTTGTAGACATCGGTGAACGTCACCTGCCCGTTTTCATCGACGTACTTGTAGATTTCCGCCTGCGCGGGCGCAGCCAGAATCAGGCACGACAGAAAGAAAAAGCGGGCAGTNTGCATAGGANCGAGTGTAACGTACCCGTTTGTTAACGGCTCAAACCGGGTAATCTTGACCGCCCTGCCAGACCACGCAAAAGGGCGGCCGAAGCCGCCCCTCTCACTGCATGCCGCGCATTTACAGCGAGTAGTACATGGCGAACTCGACCGGGTGCGTGGTCATGCGGAACTTGGTGACTTCCTCCATCTTCAGCGTGATGTAGGCGTCGATCATGTCGTTGGTGAACACGCCGCCGCGGGTGAGGAACTCGCGATCCTTGTCGAGTTCTTCCAGCGCCATTTCCAGGCTGTGGCAGACCTTTGGCACCTTCGCGTCTTCTTCCGGCGGCAGGTCGTACAAGTCCTTGTCCGACGGATCGCCGGGGTGGATCTTGTTCTGGATGCCGTCGAGACCAGCCATCATCAGCGCGGTAAAGCACAGATACGGGTTGGCCGTCGGGTCCGGGAAACGGGTTTCGATGCGGCGCGCCTTTTCACTGGAGGAAATCGGGATGCGGATCGAAGCCGAGCGGTTGCGCGCCGAATAGGCCAGCATCACCGGTGCCTCGAAGCCGGGCACCAGGCGCTTGTACGAGTTGGTCGACGGGTTGGTGATCGCGTTCAGCGCCTTGGCGTGCTTGATGATGCCGCCGATGTAATACAGGCTCAGCTCGGACAGGCCGGCATAGCCGTTGCCGGCGAACAGGTTCTTGCCGTCCTTCCACAGCGACATGTGCACGTGCATGCCGGAGCCGTTGTCGCCGACGATGGGCTTGGGCATGAAGGTCGCGGTCTTGCCGTAGGCGTGGGCGACGTTCTGCACGATGTACTTCAGGATCTGCGTCCAGTCGGCGCGCTTGGTCAGCGTGCTGAACTGGGTGCCGATTTCGCACTGGCCGGCGGTCGCCACCTCGTGGTGGAACACTTCCACCGGAACGCCGGCTTCTTCCAGCGCCAGCACCATGGCGGCGCGGATGTCCTGCAGGCTGTCGACCGGCGGCACCGGGAAATAGCCGCCCTTGATGCCGGGACGGTGGCCGGTGTTGCCGTTCTCGAATTTCTCGGCGGACGACCAGGCGGCTTCCTCGGAATTGATCTGCACGCCGCAGCCCGACAGATTGTCGTGCCAGGTGATCGAATCGAAAATGAAGAACTCGGGTTCCGGGCCGAAGTACGCGGTATCGGCGATGCCGGTCGATTTCAGATACGCTTCGGCGCGCTTGGCCACCGAACGCGGATCGCGCTCGTAACCCTTGCCGTCGGACGGCTCGATCACGTCGCAGGTCAGGATCAGCGTGGACTCGTCGAAGAAGGGGTCCATGTAGGCCGACTCGGGATCGGCCTTCAGCAGCATGTCCGATGCCTGGATACCCTTCCATCCGGCAATCGAGGAACCGTCGAAGGGATGGCCGTCCTCGAACCAGTCCTCGGTCACGAGGCGGGCAGGAATCGAAACGTGCTGCTCCTTGCCACGGGTATCGGTAAAGCGCAGGTCGACGAACTTGATTTCCTCGTCCTTGATTCTCTTGATCACATTGGCCACGGCCATGCTGAATCTCCTCAAACTGAATGAAATGGATTGAATTACGACGCCAGATGTCGCCCAAATCCGCCACCCATAACGTCACGTCAAGAAGTTATTAGCAGCAACTGTGCCATACCAAAAATCAAGCGCCAGACATTGTGCCATAAGGCCTGAGCAAGGAGATAGCGCGTCTTCATTGGCTCTTTTGCACCAAAAGAATGCATGTGGATGACGATGCGCACCAATATGATGCATATTGCATCGGGCACGAGGGGTCATATACTGAACCAAGAATAAAAAAGGAATTGTCATGGGACGCATCACTCAGTTGCTCGATACCGCTCACCAGCGTAGCGAGTCGAATTGCTGGCCATTTGCCGGCGCCTTATTCCCTCACGAAGCGCATGAATTGTTGCAGATTGCCCCCGGAGCCCGCCTGATCGACGTGCGTTCGCATGCAGAACTCGAACTCAACGGCATCATCCCCGGGGCGCTGCATGTCGAATGGCAGTCCTGGCCTGGCTGGATTCTTAATCCCTATTTTCTCACCCAGCTTGCGCAAGCCACCGATCCGGAATCCCTGCTGCTCTTCATCGATCGCAGCGGCGAGCGTTCGCTTCGTGCCGCCGTCGCCTGCGCCGACGCCGGACGAGGCAGTTGCTACCACGTGCTGGAAGGCCTCGAAGGTGACCTCAACAAGGCCACCGGCCACCGCAACGAACTCAACGGCTGGAAACACCGAAGCCTGCCCTGGACTCAGAGCTGACGCGGCGACCCGGACAAACACGCATGGCAGCCGGTTGAAGGGCTAGAATACGCCCGCCATGACCGACCGTTACGCCGTATTCGGGCACCCGATCGCCCACTCCAAATCGCCGCAGATCCATACCGCCTTCGCTCGCCAGACCGGCCAGGACATGCGCTACGAAGCCATCCTCGCACCGCTCGACGGCTTTGCGGCGAGCGTGGCGCAGTTCATCGCCGCAGGCGGTCGCGGCGCCAACGTCACCGTCCCGTTCAAGGAAGAAGCCTTCAAACTGGCCAGCCGCCTGAGCCCGCGCGCGCAACGCGCCGGCGCGGTCAACACGCTGGTGTTCGATGCCGACGGCATCCTCGGCGACAACACCGACGGCGCCGGCCTGGTCGCCGATCTCACCCGTAACCTGCGCTGTACGCTCGCCGACCAGCGCGTCCTGCTGCTCGGCGCCGGTGGCGCGGCGCGCGGCGTGATCGGGCCGCTGCTCGACCAGCGGCCCACGGCGCTCGTCGTCGCCAACCGCACCGTCCGCCGCGCCGAGGAACTCGCCGAGCTGTTCGGCCGCGGCGTCCGTGCCTGCGGGCTCGACGCGCTCGACCCCCCGTTCGACCTCGTCGTCAACGCCACCGCCGCCAGCCTCGCCGGCGACCTGCCGCCGCTGTCGCCGCGCGTGTTTACCGCGGACACGCTGGCCTACGACATGATGTACGGGCGCGACACGCCTTTCCTCGGCTTCGCCCGCGCGCACGGCGCAGCGACGGCCGACGGCCTCGGCATGCTGGTGGAACAGGCCGCCGAAGCGTTTCATCTGTGGCGCGGCGTGCGCCCCGACACCGCACCCGTCATCGCGAACCTCCGCACATGATGCGTGCCGTGTGGCGCTGGCTCGGCAAGGGCATCGCGGCGGCGGTCACGCTGGTGCTGCTGTATCAGGTGTGGCTGTTCGCGCACGTGCTGTGGTGGATCGATCACAATCCCGCCTCCACCGCCTTCATGGCAGCGGGCCTGGCCCGCCAGCAGGAAAAAAATCCCGACGCCGAACTGCGCCACCAGTGGGTGCCTTACGACCGCATCTCCATTCACCTGAAGCGCGCCATCGTCGCCGCCGAGGACGCCAGGTTCCTCGAACATGAAGGCTTCGACGTCGAAGGCATCCAGACCGCAGTCGAGAAAAACCTGAAGAAGGGCCGCCTCGTCGCCGGCGGCTCCACCATCAGCCAGCAGCTCGCCAAGAACCTCTTCCTCTCCGGCGAGCGCAGCTTCATCCGCAAGGGCCAGGAAGCCGTCATCACGCTCATGATCGAAGCCACCTGGAGCAAGCGCCGCATCCTCGAGGTCTACCTCAACGTCATCGAATGGGGCAACGGGATCTACGGTGCCGAAGCTGCCGCCCACCGCTACTACAAGACTTCCGCCGCCAGCCTCGGCCGCGACCAGGCCGCCCATCTGGCCGCCATGGCGCCCAACCCGCGCTGGTACGAGACCCACCGCAGCTCGCGCGCGTATCAGCGGCGCGTCGCGGTGATCAGCCGGTACATGGGGAGTGCGCAGGTGCCGCGCTGACGCTCTTCATCGTTCCCGCAGGCTTTCGCCCGCCACCTGCATCAGCGGACTGAGGAAATACTCGATCACCCGCCGCGTGCCGGTCTTGACCTCGACCGTCACCGCCATGCCGGGGCTGAGCCGGACGGTCTTGTTCTCCACCCGAATGGTGTCCCTGGCGAGCTTCACCCGCGTCGAATAGATCAGCCCCAGTTTCTCGTCCTGGATCGCGTCGGACGACACCTGGGTGATCGTGCCATGCAGGGTGCCGTATTTGGTGAACGGGAAGGTCTCCACCTTCACCTCGGCCTCCTGGCCGGGATTCACGAAGCCGATGTCCTTGTTGGGCAACATGGCTTCGACCTCCAGCACGTTCTCTTTCGGCACGATCACCATCAAGGGCTGGGCCGGCGTCACGACACCGCCCACCGTGCTGACCGCAAGCTGCTGGACCGTGCCGGCGACCGGTGCGGTCAAATGCATCAAGCGGCTGCGCCGCGCTGCCTTGATCAGCTCCTGCTCCAGCGACACGGCTTTTTGGGAGGCCTGGTTGAGTTGATCCAGCAACTGCCGGCGCGTCCCGGCTTCGAGCGTGGTTTGCTGGCGTTGCGCTTCCACCAGTTGGGCACGGATTTCCACGACGTGCGATCGGCTGCCGGCCAGATCCTGCTCCTGTTCGATGCGCGCCTGTTCGCGTTCCAGATAGCCATGCCGGGACATGAACTTCTCCTGCATCAGCTTCCGGTAGTCCTGCGCGCGCTGGCGGGCGATCGGGACGGTTTGTTCGAGCTTGCCGACCTGTTCCCGGGTCGTCTGAAGCTCCGCCCGACGGCGGGCGATCTCGGCCTGCAATTGCAGTTGGCGGGCCTGGTATTCCGCGTACTGGCCGGCAGCCTGGCTCTGTTCGGCAAGGAGACGGTCCGCCTCCACGCCGGCCAGCGGCTCCAGTCTGGGGGGCGCGCCGCGTTCCAGCGCGGACAGCAGCGCTTGCGCGCGCAGGGCTTCCAGTTGCGCGGTCAGCGCTTCGCTGCGCAGCCGGTCGCTGTCGGCGGCGGCACTGGTGGCGTCGAGCTCGATCAGCAACTGGCCCGGTTCGACTGCCTGTCCGTCGCGCACGAGGATTGCCTTGACCACGGCGGTTTCCACCGGCTGGATGAGCTTGGTGCGGTCGTTGGGGATGATCTTGCCGACCGCGGTGGCCACGACATCGATGCGGCCGAAGACCGCCCACAGCAGCGCAATCAGGGCGAAGGCCATGATCAGCCAGAGCGCCATGCGCGGCGCGGGGTGCACCGGCGTGTCGCGCAAGGCCAGTGCGGCGGGCAGGAACTGGGCTTCGTGCACGTGCAGCGCGGGGGCATCCGTCGCCTGACGCTGCGACCAGGCGTGACGGAAGACCTTGAGGTAGCGTGCGAGCAGATCGGCCAGAGCGCGTCGTGTCATGTGTCGGCTCAGGCGTGTTGCAGGCGGTGCAGGCGGGAGTAGTGCCCGGCTTCGTGTTCCAGTAGCTCGGCGTGCGTGCCGGCCTCGACGATCTGGCCGTGGTCCATCACCAGGATGCGGTGGGCCTGGCGTACCGCGGACAGCCGATGGGCGATGATGACGACGGTGCGCCCCTGGCAGATGGCCTGCATGTTGTTCTGGATGATGCGTTCGGATTCGTAATCGAGCGCGCTGGTTGCTTCGTCGAGGATGAGGACGCGCGGCTGCGTCATCAGGGCGCGGGCGATGGCAATGCGCTGGCGCTGGCCGCCGGACAGGGTCGAGCCGTGTTCACCGACCACGGTGTCATAGGCCTCGGGCAGTTCGAGGATGAATTCGTGCGCACCGGCCAGCCTGGCGGCCGCGACCACCTGCTCCAGCGGCGCGCCGGGGTCGGCCAGGGCGATGTTCTCCCTCAAGGTGCGATTGAACAGCACGTTCTCCTGCAGCACCACGCCGATCTGCCGCCTCAGGCTGGAGGCGTCGGCCAGGGTCAGATCCATCCCGTCGATCAGTACCCTGCCGCGTTCCGGCACGTAGAGGCGCTGGATCAGTTTGGTCAGCGTGCTCTTGCCCGAACCGGAGCGGCCGACGATGCCGATGACCTCGCCGGGCTGGATGTCGAGGGTGATGCCCTTGAGTACTTCGGGGGTGTCGGGCCGGTAGCGGAAGCTGACCTGGTCGAAGCCGATGCGGCCGGCAATCGGCGGCAGGCTGCTCTTGGCGCCAGCCACTTCAGTGGGGGAATTCAGGATGTCGCCCAGCCGCTGGACCGATATACCGGTCTGCTGGAAGTCGGTCCACAATTGCGCCAGCCGCATGATGGGCTGCGCCACCCGCCCGGCCAGCATGTTGAAGGCGATGAGCTGGCCGACGGTGAGCTGCCCCTCGATCACCAGCCTGGCGCCGAGCCACAGGGTGCCCACGGTGACGAGCTTGCCGATGAGGTGGGTGCTTTCGTGCGCCAGCGTGGAAACCGTGGCGGACTTGAAGCCGGCCGAGACGTAGCCGGCCAGTTGGGCATCCCAGCGGCGCTGCATCTGCGGCTCCACCGCCATGCTCTTCAGGGTGTCGATGCCGGCCACGGTTTCGACCAGGAAGGCCTGATTCTCGGCGCTGCGGTTGAATTTCTCGTGCAGCCGCGCGCGCAAGAGCGGCGTGATCAGGAGAGCAATCACGAAATACAGCGGCAGCGAAGCCAATACCACCAGCGTGAGCCAGCCGCTGTAGAACAGCATCACGCCGATGAAGACGACCGAGAACAGCACGTCGAGCACGACGGTGATCGAGTTGCCGGTGAGGAAGGCGCGGATGTTCTCCAGTTCCCTGACACGGGCGACCGAGTCGCCGACCCGGCGTGCCTGGAAATAACTCAGCGGCAGATGGAGCAGATGGCGGAACAGCCGCGCGCCCAACTCGACGTCGATGCGGCTGGTGGTGTGGGCGAAGACGTAACTACGCAGGCCCGACAAGCCCACTTCGAAGATCGACACCAGCAGGAGACCGACTGCGATCACATCCAGTGTCGTCAGGCCATGGTGCACCAGCACCTTGTCCATCACCACCTGGAAGAACAGGGGCGTGACCAGGGCGAAGAGGTTCAGCACGAACGACACCAGCAGCACCTCGCCCAGCAGCTTGCGGTATTTGACGACGGCGGGGATGAACCAGGAGAAGTCGAACTTCGCCATCACGCCGACCAGCGAGGCGCGCGAGGTGAAGAGAATCAGTTCTCCGCTCCAGCGCGCCAGCAGTTCGTCGCGCGACACCACCTGCGGCCGCTCGGCCCTGGGGTCGTGGATCAGGGCTTTGCCGGCGTCGAAGCGGGCGAGGATGAAGTGGCCGCCTTCGCTGTCCACCGCCATGGCGGGCAGTGGGGTGCGATCCAGCCGCTCGACCGACGTCCTGACTGATTTGGCCTGCAAGCCCAGATGCCTGGCGGCGAGCAGGATTTCATGCCTGCCGAAAGGCTCGCCGGAGGCCTTGAACTGATGCGCCAGTTGATCGGGGTCGGCCGCGACCTGATGAAAGCGTGCGAGCATGACCAGACAGGTCAGACCGGTGTCTACGCCGGGCACAAAGGATGCTTCGGAAGTTGAATTCATTCTCTAGCCAAATACGCACTTCCCGAAACCAAAGACGGGTTCGGGACGTGCGCTCCGGATGTTGTTGTATGTGTTGCAGCGCCCCTCCCCGACGCGCCGCAACCCTCCTTTTTTTTCTTGTTACTGCCAGTTGGCGGCGATGACGCCCGCGAGGGCATCCTGGTAGGTCTGCGGCAGCGTGGTCTGCCCGGCGGCCGGCGGCGCGAAGCTGGCCATGGCGTTGACCAGATTTTGCACATTGCTGTCGAGCAGGGTCTGCGCGCCGTCGGTCGTCTGGAACTGTTCGACGTGATACGCGCTGCCGAGATACCAGTCCTTGATCACCAGCTTGTCAGCGGTGCCGATGATGCTGGTTTCAAGGTTGTTGCCGACTTTCTGGAACCAGAGCTGCTCGGCGCTGACACCCGACAGGAATTGGGCGATGTCAGTGTTCCCTGCGGTGGCGTCGTTCTCGATCACGGTATCCATGCCG
>JGI26533J51211_1002378_pt1 | contig 10436 bp, 3 predicted proteins | sample ThiBiot_750_biof_FD_51211 | JGI IMG/M metagenome (IMG submission 51211) | reverse complement strand
CCCCGCCGATGCGCCGAAGCGGAGCGCCAGGGCCGCGCCGGCAGCGGCCGGCGAGAGCGCCTCGATCCGTGTCGGCGTGGAGAAGGTCGACCAATTGATCAACCTCGTCGGCGAACTGGTGATCACCCAGGCGATGCTGCTGCAATGCGCCGAGCGCATGCAGGACGCGGCGCCCGAGCGCCTGCGGCAGGGGCTGACGCAGCTCGAGCGCAATACGCGCGACCTGCAGGAATCGGTGATGTCGATCCGCATGCTGCCGATCTCCTTCGTCTTCTCGCGCTTCCCGCGCGTCGTGCACGACCTGTCGGCGCGGCTCGGCAAGCAGGTCGAACTCAAGCTGCACGGCGAGACGACCGAGCTCGACAAGGGGCTGATCGAACGCATCGCCGACCCCCTGACCCACCTGATCCGCAACAGCCTCGACCACGGCATCGAATCGCCCGAAGCGCGGGCGGCGGCCGGCAAGAATCCGGTCGGCACGATCACCCTGCGCGCCGCGCATCAGGGCGGCAACATCGTGATCGAGGTCGGCGACGACGGCGCCGGCCTGAACCGCCAGCGCATCCTCGCCAAGGCGCGCGAGCGCGGCTTCCAGGTCAACGACCAGATGAGCGACCAGGAGGTCTGGGCGCTGATCTTCGAGGCCGGCTTCTCGACCGCCGAGCAGGTGACCGACGTCTCCGGGCGCGGCGTCGGGATGGACGTCGTGCGCAAGAACATCCAGTCGATGGGCGGCCGCGTCGAGATCGAAAGCCTCACCGGCGCCGGCACGCGCATGACGGTGCGCCTGCCGCTCACGCTGGCCATCCTCGACGGCATGTCGGTGGCGGTCGGCAGCCAGACCTACATCCTGCCGCTGTCCAGCGTCATCGAATCGCTGCAGCCGCTCGCCGAGGACGTCAAGACGCTGGCCAACCAGACGCGCGTCATCCGCGTGCGCGGCGACTACCTGCCGGTCATCGTCTTGCACGAGATCTTCAACATCGCGCCGCTGGCCGCCGGCTTCACGCAGGGCATCATGGTCATCCTCGACGCCGACGGCACCAAAGCGGCGCTCTTCGTCGATGCGCTGGTCGGGCAGCATCAGGTCGTGATTAAGAGCCTGGAGAACAACTACCGGCGCGTGGCCGGCGTCTCCGGGGCGACCATCATGGGCGACGGGCACGTGGCGCTGATCCTCGACGTCCCCGCGCTGATCGGGATGGCGAAAACGGCGCAGCTGGCCGCCTGAGGGAAGCGCCGGTCCGGCGCGCCCGGGAACGGATGGGCACGGGTCCGGGGCGTATCCCCGGCGCAGTCAACGAGTACCGCGAGTACCGCGAGAAGAAAAAAGCGAACGGAGCAGACGATGGCAAACGCGAATCAAACGGCCGGGGCCGCGCAGGAAGAAGAGCAGGTCGCCAGCGAATACCTGACCTTCACGCTGGGCGACGAGGAGTACGCGATCGACATCCTCAAGGTCCAGGAAATCCGCGGCTACGAGCCGCCGACCATGATCGCCAACGCGCCGCCCTTCATCAAGGGCGTCATCAACCTGCGCGGCACCATCGTGCCGGTGGTCGACATGCGCATCAAGTTCGCTCTCGGCAAGGCCGAGTACACGCCCTTTACCGTGGTGATCATCCTCAACGTCGGCAAGCGGGTGATCGGCATGGTGGTCGACAGCGTGTCGGACGTGATCCTGCTGTTTCCCGCGCAGATCCGTCCGGCGCCCGATTTTTCGGCGAGCTTCGATACCAAGTACATCCTCGGGCTGGTCGCGCTCGAACAGCGCATGCTGATCGTCACCGACATCGCCCAGTTGATGACCAGCCGCGACATGGAACTCGTCGACGAAGCCGCCGACGCCTAGGAACACCAGCACTGGAGTGACCAAATGCTCAGCTTGAACAATTTCCGCATCGGCAGCCGCCTCGTCTTCCAGGCGCTCGGCATGTTCTTCTGGTTCGCCGTGCTCGTGCTGGTCGCCATGAGCGCCATGCGCAGCCTGCAGCAGGCGACCGAGACGGTTTTCCGCGAAAAGCTCGAGCCGGGCGCCATCGTCCTGCGCATCCAGACGCTGATGACCGAGAATCGCCTGCTCGTCGCCGAAGGCCTGCTGCACGACCCGACCGCGCGCAGCGCGGCCCGCCAGCCGGCGACGCTCGCGGCCCGGATGGACGCGCTGCTCAAGAACCGCGACGAGATCAGCGAACTGTGGAAGCAGTTCAAGAGCCGCTCGCTCAACGCCGAGGAGGAAGGGTTGGCGCGCGCCTACGAGCAGGCGCGCGCGGTCTTCGTGCGCGACGGCCTGATGCAGGCGCGCGAGGCGCTGCTCGCCGGCGATTTCGACAAGGCCGCGGCCGTCAATGCGACGACGCTGCCCGAAGCCTTCGCCAAGGCGGGGCGGGCGGCGGACGACCTGCGCAATTACTATGCAGCGTCCGGCAAGGCGCTGTACCAGGATTCGGAGGCGGCCTACCACTCGGCGGTGTGGCTGATGCTGGGCATCGCCCTGCTCGTTTCGGCGCTGATCGCCTTCTTCGCCTTCCTCTTCATCCGCAGCATCACCCGTCCGCTCGCCGCGGCGGTCGATCTGGCCGGCGCCGTGGCCGACGGCAAGCTCGACAACCCGATCGCCGTCGAAGGTCGTGACGAGGCCAGCGAACTCTTTTCGGCGCTGAGCAAGATGCAGGGCGACCTGCGCCAGCGCATCGAGAGCGAGCGTCAGGCGGCGAATGCGACGCTGCGCGTGAAGACCGCGCTCGACGTCAGCTCGAACTGCGTGATGCTGGCCGATCCCGACGGTAAGGTGATCTACGCCAACGCGGCGCTGCTCGGCATGATGCGCGAGGCCGAGGCCGACGTGCGCGTGGAGCTGCCGCAGTTCCGCGCCGACGCCATCGTCGGCTCCAACATCGACGTCTATCATCGCAACCCGGCGCACCAGCGGGCCATCCTGGCCGGGCTGAAGAATCAGCACCGTACCGAAATCGGCATTGGCCGCCGCCGCTTCTCGCTGGTCGCCACGCCGATCGTCGACGAGCACGGCAAGACCTTGGGCAGCGTCGCCGAGTGGCGCGACCGCACGGCCGAAGTCGAGATCGAGCGCGAGGTGTCCGACGTGATTGCCGCCGCCGTCGCCGGCGATATCAGCCGTCGTCTCGACACGGCGCGCATGTCGGGTTTCTTCCGCCAGCTCAGCGAAGGGATCAACGCGCTGCTCGAAGCCAATGCCGGCGCCTTCCGGGAGATCGGCGCCGTTCTCGCGCGCCTGTCGCAGGGCGACCTGACGGCGCGGGTGACGAGCGACTACCGGGGAGCGCTCGGCACCCTGCGCGACGACACCAACACGACGGTCGATCGCCTGCACGAACTGGTCGTCCAGATCAAGGACTCGACGGACGCGATCAACACGGCGGCGAAAGAGATCGCGACGGGGAACCAGGACCTGTCGGCGCGCACGGAAGAGCAGGCGAGCAGCCTGGAAGAGACAGCGTCGAGCATGGAAGAGCTGACGGGGACGGTGAAGCAGAACGCCGACAACGCGCGGCAAGCGAACGAACTGGCGGGCAGCGCGCAGCAGATCGCGGAAAAGGGCGGTGCGGTGGTCGGACAGGTGGTCGAAACGATGAGCACGATCCACCAATCGAGCAACAAGATCGCCGACATCATCGGCGTGATCGACGGGATCGCCTTCCAGACCAACATCCTTGCGCTCAACGCCGCGGTCGAAGCGGCGCGTGCGGGGGAACAGGGCCGGGGCTTCGCCGTCGTCGCCACGGAAGTGCGCAGCCTCGCGCAGCGCAGCGCCGCGGCGGCGAAGGAAATCAAGGGCTTGATCGCCGACTCGGTGGACAAGGTCGAAAACGGCAGCCGGCTGGTCGACCAGGCGGGGCGGACGATGGAAGAAGTGGTCGCGAGCATCAAGAGCGTGGCCAGGATCATGGCCGACATCGCCGAAGCGAGCCGGGAGCAGAGCGCCGGGATCGAACAGGTGGGCGTTGCGGTGAACCAGATGGACGAAGTGACGCAGCAGAACGCGGCGCTGGTCGAACAGGCGGCGGCCGCGGCCGAGAGCCTGGAAGAACAGGCGCAGGTGCTGGCCGCCTCGCTGGCGGTGTTCGTGATCGATACCGGGAATTCGCCGTATCCCGGGCACCCGGCGCCCGCGCGCTCCGCCCGCCCGGCCGCGCTGGCGGCGCCGTCCGGACGCCGGACGCTTGCCCTGCCTGCCGGGGGCGACGACGAATGGGCCGAGTTTTGAGTTGCCCCGCACGGCGCGCCGCGTGCGGCGACCGAAAATAAAGGAGGAAATCCGATGCGCATGAATCAGCCGGTGACGAACAACGAGATCGTGCTCCGCGACGAGACCCTGATCGTTTCGAAGACCAACCTCAAGGGCCAGATCACTTACATCAACAAGGATTTCCTCGACATCAGCGGCTTTCCCGAAGCTGAACTGATCGGCGAGCCGCACAACATCGTGCGTCACCCGGACATGCCCGCCGAAGCCTTCGAGGACTTCTGGCGCGACTTGAAAGCCGGGCGCCCGTGGACGGGCCTGGTCAAGAACCGCTGCAAGAACGGCGATTTCTACTGGGTGCTGGCGACCGCCACGCCGATCCGCGAGGGCGGCCAGATTACCGGCTATCTTTCGGTGCGGCGCAAGCCCACCGCGCAGCAGGTCGAGGCCGCCGAGCGGGCGTACCGCCTGTTCCGCGAGAAGCGCGCGGGCGCCTTGCGCATTCGGCACGGCGCCGTGGTCAAGGGCGGCGCGGGCCTGTTCGCCGCGCTTTCGCTCAAGCTGCGGATGGTGCTCGGCTTCGCTGCGTTGCTGCTTGCGTTGATCGCCGTGGCCGGCATGGGAATTTGGGGGATGTCGCGCGTCGACGACGCGGTCGGGCGCCTGTACGGCGAGCGCCTGCAACCGATGCAGGCGCTCGCTGTGATCGGCAAGCTGATGGCCGACAATCGGGCGCAGATTCTGCTCGCCCTGCAGCACGATCCGGCGGGCGGCCACGGGCAGTCGCACGAGCACCCGATCGACCAGCACCTGGCGGCGATCGACAAGAACATCGCCGAGATCAGCGCCCAGTGGGATGCCTACCGGCCAGGCATCCGCTCCGACGAGCATCAGCGCCTTGCCGACGCCTATGCTGCGGCGCGTCAGCGCTACGTCGGCGAAGGCCTGCTGCCGGCGCGCGCGGCGCTCGCCGCGGGAAATTTCGCTGAGGCCGCCACGCTCCTGCAGCAGAAGATCGATCCCTTCTACGGCACCGCGGCGCAGGGCGCGGACGCGCTTTACCGTCGCCTGAGCGAGCAGGGACGAGTGCAGATGGAAACTGCCGGCGAAGATTATCGCGGGCTGCGCCTGCAAGTCCTGCTGATCGTCCTGGTCGCCCTGCTCGGCGGGGGCGTCATCGCCTGGCGCATCGTCCGCTCGGTCATCCGTCCGCTCGACGACATCGTCGCCACCTTCCAGTCGCTGGCGCAGGGCAACTACACGCGCAACGTCGACCTGTCGCGCAACGACGAACTCGGCAAGGTGCTGCAGGGGCTGCAGTCGATGCAGATCCAGCAGGGCTTCAACGTCGCCGAAGCCAAGCGCGTCGCCGACGAGAACCTGCGCATCCGCATCGGCCTCGACTGCGTCAGCGGTCCGGTGCGCATCGCCGACAACGAGGGAACCATCATCTACGCCAACAAGGCCTTGCTGGCGACGGTGACCCGTCTGGAGGAGTCGATCCGCACCTACATTCCGGGCTTCAGCGCGGAGCGTCTGGTCGGCAGCGACGTCGGCGTCTTCTACAAGGAAAACCGCGCGGCGGCGCTCGAGACCCTGAAAAACCTCAAGGAGACGCGGCGCGCCGAGCTCGACATCGGCAACCGCCGCTTCCTGGTGGCGACCAACCCCATCGTCAACGAGCGCGGCGAGCGTCTGGGCACCGTCGGCGAGTGGACCGACCGCACCGACGAACTCAACGCGCAGAATGCGATCAGCCGCCTGGTCAGCGAGGCGGCGGCCGGCGAACTCGGCGGCCGGATGGACGTCGCGCAGCAGCAGGGCTTCTACCGGGAGGTCGGCAGCGGCTTCAACCAGTTGCTCGAGACGACCGAAAAGGCGATGAACGAGCTGGCCGAGATTCTCGCGCTGATGGCGGCCGGCGACCTGACGCGCAGTATGTCGGGCGACTACCAGGGCAAGTTCGGGCAGATTCGCGACCACGCCAATGCCACCATCGCGCAGCTGCGCGAGCTGGTGGGCCAGATCAAGGACTCGACGGACGCGATCAACACGGCGGCGAAAGAGATCGCGATGGGGAACCAGGACCTGTCGGCGCGCACGGAAGAACAGGCGAGCAGCCTGGAAGAGACGGCGTCGAGCATGGAAGAGCTGACGGGGACGGTGAAGCAGAACGCCGACAACGCGCGGCAAGCGAACGAACTGGCGGGCAGCGCGCAGCAGATCGCGATCAACCTCGTCGGCGAACTGGTGATCACCCAGGCGATGCTGCTGCAATGCGCCGAGCGCATGCAGGACGCGGCGCCCGAGCGCCTGCGGCAGGGGCTGACGCAGCTCGAGCGCAATACGCGCGACCTGCAGGAATCGGTGATGTCGATCCGCATGCTGCCGATCTCCTTCGTCTTCTCGCGCTTCCCGCGCGTCGTGCACGACCTGTCGGCGCGGCTCGGCAAGCAGGTCGAACTCAAGCTGCACGGCGAGACGACCGAGCTCGACAAGGGGCTGATCGAACGCATCGCCGACCCCCTGACCCACCTGATCCGCAACAGCCTCGACCACGGCATCGAATCGCCCGAAGCGCGGGCGGCGGCCGGCAAGAATCCGGTCGGCACGATCACCCTGCGCGCCGCGCATCAGGGCGGCAACATCGTGATCGAGGTCGGCGACGACGGCGCCGGCCTGAACCGCCAGCGCATCCTCGCCAAGGCGCGCGAGCGCGGCTTCCAGGTCAACGACCAGATGAGCGACCAGGAGGTCTGGGCGCTGATCTTCGAGGCCGGCTTCTCGACCGCCGAGCAGGTGACCGACGTCTCCGGGCGCGGCGTCGGGATGGACGTCGTGCGCAAGAACATCCAGTCGATGGGCGGCCGCGTCGAGATCGAAAGCCTCACCGGCGCCGGCACGCGCATGACGGTGCGCCTGCCGCTCACGCTGGCCATCCTCGACGGCATGTCGGTGGCGGTCGGCAGCCAGACCTACATCCTGCCGCTGTCCAGCGTCATCGAATCGCTGCAGCCGCTCGCCGAGGACGTCAAGACGCTGGCCAACCAGACGCGCGTCATCCGCGTGCGCGGCGACTACCTGCCGGTCATCGTCTTGCACGAGATCTTCAACATCGCGCCGCTGGCCGCCGGCTTCACGCAGGGCATCATGGTCATCCTCGACGCCGACGGCACCAAAGCGGCGCTCTTCGTCGATGCGCTGGTCGGGCAGCATCAGGTCGTGATTAAGAGCCTGGAGAACAACTACCGGCGCGTGGCCGGCGTCTCCGGGGCGACCATCATGGGCGACGGGCACGTGGCGCTGATCCTCGACGTCCCCGCGCTGATCGGGATGGCGAAAACGGCGCAGCTGGCCGCCTGAGGGAAGCGCCGGTCCGGCGCGCCCGGGAACGGATGGGCACGGGTCCGGGGCGTATCCCCGGCGCAGTCAACGAGTACCGCGAGTACCGCGAGAAGAAAAAAGCGAACGGAGCAGACGATGGCAAACGCGAATCAAACGGCCGGGGCCGCGCAGGAAGAAGAGCAGGTCGCCAGCGAATACCTGACCTTCACGCTGGGCGACGAGGAGTACGCGATCGACATCCTCAAGGTCCAGGAAATCCGCGGCTACGAGCCGCCGACCATGATCGCCAACGCGCCGCCCTTCATCAAGGGCGTCATCAACCTGCGCGGCACCATCGTGCCGGTGGTCGACATGCGCATCAAGTTCGCTCTCGGCAAGGCCGAGTACACGCCCTTTACCGTGGTGATCATCCTCAACGTCGGCAAGCGGGTGATCGGCATGGTGGTCGACAGCGTGTCGGACGTGATCCTGCTGTTTCCCGCGCAGATCCGTCCGGCGCCCGATTTTTCGGCGAGCTTCGATACCAAGTACATCCTCGGGCTGGTCGCGCTCGAACAGCGCATGCTGATCGTCACCGACATCGCCCAGTTGATGACCAGCCGCGACATGGAACTCGTCGACGAAGCCGCCGACGCCTAGGAACACCAGCACTGGAGTGACCAAATGCTCAGCTTGAACAATTTCCGCATCGGCAGCCGCCTCGTCTTCCAGGCGCTCGGCATGTTCTTCTGGTTCGCCGTGCTCGTGCTGGTCGCCATGAGCGCCATGCGCAGCCTGCAGCAGGCGACCGAGACGGTTTTCCGCGAAAAGCTCGAGCCGGGCGCCATCGTCCTGCGCATCCAGACGCTGATGACCGAGAATCGCCTGCTCGTCGCCGAAGGCCTGCTGCACGACCCGACCGCGCGCAGCGCGGCCCGCCAGCCGGCGACGCTCGCGGCCCGGATGGACGCGCTGCTCAAGAACCGCGACGAGATCAGCGAACTGTGGAAGCAGTTCAAGAGCCGCTCGCTCAACGCCGAGGAGGAAGGGTTGGCGCGCGCCTACGAGCAGGCGCGCGCGGTCTTCGTGCGCGACGGCCTGATGCAGGCGCGCGAGGCGCTGCTCGCCGGCGATTTCGACAAGGCCGCGGCCGTCAATGCGACGACGCTGCCCGAAGCCTTCGCCAAGGCGGGGCGGGCGGCGGACGACCTGCGCAATTACTATGCAGCGTCCGGCAAGGCGCTGTACCAGGATTCGGAGGCGGCCTACCACTCGGCGGTGTGGCTGATGCTGGGCATCGCCCTGCTCGTTTCGGCGCTGATCGCCTTCTTCGCCTTCCTCTTCATCCGCAGCATCACCCGTCCGCTCGCCGCGGCGGTCGATCTGGCCGGCGCCGTGGCCGACGGCAAGCTCGACAACCCGATCGCCGTCGAAGGTCGTGACGAGGCCAGCGAACTCTTTTCGGCGCTGAGCAAGATGCAGGGCGACCTGCGCCAGCGCATCGAGAGCGAGCGTCAGGCGGCGAATGCGACGCTGCGCGTGAAGACCGCGCTCGACGTCAGCTCGAACTGCGTGATGCTGGCCGATCCCGACGGTAAGGTGATCTACGCCAACGCGGCGCTGCTCGGCATGATGCGCGAGGCCGAGGCCGACGTGCGCGTGGAGCTGCCGCAGTTCCGCGCCGACGCCATCGTCGGCTCCAACATCGACGTCTATCATCGCAACCCGGCGCACCAGCGGGCCATCCTGGCCGGGCTGAAGAATCAGCACCGTACCGAAATCGGCATTGGCCGCCGCCGCTTCTCGCTGGTCGCCACGCCGATCGTCGACGAGCACGGCAAGACCTTGGGCAGCGTCGCCGAGTGGCGCGACCGCACGGCCGAAGTCGAGATCGAGCGCGAGGTGTCCGACGTGATTGCCGCCGCCGTCGCCGGCGATATCAGCCGTCGTCTCGACACGGCGCGCATGTCGGGTTTCTTCCGCCAGCTCAGCGAAGGGATCAACGCGCTGCTCGAAGCCAATGCCGGCGCCTTCCGGGAGATCGGCGCCGTTCTCGCGCGCCTGTCGCAGGGCGACCTGACGGCGCGGGTGACGAGCGACTACCGGGGAGCGCTCGGCACCCTGCGCGACGACACCAACACGACGGTCGATCGCCTGCACGAACTGGTCGTCCAGATCAAGGACTCGACGGACGCGATCAACACGGCGGCGAAAGAGATCGCGACGGGGAACCAGGACCTGTCGGCGCGCACGGAAGAGCAGGCGAGCAGCCTGGAAGAGACAGCGTCGAGCATGGAAGAGCTGACGGGGACGGTGAAGCAGAACGCCGACAACGCGCGGCAAGCGAACGAACTGGCGGGCAGCGCGCAGCAGATCGCGGAAAAGGGCGGTGCGGTGGTCGGACAGGTGGTCGAAACGATGAGCACGATCCACCAATCGAGCAACAAGATCGCCGACATCATCGGCGTGATCGACGGGATCGCCTTCCAGACCAACATCCTTGCGCTCAACGCCGCGGTCGAAGCGGCGCGTGCGGGGGAACAGGGCCGGGGCTTCGCCGTCGTCGCCACGGAAGTGCGCAGCCTCGCGCAGCGCAGCGCCGCGGCGGCGAAGGAAATCAAGGGCTTGATCGCCGACTCGGTGGACAAGGTCGAAAACGGCAGCCGGCTGGTCGACCAGGCGGGGCGGACGATGGAAGAAGTGGTCGCGAGCATCAAGAGCGTGGCCAGGATCATGGCCGACATCGCCGAAGCGAGCCGGGAGCAGAGCGCCGGGATCGAACAGGTGGGCGTTGCGGTGAACCAGATGGACGAAGTGACGCAGCAGAACGCGGCGCTGGTCGAACAGGCGGCGGCCGCGGCCGAGAGCCTGGAAGAACAGGCGCAGG
>JGI26533J51211_1002374_pt1 | contig 10463 bp, 6 predicted proteins | sample ThiBiot_750_biof_FD_51211 | JGI IMG/M metagenome (IMG submission 51211) | reverse complement strand
AAAGACAACGACGCACCCGTCTTCGCGATCTGGGGAACGAAGGCCGGCGATCTCCGCATCGCAGGTCAGTCCTTCTACCTGCCTGTCCCGGACACCGAGGACTTCGTCGCGAGCAACGCCTTCGTCAGGCATCTGCTCCCCGACGGCTCCTTCGACTGGGTAGGCATCCCCGGCACGGCCAACGTGTACGGCATCTGGGGCAGCGGTCCGGAGGACGTCTGGCTCGTCGCCGACAACTCGCTCCACAAGAAGTGGGAGCTCGGTCTCACGTTGCACGGGAGCGGCGGCGCCGACGGCGGCGCGCTCACGTGGACCGAGGTCGACAGTCGGTCGGCGGTCGCTCTCCGCGCGATCTGGGGCAGCTCGGCGAACGACATCTGGGCGGTCGGTGACATGGGGTCGATCCGCCACGCAACGAGCGCAACGGTGACGAAGCTGGAGGTCGTTCCGTCTCCGACGAGCGAGCGCCTGCGTGCCGTCTGGGGCTCCGCCGCCGACGATGTCTGGGCGGTCGGCGACGTCGGCACCATCCTCCACTACGACGGCAAGGCGTGGACGAAGACGGCCGCGGCATTCCCGGTCGGCAAGAAGCCCACGCTCTACGGAGTTTGGGGAAGCGCTCGCGACGACGTCTGGATCGTCGGTGACGGCGTCGCGCTCCACTACACGGGCGCCAAGCTCGGCGATGCGGGAGGTTCTCAGTGAGCTCGATCCTTCGAGTGCCCGCCGCCTGCATGGCGCTGGGGCTCGTCAGTGTGTTCGTCGCGTGTGCAGAGGCCGAGAACGGCGCTCCGCCGAGAGACGACCTGGACGCTGGAACGCTGCCGGCCGTCGACGGCGCCGTGCCGGAAGCCGGTCCTGACGGCGACGCCGCCGCGCCGCCGCGCGATTGTTCGGACGAGGGCTACTGCCACACCGTGCTGCCGAAGAACCAAACGCTGCGAGGCGTCTGGGGTGACGGCCAGGGAGCAGTGTGGGCCGTCAGCGACCAGGGCGCGATCCTGCGCTGGGACGGAAAAGCATGGACAGTGCATGTATCTGGCCTCGGCCCGCTCACCACGGTGTGGGGGAGCGGCCCGACCGATCTCTGGGTCGGTGGGGACAACGGGCTCTTCCATGGCACCGGCACGAGCCCGGCGGCGCTGGCTTTCGCGCCCTCGACCACGCCGACCGGTACGGTGGTGTCGATCTGGGGGGCGAGCGCGGCTGACGTCTGGGCCGTCCTGGTGCTGCCGGACGACGGGGAGTCTCCTCGCTCGCGTGTCCTGCACTACGGTGCAGGCGGAGGTTGGGTCGCCGATCCGGTCTCGACCTCGGCGCCGGAGATCCGGTTTTCCCACGTGTGGGGCAGCGCCGCGACGGGCGTCTGGCTCGCGGGGACGACGCTCGACCCGGACGTGTTCCTCGAGATGGGCACCGTCTTCCGGCGAGCTCCTGGGGGAGCGTCGACCTTCGATGTCCTCACTCTTCCGGGGCATCCGAAGCCGTTCGACGAGTTCGACGTGCTCGGGGCGGTCACCAGCGTCGCGATGAGCTCCGATACGAACATGCTCGTCCATGCGCGAACGACCGGAGGTCAGGCCATCTTCGTTCGCGGGACGAGCGCGGACGACGGCCAGACGTTCACGTGGTCGTCGGAGCTCGATGGCACGTACGAGGATCCGGCCACGAACGCGATCAGCGCCGTCTCGCCCAACGATGCGTGGACCGCAGGCGAGTACGGGCGCATCCGTCGCTGGAACGGCACGGAATGGGTCGACGCGGCCATCACGGTGACCCGCTATCCGGTCATCGCTCCCTTCTACGGCACGTGGGCGAAGGGGCCGGGGGACGTCTGGCTCGTCGGCGATGACATCGCCCTCCACCTCGACCCGGCGAAGAAGCCCTAGCCGAGGAAACGTGAGGGACGCGATGCGAAACGCGAACACGAACACGAACAGGACCGCGATGAGAGCTCGCATTCGAAGCCTTGCGCTCGGGACGATGGGGGCGTCGTTCGTGGCTGTCTCGGCGATGGTCGGTATCGCCGCGTGCAGCAGCGATGACGGTGCGGAACGAGCGCGAATCGAGACCGACTCCGGCAACGAGGCGAGCCTGCCGCCGCCGCCAGGGAACGGGGACGCCGGGCCCACGGTCGGCGCACGGCCGCCCTTCGACCCGACGGAAGAACAGGTGACGTGCACGGTCACGCCGTGCGTCGTGCAGCTCGTCGCGGGCGGCGATCACTTCTGCGCGCGGATGAGCGACAGCACGGTGCGCTGCTGGGGGGAGGACATCTGGGGCCAGCTCGGTCGCGGCGCGCCGGACGGCGAGAACCGTCCCGACGCAGGCGACGCCGGCGCCATCCCGCCGGTCGTCGGCCTGTCGAATGTCACCCAGATCAGCGCGGCCGCGCGCACGACCTGTGCCCTCCTCGCCGATGGCAGCGTTCACTGCTGGGGCTCCAATGCCTGGGGCGAGCTTGGTCTGGAAGAGAGCCCTGGTGTGGCCGACGAAGATCGTCATCCAACCCCCGCGCCCGTCGCCCTCGGCGGCGAATCGGCGACGCGCGTCGACGTCGGCACCTGGAGCGCTTGCGCGTCGCTCACCACGGGCAAGCTCGCGTGCTGGGGCGACGACTACTACCTCAAGCTCGCTCGTCCCGATGGGGGCGGTCCGGGCGAGGACAACGTTCCGGTCATCCTCGGTCCCGGCATCGCCGCGATCGACACGGCTGCCTTCGCGAAGACGTACGGCAGCACGAGGACCACGCTCGCCCTCACGACGACGGGTGATGTCTTCAGCTGGGGCGCGATCGCCGGCGACGATGGTCTCGTCTCCGGGCGCATCTCATCGAGGAGCCCCGACCTCGAGCCGCAGCGCATCGAGGAGCTCGCGAAGGTGACGAGCCTCGCCGTCTCGCCGATCCTCTGGCGCGAGCCGAACGCGAAAGCGAGCGCGGGGGACCGTCCAATCGGGCAGTCGGCGCCCCACGCGCACGCGTGCGCGATCGCGAACGGTGAGGTCTACTGCTGGGGGCACAGCTTCACGGGTGCGTTGTGCAACGGTCTGCCGGACAAGAAGCAGACGCCGGCGCACGCCCCCGTCTTCGCCAAGGCGTGGCCGCAGCAGATCACCGTCGGTCACGAGACCACGTGCATACGAATGACCGACGGCACGGTTCAGTGTTGCGGCGAGGACACGAACGGCGCTCTGGGGCGAGGAAGCATCACCGACTTCGCGGCCTTCTTCACGCCTGCGACCGCGTTCACCTCGCATGCCGTGCACGTCGTCGCGAGCCATAGCGCCGTCTGCGCGCTCGTCCAGGGGGGCTCCGTCGAGTGCTGGGGCGGTAACGCCCGAGGCGAGCTCGGCGGCATCCCCGACAAGGTCGCCCACCCGACGCCGACGAAGATCGTGTTCTGAAGAGACGAGTGCCCATGATGATCGACGTTCGCTTCCGCTTTGCCGCTCTGATCTCCGGTGCCGTCCTCGCCGCCGTCCTCGCCGGCGCATGTTCGGGCGATCGAGATCGCTTCGAGGATCGCGAACCGGCCTCCTTCGATGGCGACGATGCTTCGCTGCCGGAGGCTGGCGTGTGCGGGTTCCGTTGCTCGCCCGACCTCAAGACGGTGATGAAGGAATGCAATGACACCGTGGAGACCGTCGCGAAGTGCGGTCCGGACCAGGGCTGCGGGATCGACAAGTGCATCGACGCATGTGAGGCCGCCGAGCTCTCGAAGGGGTCGACCGGCTGTTCGTTCTGGACGCTCCCGCCAGATGACGGCGAGCAAGGCCCCGGCGCCTGCTTCGTCGCGATGATCGCGAACACATGGGATCGCTCCGTGAAGCTGAGCGCCGACTTCGACTCGGCGCCGCTCGACATCTCGCAGTCCGTCTACACGGCGACGCGCAACGGCAAGGAGCTGTCGTACACGAAGCTCGAAGGCCCGATCCCGCCGGGGGAGGTGGCGCTCGTCTTCCTCTCGCAGGCGGAGGCGCCGATCGATCCTGCGGCCACGCGATGCCCAGCCGGGATCGTGCCAGCCGTGAAGCGTGACCCGATCCGTCACGGGACGGTGAAGACGCGCGCCTTCCACATCACGTCGGACGCGCCGGTCGCCGCGTACTCGATCTTCCCGTACGGAGGCGCCAAGAGCTTCTTCCCGACGGCGACGCTGCTTCTGCCGGTTTCGTCGTGGGACAAGAGCTACATCGCCGTCGCGACCGGCAGGTTCGGCACGCTCCAGCCTTCGGACCTCGATCGGCGCACGCTCCAGATCGTCGCGAACGAAGACGACACGAAGGTCTCGATGCGGCCGCTCGAGGCCGTCAGCCAGGGGGACGGCGTCGCTCCAGGGGTCGCCGGCGCGCCGGTCACGTGGACGCTCTCTCGAGGTCAGGTGCTGCAGGTGACGCAGACGGCGAACCTCACCGGGAGCCCGATCTCGGCGAGCAAGCCCGTCGGGATGTTCGGTGGCTCGCCCTGCACCTTCATCCCGAACAACGATCCGTTCTGCGACCTCACCCAGCAACAGATCGCGCCGTTCTCACAGTGGGGCACTCAGTACGCGCTGGTGCCGTTCAAGGCCCGCACGTTGAACGTGACGAGCGTCGCGCGGGAGAACGTCCCGTGGAGCATCGTCGGCGCCGTCGACGGCACCGTGCTCACGTACGATCCGGAGAAGCCGCCGGGCGCGCCGGCCACGCTCTCGGCCGGGCAGACGGCGGACTTCTACACCGACACACTCGTCACGGTGAGGAGTCAGGACTCGAAGCATCCGTTCTACGTCGGTGTGCACATGACCGGCGCGACGAACGGCGGCGGCTCCCCCAGTCGCGGGATGACGATGGGCGACCCCGACTTCGTCAACATCGTCCCGTCGGAGCAGTTCCTCGATCGGTACATCTTCTTCACCGACCACACGTTCCCCGACACGACGCTGACGATCGTTCGCAAGAAGACCGCGAATGGCTTTCGCCCGGTCAACCTCGAGTGCGCAGGGGAGATCACCGGCTTCGCTCCGCTCGGGAAGAACGGCGAATACGAGTATGCGTACGTCGAGCTCACGAAGGGCTTCGTCTCCCAGAAGTTCGCGAAGGGCGAGTGCGGGTACGGCCGGCACGAAGCGCAGAGCGAAGGCGCCTTCTCGGTCACCGTGTGGGGCCTCGGCAAGGACGCAAGCTACGGCTACGCCGGCGGAATGGGCAGCCGGCCCGTCAACGACGCTCCGCCTCCACGCGTGGATTGAGGGCTCGGACCTTTTCTGAGAAGGCCCTTGCGCCGATGCGACCGATCGGTCATATGACTGGTCGGTCGCATGCCGAAGCCCACGTTCTTTCGACTGCCGGACGAGCGCCGAGACCGTCTCGTCGAGGAGGCGATCCTCGAGTTCGCGGAGCGGACCTACGCCGAGGCGTCGCTCTCGCAGATCGCGCAACGATCACGCATCCCGAAGGGGAGCTTCTACCAATACTTCGAGGACAAGCTCGATCTGTACCGCTGGCTCCTCACCGACGAAGTGCCGCGCCGCAAGCGGGCGTTCGTCGGTGACGTCGGGCGAGACAGGGACTTCTGGACGCGGCTCGAGGACACGATCGAGCGCGGGATGGCATTCCTCGTCGAGCATCCGCGTCTTGCGCGCCTCTCCGCCGCTGCCGCCGATCCGACGGCCATCATCGAGGTTCGCGGCCTGCACAAGGCGATCTGCGAGGCCGGCATCGAGGAGCTTCGCTCCCTGCTCGAGCAGGGCGTCGCGAGTGGTGCATTCGAAGCGCCCGACCTCGACGTCGCGACGCGCCTCGTGGCGACGATCATCGGCCCCGGCTTGACCGACGTCGTTCTTCGGGAGCTCGGCGCCGAGCTTCACGAGGTGCTCGCTTCGGACTCGCTGCGCAAGCGGCTCGGCCCCAAGCGACGTCGCGTGCTCGCTCACCAGGCGGTGCTCTTCATCCGGCACGGCCTCGGCGGGTGATCGGCGAGCTTCGACGTCGTCTCGAAGCGTGGGGGAATGAAAGGGAATCGAGATGATCAGGTACGACTATTCTGGGAAGGTTGCGCTCGTCACCGGAGGCAGCTCGGGGATCGGCCTCGCCACCGCGCGTGCATTCGCGCGCGCCGGGGCGAGCGTGGCGATCGCTGCACGTGGAGAAGAGGCGGGGCATTCGGCATGCGCCGCGATCGAAGCCGAAGGCGGCCGAGCGATCTTCGTCCAGGCCGATGTGCGCGACGAAGCGTCGGTCGCGAACGCCGTGGGAGCCGTGACGAAGCACTTCGGCAGGCTCGATTTCGCGGCGAACAGCGCCGGTGCCGGTGGCGACATGGCGCCGCTCGAGGCCACGAATCAAGAGGTCTGGGACAGCGTGATGGCGATCAACGCGCGCGGCGTTTGGCTCGCGATGCGCTGGGAGATCCCTGCCATGCTCGCATCGGGTGGCGGGGCCATCGTCAACATGAGCTCGATCTACGGCGTCGCCGGGAGGGCCGCGCATCACGCCTATGTGGCTTCGAAGCATGCGGTCCTCGGGATGACGCGCTCGGTTGCACTCGAATACGCGTCTCGAGGCGTTCGAGTGAACGCCATCTGCGCGGGCGTCACCCGTACCCCGGCGATGGCGCAGGCCGAAGCGTTCGCTCCCGAGATCGTGCAGCAGCTGGTCGCTCAGCACCCGATGGCGCGCATGGCGACCGAAGACGAAATCGCGAGCGCCGTACTCTGGTTGTGCTCGGAAGGCGCCGGCTACGTGACCGGAGCGCCGCTCTCGGTCGACGGCGGCTTCCTCGCGGCCTGAGACGGGTAGCCCGCCTCCCGCGTGAGTCGGAGCGCCGCTCACGGTCGATGTCCGTTCCCTGCGGGCCCGAGACGGTCGCCCGGCTCCCGCGTGAGCGCCGCTCACGTCGGTTCCTCGCGTCCCGAGACGGTCGCCCGGCTCCCGCGCGAGTCGGAGCGACGCGCGTAGTCCGCCGTGTTCGTTCTCGTCGGGCGTTGCTACGTTCGGACTGTGGAGCTTCCCGTCCTCGGGGGTCGATACGAGCTGGGGCCCGCGATCGGATCCGGCGGGTTCGGCACCGTATTTCGCGCGCGCGATCGCCATACCGGCGCCGATGTAGCGGTGAAGCTGGTTCTCCCAGGCCTCGGCTCCGAGCTCGCTGCGCTGCGCCTCCGACGCGAAGGCCAGATCCTTCGCCGGGTGACGTCACGGCACGTCGCTCGCATCCATGACGCCGGCGATGACGAGAGCGGCGCGTGGCTCGTCACCGAGCTCGTCGATGGCGCGGCGCTCAACGTCGCGACGCTCGGGCGTCCGCTCCTTCCTCATGAGGTGCTCCGGGTGGCCCGCGGCCTCCTCGAGGGCCTTGCTGCGGTCCATGCCGCCGGCATCGTCCATGGCGACGTGAAGCCGTCGAACATCCTCGTTCCGCTCGACGACAACGTGCTCGACGGCGCGAAGCTCGTCGACTTCGGCCTCGCGCGCATCGTCTCGCGCTCGGAGGTCGCCGCATCGATCGGCGAGGCGATGACGCGCGAGGGGGCGGTCCTCGGGACAGCTCGCTACATGGCGCCGGAGGTCCTCGCCGGCGGTGAGCCGACGGCGCGCTCCGATCTCTACTCTGCCGGCCTCGTCCTCTTCGAGCTTCTCGATGAGGGACCGCTGTTCCCCATCGGGGATGCTCGGGGACAGCTCCGCGCGCGTGTCTCGAGCGACGTCCTGCTTCGCGACCGTGTGCCGGAGCCGCTATCCGAGGTCCTCGAGCGCATGCTCGCTCGCGACCCGGACTCACGGTGGCCGGACGCCATTGCTGCACACGAGGCCGTCGTCGATCTCGACACCGCTCCCGTCTCCGTCGTTCGCGGCGAGGACAGTCTGCAGCCGGGCGCACGCGTGAGCGCCGTGCCAGCGACGCTCGCGTCGACGCCGGCGGGAGCGCGCTCGACGACGCCGCCGGCGCCGGTCCGCTCGGCGTCGCCGCCTGCAGCGTCGCGCTCGACGACGCCGCCTGCAGCGTCGCGCTCGACGACGCCGCCTGCAGCGTCGCGCTCGACGACGCCGCCTGCAGCGTCGCGCTCGACGACGCCGCCGGCATCGGTCCGACCGGTGTCGGAGTCGCGACGTCGCTCGCCGTCCGTCCCGCCGATCGCGCGACTGACGAGCCTCCCCGCGGATGGCGTCGTCGCGCTGCGCGAGACGCTCCGTCACCTCGACCTCCCGATGCTCGATGCGCTCGCGCGTCGTGAGCGCGGCAATCCGATCGGTCGCATCGCGCGCGCCGTCGCGCTCGCGCTTCGGCTCGAGCTCGACGCTGCAGCGCTCATCCTCGAGCCGCTCGCGATGCAGAGTGACGTCGCGCGCGCGATCGGCGCCGCGGTGCTCGCCCCGCGCGCCCGTCGGGTCACGCGCGCGCGGGTCGACTCCGATCGCGAGGATCGCTGGGTCGAGACCATTGACGCGGAGCTCGGCGCGATGCTCGTCGCGCTCGCGACCGCGCTGGCGATGGCCGACGACGCGTCTCGCGACGCCGACCGCTGCGCGCGTGCGCTTGCACGTCTCGATGCGGCGTCGGCAAAAGAGGGGCTGCCACTCGTCGTCGACGCGACGCGCACCACCGTGCGGATCGCGCATGCGGCTGCGCGGGTACGTCAGGGCGAGCTCGACCGCGGCGTCGCGTTCGATCTCGTGGCTCCGCTCCTGATCGGAGGTGACGGCCGTGGCGACGCGCCGTTCCACGTCGTCGTCCGCGCGCTCGCGCTCGCGGTGCTTGCGGGCGAAGAGACGCGCGCCTTCGTCGAGCTGGAGCGCGCCGAACGGATCGCCGCCGAAACCGGCACGACGCTCCTCGATGCCTCCGCCGCCACTGCGCTCGGCACCCTGCTCGTCTCGGAGTCGCCTCGCGACGAGCGGGGCCTGCTCGTACTCGAGCGGGCCGGGACGCTTCTCGCGCACAGCGACGCGCCGAGCCTCGAGCACCAGGCCGAGCATCATCGAGCCACGGTCCTTTTCGCGCTCGGGCGATGGGCCGAGGCCCTGACGCATCTGCGCGCCGCACGGGACGCCGCCCGCGCCGAGCGCGCAGGCGATCTCGAGCTCCTTTCGGCGAGCTTCGAGGTCCTCGCGAACCTGGCGATCGGCGATCTCCACGCGGCCTACGAGGCGGCGGCCCTCCTCGGCGACTCGCGCCTCTCGACCACGAAGGGGAGAACGGCGGCGCTCGCCTGGGTCGCTCGCGCGCTCGCGTCGCTCTCCGCGTCCGATCACGAGGGCGCCGAGGATGCGCTCACCGAGGCCGAGGCTCGCATGCGCGAGGCCGATCGCTCGAGCGCTGACGTCTACATCCTCGTCGAGGTCCTCGGCATCATCTTCGACGCCGCGCGTGGAGCGCTCCCGGACCTCGTGGGGCCCGCGACCAACCTCGAGCAGTTCGCGGAGGAGCACGGGTTCGAGGGCTTCTTCTGGCTCGATCTGCTCGGGGCCATCGTCGCGCGCATGTCCGACGCCGACGTCTCCGCCAAGATGGCCAGGGCGCTCACGCTGCTCGATCCCGTGCTCGGCCCGCAGAGCCGGCTCGCGCGCGAGCGGCGAACCGACGCGCCACCCAGCGTCGTCCTCTGATCCCGGCTCGTCACTTCACGCGCTCAACAAACAAGCGCGAATCGTCGGTCTCGGCTCGATCTGCTCGGGGCCATCGTCGCGCGCATGTTCGACGCCGACGTCTCCGCCAAGATGGCCAGGGCGCTCACGCTGCTCGATTCCGTGCTCGGCCCGCAGAGCCGGCGCGCGCGCGAGCGGCGGAGCGACGCGCCACCCAGCGTCGTCCTCTGACCCCGGATCGTCACTTCGCTTCACGCGCTCAACCGACCATCGCGAATCGTCGGCCTTGCCGGCCTCGTCTCGGTCGAGCGGTCCCTCCGGAGCGGACCGGCTGACCCGTGCCTATGACGGAGCCCCAATCGGTGTCCGCAAGCACGGCCCTTCGGCCTCGACCTCACACTTCACGAGGCCGGGCACGGGCACGACATCGGCCACTCGCGAAGCGACGCATCAGCTGAGCCGAGGCCGCGTCCCGGGCCTGACGACGAGGCCTTCAAGCGGGGCGCTCCCGCAAGCTAGCTCTGCTTCGCTCAGGAAGTCCGTTCCGGTACCGTCCTGCTGGCGGCTCGTCGATGACCGATGCTCGGGCTGGCGGCTCGTCGACGATCGACGTGCTGGTGGCTGCTCGTTGATGGCCGATGCCGGGAGCTCGGTCTCGCTCGGGGATGCCAGTCCGCTATGGGGCGTGCCGGCGCGTGTGGATGACGTGCTCGGGATTCCGCTGTCGCTCGGGGAAGCGTGCTGGCGGCTCGTCGATGACCGATGCTCTGAAGCTCGGCGTTGGTTGGGAAGGCCGTTGGATACCGTCCGTCCTGCTGGCGGCTCGTCGATGACCGATGAACGGGCTCGGAAGCTCAGCACCGCTTGGGAAGGTCGGTTCGATACCGTCGTGCTGG
>JGI26533J51211_1002371_pt1 | contig 10490 bp, 11 predicted proteins | sample ThiBiot_750_biof_FD_51211 | JGI IMG/M metagenome (IMG submission 51211) | reverse complement strand
ACCATCTCCGACCGGAACTTCTCCGAGTACGTCGTCACCTGTCCTCGATCACTCGCCCCACGTCACGATGCTTCAGGACATCCGGCAACTACGCTGAAGATTAGATGAACCGGTGGCGGTGACGGACGGAACGGAGGCGTCTCGCTCGCCGCCCGTCACGCGTGCTGCAGCCTCGAGATCGATCGCCAGGCGTCTCGAGAGCAGCCCGCGCGCCGTTCGGCGGTCAGGCACGACGAAAGTGACGAGCCTCCCGCCAGCAGTCGAAACTGCCAACATCCCCGCGTGCTCAGTGGCACAAGATGCCCGAAGGCAGGGGACCCAAGGGAGGCTCGTCATGCGCAGCGTAGGACTGGATTTGGGGGTACGCCACATCGCGTATTGCGAGGTCGCCGATGGGAAGGTCGTCGATCGAACCACGGTAAAATCTCTATCGCAGCTGGTCTCCCGAATCGGCCCCGACTGCCCGGCCGCTCGCGTTGCCTTCGAAGCCTGCCGAGAAGGCTGGCACGTGCACGACAAGCTCGTCGAGTGGGGCCACGACCCGCGCATGCTGGACACGACGCGCGTTCGGCAGATCGGCGTCGGGCAGCACAAGCGGAAAAACGACGCCATCGATGCCGAGGTCATTGCTCTGGCCGTCGACGCTCGACGCATTCCCGAGGCCCACGTTCTGTCTCCCGACCGTCGTACCCTACGCGCGCAACTGAGCGTACGCGGGGCGCTCGTCGAGACCCGTTCTCAGTACGTGACGACGATTCGAGGGCTGGCCCGCGCTGCCGGCGTGCTCTTGCCAAGCTGCGATCCGGAGAACTTCGTCGCGAAGCTGGAAAAGAGCGCTCTGGACGACTCGACGCGCACTCTTGTGGCTCCGCTGGTGACGATACTGCGCACGCTCGAGACCGAACTCGATCGCGTCGAGCAGACGCTGTCGGGCTTCGCCGAAAGAGATCCTATTCTCAATCTGTGTGCGACGGTGCCGGGTGTGGGCCTGATCGTCGCGGCGACCTACGTGTCCGTCATCGACGACGCAAAGCGCTTCAAGAATGCACATGCCGTCGGCGCATACCTCGGGCTCGTCCCCAGCGAGGCGACGACGGGAGGCCCGGACAAGCGTCGTCTCGGATCCATCACGAAGCACGGAAACCGCATGGCCCGCGCCATGCTCGTACAGGCAGCGTGGACGATCCTGCGCCTGCGAGACCGCGATGATCCGCTGAAGCGGTGGGCCGAGCAGTTGGTCAAGACGCGCGGCAAGCGAATTGCCGTCGTGGCTCTCGCGCGGAAGCTGGCGGGCGTCCTCTGGGCAATGTGGCGAGACGGCACCGTCTACGATCGCGCAATGCAGGCCGAGCAAACGGCAGGAGGCGTCAGACTTTCAGCGCGCCAACAACAACATCGAGCTGATGTCCTCGAGCGCGCGGCAAAAAAGCTACAGCGCAAGGCCGGCGTCACCGACCCCCAACGCCCTGCTCGACGCGTGAAGCGCCGTGCAGCTTCTTCGGAGATGAGTCTGGTGTAGCAAAGGCGAATCCTCTCATCTCGGATGTGCGCCCCGAGCGCGTTGACATGAGCACCCATCTGGAAGCGATGAACGCGACCCCTGTGTAGAAGCGACCCACCCCCGCTTCGGCGAAAGGGGGGCTCCGAACTTCGTTCTGAAAATTGCGTCTCGCTCCGCTTCTCGAACCCAATCCTGCGTCTCGGACATTGCTGGCGACCATCGCCGTCCGACGAACGCGAAGAGTCAATCGAGAGGTAGCTCGCCGTCATGTGCTGAGTGGCCACCCGTCACCGTTCAACCGGCCATCGGGCCGTACAGGAGACCTCCATGTCCAACGCCCACGACGAGAAATCCGAGCCTCACCGTCCCAAGAAGAAGGTGCATGCCGAGACCTTGCGCCGGCCACCGGTTCAGAGTCACAGGGGGGGCCCTCGTGGTCGACGCAGCCCCCGGGAGACTTGCACGAAGATGTCCCCGGGCCGTTCACCACCGGTCGAACGCGCGCTCGCCGAGCGTTCATGCCGACAGCGCCCGAGCAGCGAGCGAGCAACGCCCTTGACTGCGGTCTATATACCGAGATTCTGCAGCGTCGTCGGCTTACACACCACGCGAGCTCGGCGCCGGCCCGACGCGCTGACCGCGTGTGACCGGCGCTCTCCTCAGCAAAACGCGGGGCGGCTTCTCGTATCAGGCCCCGCCAATCGGCCGATGCGGACGCCAAACGCGTTCATATCCCACGTCGTCATGACGACGAAGATCGTGAAGAGCGGTCGCGGCGCCGCTCATCTCGACTGCGCCATCGCCACCGCGTCGGGTCCCGCTGGGAATCGGAGCTGCCCCGACGTGTCGTTCGCGGCACGGTACACGGCCTCGGCTACGTCGGATTCCTTCGTCACCACTTCCTGCTGTGTGAATGCAGCAAGCACTCGCTTGGCGAACGGCGCGTAGGGTTCCGGAGCCACTTCTTGGATCCGCGGTCCCGCGTTTCGTGCGAAGCCCGTGGTCGGGCAGTATCCGGGCTCGACCAGCTTGACCCGCACGTTCAAGTCTTCGAGCTCGAACGCGAGCGATGCCGTGAAACCTTCGACGGCCATCTTGCTTGCCGTGTACACGGCGACGAGCGGCATCGGCGCCAGCGTCACGCTCGACGTCACGTTCACCACCACGCCCGACCTCCGCCTGCGAAGCTGAGGCAGCACCGCTTGCGTCATCGCCATCACACCGAGGGTGTTGGTCTCGAACACCTCGCGCGCGATCCGCATCGGCGTCGCCTCGAAGGCCCCGATGGCCCCGATGCCGGCGTTGTTGACGAGCGCGTCGATGGGCCCGCTCGCCTCGAGCGCGGCTGCGATGCTATCGGGCTTCGTAACGTCGAGCGGCAGAACCCGGAGTCGTTCGGACCGGGGCAGAACGTCTTCGCGCGGATGTCGCATCGTGGCGATCACGCTCCAGCCTTGCGCGTGGAAGTACCGCGCGGTTTCGAGGCCATAGCCAGACGAACAACCGGTGATGAGCACCGTTTTCATGATCAGACTCCGGGTCAGATGTTGTTGATGTGTCGTCGGCGCAAGCCGGTCAGAGCGGCGTGCGTGTTGCGCTCGACGAAGTCGCTGACGTCTTCGTGCCAGCGACCGATGCGAGTATGCGAAGCCGACGCGCGACGAGCACGCTATGCGTGGTGAAGCGCCGTGAAGCGCTCAGCGAACGTGCGGTTCACCACTTTTCACGGGCCTTAGCGCGAGCTTTCCCCGAGATCCCTCTTGCTCGGAGCGGTGCGCTCTCGAATGCTCACGCATCGGCTTTCGGACCAACGGCAGCTCGCATCTGCTCGAGGTAATCGTCGCCGGGAAAGACGCGACGCATCGCGAACAGCTCCTCGGCGTCGGGTCCCGCCGGATAACGAAGGCGCTTGCTCCCGTCGGTCGCGGCGAGCCACACCGCCTGCGCGACGCCGGAGGCGGCCGTGCTCTTCGCACCTTCGTGCCCCTGCATGATCTGATTCACGTACGGTGCATATGCCTCGGGCACCAGGCCCTTCATGCGGTCCACGGCGTTCGCGATGAAGCTCGTCGACGGACCGTAACCGGGCTCGACGATCTTCGTGCGGATGCCGAAGAACGAGAGCTCGTAGGACAGCGACTCGGTGAAGCCCTCGATCGCGCACTTGCTCGCGGCGTAGGGAGCGACGAGCGGCATCGGCGCGATGGTGACGCTCGACGTGACGTTGATGAGCGTCCCCGAGCGACGCGCGCGGAAGTGGGGAACGACGGCCTGCGTGACGGCCATGACGCCGAACGTGTTCGTCTCGAAGAGCTCGCGGGTCGTCTGCTCCGGCGTAGCCTCGAAGGCCGAAAGCAGTCCGATGCCTGCGTTGTTGACGACGACGTCGAGCCCGTCGAATGCGGCGATCGCATCGCGCACCGCGGCGGCGATCGAAGCGCGGTCGGTCACGTCGAGTCGGAGCGCGCGGAGCCGCTCGGAGGCAGGGAGGTCCGTCCTTTCGGGTGAGCGCATCGTGGCGACGACGTTCCAGCCGCGTTCGAGGAAGAGGAGGGCCGTGGCGCGGCCGTAGCCAGAGGAGGAACCGGTGATGAGCACGTTCTTCATGCAATGGACCGTAAGGTGCCGCCCCAGGACGGGCTATAACGCCTCGTCCAGGTTTCATTCGCGCTCGTCTGACCACCAACGCCACGATCGGCTCGCGTCCCCATCTCGGAGCGCCGTCGACACCGCCTGGTTTGGACGCTCACGAATGAAATTCGGACGGAAAACGATAGATCTGTCCGCCGCGTGACCGGTATTCACGTCGGAAGCAGTGGAAGCAGGCAGCGAAACGGCTCACGTCCTCCTTTTCGGCCCGTTCTCCCTGCACCCTCGCGAGCGCCGGCTCGAGCGCGATGGGCAGCCGGTGAGGATCGGGAGCCGTGCGCTGGACGTTCTCGTCATCCTGACCGCGCGGGCGGGCGAGCTCGTGACGAAAGAGGAGCTCATTGCCCGAGTCTGGCCCGACACCGCCGTGGAGGAGAGCGGCATCCGGGTTCATGTAGCTGCGCTTCGAAAGGCCCTCGGAGACGGCTCTGGCGGCGCGCGCTACGTCGCCAATGTTCCCGGTCGAGGGTACTCGTTCGTCGCGCGTGTCGAGCGGTCCACGTCGCTCGGGCCGGGCGCGGGCAGCGCACGCGCGCTTGGAAGCGAGCTGCCGGCGCGCCTCGAGCGGCTCCTCGGCCGTGACGCGACGATTCGCGCGATCATCGAGCAGGTTCGCACGAGTCGGTTCGTCAGCATCGTCGGGCCGGGCGGAATGGGGAAGACGACGGTCGCCGTAGCGTTGGCGCATGCGGTGCTCGAAGAGTTCGCGGGAGACGTCTGTTTCGTCGACCTTGGCTCGCTACGCGATCCTCTCCAGGTAGCGTCGGCGCTTTGCTCTGCGTTGGGGTTCGTGCCGGCGTCCGAGGATCTTGCGGCCAGCCTGCCCGCCTTCTTGCGAGATCGACGAACGCTCGTGGTGCTCGATAGCTGTGAGCATCTGATCGACACGGTGGCTCCGCTGGCGGAGAGACTCGTCGGCGCCGCAGGCGTTCATGTTCTTGCAACGAGTCGTGAGGCCCTCCGCGTCGAGGGGGAACATGTCCATCGACTGGCTCCCCTCGCGAGCCCCCCCGAGGGGTCCACGATCGCGGCAACGGAGGCGCTTGCCTTTCCTGCCGTGGGGCTGTTCGTCGAGCGTGCAACCGCCAGCGGCACGCGGTTCGTGCTGAGCGATGAAGACGCGCCCGTCGTGTCGGATCTTTGTCGCAAGCTCGACGGCATTGCGTTGGCCATCGAGTTCGCTGCCGGACGTGTCGAGGCATACGGGCTCCGCGGAACAGTGTCCCTCCTCGAGAACCGTTTCAAGCTGCTCTGGCACGGACGCCGAACAGCCCTTCCTCGGCATCAGACGCTCAGTGCTCTGCTCGACTGGAGCTACAACCTGCTCGATGGGAGAGAGCGGCGCGCACTACGCCGGCTCTCCATCCTGGTCGGCCTCTTCTCCCTCGAGGACGCGGTCGGCATCCTGGACGAGGAGGACGCGATCGGCACATTGGGGAGCCTGGTAGAAAAATCCCTGGTCTCAGTCGACACGAGAGGGAGCGACGGCCCCCGCTATCGACTGCTCGATACGACCCGCGCCTACGCCCACTCGAAGCTGTCAGACGCCGGCGAAGTCCAGGAGCTCGCGAAGCTTCACGCGCAGCACGTCTGCTCGATGCTCGAGCGCGAGCGCAACCCCGACCGAGAGGTGCCAGCTCGTTCGCTCGCGAGTCATCTCGGCAATGCACGAGCGGCGCTCGAGTGGAGCCTCTCGAATGGCGGCGATCACAGGCTAGCCGTACGCCTCGCCACCGCAGCCGTCCCGCTCTTCATGGAGCTGTCGCTGCTGCGTGAGTGTATGCGATGGGCGGAAGGGGCCATGGCCTTCCTCGAGCTTTCGGACCGCGGGACGCGGCGCGAAATGGACCTTCGGGCTGCGCTCGGCGTCGCGGCCATGTTCACTAGAGGGAATGGGTCCGAGGTGAGAGAGGCGCTCTCGAGCGCGCTCGCCGTGGCCGAGGAGGTCGACGAACCACACGAACAGCTTCGCTTGCTCGGCGCGCTCAACATTCTCCTGACGCGAACCGCGGAGTGGCGAGAGGGACTTCTCGTCGGACAGAGGAGCGAGTCGGTCGCTGCCCGGCTGGGCGACGACCCAGCGGCACGCAGCCTCGCGGACTGGATGATCGGTACGTGCCGCCATCTTCTCGGGGATCAGGCAGGAGCAGAGGCGCGATGCCGTTCTGCCCTCGAGCCCACGCCGATCTCGCGAAGTACCGCGATGCTCCATTTCGGATTTGATCACCGAGTTCGAGCCCTCATCGTGTTGGCGCGAGCGTACTGGCTCCTCGGCCGGGTGGACGACGCACTCCGCGTGGCGGAGCAAGCGATTCGAGATGCCGCAGAGATCGGCCAACCGACGACCGTCGCGATATCTCTTGTCTGGACCTCGTCCGTCTATGTCTGGTGCGGCGATTTCGAGCGTGCGGATGACGTCGTGGAGCGTCTCATCGTCCACGCCGAGAAGCACGCTCTCGGCCCGTACATCCCGCTCGCGCTCGGACTTCGGGGCGAGCTATCGGTGAAGCGGGGCAACTTCGCGGGGGTCGAAGTCCTTCGGAAGGCCGGTGAGACGCTCCGCGCGGGCCATCACGACCTTCTCCAAACCGTCTTCGCGACGGCCATTGCAGAGGGGCTCGCCAGAGCCGGTCGGTTCGACGACGCCCTCAGAACGATCGACGATGCACTGGCATCGACGAAGCGAAACGACGGGGCGTCCTTCGATCTACCGGAGATGCTCAGGCTCAAAGGACGCGTGCTCCTGACGATGCCGTCGCCCGACCAGGCGCTCGGCGAACGCTGCCTTCGGCAGGCGCTGGACCACGCGAGGGAGCAGAGTGCGCTCGGCTGGGAGCTCCGCGCCGCCACCGGGCTGGCCGATCTCTACGCGCGGCGAGCCGACAAGACGGCGGCGCGAGCGATCCTCGAGCCGGTCTACACCCGGTACGCTCAAGGGCTCGGAACGGCGGACGTGCTCGCGGCCAAAGACCTTCTGTCCACACTCTAGTCCGACCTTCGGGAGGATGTGCGGTGTGCTACTTCGAGCACACCGCCTAGTCCGAACTTCGGTTCGGAAGGATGTGCCGGACGCGCCTCGCGGTCCTCGAAGGAGGGGTGCTACTTCGAGCACACGGCCTAACTACTCACTCGTAGGGCTCGTTGCGCAGGATCAAGAGCTGATCGATCTTGCCCGTGTCGATCGAGAAGTAGAAGCTCACCACGAGCGGGTCCGGCAGACCGCGTCGCTCGAAGGCCCCGTCGACTGTTGCCTCCACGACAGCGTGGCTGTGGTTGTTGCGGACGCGTCTGATCCGCATCGCGAGGCGCTGCCCAACGACGTCGCGGGCAATCCATTCGGCGATTGCTGCGCTGCCCCAGTACTCTCGAAGCTGGTCGTTCACCATCGCTCCTTCGGCGAACACGGAGAGCAAAGCCGGTCCGTCACCTGCGTTGATGGCGTCGATCGCGGCAGCTACGGGCGCTGCAAGCTGAAAGCCCGCAGAGGCGGGAGACATCGTAGGCCCCCTTTGAGTGGTGCGACCGGGTCGAAGGTTTCGGGAACGCCCCAAGCATGCATCTCGCGAGGCGAGTCGGCGCGTTAACGGGCGTGAAGAGTCGTTAACACAGCCGTTACCGCGACCTGACTTCACGCCGCGCGGGAAGACGCTGCTTTTGCGCTCCCCGCAAGGGGCCATCGTCACCTGACTCGATCGTTCACGACGTTTCACGGCACTCAACGAGCGATTCGGTCCGGCCCCCGGCAGAGTGCACGCCATGGCTGGAAGCGCTGGTGCCCCCGTCGGGGCCCCCGGAGCGACGCTCACCCCCGATGTCGAGCGCGATGCGAGCGAGCGAGGGGTCGTCATCCGACGCAACGTCGTGGAGCGCTGGCGGGGGCTCGACCACCGGCTACGCGCACGAGTCGCGGCGATCCTTTCCGCGAGAGTACACCCCGGACTCGTCAGCATCGTCGACGACAAGCTTCCAGATGCCTTTGCACACGACCTGGCCACGGGAGGGCATCTCTTCCGCTCCGCTTTCCCGGAGCTCACTCGCGAAGTCGCCTCAGTCACCTCTTGCCCCGACTCGGTCGACGTCGTCGTGGCGTGCGAGGGGCGTCAGACCGGTCCCTTCTACGGTCTGATCGCCCCGACCCTGCGCCACGTGCAGTTCGAGCTTGCACATCGATTCGCGCTCGACGTCGACCAAGGGTGGCTCGCGCATCGGATCCGCATCGACATCAGACGCATCGTCGCGCAGCTCGGCGCAGACGGACGGTGTCGCGAGCAAAGGGTAGCGCTCGACGAACGAAGCCCGAAGCCCGAAGCCCGGGTCTTTGTCGGCGCGGTGGCCGCTCACGTGAAGGTCCCTCCCGATGGTTCCGCACCTCCACACGTCGACCTCAGCCCGGCAGCACTGGGGACTGCTTTTCGCGCTCCTCCTCGCAACGACGCCGTCGGCGGCCTCGGAAGCGAAACGGGCGCCACAGGACTATGGGCGCCCGGAGGAGCGATCCGCCGACAAGGCCCTGCTCTGGGGGCCACGGGTCGTGTTCTTCCCGCTGTGGCTCACGACCGAATACGGCCTTCGCCGTCCACTCGGCGCGGTGGTGCAGGTCGCGGAGCGCGAGCAGTGGCCGAAGGAGATCGTCGACTTGTTCACCTTTGGCGATCGGCGGCAGATCACGATCTTCCCGTCGGCGCTGTTCGATTTCGGACTCCTGCCGAGCGTGGGTTTCAACGCGCAATGGCGGTACTTCGTGACGGATCCCAATACGGTCCGTCTCCACTTCGGCACCTGGGGTCCGGACTGGGTAGCGATCCGCTTCGTCGACTCCTATGCCCTCTCGAAGAACGAGAGCATCGCGCTCGACGGACGCCTGGTCCGACGCCAGGACAGCTACTTCTTCGGCTTCGGGCCGCGGAGCAGCGCCGATGCGAGCTCACGCTACCGCTCGGAACACGACGAGGCGTCGTTCGCGTACGAGGCAAGGATGTGGCGCTCGAGCGCGTTCCAAGCACGGAGCGGCGTCCGCAGGGTCTCGCTCGGCGACGAGACCTGCTGCGATGCCCCGTCCGTGTACGACAGCGTCTCGCGCGGGCTCTACCCACGACCGCCCGGCCTCGGCGAGAGCTGGGTCGCCGGCTTCGAGCACGTCTCGATCACGCTCGACTCGCGGAAGCCGCGCCCCGAGGAAGGCACCGGCGTGCGCCTGACGTTCCATTGCGAGGGCGTCGCGGCACCCGGCGAGACCACGCGACGCGCGTGGGTCAAGTACGGAGCGGAGGTAGGCGCGTTCGTCGACCTCACGGGGACGCAGCGCGTGATCTCGGTCGGCGCGGCAGTCGAGCTCGCCGACCCGCTCTCGGGCACCATTCCCTTCCCGGAGCAGGCCACGCTCGGAGGCGCTCGGCCGATGCGCGGATACGTCCCGAACAGGCTCGTCGATCGAAGCTCGTTTGTCGCGCACCTCCACTACACGTGGCCGATCTGGGTCTACCTCGACGGCGTGATCCAGGTGGATGTCGGAAACGTCTTCGGTGCGCGGCTCGACGGCTTCGATGCGCGCCCGTTCCGACTGAGCTCGTCGATCGGTGTGCGGTCGAACGGCAACCGCGATTCCGGGTTCGAGCTGCTCGTCGGAGGCGCGACCGATCCACTCGACCAGGGACTTCACGTCAGCTCGCTCCGCTTCGTCGTGGGGTCACATCATGGCTTCTAGCTCGCGTCGCTTTGTCCTGCTTCTCATCCTGAGCGTCGCCGCGTGCGCCCACGACGATCCGCGCCGCTTCCCGCTCGCGCCGCCAGTGATGCGCGACCAAGACCTCGATCCGGTCGCCACCGGATGCCGCCGCGACGCGAACGCCAAGGATGGCCGTCAGCTGGTGTGCGCCCCCGAGGACTACGAGTCCTCGTTCTCGTGGGACGCCGTCGACAACACGATCTTCCGGCCTCTATCGAAGTTCTTCCAGGCCGACGCCGCCTCTGAGGCGAAGAACGTGAACGCCTTCGACGAGGTCCCCGACTCGAGCTGGTTCGTCAACCGCATCGGTGCGCATCCGATGTCGCCGGAGGAGGCTGCACGCGGCTATTGCCCCGAAGGCCCTGAGCTCGCGGCGAACCCCTCCGACGGAAGCTGGCTGATCGACCGCGGCAAGGACAACGGCGCCAACCCGGGCTTCCGCGTCGCGGTCGGAGGGACGAAGTTCATGTTCAAGACGGACGACGATCAGATCGAGCGCGCGACCGCGGCGACGGCGATCGCCTCGCGCCTCTACTACGCCGCCGGCTGGTGGGCCCCCTGCGATGCCGTCGTCTACTTCAAGCGATCGGCTCTTCGTCTGACGCCCCAACTCAC
>JGI26533J51211_1002358_pt1 | contig 10519 bp, 12 predicted proteins | sample ThiBiot_750_biof_FD_51211 | JGI IMG/M metagenome (IMG submission 51211) | reverse complement strand
CTCCTCAGGGTGAAGATTTTTGCAGGGCACGCGCGGCCATCACGAGATAATACGCCATGGATACAAGGGTGAGCAGGGCGGCCACCCAGATCAGCAAGGTGCCGATCAGTGCGATGGGAAGGCCGGCGAGCGGGTCGAAATACAGCAGCAGCACGATGGCAACCATCTGCGCCGCGGTTTTCAGCTTGCCGACGAAAGAAACCGCCACGCTGGCCGATTTGCCCGCCTTGGCCATCCATTCGCGCAGGGCGGAAATGGTGATTTCGCGGCCGATGATGATGAGGCCGATCAAGGGCGCCACGCGATTGAGATCGATCAGCACGATCAACGCGGCAGCGACCATCAGTTTGTCGGCCACCGGGTCGAGAAAAGCGCCAAAGGCCGAAGTCTGTCCCAGTTTGCGCGCCAGCCAGCCGTCGAGCCAGTCGGTCAGCGCCGCCACCCCGAAAAATGCGGCCGCCAGCAGATTGGCATCGGAGGACGATACCCAGCCGTCGGGCAGGTAGAACACACCCGCCATGAGCGGGATGAGCAGGATGCGCAGCCAGGTGAGCAGATTGGGGAGATTGAGCGGCATCAGTGGAGCGCGTGATAAATGGTTTCCGCCAATTCTCGGCTGATACCGTTGACGCTGGCAAGCGCGTCGACGCCGGCATCGCGTACGCCCTGCAGGCCGCCGAAGCGTTCCAGCAGCTGTTTGCGTCGTCTGGGGCCGATTCCGGGGATGTCTTCCAGGGTCGACTGCATGCGCGCCTTGCCGCGTTTGGCACGGTGACCGGTGATGGCGAAGCGGTGCGCTTCATCGCGCACCTGCTGGATCAGNTGGAAGCCGGGATGATCCTTGGCGAGATGGAGTTCGCGGCCGTCGGCGAAGATCAGCGTTTCCAGCCCGGGTTTGCGTGCTTCGCCCTTGGCCACGCCGAGCAGAAAAACCTGGCCCAGACCAAGCTCATTCATGGCCTCGACCGCGCTCGATATCTGCCCCTTGCCGCCGTCGATCAGCAGCAGGTCGGGCAGTGCGCCGTTTTCTTCCACGCTCCGGTGGAAGCGCTTGATCAGCGCGGCGTGCATGGCGGCATAGTCGTCGCCCGGGGTGATGCCGCTGATGTTGTAGCGGCGGTAATCGGATTTCTTCAGGTCGTCGCCTTCGTACACCACGTTCGATGCCACCGTGGCTTCGCCCATGGTGTGGGAAATATCGAAGCATTCGATGCGGTTGAGTGCGGGCAGATCGAGCGTCTCGCGCAGCGCGGCCAACCGCTGCGACTGGTTGGCGCGTTCGGCGCCACGGCGCTCCGCCGACAGGCGTGCGTTGGCCTGTGCCATGGCGANCCAGACTTTGCGCGCGCCGGTGACGCGATGCAGCAGCGTGACTTTCTTTCCNGCCTGNCCGGTCAGCAACGTGTCCAGTGCGCCGGTCTCGATGGCTTCGCTCACCAGGATGCGTGCCGGGACGGGGTGATCGAGGTANTGCTGGACGATGAAGGCTTCCAGTACCTCGGCCGNGGTGGCGCCCTCGCCGTGCTGCGGAAAGAAGCTGCGGTCGCCGAGATGCCGGCCGCCGCGGATCATGGTCAGGTTGACCGCGATGACGCCGCCGGCCTCGGCCACCGCGACCACATCCGCGTCCGCATCGCTGCCGGTGGAGTCGACGAACTGCTTCTCGCGCACGGCAGCGAGCATGCGCAGGCGGTCGCGCAGGAAGGCGGCCGTCTCGAAATCGAGCGTGGCCGCGGCGGTATTCATCTGGCCGGTGATGTGTTCGGTCAGCGCGCTGGCCTCGCCGTGCAGCAACTGGGCGGCTTCGTGAACGTCGCGCGCGTAGGCGTCNGGCGTGATGTGTCCGACGCACGGTGCGGTGCAACGCTTGATTTGGTACAGCAGGCACGGCCGCGAGCGATTGGCGAACACGGTGTCCTCGCAGGTGCGCAGTTGAAATACTTTCTGCAGCAACTGGATGCTTTCGCGCACGGCGTAGGCGTTGGGGTAGGGGCCGAACGTCTGGTCGCGTTTCTTCGGCGTGCCGCGGAAATAGGCCAGGCGGGGAAAACGGTGCCCGGTCAGCAGCAGGTAGGGATAGGACTTGTCGTCGCGAAATAAAATATTGAAGCGCGGCTTCAGGCCCTTGATCAGGTTGTTTTCCAGCAGCAGCGCCTCGGCCTCGGTGCGCGTCACCGTGGTGTCGATGTGGTCGACGCTTTTCAGCATCAGCCGGATGCGCGGGCTCTGGTCGGTTTTCTGGAAGTAGCTGGAGACCCGCTTCCTGAGATCCTTGGCCTTGCCGACGTAGAGCACCGCGCCGGCGGCGTCGATCATGCGATAGACGCCGGGCAGGGTGGGCAGCGAGGCGAGGAAGTCCCTGGTGACGGTGGTCAAGGCGGCTTAGTCATCCTCGTCGAGCAGTTTTCCGGCGATCGCCCAGTTCTCGTCGGGCAGTTCCTCGAACGCAATGTAAGTGTAGGAGGCCGGCTTGCCGGCATGGCGTTCCAGCGTGGCGGTGATTTCCTCGGCGACTTTCTGCTTCTGTTCGCGGGTGAGGCTGCCGGCGAGCTTGATGGTGACGACGGGCATGATCAGTCCTGGGCTTGAATGTGCTGGAATACGGCTTCGAACATCGCGGGAGTGAGACGACGCGTCTGGGTATTGTAGCGGGAGCAGTGGTAGCTGCTGACCAGCCTTCGGCCGTCGGGCAGGCGNTNGTCGCTGGCGTGGGCGAAGGGGTAGTCCTTGAGCTTCAACCCCTGCGCGCGCAGCACCGCCTGNTGNGCGATCTGCCCCAGCGCCAGGATGCTGGCGTGACCGGGCAGGGTCTCCAGTTCCGCGGCCAGGTAANGATTGCATGCGCGGATTTCGCCGGGTTCCGGCTTGTTGGCTGGGGGCAGGCATTTCACCGCGTTGGTGATGCGGCAGCCGGTGAGTGTCAGGCCGTCGTCCGCCGACAGCGATTGCGGGGCGCTGGCGTAGCCGAATTTGTGCAGGGTTTCGTACAGCAGCACGCCGGCGTAGTCGCCGGTGAAGGGGCGGCCGCTGCGGTTGGCGCCGTGCATGCCCGGCGCGAGGCCGACGATCAGCAATTCGGGTGCGGGGTCGCCGAAGGCGGGTACCGGACGGGCGTGATAATCAGGATGGCGGGCGCGTACCTCGTCGAGAAACGTGGCAAGACGTGGGCAGGCACGGCAGTCGGGGTCGAAGTGCATGGGGGAAGAAAACAGGGACGCCCCACGGCGGAGGCGTCCCTCGTACGCATGGCGTCNTTCAGCCTTCGATCGGGCCGGCGGCGGTCTGCATGTAGTTCTGCTCGCCCATGCGCTTGACCAGGTCGAGCTGGGTTTCGAGATAATCGATGTGTTCTTCGGTGTCTGTCTGGATGTCGACCAGGATTTCGCGCGAAACATAGTCCTTGACCGACTCGCAGTGCGCGATGGCTTCGATGTAGAGGGCGCGACCGGTCAGTTCGAGTTTGAGATCGCATTCCAGACATTCGACGACATTTTCGCCAATCAACAACTTGTTCAGATCCTGGAGGTTGGGCAGGCCTTCCAGAAAGAGGATGCGTTCGATCAGTTTGTCGGCGTGATGCATTTCCTCGATGGACTCTTCGTATTCGTGTTTGCCCAGCGCGATCAGCCCCCAGTTCTTGTACATGCGGGCATGCAGAAAATACTGGTTGATGGCGGTGAGTTCCACCGTGAGTGTCTTGTTAAGGTACTGGATGACTTTCTTGTCGCCTTTCATGATTCTCTCCTGACATTGGGCAAGCCCGTTTAAAGAGCCGTTGGCTGGGCGAATGCTGGCTAATGGGCGGATGGGACGCCTGTCATTCTAGGGGAAAAACCATGCAGGACAAGCATGGGCGCGCAGCCCGTGCAGGGCGGACGCGGGCGGAGTGAACCGGATCAGGCCGCGGCGGCGAACGAAGCGTCAGCCGCACACGCCTGGCATTCGGCGAGGGCTTCCTTGAGCACGTCCTTTGCGCAGCCTGCGCAGCGGCCACACTGGGTGGATACACCGAGCTCATCGCGGAGTTCCCGCATGGTGGTGAGCCCACGTTGATGGACCATGCGACGAATTTCGTGATCGGTGACACTTTTGCAAAGGCAGACGTACATGACGCACCCTCTGGATATCCAACTCGATGCGGGAATAGTATAAGTAATGAGAATGGTTGTCAATAACGAAATTTGCTGAAGCCTGCGCGCAAGGAAATGGATGGGCGATATCAATCCGGACCGGGCGTACCGCGGTCTTCGAAAGGCGCGGAACGGATGGAGCGCACCTTGTAGCCGGTGAGCATCGCGCGCGGCAGGTTGATGCGCCATGTCAGGCTGGCCGCCGCCACGCCGGCGACGTGCAGTGCGGCGCAGACGAGCAGGCCGTTGGCCAGCGCCTGGTGCAGATCTTCCAGCCATGCCTCGCCCCAGTAGGCATCGCTGCGCATGAGCCAGCCGGTGATGCCCAGGGACACGACCAGTGCGAGCATCGCCAGCATCATTGCGGCGCCGAGCGGGTTGTGGCCGCGCGGGGCCACGCCGGGTCGGGCGAAATGGGCACGCAGACGCGCGGGCGTGGGCAGGAAGGCGGCGAAGCGCGCGTGCGGCGAGCCGGCGACACCCCACACCAGCCGCGCACAGACGAGCGCCAGCGCCGCGTAGCCCGCCCAGCGGTGGGCGGGACCGTCGAGGATGAAATGGTTGGCGAGCACCAGCGTCGCGAGGCTCCAGTGGTGCAGGCGGACGAAGCGGTCCCAGACGTAGGCGCGCTCCATGATCCCCGCTGCCATCAATCGAGGTAGGCCTTGACGGGCTTGCCGGTGACGGTGTCCATGTAGATTTCGACGCGTTGGCCCTTCTCGTTGTGGCCGTACATCTCGTAGCAGTTGCCGTCGACCTTGAATTTCTTGAGGGTGTAGCCGGCGTCCTTCAGCGCGGCCTTGAGGTCGTCTTCCTTCATCCACTGCTCCCTGGGATGGGCTTCGCAGTCGGCGGCGGCGTGCGCCAGCAGGGGAACGAGCGCCAGGGCGGCAAGGGTGAATCGCAGACCAGTCATGATGGAACTCCTTTTTCAGGGTGAATGAAACGGGGGGTATTCAGACCGTCGCCCACATCCGCATGAGGTTGTGGTAACAACTGGTCAGCCGGACGGCGGTATCGGTCTCGCCGTGCTCGCCGCGCAGGGCGGCGATGCTTACATCCATNTCGTGCAGCAATTCGCGTCGTTGCGGTTCGCGCACCATGCTTTCCAGCCAGGTGAAGCACGCCAGCCGCGCNCCGCGCGTCACCGGNTCGACGCGATGCACGCTGTATGAGGGNTACAGGATCAGGTGGCCCGCCGGCAGCTTGACNGCGCGGCCACCCATGCCGTCCTCGATGATGAGTTCACCGCCTTCGTAATCGGCTGGATCGTTGAGGAAGAGCGTGAACGACAGGTCGGTTCGCACATGCTGTGCGGTGGCCGGGTGGGTGCGGATGGCGTTGTCCACGTGATTGCCGAAGGAATTGGCTGCGTCGCCATAGCGGTTGAACAGCGGCGGATAGATGCGCTTGGGCAGGGCAGCGCTGAAGAAGGTGGGATTCTTCGACAAGGCTTCGAGGACGAGCGCGCGCAACTGCTGCGCCACCGGGCTGGTTTCGGGCAGTTGCCGGTTGTTCTTGACCGTGGCGGCCTGGGTGCCGGCGGTGACGCGGCCGTCGGTCCAGTCGGCCTGTTTCAGCAGCGCCGTGCAGTGCGTGAGCGTGGCCGCGTCGAGAACATTTGGGATGTGCAGCAGCATGGTCGGATCTCCTGTCAGGGATAGGGCGCTGCGCACAACGCCCTATCCCTGCCAACGATTGGCAGGGAAGGCTGGCTCAGAACTTCAGCTCGCCGGTGAGAATGAAGCGGCGCTTCTGCCCGGGCACGGTGAACGGCCCGTTGTCATAGATCGCGTCGTAGTACGTCTTGTCGAACAGGTTCTGCACATTCAGGCGGACGCCCCAGGCTTTCTGGTCATAGGACAGCATGGCGTCCCAGCGCACATAGGCCGGCGCGGTATTGGGATTGAAGCTGCTGGGCTGGCCATTGGTGGTGAACTGGGCGTTGGCCGAGGCCGACGACGGGTTGTAGCCATAGCGATCCCCCTTCGCCTCGGCGCCACCGCCGATCTTCCAGCCGCCGCCCAGCTTGTAGGTGGACCACAGGTTGAACGTGTAGGGCGGCGTGTTGCGCGGACGCTGGCCGACGAAGCGCGGATCNCCGNCGCTGCCGTTGGACTGCACCGCGACTTCGAGGATCTCGGGNTCCATCAGCGCGAGGCCGGCGAAGACTTCCCAGTTCGGCGTGATGCGGCCGGCGGCTTCGAATTCGATGCCGTCGGTGCGGCGTTTCCTGGTCAGGATCGCGGCAGTCGATTCGAGGTCGGTGTTGCGTTCCCAGTTCTTGATCGCGCGGTACAACGCGGTGCGGAACGTGAGATCGCCTTCGAAGAACATCCATTTTGCGCCGACTTCGTAGACCTGGCTGGTCTCGGGCGGCTGCGGCGTGGCGGTCAGCTGGTAGAGGTCGGCCGTGGGGCTGAAGGAATCGCTGTAGCCGANGTAGTAGTGCGCGACGTCGGTCGGCTGCCAGGACAGCGCGGCGCGATAGCTCCATTCGCCGTANCTCAGCCTGGGCGAGGTCGCGCTGCTGTANTCGGCGCGCAGCTCNTCGCGGCGCACGCCCAGGGTGGCTTTCCAGTCGGGNATGAACTCGACCGTGTCCTGCGCGTAGACGGCGTAGGAATTGCCGGTGAAGTTGTTCAGCCCCGCGCCGGTCGTCGATTCGACATAGGGCTGGAACAAGGGAGGAATACCGGATGCGATGGTCGTTCCGCCAAGGTTCTGCAGGCTTGCGCGGTGGCTGTCTTCGTGCAGGTATTCGACGCCGGTGAGGAATTCGTGCTTCATGCCCAGCGCCTGGAATTTCCGGCTGTAGTCGGATTGCACCGTGAGCGTTTCGTAATCCGCCGAGCGGGTGGGCCCGGCATTCCAGTTGCCGCCGTTTCCGGGAATGGTCCCATCCGCATTGGGCGCAACCGTGGCGCTCGGCGTGCGCGCCCAGTAGCTGCGCTCGTAATCGCCGTAGCGGACCGTAGTGCGCAACTGGCTGTCGTCGGCGAAGCGGTGCGTCCAGGTGCCGGTGGAGACGTTGACGTCGCTGTGGTCGAAGTTGCGGTCGATGCCCCAGAAATCATCGACCGGGAACGCGGTGTTGGGGCGGTGGGTGGCGTTGTCGAACTGGAAGCCGTAGTCGGGAATGTCGCGGTTGCGCATGTAAAGGTGCGAGAACGTGAATTCGTCGTCGGTGTTCATGCCGAGCGCGAGGCTGACCTGCGCGCCGCCGCGGTTGACGTCCGGCTGCGCGCCGCTGGCCGGGTTTTCGCGCCAGCTGCCTTCGTCGCGTTTCATCAGGTTCACGCGGACCGCGCTATGCTCGCCCAACTGCTTGTTGAGATCGGCGGTGGCTTCGCTGTAGCCGTCGGTTCCCACGCTGCCGCTCAGCTTGTAGGCGTCGGCCAGCCTGGGCGTTTTGGAGACGAGGTTGATGACGCCCCCGGCCTGGCCGCGGCCGAACAGCATCGAGGCGGAACCACGCAGCACGTCGACCTGTTCGAGGAAGAAGGTTTCGCGGTTGTATTGCGCGGTGTCGCGGATGCCGTCGAGGTACATGTCGCCGAAGGTATAGAAGCCGCGCAGCATCATGTTGTCGCCGGCACGGCCGCCCTCGGCGGCGTTGAAGGTGAGCCCCGACACGTTGCGCAGGGCGTCGCGCAGCGAACCGACCTGCTGTTCCTGCATCAGTTGCCGGGTCACGACGGTGATCGCCTGCGGGATGTCCTGCGGGTCCTGCTGGGTCTTGGCGACGCGGGTCTGCGTGCCCTGGTAGCCGTTGTTGGCCTGCATGGGGTCGGCCTGGTCTTCCACCTTGACGGTGGGCAGGGTGGTTTCCGGCGCGCTCTGGGCAAGCGCGTGCGGCGCCAGCATCATGAAGGCGAGCGAGGCCGCTGCCGGCGCGGCGGCGGGGTGCAGGCGCGCCAGCAGCTGGCGCAGGGCGCCCGAGGGCGGGTACGGTCGAATGTGAGACATGCGTTGAGCTCCTGGTTGTGTCGACTGGCTGGCGGAGCGGAACGGCTTGGCTGGCTGCGGTTGAAAAAAGTGGATGTGGCGGGCGGGTGGATCATCCCCAGCCCGCCGCGACGGCGAGGCGATACACGATGAAACACGCGAGCCAGGCCAGGCCGAACAGGTAGCCGGCCATGACGAGCGGCATCTTCCAGCCGCCGGTTTCGCGCTTGACGGTGGCGAGCGTGGACAGGCACTGCGGCGCGAAGACGAACCAGGTCAGCAGCGACAGCGCGGTGGCGAGGCTCCAGCTGTGCGCGATCAGCGGCGTCAGGGCCCGCGCGGTGTCGTCGCCGCTGGCCGACAGGGCGTAGACGGTACCGAGCGCGCTGACCGCGACTTCGCGCGCGGCCATGCCCGGCACCAGCGCGATACTGATTTCCCAGTTGAATCCGATGGGCTCGAAGATCGTGGCGAGGCTGCGGCCAAGCGTGCCGGCAAGGCTGTATTCGATGGCCGGGCCGGTCGCGCCGGCGGGCGGCGCAGGGAAGCTCGCCAGGAACCACATGACGATGGTGAGCCCCAGGATGATGCCGCCGACGCGCCTGAGGAAGATGGACGCGCGCTGCCACAGGCCGATGGCGACGTTGCGCAGCGTCGGCCAGTGGTAGGTCGGCAGTTCCATCATCAAAGGTCTGGGTAGCCCGCGCGTGGTGAAGCGCTTGGCCAGCCAGGCGATGCCCATCGCGCTCGCCACGCCGGCGATGTACAGGGCGAACAGCACCAGGCCCTGCAATTCGAACACGCCGGCCACGTCGCGCCTGGGGATGAAGGCGCCGATCAGCAGCGCATACACCGGCAGCCGTGCCGAGCAGGTCATCAGCGGGGCNATCATGATGGTGACGAGACGGTCGCGCGGGCTGGCGATGGTGCGTGCGGCCATGATGCCGGGGATCGCACAGGCGAAACAGGACAGCAGCGGAATGAACGAGCGGCCCGACAGGCCGACGCTGCCCATCAGGCGGTCGAGCATGAAGGCGGCGCGCGGCAGGTAGCCCGACTCCTCCAGGACCAGGATGAAGAAGAACAGGATGAGGATTTGCGGCAGGAACACCAGCACGCCGCCGGCGCCCGCGATGACGCCGTCGACGATCAGGCTGCGCACCCAGCCGTGGGGCAGCGCGGCGGTGACGGCGTCGGCCACCAGCGTGGTGGCCGATTCGATCCAGCCCATCGGCGCCGCCGCCCAGGCGAACACGGCCTGGAACATCAGGAACAGCACCATCATGAGCAGCGCCATGCCGATGACCGGATGCAGCACCACGCGGTCGATCCGGTCGGACAAGGTGTGGGGCGCATGCACGTCGAGGCCGAGACTGACGAGGATGCGATGCACCGTGTCGTGATCGGCTTCCACCGTGACCGGAGGGCCGCTTTCCGGCGCGGGCGTGTGCACGGCATCGGCGTGCGGGGTCTCGGCCGGCGCATCGAGCAGCGCGCGCAGGGCGGCTGCGCCGTCCTTCCTGACCGCGACGGTCTTGACCACGGGCACGCCGAGTTCGCGGGAGAGCTTGTCCACATCCACATGGATGCCGCGCCGCGCCGCCAGGTCGGTCATGTTGAGCGCCACCACGCAGGGCACGCCCAAGCGTTTCACCGCCAGGACGAGCCGCAGGTTGCGCCGCAGGTTGGTGGCGTCGACCACGCAGATCACGCGGTCCGGACGCTTCTCGCCGCGGGCGCGGCCCATCAGCACGTCGACCGTCACCTGCTCGTCGGGCGAGCGCGGNTTGAGGCTGTAAGTACCCGGCAGATCGAGCACGCGCAAGGTCTTGCCCGCCGCCGTGAGGTAGCGGCCTTCCTTGCGCTCGACGGTGACGCCGGCATAGTTCGCCACCTTCTGCCGGCTGCCTGTCAGGACGTTGAAGAGTGCGGTCTTGCCGCAGTTTGGATTGCCCACCAGCGCGACCAGCGGTCCGCCGCGATGCACATGCACGACGGTGGATGGGGCGTGGCCGCGGCAGGTCGAATCGTGACAGGCGTTCATGCGGCCACCGTCGCTTCATCCAGCCGCGTGACTTCGATGCAGGCCGCCTCGGCGCAGCGCAGGGCGAAGGTGGANGAGCCGACGCGNACCACCAGCGGNTCGCCACCCGGCTGCGCGCGCGCCATCAGCATNACTTTCTCGCCGGGGATGAAACCCAGTTCCTGCAGCCAGTCGCGCCATTCAGGCGCATGCTCGGGCGCNCGGATGTACTCGATGCGGCAAAGCTGGAAATCGTCCGAACGGTCAAGGGTGAGCATGTCTGNGAATCCGGGAAGGTTCAATGGGCGGCGTTTTTNGGATCGGTGACGAAGCCGAGCTTGCTCAATCCGGCGCGCGCGGCGTCGGACATGATCTGCGCGACGTTGCGGTAAGCCAGGTCGCCGTCGGCGCGGATGTG
>JGI26533J51211_1002309_pt1 | contig 10718 bp, 9 predicted proteins | sample ThiBiot_750_biof_FD_51211 | JGI IMG/M metagenome (IMG submission 51211) | reverse complement strand
GCGGATCACGAGACCACGCGGCTGAGCGTGGATGCCCTGCCCGTGTGGCTGAAACAGGCCGGCTATCGTACCGCGGCAATCTCGGACTGGTGCGGTGCCGATATGGGGAAATTCTCCTTCGGCTTCGACTACACCGATCTGCCGGAAGACCAGTGGAACCTGAAATATCTCATCCGCCAGGGTCCCAAGGACCTGCGGCTGTTCGTTTCCCTGTTCGTCCATAACCGGCTGGGGCGGCTGCTTCTGCCCGAGGTGTACTATCTCGGCGGGGTACCGCTCACGCAGCCGCTCGGCAAGCGCGCCCGGCGCCTGGTATCGCGCCTGGCGGAAAGCGCACAGCCGTTCTTCCTCAATGTGTTCTACTCCACCACGCATCCCCCCTTTGCCTCGGAATGGCCGTGGTATACGCGCTTCGCCGACCCTGGCTATGCCGGCGAATCAAAATTCGCGATGGCCCGGCTCACGGACCCGTTCGAAATCATCCGGCGTCAGGGCGCACCCAGGGAAGAGTTCGATCTCGATCAGATCGTCGACTTGTACGACGGCTGCGTGGCGGAATTCGACGATGAAGTCGGCAAGATGCTGGCGCACCTGGACGTCTGCGGCCTCGCCGACAATACGATCATCGTCGTCTACTCCGACCACGGCATGGAATTCTTCGAGCACGACACCTGGGGACAGGGCAATTCTGCAGTCGGCGATTTCAGCCCGCGCATTCCGCTGGTCATCCGCGCCCCCGGCCGTCCGGCACGCGGCACGGTGGAGCAGGTGGTGCGCTCGATCGACCTTGCTCCCACGTTGCTTGAACTCGTCGGCGCACCGCCCGTCGCCAGCGTGGACGGCGTGTCGCTCGCAGGCTGCATGGAGCTGGACGGCAACTGCCCCGAACTCGACGCCTTCAATGAAACCGGCATCTGGATCGCGCATATTCCCGGCCTGCCGGATGCGCACCTGCGCTATCCCAACCTGCTGGAACTGATGGAGGTGCCGGATCGCGCCAGCGGCGCCCTGGCAATCAAGTCCGAATACTGCAACGCCATCCTCGACGCCAAGGATCGCATGATCCGAAGCGGCCGCTGGAAACTGGTTTACCAGCCACTCGAGACAGGCCATGTGCTCAGCCTGTTCGACCTGGAAACCGACCCCGCCTGCCAGCACGACGTGTCGGCGCACCATCCGCAGCTGAAGGCGGATTTATGGGCCCGGTTGCAGGCCTTCGTCCAGGCGTCGCGGCAGCGCGCCCGCCCCTGATCAATCCGGGCAGAAACGGCAGTAGGGATTGGTCGGCGAGCCGATTTTGGGCGGCGCTGCAGGCGTCTCGGCAGGAGGCGGCGGTGCGCTGTCAGACGACTCGACGGGTGGCGTGGAACCGGGTTCGGCAGTCGGCGCGGCGGCCGTGTCCGCCTGAACGGCAACCGGTACAGGCTCGACGGGGGCTGGGTACGGCAGCTTGCCACCCAGTTCGGTGTAGCGCCGTTGCAGGCTCTTGGTGTCGGGATTGTGCCGCAAGCCCTCCGTGACGGTCTCCAGGGCCTTGGCGCGATTCTTCTGCTGGCTGTACAGGTCTGCCAACGTCATGTAGGCACGGGGCTGTTTCGGATCCGCCTCGATCGCCTTCATCAGATCCCCGACCGCTTCGCCCGTCCGCTTCATCATCGACAGGGCAATGCCGCGGTTCATCAGGATTTCGGGGCGCAGGGAAAAATCCGGGTGGGTATGGGCAAGCATGTAATCGAAGTTGCGCAGCGCCGCTTCCAGCGTGCCCTGTCGATCCTTGTTGGACGACCCCATGCCGCGCGCCCGGTTCACGAAATTGAGTCCGGCACAGTAATGATGGACGTGCATGAAATCGGATCCCATGGAATCCCGCCAGCTCTTGAACGCCTCCGATTTTTCATCGAACCGCGCCGCACAATAAGGTGGGAGGGTGGCCATTTCCGCCGGGCTTGGCTTCCACTCCGCCGTGGCGGGCAGGGCCATGACAAGTCCTGCCAGTCCCAGCATCAACTTGGTGAGCGTCTTCATCGCGCGTCCTTTCTCTATCATCTCGATTCCGTCATGCCGACCGTATCTCCCGAATGGCCAGCCAGTCAAACAGGGTGTTCAATCCGCGCCAATCCAGCCTGAGCACCTCCGGGTAGCGGGGATACAGGTCGCGCACATGAAACGGCAATGCAGTGAACCCTGCGGGCTGGATGGCCCGTCCCAGCATCTTGTTCTGATATCCCCGCACGCTGTAGCGCACGCGCCGCCGAAAGTATTTTTTCCATTCGCGCGGCAACCAGGGCGACACCGAGTCGAATTCAAACCCAGCCTCACGGGCCACGACCACGCGGCCGTTGTCCCAGCGGGTGTCCCCCTGCAAATCCCATTTCAGCATCGCGCCCATCAGCGCATCTTCGCCGATGGTGCCGACAGGCATTTTGATGGCCTGGGCGCGGATGCGTTCCACGAAGCTTCCACGCAAGCCGTATAAATTGCCCGCCACGCCATTATCCCTGAGCATGTCGCGCTGGAACGCTGCAACACCACGACCGCTTTGCGGCAAGGCCGATACGCCGTTTGCCTGGGGATGCTGCGCCAATGCCTGTGCCATGACATCGAGTGAGCCGGCCACCGCCCGCACGTCGCCGTCGATGAAAAAACAGGGTGTCTCCGTGCACGCAGCGATCTCATGGACGAACACGTTCCAGGCATTGGCCTTGTCACCCAGCGCGATCGACACGAGGTGGACATGGGGGTGATCGGCCGCATATTCGCGTACCAGCGCTTCGGTCCGATCGGTGCAAGCATTGGCCAGCACGTGGCAGGCGAGCGGATGGGTCGCGGCGGCCTGCAGGCTGTCGAGGCAAGCGACGATGTTGCGCGCTTCGTTATGGGCAAAAACGGCGACGGGCCAAGGGGATACGGTATCTGTCATGGATGCGGCTCAGGACCGGGTTGTTGTCATGTTCAGTTGGCGGGTTTTCTCTGCCACCCGCTCCCAGGAGAATTCGCGTTCCACCCGCTGCAATGCGCGCTGGCCCCAGGCACGAGTCAAGTCCGGCTGCGCCAGCAGGCTCCGCAAACCGTCTGCCACGGCATCGACCGACGTGCCATCCACCCGCAGCCCCGTCTCGCCATGCAGCACTGCCGATCCCGTGCCGCCGGCCAGGCCGGCCAGGCTCGGCTTGCCGCAGGCAGCCGCCTCGATGAAGACCATGCCGAAGCCCTCGTTGTCGCCGTTGATTTCGCGGTTGGGCATGGCAAATATATCGCAGGCATTCTGCCAGCGTGGCAGATCCGCTTCCCTGACCGGGCCGATGCGATGGACCACGCCCGTCAGGCCGAGATCATGGATCAGTCCGTCGAGATAGTCGGCATCCTCGCCTATCCCGCCAATGACATAGCGCAGGGGCATTCCTTCGGCATGCAGTCGCCCCACGGCCCGGATCATCTGGTCGAAGCCCTTGCGACGCGACAGCCTGCCGACCGAGAACAGCAGTTTCTCGTCCGCGCCGATCCCCAGGCTCTCGCGCAAACCGGTGGTATCCAGGCCTGGCCTGAATACCGAGACATCGACACCGGGATAGATGAGTGTGATGCGCGCCGGGTCGACGCCCATGCCCCGCAAGGTGTCACGCGTATGGTCGCTGTTGGCAATGACCCGGTCGGCATGACGCAGGGCGAACCGCATCGCCCTGAATTTCCGGCCGTTCCCCCAGCTGGTGAGTTCTTCGCCATGGGCATAGATGGCCACCGGCCTGAACGTCAAGCGCGCCACCCCCCATGCCACCAGCCCTTCCGGCAGCGCGCGGAAGGCATGCACGGCCTCGAAGCGGTGCGTGAACGCCAACCGCAGCGACCGGAGGAAAAAACGGGCGTACATCGCGAGCGACTCGGGACGCAGCCAGGCCACACGTCTGAGGCTGAGGCGATGAATGGTATTGGGATGCGTTGCGTCCACAGCCGCCGCGCCGGCCACATCGGCAGTGACGATATGGATTTCCTTGCCGCCGAGACGCCGGTACACCTCGGCGGCCCACACGGCTGTACCGCCCTTGGTCGGGAGAAAGAGTTCGGTGAGGACGAGCAGACGAGTCATGATGGGGAAGCGGGGCAGGCCGTATGGCGTCATCGGTGCCTGCAGCGGTTATTTGTCGGTTTTGAGATTTCTGCGGGATTGGACATGTCGATGCAGCATGCCCGAATGATAACGGCCCTGCCCGGAATCAGGCGATTTATGCCGCGACCTGGACCCTTTCCACCTTGCACGCCGTCGAGAACAATCTTCACAACCCGCATTAATGCTGTCGCGTTATCGCTTGGCGAATGCGGTTCTTCAGTACTTTCCCTGCCAAGCTGAAGTGGTGCCAGTACAGTCCGTTGACCGTTGAGTCGAAAAGATTGCGCCAGGGAAAAGCCAGGTGATTCTGATATGCGTAATAGGCCTTGTTGAAATGCGCGCTTGCCAGGGAAGCCGTCGTCAATCGTTTGAGCAGGGGCGTGGCGGCGACCTCGTCCAGGTTCAGAAGTCCTTTGCGAATATGGATGATGGTGTCGATGAGGCGTTGCTTTTCCTCCGGCCGGCTGAAATAACTCTGCCCCTCGCATCGCACACGATAGCTGGGCGTCACGAGCAGGCCACACGTACAGCGAAGTGCCACCCGGTAATACCATTCCAGGTCCTCGAACCCTTTTCCGCTGTAGAACCCGACTTTCTGCAATTGGGCTCGTTTGATCGCCACCCGCTGAAACGCCATCGGGATACGCTCGAGCAATGCGCCGAACAACAGGTCGGAATGCAGGCGCAACACGCCTTCGGTTCCCTCCAGGCGCTCGCCCATCGTAGCGAGTACACGCGTCACTGCCTGCATCTGATTGTGTCGGGTCCCCTCGGCATCGCTGCCGAAAGGTTCCACATTCACAAACAGACAATTCAGGTTCGCATCGTCCCGGAAAGCCGCATCGATCTGCGCCAGCGCATCGACACCGAGCAAATCGTCGTCGTCGAGAAAGAAAATCACTTCGCCAGTTGCCGTCCGCATTCCCGTATTGCGGGCTTCCGAGGGTCCTTGCGCTATCTCGTTCCGCAGCAGCCTGATGCGTCCTGCCAATTCTTTCTGCCGGGCATCGAACGTCACCGCGGGACGGGACCCATCGTCCACCACGATGACATCCCATTCGTCGAAGCGCTGAGCCTCGACACTGGCAATAGCCTCACGGAGCAATTCGGGACGATCGTGAGTCGTGATTACAACGGTGATCAGCATACCCTACCCATGTCATCCAGGGGCCTCGTTCAGACCAGACAAACCTTCCATCCGGCTATTCTCCATGCCGGCCATGTACCTAGCGGGGGCCGGCAAAGCCGGCATGCTCAACCGGTCAGCATCGACAGCACAGCACGCAGGCTCTGCCAGCCGGGGCGCGCAGCCAGCAGCGGCAACACGGCCCGGACGGCCGCGATACGCTGCCCGCTCTTGCTCAATGCGCAGCCGAGGTTGTAGCGCGCGCCGACCATCCGGCCCGCCACCCCCTGCCTGACCGGTGTCGGGAAACGTTCGGCCAGCCGCATCAGATCGGACAGCGTGCGCACATTTTCACGCTGCGCTGCCACCGGATTGCGGCGCGTGGCGCTGCCGCCATGTATCACGTACACGCCGAGGCTTTCGCAGATTACGCCGATACGATGACTATTGGCCACCAGCCGGGTCAGGAAATGGACATCTTCGCAGACCTTGAATCCGGTCGGGTAACCGCCCAGTTCGATGAACCGGGCACGCGGAACCGACAGCGTGTGCGTATCGCCGAAATGATCGGCCACGAAAGCCGTGATTTCTGCGGGCGTGTCCATCACCACACGCACCGCTCCGGCTGCCTTGGCCAGCATCAGGCGCCCCGATTCGTGCTGCGCCATCGACGTGCCGAGCAGCTTTCCATCCGTATCGCGGTATTCGTAATCGCCCGTCAGGCAATCCAGCGTCGCGTCCTCGGCAATCCATGCCGCATGGAGCTCGACACGACCGGGTGCATACCAGTCGTCGGCGTCGAGAAACGCCAGCCAATCGCCCGTGGCGGCGGCGGCACCCGCGTTGCGCGCCACCGACACGCCGCTGTTGGGCTGCCGGATCAACCGCACCGCCTCGCCGAACTGGCGCGCGACATCGGCCGTGGCATCGATCGAGCCGTCATCCACCACGATGATTTCATGTACCGGCCAGCTTTGCGCACGCACCGACTCGATGGCGCGCGCCAGGGTGTCGGCTGCGTTGAATGCGGGAATGATGACCGAGAAACGCGGGCTCATGCCGAACGTCCCAGCCAGGCCAGCGGCAGTGCCAGGCCGCTTAGGCGGGCCATCCGGCGAAAGCGCGGCACCTCGTCCAGCCGGACGCGCCAGACGGCAAGGCGACGGCGCAACCGGCCTTCGATCCAGGCCGGATCCCGTTTTTCGATCGCGTGTGCCAGTTCAAGCGGTGTAAGAAAGCGCACGTTCGGGCAGGCGGCCAAGGCCGCATTCAATCCCGCTTCGAGTACCGCAAGGCTGGCATCCGCTGCCAGCAGGAAATTGAAACGATGGGTTTCCACCAGGCAAGCCCGTCCCTGCCGGGTGCGCGTCTTGAGTCCATCCGCCAGCCGTTGCGGTGTATGGCCCAGGGTCGGCTCGAAATACACATCGCGCACCAGATAGGTTTGCCCGGCCCGTGAGCGCTCGCCGGACAACATCGACGCATCCACGCATCCNGGCCGGCCCGCGGCATCTCGACACGTGGCGCGCTGGCCNGGCGTGACNACGACATCGATTCCCGACCGCNCCCACGCCGCCTCGACGGCTTCGCTCCAGATGAACGTCGTGGCGACCGCCACTTGNGGCAACCGGCCCAGAACAGCCCGATACGTTGCCGTCTCCACGGCAACGGCTTGCTCGATCGCCGCGGTCGGCAGTGCGCGCGATGGCAGATCCGAGGCATCGACCCAGCGGCTCTGCAAGGGAGACGGCAGCGCTTCGGTCGCGGCAGGCTCCGGCGCGGCCAGCCAGTCGCGCACGGCCGCTTCTTTCCGGGCCGTGGCCAGCAGGGCCGGCGGCCAGTAGTGGCACTGGCCATGCAACTGCGGTGCAAACACCCCGGCCTCGATGCCTGCCTGCATTGCCATACGCACCGCCTCGAAACGCTCGTCAGCGAGCGTCAAGGCGTGATATTCCGTAAAACGGCTCGCTGCGATGCGAGCCCCATCCGGCACCTCCAGTACGATCCCCAGCGTCATGACGGCCGGACGGCCGTTGCGGTCGCGTATGCGCTGCAACAGGCCCGACAGGCGGATCAATGCATCCGCCTGAGACAATGGCCCTGCGCCCCAGTCGTCGCTTTCGACGATGAGCACGGGATGACGCAGCACCGGTTCGCGCCAGCGTGCGACGAGCGGACCGGCGAATGCCAGCAGCACCCCTGCCCATAGCAGCATCACCATCGCCAGGAGCAGCGCCAGTACGGTCATCGATACCCCATCTCCGCCGCCACGTCAGCCACCTGCGGCAACACCCGTTCGATCTTGTCCCGGTTGCGGCCATCCTTCCATTTGTCCAGGCGGATTTCGGAAAACGCGTTGTAGGGAATGTCGAGCACCTCGGCGCAGTGCGCCTGCAGATGCGCATCGAAGGCCAGGCCGCAGCCTTCGAATACCTGGCGGAAGGTGGCGACCGGGTCGCGCAGGAAATCCTCGTAGAACACCTCAACCCACTGGCCAGCAGGAGTGCCGGCCTTGGCATCGAGGATGGCCCGGTTGACCGCGGCATACTGAAAGGCGGCGACCTCTTCGACCGGTGCGTTCACGTAATGGCGCCAGCCCTCGGAAAGAAAGAAACACCATTGCGTCAATTGCCCGCCCTCCACACCCACGCGCGCCGGCAGGTCATTCGACCAGGTGGCGAATTCGTCGGGCTTGCGCCAGCCTTCGATCAGCGAATTGAGGTTGTCGCCCGGGCTGCGCTTGACGAAAACGAACACGGCGTCGGGAAACAGTGCCCGCAGATACGCGACGCACAGTCCGTTCTGGTTGTTCTTGTCGACCCAGCGATGATGGCCGGTCCAGCTGTAGAAGTAGCGGCTGACGTCGTCCCGTTCAGCTGCGCTGGCATCCGTCGCATCGAGCGCGTGCGTGTTCCAGTCCTTGTCGGCCAGAGGGTGCAGGTCCGTCCAGTAATCATGGGTCTCGCGTTGCAGACTGCCGATCTCGCGCGACTCGGACAGCGTTTTGTAGACCAGCGTGGTCCCCGCCCGGGAGCAACCGATCACGATGATGGGGCGTTCCGCCGGCCGCGGCGAAAGCTGCCAACGCATCCGGCGCAAGGCGCGACGCGTTCGCCGCGCATGGAATNCCAGCGTCTTGACCACCTTTTCAGCAAATTCACTCAAACTCATAGACTTTCTGTCGTTATCAAACGAAGTCCGATTACCCCGCAACCGGGCTTACAGGATTCGTGCCAATCGGCATGCTCGTTTATATTGGCGGACATTATCCCGTATCACGCTGACACAACACACCATGGATGGCATTTTTGGCTGGCTGGGCGACCACGGCGCGCATCAGGACCTGATCCGACATATGAGGGGCGCGGCCAACCCGGCACCGGAAGGTCTGCTGCACGAACACAGTAGCCAGATGCTGGGAGTGGCCGCGTGTTCGCGCTTCGGCAAGGCCGACATCCACGTCGAAAACGGTCTCGCCGCCACCCTGACGGGTCGCCCGGTCTTCCTCGATGAGGAACTGGCCTTCATCGCCCGCGACCGCAATCCGGCCACCGCCGTGGCGCACGGCTGGATACGCCATGGCAGACGCTGCCCACGCTGATGCACGGCAATTTCGCCTTTGCCGTGCTGGAACCGCTCAAGAAAAAAGCCTGCCTGGTTCTCGATCGCGTGGGGGCAGAGCGCCTCTGCTATGCGTATCGGGGCGGCCATCTGGTGTTCGGCACCAGTGCACAGAACGCCAGCGCCCATCCCGCGGTCGGACGGGTCATCGACCCCCAGGCGATCTACGACTATCTGTATTTCCACACCATTCCGGCACCTCGCAGCCTCTATCAAGGCGTGCACAAACTGTTGCCGGGGCAGATGGTCACCTTGAAAAACGGCCAGCTCAGCACCGCGTTCTACTGGCAGGCCGATTACACGCCGGTCGATGCCGGATTCGACGCCCATCGCAGCGATTTTCGTACCGTACTGGATGAGGCCGTACGCGATGTCGATGCCCCTTCCACGGCGGCGTTTCTGTCCGGCGGGACCGACAGCTCGACAGTAGTCGGCGCGCTCACCGCCGTACGCGGCGCACCGGTCGACACCTTTTCCATCGGCTTCGATGCCGACGGGTTCGACGAAATGGAATACGCACGCTGCGCGGCCGAGCGCTACGGCAGCCGCAGTCACGAGTACTACCTGAAGCCCGTCGATATCGTGACGGCGATCCCCGTCATCGCACGCGAGTATGACGAACCTTTCGGCAACGACTCGGCAGTACCAACCTATTTCTGCGCCAAGGCCGCACGCGAGGCGGGTTTCGAACACATGCTGGCAGGCGACGGTGGCGACGAGATCTTCGGCGGCAATGCGCGCTATGCCAAGCAGAAACTGTTCGAGAATTATTTTCGTCTGCCCGCGGCAATCCGGCGCGGCGTGGTGGAGCCGATCGCACACCTGCCCGGGCTGTCCAACCGCTTTCCCCTTGCCAAACTGAAAAGCTACGTGCGGCAAGCCAACATGGGCCTGCCGCTGCGCCTGGAAAGCTACAACTTCCTGCACCGTACCCCGCTCGACCAGATCCTCACGCCGGATTTCATCCATGCCGTCGACCCTTCGACAGCAGACGCCGCCCTCACCGAAGTCTATGAACGTACCGCCTCCGACCATTACATCAATCGCATGATGCATCTGGATCTGAAGTTCACNCTGGCCGACAACGACCTGCGCAAGGTGGGCACGATGACCGAAGCAGCCGGCATCGAAGTGCACTATCCGCTGCTCGACGACCGCATGGTCGCCTTTGCCAACCACCTGCCGGTCGACTACAAGGTGCGCGGCCAGATGCTGCGCTGGTTCTTCAAGGAGGCCCTGCGCGATCTGCTGCCCGAGAAGATCATCAACAAGAGCAAGCACGGCTTCGGCCTGCCGTTCGGCGTGTGGAGCACCCAATATGCACCGCTCGGCGACCTCGTCGGCGACAGCCTCGCGGACTTCAAGCAGCGCGGCTGGATCCAGCCGGCCTATCTGGACCATATGCTGGCCATGCAGCGCGGACCGTACGCCAGCTACTACGGCGTGATGATCTGGGTGACCATGATGCTGGAACAATGGCTGCAGGCGAACGAACACTGAAGNGAACGCCAGTCAGCAGCCTCAGAAGTCGAAATAGATGAACTTCTGGCTGCTGCCGCCGAAGACGATGAGCGTCAGCGCCAGGCCTGCGTAGGCCGTGCCGCGCAGCGTGAAATGCAGTTGCCCCCAGCGCTGCAGACCTTGTCTCAAGAACCGTTCGATGGACGGTTCCAGCAAGGTGAGCAGCAGGCTGCCCCATACCAGCCACTGCACATAGCTGCGTACCGACGCGACCTCGGTTGTCTCTCCCAGCCCCAGCATCGCCGCGGTGATGATCCACGCATCGTGAAACGAATGCGCCCGGAAGAACACCCAGCTGATCCACACCAGTGCAAGCGTCACCGGCCAGCCCAGCCAGGACAGCAG
>JGI26533J51211_1002258_pt1 | contig 11026 bp, 22 predicted proteins | sample ThiBiot_750_biof_FD_51211 | JGI IMG/M metagenome (IMG submission 51211) | reverse complement strand
CGGGTCTTGTAGCGCGGGCCCAATTCGCCGAACAGCTTGACGACCGTTTCACGGTCGCGCAGGCGGTCGAACGCCAGACGATGATTCGCCAGAGTGGGCGCCTTGCCCAGGGTGATCAGCGGCTCGACGAAGCGGCGCAGTTCCTTGGCTTTCGGCAGGGTGGTCTTGATGACTTCGTGCTGCAGCAGCGACACGCTCATGTTGCGAAACATGGCCAGACGATGGCTGGTGGTGCGGTTCAGCTTGCGGTTGGATTGACGATGACGCATGGCGNTTCCTTTCGATTGGTATTCTTGGGCCAGGTCGCCTGCCACGGCGACCCGCGCTTTATGGTGNGCAGATTACTTGGGAGATAACTTGGNAGATAACTTATCAGGGGCGCTCGAGGCCTGCCGGCGGCCAGTTNTCCAGCTTCATCCCCAGGGANAGTCCTTTCGANGCCAGCACATCCTTGATTTCGTTCAACGACTTGCGCCCCAGATTCGGCGTCCGCAGCAATTCGGTCTCGGAACGCTGGATCAGGTCGCCGATGAAATAGATGTTCTCGGCTTTCAGGCAATTGGCCGAACGCACGGTCAGTTCGAGGTCGTCGACCGGGCGCATCAGCAGCGGGTCAACCTGCGGGGAACGCGGCGACTCGGATTCGGCCGGGGTCCCTTCCAGATCGGCNAACACGGAGAGCTGGTTCACCAGGATGCGGGCNGCCGTTCGCACGGCTTCTTCAGGNTCGACNACCCCATTGGTTTCGATGTCGATGACCAGGCGATCCAGGTCGGTGCGCTGCTCGACGCGCGCGCTTTCAACCGAATAGGCCACACGGCGTACCGGGCTGAACGAGGCATCGACCAGAATCGAACCGACCGCACGGGTTTCTTCCGGAACCTTGCGCGTGGTGGCGGGCTGATAGCCGCGGCCGGCTTCGATCTTGATCTCCATATCCAGCTTGCCGCCCTTGGTCAGGTGGGCAATCACGTGATCGGGGTTCAGCACCTCGATATCATGGCCGATCTCGATATCGCCTGCGGTAACAACGCCTTCGCCCGATCTGGATATTTTCAGAATGGCCTCGGACTTGCCGTGCATCTTGAAGGCGATGCCCTTGAGGTTCAGCAGGATGTCGACGACATCTTCCTGAACGCCTTCAATGGTCGAGTATTCGTGAACGACACCGCTGATCGCCACTTCGGTCGGCGCATAGCCCACCATGGAAGACAACAGGATACGACGCAGCGCGTTGCCGAGCGTGTGGCCATAGCCACGCTCGAAAGGCTCCATGATGACCTTGGCGTGCAGCGGAGAGGCACGATCCACCTCCACAATACGCGGCTTGAGAAATTCCGTGGCGCTTTGCATAAAGTGCGTTTCCTTAAGATCGTCCCAGCTTATTTGGAGTACAACTCGACGACCAGCGACTCATTGATGGTCGACGGCAGTTCCGAACGTTGCGGCGCAGCCTTGTAGGTGCCCTTGAGCGCCTTGGCATCGACTTCGATCCACTCCGGNTATCCACGTGCGGCCGTCGCTTCCGCGGNCGCCTTGATGCGCAGATGGGCTTTCGCCTTGTCGATTACCTCGACCACATCTCCTGCGCGCACCTGATAGGANGGGATATTGACGCGACGGCCGTTCACGTTGATGCCGTTGTGGCGGACCACCTGACGCGCCTCGGTGCGCGACGCGCCAAAGCCCATGCGGTAACACACCGAATCCAGACGCGATTCCAGCATGGACAGCAGGTTTTCGCCGGTTACGCCCTTGCGGCCTTCCGCGCGTTTGTAGGTCAGGCGAAACTGGCCTTCCAGAACGCCGTAGATACGGCGGATTTTCTGCTTCTCACGCAGNTGCACGCCATANCCGGACAGACGCGCGCCGCTTTTCTGGCCATGCTGGCCAGGCGCGTAGGCGCGACGTTCAATCGCACATTTGTCGGTAAAGCACTTCTCNCCTTTCAGAAAGAGCTTTTCGCCCTCACGACGGCACTGGCGGCATTTGGGATCAAGATTACGAGCCATGATTTTCCCTGGTAATTAGATACGACGCTTTTTGGAGGGGCGGCAGCCATTGTGCGGGATTGGCGTCACATCGGATATCGCGACAATCTTGAAGCCCAGCGCATTCAGCGCACGAACGGTGGACTCCCGGCCCGGGCCGGGGCCCTTGATGCGGACCTCCAGGTTCTTGACGCCGTATTCCTGCGCCATCTTGCCGGCGTTTTCCGCCGCGACCTGCGCCGCGAAGGGCGTCGATTTGCGCGACCCCTTGAAGCCCGCCCCACCCGCCGTCGCCCACGACAACGCATTGCCCTGACGGTCGGTGATGGTCACGATGGTGTTATTGAACGAGGCATGAATATGCGCAATGCCTTCGGCGACATTCTTTTTGACTTTTTTGCGCACACGCGCTGCTGTCTTGGTAGCCATGGTTAACCTTTACTTTCTGATGGCCTTGCGCGGGCCCTTACGGGTGCGCGCATTGGTACGGGTGCGCTGCCCACGAACCGGCAAGCCCTTGCGATGGCGGAAACCACGGTAGCAGCCAAGGTCCATCAAGCGTTTGATGTTCATGGTGATTTCACGGCGCAGGTCGCCCTCGACCGTGAACTTGGCCACGCCTTCACGCAGGCGCTCCATCTCGGCCTCGGAGAGATCCTTGATTTTGGACGCGCGGGCAACCCCTGTCGCGTCGCAAATCTTGCCGGACGTCGTCCGGCCGATGCCGTAGATGGCGGTCAACGCAATAACCGCGTGTTGATGATTCGGGATATTAACCCCTGCAATACGAGCCATTCGCAAAGCTCCGAACGCAAAACAAAGAATTATAACACGTCAACCCTGTTTTCGGTTGACCCGGACGCAAACTTGTCAGCAAACTGCGTGCCTAGCCCTGGCGCTGCTTGTGACGCGGATCTTCGCAAATCACGCGCACCACACCCTTGCGGCGCACAACCTTGCATTTACGGCACATTTTCTTGACTGAAGCCTGTACTCTCATGGTTTTCCCCATTCATCCGCCGGCAGCTGCTGCCGGCCAAAAAAATCATTTGGCCCGGAAAACGATCCGGCCCTTGGTCAAGTCGTACGGCGTCAGCTCCACCGTCACCTTGTCTCCCGGAAGAATGCGGATGTAATGCATACGCATTTTTCCGGAGATATGACTCAGCAACACATGCCCGTTTTCCAGCTTGACTCGAAAGGTGGCGTTCGGCAGGTTCTCGATTACCTCGCCCTGCATCTGAATGACATCTTCCTTGGACATCAGCGCCCCGCCAAGCTGTTCTTGAAATTGGCTTTCTTGAGCAAGCCTTCATACTGGTGCGACATGACATAGGCCTGAACCTGCGCCATGAAATCCATGGCCACCACCACAATAATCAGCAGGGACGTTCCGCCAAAGTGGAACGGAACATTCCATTTCAGGATCAGGAACTCGGGCAGCAGGCACACCAGCGTGATGTAGATGGCGCCCACCAGCGTCAGCCGGGTCAGAATCTTGTCGATATAGCGCGCCGTCTGTTCACCCGGCCGGATGCCCGGCACGAACGCACCGCTTTTCTTCAGGTTATCCGCGGTTTCCTTGGAATTGAACACAAGGGCCGTATAGAAAAAACAGAAGAATATGATCGCGATGGCGTACAGCAGCACGTATATCGGCTGGCCAGGCGACAGGGTCGCCCCGATGTCCTTCAGCCAGCTCATGCTCTCGCCGCTCCCGAACCAGCCGGCCAGCGTAGCCGGGAACAGGATGATACTGGAGGCGAAAATCGGCGGGATGACCCCGGACATATTCAGTTTCAGCGGCAAGTGCGAACTCTGGCCGCCCACGACCATTTTACCGACCTGACGCTTGGCATAGTTGACGAGAATCTTGCGCTGGCCACGCTCGACAAACACCACCAGCGTGGTCACCAGCAGCACGCCGACAAACAGCATCAAAACGAGCGGAATCGAATACGCACCCGTGCGTGTCAGTTCCAGCGTGCCGCCGATCGCATGCGGCAAGCCTGCGGCAATCCCCGCAAAAATGATGATCGAGATGCCGTTGCCCAACCCCCGTTCGGTCACCTGTTCGCCCAGCCACATCAGGAACATCGTGCCGGCTGTCAGGGTCACCACGGTGATCGCGCGGAATGCCAGGCCAGGTTCAAGCACGAGACCCGCCTGCGATTCCAGCGCGATGGCAATGCCCAGCGCCTGGAATACGGCCAGGAACAAGGTTCCGTAGCGGGTGTACTGCGTAATCTTGCGCCGACCGGATTCACCCTCTTTTTTCAGGGCTTCCAGTTGCGGCGATACGCTGGTCATCATCTGCACGATGATCGACGCCGAGATATACGGCATGATCCCGAGCGCAAAGACGCTGAAACGCGACAACGCGCCGCCCGAGAACATGTTGAACATGCCCAGGATGCCGCCCTGCTGCGACTTGAACACCTGATCAAGCACGAGCGGGTCGATACCCGGCACCGGGATGAACGTACCGATCCGGTAAACGATCAGGGCACCGAGCAGGAACAGCAGGCGGCGCTTCAGATCACCGTATTTGTTCAAGCCGGTTTTAGGCGTGGCCAAAGCGGATTCCTCGCTGACTTATTCGGCGACGCTACCGCCGGCTGCCTCGATCGCAGCACGCGCACCCTTGGTGACGGCGATACCCGTCAACCTGACCGCCTTGCCAATTTCGCCGGCCAGATAAATCCTGGCGGATTTCGCAGAGGCCTTGATCACGCCCGCCTGCTTCAGCACCAGCAAATCAATCTCATCCACGCCTACGGCGGCCAACTCGTACAGACGCACGCGGGCAGTGTCCGCCTTGGTCAGCGACACAAAACCGCGCTTGGGCAGACGACGCTGCATGGGCATCTGGCCACCCTCGAAACCGACTTTATGGAAGCCGCCCGCACGGGACTTCTGGCCNTTATGCCCCCGGCCCGCGGTCTTGCCCAGGCCCGATCCGATNCCCCGGCCCACGCGACGCTTGTCCTGCCTNGCACCGTCTGCCGGTTTGATATTGTTCAGTTCCATTTAAGCCTCGCACTTCACCAGATAGGTGACTTTGGTAATCATCCCGCGGTTTTCCGGCGTATCCAGCACTTCAACGGTATGGTTCATCCGGCGCAGGCCCAGACCGCGCACACAGGCACGATGCGCCGCTTTGGTGCCGATCAGGCTTTTGACCAGCGTCACCTTGATTGTCTTCTGCTCACTCATGACTTACCCCGTGATGTCTTCAACGGACTTGCCGCGCTTGGCCGCAATCTCGGACGGCGTGGACATCTTCAGCAGGCCGTCGATCGTGGCGCGCACGACGTTATAGGGATTGGTCGAACCCAGGCACTTGGCCAGCACGTTCTGCACGCCCATGACTTCGAATACGGCACGCATCGCGCCGCCGGCAATGATGCCGGTACCTTCGGACGCCGGCTGGATCAACACGCGCGAAGCGCCATGCTGGCCAACCACGGTGTGGTGGAAGGTGCCATTCTTGAGGTTGATCTTGACCAGCTTGCGGCGCGCTTCCTCCATCGCCTTCTGCACGGCCACCGGGACTTCACGGGACTTGCCCTTGCCCATGCCGATGCCGCCGTCCCCATCGCCGACCACGGTCAACGCGGCAAAGCCCATGATCCGACCACCTTTCACCACTTTGGTGACACGGTTGACCGAAATCATTTTTTCGCGCAAGCCGTCGCCGCGCTCTTCGTTACTAGTAGGTGCTGTACGGGCCATCTTGATTCTGCCTCGTTAAAATGCCAAACCGCCTTCGCGGGCCGCTTCAGCCAGGGCTTTCACACGCCCGTGGAACTTGAAGCCCGCCCGATCGAAAGCCACTTTTTCAATACCCAGNCCCTTGGCCTTCTCGGCCAGGCGCTTGCCCACCGCAGCGGCCGCGGCAGTGTTGCCGCCGTTGGTCAACTGGCCACGCAATTCCTTGTCGTTCGAGGAAGCACTGGCCACGACCGTGCCGCCATCGGCCGANATGATCTGGGCGTAGATATGGCTGTTGGTGCGGTGAATGGCCAGGCGAATCGCCTTGACGGCCGCGATTTTGGCGCGGGTTTTGCGCGCTCTGCGAATCCGTGTTTGCTTGGTGTTCATGATCTGTCCTTAAGCCTTACTTCTTCTTGGTCTCTTTCTTGATGACCACTTCGTCGCTATAGCGCACGCCCTTGCCTTTGTAAGGCTCCGGCGGACGGTAGGCGCGCACGTCGGCGGCCACCTGGCCAACCGCCTGGCGATCAATGCCCTTGATCACAATCTCGGTCTGGGTCGGGGTCTCGACCTTGATGCCCGCAGGCATTTTATGGACGACCGGATGCGAGAACCCAAGTGTCAGGTTGAGGGCGTCGCCCTGGGCTTGAGCGCGATAGCCGACGCCGACCAGCGTCAGCTTCTTCTCGAACCCCCTGGAANCCCCCTGCACCATATTGCTCACCAGCGCACGCAGGGTTCCCGCCATGGCGTTCGCCTGAATGCTTGCATCCACGGGGGCGAACGTCATCACGCCTTCATTGAGCGCAACGGCCACATTGGGTGACGCGGCCTGTCTCAGGGAGCCCAACGGCCCCTTGACGGAAATGCCGCCTTCCAGCGTGACTTCCACACCTTTCGGCAACGTAATGGGATTATTGGCTACACGTGACATATCCGCTTCCCCTTACGCGACCACGCACAACACTTCACCGCCCACGCCCTTGGCCCGTGCGTGGCGGTCNGTCATCACACCGCTTGAAGTGGACACTATTGCGACACCCAGGCCATTCATGACGCGCGGCAAATCCTCGGCACCCTTGTAGATGCGCAGGCCAGGCTTGCTGACGCGCTCGATGCGTTCGATCACCGGGCGGCCCGCATGATATTTCAATTGCAACTCAAGTTCAGGCTTGCCCGCTTCGCCACGAACGGCGAAATCATCGATGTAGCCTTCGTCTTTCAGAACCTTGGCAATCGACACCTTCACCTTCGAAGACGGCATCGTGACAGCCGCTTTCTCGACCGCCTGCGCATTGCGGATTCGGGTCAGCATATCCGCGATGGGATCACTCATACTCATATTGTCTACCCCTTACCAGCTGGCCTTGACGATGCCGGGAATTTCACCGCGCATCGCATACTCACGCAATTTTCCGCGCGCCAGGCCAAACTTGCTGAAGACACCACGCGGACGCCCCGTCAACTGGCAACGATTCCGCTGACGCACCGGGCTCGCATTGCGCGGCAGTTCCTGCAACGCCCTGTATGCCGCCATGCGATCTTCCTCGCCGGTGGCCGCGCTGGCGATGACGGCCTTGAGTTCGGCACGCCTGGCGGCATATTTCTTCACCATGCGCGCGCGTTTTTCTTCACGATTGATCAAGGATAACTTGGCCATGCCTACCTCAATTCTTGAACGGGAAACTGAAGGCGGCAAGCAGGGCTCGCGCTTCATCATCAGTCTTGGCGGTGGTAGTGATCGTGATGTTCATACCACGCAACGCATCGATCTTGTCGTACTCGATCTCGGGGAAAATGATCTGTTCCTTGACACCCATGTTGTAGTTGCCACGGCCATCGAAGGACTTGCCCGAAATACCCCGGAAGTCGCGGATACGCGGCATGGCCACCGTAACCAGACGATCCAGGAATTCGTACATCTGCGCGCGGCGCAGGGTCACCATGCAGCCGACGGGATAGTTCTCACGGATCTTGAAACCGGCAATCGACTTTTTGGACTTGGTGACGACCGGCTTCTGGCCCGCGATTTTCTGCATGTCCGCCACCGCGTGATCCATCACCTTCTTGTCAGCCACCGCCTCGCCAACCCCCATATTCAGGGTGATCTTCTGGATGCGCGGCACTTCCATGATGGATTTATAGCCAAACTGCTCGACCAGCTTGGGCACCACCGTCTCACGATACAATTCTTGAAAACGCGCCATGATCACCCCTGAGCGTCAACCATTTCGCCATTGGACTTGTACACCCGCACCTTGCGGCCGTCCTCCAGCATCTTGTAACCCACGCGATCCGCTTTCTGCGTGCCGACATTGAACAATGCGACATTCGAAGCCTGGATCGGCATCTCTTTCTCGACGATCCCGCCCTGGATGTTGCGCATGGGATTCGGCTTTTGATGCTTCTTGGCCCGATTCACNCCCTCAACAACCACATGGCCGTCATCCAGCACACGCAGCACAGTACCGCGCTTGCCTTTGTCTTTTCCGGCCAGGACGATCACCTGATCGCTTTTACGAATTCGTGCCATGATTCCCTCTCACAGAACCTCGGGCGCAAGCGAGACGATCTTCATGAACTTCTCGGTACGCAACTCACGGGTAACCGGCCCAAAAATACGGGTACCGATCGGCTCTAATTTGTTGTTCAGCAACACGGCAGCATTGCCGTCAAAGCGCACCAGCGAACCGTCGGGGCGACGAACACCCTTGGCGGTACGAACCACCACGGCGTTGTAGATATCACCCTTCTTCACGCGGCCACGCGGNGCAGCATCCTTGATGCTGACCTTGATGATGTCGCCCACACTTGCATAACGGCGATGACTGCCGCCCAGCACCTTGATGCACATGACGGAGCGCGCACCGGTGTTGTCTGCCACGTCCAATACGGACTGCATCTGAATCATTTAATTGCCTCCAACTTTATCCACCACAGAGGCGGCNAGTTTTGGAACCCGTTCGGGAGAACACCCGCATGATGCGGGATTGCTTGAGTCAGCGAACCGGGTTCAAAACCGGCTCACCAACCGGAAAACCCGGCACTATACCGGGTTTGAGCACCTGATGCAAGCCTTATACGCGAGCGCGCTCAATCAGTTTGCTGACGGTCCACGCCTTGGTACGCGAAAGCTTGCGCGATTCCTCGATCTGAACCATGTCNCCCTCGTGAAACTCGTTGTTTTCATCGTGGGCATGATACTTTTTCGACAGGCGGATCACCTTGCCGATGACCGGATGCTTCACGCGGCGCTCAACCAGAACCGTGACCGTCTTGTTCATCTTGTCGCTCACCACACGCCCCGTGAGCGTGCGCACCATCTTCTTGACTTCAGTCATGCTTGACCCGCCTTCTCGCGCATAATGGTCTTGACACGGGCAATATCGCGACGCAGCTTGCCCAAATCAGCAGTNTTGCTCGACTGCTGGGTGGCCACCTGCATNCGCAATGCAAAGTGGGCGCGCAACAGCGATTCCAGTTCCTGCTTNAATTCTGCGGCATTCTTGCCGCGCATTTCTTTCGTATTCATCACTCAGCTCCCGATCATGCGGGTCACGAAGGTGGTCGCGATCGGCAACTTGGCTGCCGCCAGGCGGAATGCCTCGCGCGCCAGCGTTTCGTTCACGCCATCCATTTCGTACAAAACCTTGCCCGGCTGGATTTCAGCCACGTAGTATTCCGGGGCGCCTTTACCGTTACCCATCCGCACTTCGGCCGGCTTACGNGAAATCGGCTTNTCCGGGAAGATACGGATCCAGATACGACCACCACGCTTGATGTGGCGAGTCATNGCACGNCGCGCAGCNTCGATCTGGCGCGCGGTCAGACGGCCACGACCGACGGCTTTCAGGCCGAAATCNCCAAAACTCACATCGGCACCGCGGGTTGCCAAGCCGGTGTTACGGCCCTTCTGTTCCTTGCGATATTTTCTTCTAGCTGGCTGCAGCATGTTTCACTCCCGATTTCTTGCCGCGCTTTTCCTGTTCGGCGGCTACAGGCTGCTCGCCACGGTTCAGCGCGTCGCCCTTGTAAACCCACACCTTGATGCCGATGATGCCGTAGGTGGTTTTCGCTTCGGCAAAGCCGTAATCGATCTCGGCACGCAGGGTATGCAGCGGCACACGACCTTCACGATACCATTCGGTACGCGCGATCTCGGCACCGTTCAGACGGCCCGAGCTCATGATCTTGATGCCCTGGGCACCCAGGCGCATNGCNTTCTGCATCGCGCGCTTCATGGCGCGNCGGAACATCACGCGCTTCTCCAGCTGCTGGGCGATNCCGTCGGCGATGATCTGGGCATCGGTCTCCGGNTTGCGNACTTCTTCNATGTTGACGTGNACGGGCACCGACATCAGGCGCGCCAGTTCNCCGCGCAGCACTTCGATGTCTTCACCCTTCTTGCCGATCACCACGCCGGGGCGGCCGCTGAAGATCGTGATGCGCGCATTCTTCGCCGGGCGCTCGATCAGCACCTTCGAGACCGAAGCATGGGCAAGCTTCTTCTTCAGATAGTCACGAACCTTGATGTCCTCAAGCAGGGTGCTTGAGAAATTGCGGTTCGAACCGTACCACTTGGCCGTCCAGATGCGTTGAACACCAAGACGGAACCCAATCGGATGTATTTTTTGTCCCATGCCGCTTCCTTAATCGCCGACCGTCACGGTGATGTGACAGGTCGGTTTGCTAATACGGTTGCCACGGCCTTTGGCGCGGGCAGTGAAGCGCTTCAGCACCGACCCCTGGTCGACATAGATCGTCTTGACTTTCAGGGTATCGATGTCGGCACCTTCGTTGTGCTCGGCATTGGCGATGGCCGACTCGAGCACCTTCTTGATGATGCCCGCGCCTTTTTTCGGGCTGAAGGCCANAATGTTCAGCGCCTTNTCCACGCGCAGACCGCGGATCTGGTCAGCAACCAGACGGCCTTTCTGTGCGGACAGGCGGGTACCACGCAAAATTGCAGAAACTTCCATCATGCGCTCCTTATTTCTTCGCCTTCTTGTCCGCAACGTGGCCCTTGAAGGTACGCGTCAGGGAAAACTCACCCAGCTTGTGGCCGACCATGTTTTCGGTCACGAACACCGGCACATGCTGGCGGCCGTTGTGCACCGCAATCGTCAGACCGATGAAATCGGGCAACACGGTGGAACGACGCGACCAGGTCTTGATCGGGCGCTTGTCATTGGAACCGCGAACGGCTTCAATTTTTTTCAGCAGGTGCCCGTCGACGAACGGGCCTTTTTTAATTGAACGTGCCATATCTTTCTACCTCAATCAGCGCGCGTGACGGCGGCGGACGATCATGTTGGAGG
>JGI26533J51211_1002195_pt1 | contig 11256 bp, 8 predicted proteins | sample ThiBiot_750_biof_FD_51211 | JGI IMG/M metagenome (IMG submission 51211) | reverse complement strand
TCTAATCCTAATTTTTCGCCGGGCTTTAATTGTATGATGTCACCAATGGTTACTGTTTCCGCCTTTACTGTTTTCGGTTGATTTTCTTTTAGAATAGTTACTTCATCGGGGCGTTGGTCAAGCAAGCTCTTGATATTTGCTTTCGCTCTTTTAACTGCTAATGACTGAAAGACTTCGCCGACAGCATAAAACAGCATTACAGCGACACCCTCTGGGTATTCACCAATGGCAAAGGCTCCAATAGTGGCAATACTCATTAGCAAAAATTCTGAAAAAACATCGCCTTTGCCAATACTTTCAAAAGCTTCTTTAATTACAGGAAATCCGACTGGTGCATACGCTATTATATACCAAACAGTTCTTATCCAACCTTGAAACCATTCAGGTTTCAAGGCATTGTCTAAGTAAATAGCAATTAGCAATAGTACCAAAGAAATAATTCCTGGTAAAAACATTTTTATAACACTATTTTTATCAACAGCTTCACTTCGTTCATTACTCTTTTGATTGACTTTTTCATCCGTTGAGCAACAAACATTATCAGTACTCTGCCCTGTATTTGTTTGGGCATCGTTTTTGCTTTCCTCCGTGCAGCAGAGTTGCTTGCCGTGTGCATCATAAATATGGTTGTGATTTTTATATGTATTTATCATTGCTTAGTTATTATTGGTTAATCTTCGTCTTCTCCAGCATTAGATAATTTTGCGTTTACAAAAAATGCTCCTTTTACAACGATTTTGGCATTGACAGGAATTTGCTTGACAAAAGTTATTGCGGTATACCCCATATCAGATACCCCTTTCAATACTTCTACTTTTTCAAAATTTATATTGCTTGTATCTTCCTTATGTTCAGTTTCCTCATCTTCTTTATGGCTTTCTTCTTCGTGATGTTCTTCTGCTTTTTTATCGGTTTGTACGAAAATAAAATATTTACCATCAGTATTTACGATGGCATCATTGGGAACAGCAGGTGTGGTCACATTGCTTAAGCTTACAATTCCTGTTATATTCATTCCATCAATTAACCCATTTTTATTACCTTTTATGCGGCAACGTACANCAATAGTTTTACTCTCATTTTGAAAAGATGAACCGATATTGAAAACCGTAGCCTCATATTCAGTGGCTGGATTATTTGTCAATCGAAAATGAATAGTTTGCCCGATTTTTATTTGTGGTAAATCTTTTTCAAAAACTTGTAAATCCAAATGCAATGAGCTGTTATCTACAACTTCAATTACTGGAGAAGAAACATCTACATAACTTCCAATTTTAGCGAAAACATTACTCACTGTACCATTTAAAGGACTATTTACCGTTAGCGCAGATTTCAAATTACTGTTTGATAGGGTACTGGGATTGATGCCCATTAATTGTAATTGTTGATGTAAAGACGCTTTTCGAGTACGAAGGCTGTTCAATTCGGCTGTTGCACTTTGTAAATTTTTCTTTGCGCCAGCATTTCCCTCGTATAACTCTTTTTGTCTTGATAGCTCTTGCTCTGCAAAAGTTATTCTACTTACTATACTCAAATATTCTTCCTGTAATTGTATAAACTGCGGATTGGCAATCGTTGCTATTATTTCACCCTTTCTTACGTAATCCCCAATTTGAACTTTCAACGTTCTTATCACACCACCATATAAAGAGGTGGCATTGGCTTTGTTGTTATTGGGAACATTCAGATTTCCATTTGCTTTTATGGTTGCAGATAGCTCCCTGTGTTCTATTGTGCCTATTTTTATTCCAACTATCTTTAACTGTTCCTCTGAAAGTGTAGCAATGGTTGGTACTTCTTCGTGGGCTTCTTCTTTTTGAATTTCTTTTGCCTCCTGGTTTTGCCCATCCCCATCTTTATGATTATTGCAAGCGGAAAAAGCAAGTATTACAACAGTTATCACTGTTACAAACGTGATTTTATTTATATTGAATTTCATTTTTTACTTATTGATTAATGAGAGAATAAATACTGATTACGGACTGGTTTACCTGCTGAATACTTTTCAGATAATTTAATTGAATATCGGTTGCGGTTTGCAATGCAAAAAGATATTCCACATAGCTGATTTCTCCAGTCTTATAACCTAATTGTGCTGCTGATACTATTTCTTTGGCATTAGGCAATGCTTCTTGCTGAAAATAATTAAACTGTTGCATATCTTGTTGGTATTGTTGCAAAGCATTTTGTAATTGTGTTGTTAATGCTCTTTGCTGCTGCTGAGCATTGGCTTCGGAAGCCTGTTTTCTGAAGTCCAAAGATTTTATCCTTGCTTTGGTAGCACCATAAGTGATAGGAATTGCAATGCCAATATTTACAGAATTGAAACGTTTACCAGAATTAAAATATTTTTCTGCGCCATTTACAGTATGAAAACCTATTAAAGATTGATTTGTAAAACCAATTGTAAAATCAGGTAAACCTTGCGAACGTTCTACCTTTTTGGTCTGTTCTGCAATAACAGCATCCTGATATAAGGATTGAATGGCGGGATGACTTGCAACTACATCATTATCCAATAAATTGCTGATTTGTAATGGTTGAAAAATTCCATTTTCTACAATGAGAAAATCCTCTCTTGTATTCATCAAAGTTTTCAGACTGGCAACAGCATTATTTAAAAACACTTTATTCTGTTTTAACAATAAATTAATTTCCCCTTTCTTAGCTTCTGCCGTACTAATGTCCACTTTTTTTGTATCACCAGTTTTATAACGAAGCTGTGCTATTTTTATAAAATCGCTGTACAGACTATCTAACTGTTGTAATTGTTTTTGGTTATGTTGCAAATACAGGATTTGATAATAATTAGTTCTGACTTGCGTTTTTAGCTCTATTACGGTAAGATTTTTCTGTAATTCTTTCGCTTTTATTTCTGCATTAATCAATTGCTTTTTTGCTCCGAATAAAGTAGGAAAAGGAATAGTTTGCGCCACTTCAAATGACTGGTCGAATTTTGTACTGTTGTACTGCCCCAATTGTGCATTAAAACCTAATTTTGGTAATTCTCCGGCAGTTTTTTTCAAGGCTTTACTTGCATCAATTTCTAAATCTGAAGCCTTTATGGTTTGATTATTTTTCAACGCAATGTTTATTGCTTCATCAACACTGGATAAATCTTTCGTTTGTGCGTTTGCTGTAAAACCTACCAATGATAGCAGTAACACAACGATAGTCGCAATGGGTTTCACTTTAAGTTTTCTTTTTAAATTAATTTTTGAATTGAAGATGATATACAATAAAGGCAGTACGAATAGGGTAAGGAATGTGGCAGTTACCAAACCACCGATAACAACTGTAGCCAATGGTTTTTGTACCTCTGCACCTGCGCTACTGCTCAAAGCCATTGGCAGAAATCCTAAACTGGCTACTGTTGCAGTCATCAAAACTGGTCGCAAACGGATTTTAGTTCCTTCGATTACCCGTTTCAATACATCTTTTTCCCCTTCTTTTTCTAATTGATTGAAAATACCTATCAGTACAATTCCGTTGAGAACTGCAACACCAAACAAAGCAATAAATCCAATACCTGCGCTGATGCTAAATGGCATTCCCCTAAGTAGTAGAGCTAAGATACCCCCAATTGCACTCATTGGGATAGCGGTAAAAATTAGTCCTGCTTGTTTAAAGGAGCTAAAAGTAAAATAAAGCAGTACAAATATCAATAGTAAGGAAATAGGAACAGCTATCAATAATCTATTACTGGCTTCCTGTAAGTTTTCAAACTGTCCACCATAAGTGAAATAGTATCCCGATGGTAGTTTTACTTGATTGTTCAATTTTTTTTGAATTTCTTCTACTACACTTTGTACATCTCTGTCTGCTACATTAAAACCAATTACAATTCTTCGTTTTCCCGCTTCACGGCTTATCTGCGCCGGTCCTAATTTATAGTCAATTGTAGCCACTTGTGATAGAGGAATTTGACTACCCGTACTGGTTGGTATCATCATATTGTTTACATCTTCAATACTACCTCTATAGGTACTATCTAAACGCACAACTAAATCAAATCTCCTTTCATTCTCAAAAACTACACCAGCACTTTTTCCTGCAAAAGCAGTACTTACAACGTTATTTACATCTTCTACATTTACTCCATAATTGGCTAAACGAGTACGGTCATATTCAATATTGATTTGCGGTAATCCGCTTACCAGCTCTACTTGAGGGACTGTAACCCCTTTCACTGTTTGTATAACTTTGCTAACCTTATCTGCATTCAGAGCAAGCGTATCTAAATTTTCTCCGAAAATCTTAATTGCAACATCTTGTTTTATCCCTGTCATCAGTTCATTAAAACGCATTTGAATGGGTTGGCTTTTTTCGACAATTACGCCAGGTATTACAGCTATTTTTTCTTCTATTGCATCTCCTAATTCATCGTATGTCCTTCCGGATTTCCATTCACTTTCTGGCTTAAGAATAATTATTAAATCTGTTGCACTTGGAGGCATTGGGTCAGTAGGTACTTCCCCAGCTCCAGTTCTACCAACCACCATTTTTACTTCATCAAATTGTTTGGCAATTCTCGAAGCAAGCATCGAAGTTTCTATACTTTGTGATAATGAGGTTTCAATAGGCATTTTAAATTCAAACGCATATTCTCCTTCTTGTAGCTGGGGTATAAATTCTCCTCCCATTCGGCTAAACAAGAAAATACTAACCGCAAATATGGCAATGGCGATACCCACGAACCAATACTTTATGCTAATCGCTTTTTCAAGCAAAGGCTGATATTTTTTTTGTACCCAATTCATCATTCTATCAGAAAAGCTTTCTTTGTGCGAAGTTTTTTTCGATAAAAACAAAGCACACATCATAGGTATATATGTTAAGGATAAAATCAAAGCTCCAAAAATGGCAAAACCTACAGTCTGTGCCATCGGACGGAACATTTTGCCTTCAACACCCACTAACGTAAGAATAGGAATGTAAACAATTAGTATAATGATTTCGCCAAATGCTGCACTGCTACGAATTTTGGAAGCAGACAGAAAAACTTCCTCATCCATTTCGGTTTGTGTAAGCCTTTGTTTAGATTTTCGTAAGCCTAAATGATGTAATGTGGCTTCCACAACAATTACTGCCCCATCTACAATCAACCCAAAATCTATGGCTCCCAAACTCATTAAGTTGGCGCTTACACCAAACACATTCATCATTGCCAAGGCAAACAGCATTGCTAAGGGAATAGCAGAAGCTACTATTAATCCGGCTCTAAAATTTCCTAAAAAAAGTACCAATACAAAGATTACAATCAACGCACCTTCTATCAGGTTTTTTTCTACGGTACTCATTGCCTTGTCAACTAAAACTGAACGGTCTATATAAGGCTCAATAATAATATCATCAGGTAATGACTTTTGTATAGTAGGAAGTTTTTCTTTTATTTTTTCAATTACATTATTGGCATTTTCGCCTTTTAACATCATTACCACACCGCCTACTGCATCAACTTCTCCATTGTATGTCATAGCTCCATATCTTACAGCATTACCAAATCGTACATCTGCCACGTCTTTTATAAAAATTGGAACAGTACCTGGGCTATTTTTTACACTAATGTTTTTTATATCATCTAATGATGTAACCAAACCAATTCCTCTAACAAAATAAGCATTTGGCTTTTTGTCAATATATGCTCCTCCAGTATTTTGGTTATTTCTTTCAAGAGCATTGAAAATATCGGTAATACTTACATCCATAGCTTTTAAGCGATTTGGATTAACAGCTACTTCATATTGCTTTAGCTCACCGCCAAAACTATTTACTTCTGCAATTCCGGGAGTACCATACAGTTGCCTTGCAACAATCCAGTCCTGCATTGTACGAAGGTCTTTGGCATTGTATTTATTTTCACTTCCCTTTTTGGGGTGTATTATATATTCGTATATCTGACCAAGCCCTGTACTGACCGGAGCCAATTCAGGTGTTCCTATTCCATCCGGAATTTTTTCTTCTGCTTCTTTTAGTTTTTCATTAATAAGCTGTCTGGCAAAATAAATGTCTACTTTTTCCTTAAATACAACTGTAATTACGGACAAACCAAACCTCGAAATACTTCTGGTTTCTTCTAAATCAGGAATATTAGCAATGCTTTGCTCTATCGGAAAAGTTACTAATTGTTCTACTTCCTGAGCCGCCAATGTTGGGCAAACCGTAATTATTTGCACCTGATTATTTGTAATATCGGGTACGGCATCAATGGGTAATTTTGTGGCACTCCACACTCCCCAAATAATGAGGAACAATGTCATTATTCCAATGACGAGCTTGTTCTTAATGCTAAATTTTATGATACTGTCTAACACAATTCATTTGATTAATAATTAATAATAATGGATATAAATACTTTCTGTCAGTTACAGAAAGGACAGCTAAATGTGCAATTTAGATAATACACCTATCTAATAGTAAATGAATATATCATCCATTACCAATAAATACATTTGCTGAAAATATTAAGTATTAATCTTTGGCGGCTGCCAAATGTTTCTGTGATAATTGGAAATGAAATTGAAATTTTGAAGTGGGAATTTTTGTATCTTGCTAAGACTTGGCTTTGCCTCGTTTATTTTGAACGTTTGAAACGTAAAATTNACAACGGTATGACAAGTAGNACAAGAACAAAAAGGACTGCATAAATCGNCGTTTTTCGTTTGACCATTGCTTGNATTAGAAAGCTCTGATTTTGAAGTATTACTGGTATCNATACCACACGCATCAGTACACGGCATTACGGATAATGCCANAAAATATATACTGAATATGAATATAAATAGTTTCATCAGCTACAAATATAAATAAATAGATTGTGCAATAGAATTGCAAAGTTGAAAAAGTCTATTTGTTACATTTGTCGCATTTCCCCTTAAGAACTAAATTAGCTCCATCTAATTTAAAGTTTTGAGGAACTTCGATGTTCGGAATTTCTGTTTCAGTAAGGCAAAAAGTATGTTTGCAGTCGGTACAATAAAAATGTGTGTGCAGTTCTGATAAATTNCAATTGCATCCTGATTGGCAAAGTGCGTATTTAANCACTCCGCTTCCATCATCAATGGTATGGACAAGTTTGTGTTCCAGGAATACTTTAAGTGTTCTGAAGAGAGTAATATTATCTGCTTTTTCAAACTGTTCTGCCAGCTCTTTATGACTTACTGCATATTGTTGTTTCAATAACTTTTCAACCACCAACAAACGCATAGCGGTGGGTTTTATAGCTTTTTGCTGTAAAATTTTTTCTAATTCAGTCATTGTGATTTAATTTTCTATCGTCCAATCATCATTATCGTCNTCGTCAACTGATATTTGCTCAATGATGCTGTTTGCTGCACTGTCAGAGTATGTACCATAACCATTTACGAAAACACCTTTTGCTCCATCTTTTTGGTTTCTCATCGCATATAAGATAGCCTCATCTTCCAAGTCATTAAGCCCAGTAAAACGATAAATTTTATCAATAACAATGTCCCTTAAATTAACTTTCTCGCCGTCTATTTTGTACGAAATGTTTTCTTCCAATAGATTAAAGTCTTCCGTATAACCTCTTTGTCTTAGTATTTCAATTACTTCTGATACTGTTTTTTCTGTTGATAGCATAAGTATTCTTCTTAAATTTTTGAAAATATTTTTTGAAAAAACTGAACATTTTTTTCTCTTAATTGGTTTCTAATAGCAACATTTTTTATCCTGTTGTATTGGTGGACAGGGAATACTTCCATAACTACAATACACACAACAATCGCCTTTTAATGGTTTTAAGCGTGTCTTACAGTTTTCACATTCATAGAAATATTGACAAGCATCTGTTGGCATTGTTTCCTCTTTTTTGTATCCACAGTTTGGGCAAGTTAATACTGATTGTAATTTAATTTCCATTATGATATAATTTTACTTTTTAGTGATTTGTATCCTGTCGAATTGATACCTTTTTCTATTTCTGTGATACTTGTTTGTTTACTATCAAACTTGACAATAGCATTACCTTTCTCATAAGAAACCACAATTTCCACAATTCCATTTAGTTTGCTAACTTCTGTTTTAATGTGATGTTCACAACCTGAACAAGTCATTCCTTTAATTGTAAACTCAACTTTCTGAATTTTGGAAGTTTGTGTAATAATTGTTTTACTTTCGGTCTTTGGAAAAAAGATTTGAGCATAAAGCGGAAATGATAAAAGTAAAGCCGCCATAGCGGTAAAAATCCCTAAAAATGATTTCGTTTTCATAAAATTTGTTTTTTCAGTTATTTCACAGTTGCAGTCAATTTTCTTTTGTGGTTTCAACTTTTGATACCAAGCAAAACCAAGCACTAAAATTGTTAAACCGATAAAATATGGTCGGAAAGGTTCGAGCCAAGAAAAAGTTGAAGCAAGTCCGCTTGTTCCTGCTATTAGAGCCAACACAGGTGTAATGCAACACAATGAAGCTGCAATTGCTGTCAAAAGTCCAGTCCCGATTAGTTTGTTGTCCGTTTTCATATTGTTTCTAAAATTTTGTTATCATCAAGTATTTTAAAAAATGGTTTCAGCATTTTTTCATACTCTTTGGTCAATGAATAAAAAATGGTTTGTGCCTCTCTTTCGGTTTCAATAAGCTTTCGGTCTTTGAGTTTTCGCAAATGCTGAGAAATTGCTGAAATTGTCATACCAAGAATATCGCTTAAATCACAAACACAAAGTCGTTTTTCTTCATAAAAAAGAAACAGAATTTTCAACCTTACATTGTTTCCTGCCAATTCAAGTCCGTTAGACAAACAGTCAAACGAGCCGTGTAGTTCTAAAACTCGTTCTTTACAGCGATTAATTTGTTTAATGTCTGCCTTTTGTCTTATGCACGAAGTATTATCCATAGTGCAAATATAGTAAATTTCATTATTTAAGCAATTGCTAAAATAAAAATAAAAATTAAAGACAACTCCAATTATGCAATAAAAAATTGAAACAAATTACGCTTGCTGTATCAAATGCTGTAAGTTCGGGTCATTTTTGATGCGCTCCATTTCACTTACAACAATATTAAGGATGTCTGATTTTATCTGTTTGTAATTGCTTTCGATTTCCTGCTTCATTTTATCCTCGCCCTGCTCATTTACAAAAGAAAGGATTTGCGGTATTTGCTGATAGGCTTTGGTTTCGGCAGCTACCTTTTCATTATCCACCACAATTTCGGCGTGAAATATTTTTTGCTCAATGCGTTCATCGAAGTTATCCGATACAGAACCGACAAACATACCCTGTGTAAGCGTTGAAATTTTTGATGCAGGAATAAGGCTGTCTAACTGTGTGGAGATAGAGGTTGATTTATCGTTGCGGTTAATGGTCATACTCTGGCGTTTCTGCAATACTTTTCCGAAGCGTTCCGAAAGACTTTTTGCCGTTTCTCCAACCACCTGACCACTGAATATATTACCGACGGTGTTCTGTATTACCTTGCTTTCTTTGTCGCCGTAATCCCTCGTTAATTGCGAGAAATCCTGAAAGCCCAAACATACCGCTACCTTGTTACTTCTCGCCGTTGCAATGAGGTTATCCAGTCCCCTGAAATAAATTGTGGGCAACTCATCTATGATAACGGAACTCTTTAATTGTCCTTTTTTATTAATCAGTTTTACAATCCTCGAATTGTATAAACCCAAAGCTGCGGAATAAATATTTTGACGGTCGGGATTATTACCCACGCACAAAATTTTCGGCTCTTTCGGATTATTGATGTCAAGCGTAAAATCATCGCCTGTCATTACCCAGTATAGTTGCGGGCTAATCATTCTTGACAATGGAATTTTTGCTGATGCTATCTGACCTTGTAACTGGTCTTGTGCGCCACCTTGCCACGCATCCATAAAAGGTGATAGGTAGTTTTCCAAATCAGGATATGAGGTTAAAATTGTGAACACGTCTGAATACTTTTTATTCAGCAATTCAATAGCGTGAGGGAACGTACAATACTTGCCATCCTCATAGATTTTCAGATACCAAATAATGGCAGCCAAAAGAATAATTGGGCTTTCCACGAAAAAATCCCCTTGCTTCTGTATCCACGACCTGTTGAGGTTTAGCATTATGGTATAAGCTGCTTCGTAAGCATCTGAAATGTCCGTCATAAAGTCAGGATTGAGTGGATTGCAACGGTGGCTCTTGCGTGGGTCGTCGAAATTTATCACGTAAAATTTAGGCTGAACTTTGTACTTATCCCTGTGCTTCAGTAAATGATTGTAGGCAATGGTGGAAAGGTCGTCAAACTTGAAATCGTAGATGTACATACTAAAGCCTTTCTCTATCTGCTGCTTGATGTAGTTATTTACGATGGCATAAGATTTACCGGAACCCGGAGTACCCAACACGATTGATGCCCTGAAAGGATTGACAATGTTTATCCAACCGTTGTTCCATTTGCCTTTGTAGTAAAATTTGGTGGGCAGATTGACGGAATACTCATTTTCCATCAGTTTGGTTTCCTGCTGAAAGCTCTCGTTCTCGTTATTGAAAACATCATCCATCAGGTTAGTACGGAGCAAACGGCTCATCCATACACCTGCCATCAGCAAGGCGATATAACCTAATGAGATAGTAAGCATATACAGGAATGTGCCTGTTGCCGGAGATAGCTTTAGCAATGGAGTGTTCAGAAAGAACAGCACAAAACCCACGCCCAAAGCCACGTAAATTTTAGACCAGGTTATCTTCTCATTTTTTACGCCCTTTGTTCCTAAACAGCTTAAAGCCAGTAAGACCAAAGCAAATGCTTTGGTATAAAGGGTATGTGAAAACAAGCCCGCCGTCCGGTCGAAATTGCCTAATATCTTGTTGATTACTTCCAACGTCCAACCACGTTCTAAAAAGAAACCGTAGCAGAACCAATAAAGGTGCATCAGCACCAAAAGAATACTGACTGCCCGCATAAAAGCCATTATCTTGGCAAGCCCTCTTAAATCGTCTTCTCCCTGCATTATTTTAAGTTTTAATGTTCGGGCGTGAATTTAAAGGCTCTATGCAGTGGCGATAAGAATGTGGCAGCCAGCGGCGTTCTGTGGCAGTGTTTGGCTAAATATTACTTCTGACCTCTTTGGCGTTTGCGCTTCTTCTTCATCTTATTGGCAAAGTCCTGTTCTTCGTAATCGTCGCCCTGGACTTCAGGCAATAAGCCGCCCAGTGCTTCAATCAAACCGTCTTCGCGTTTGTCCGTAGTTAAGAAGTCGAACAAATGGTGTGGTTCTTCCGCAGGAAGATCCGCATCATTTGATGTGGATAGTTT
>JGI26533J51211_1002108_pt1 | contig 11678 bp, 10 predicted proteins | sample ThiBiot_750_biof_FD_51211 | JGI IMG/M metagenome (IMG submission 51211) | reverse complement strand
TCGTACGGCACGCTCTCTGACTTCCGGGGAATATTTGTTCGTCTTGCTCATGGCTCCATTCTCTCAAGAAATGGAGCCTCCTCAATTACCGGGGCGATTCACTAGGCAACTTGACATTCGGGAAAACCGCACGTTTCACCTCCCTCTACCACGATAGTTCGTCGCGCTCATTCAAATCGCGCAACCTGCACCTCTTATTGATGCTTTCACGTTCCCGGTAGGCAATATGCACGCCTTCTGCTCCCCACCAGAACAGCGCTCCCTCAAGATACCATGGCCAGTCAGAACGGCAGTGATGCACGCCTTGCAGCCTCGCAACTGTAGGCGTTATCAGACTGTCGTGTGTGACAAAGACATGAAGACCCGGAGTATCGCCGGCCAAAGTGAGCATGCGATAAGCCAGAAATCGAGCAGCTTCATCTGGCCGAGCCATGCCTGGCAATGCATCACTCTCCGAAACGAGATGTCGCATCACCTCCTCGTGTCCAAGAGTTTCCCAGTTGTTCCAGGCAGCCCTACCATCTAGTACGTAGACGCCAGGATCCCCAAGCAACCTGTTCTCTGTGATATCTGTACAGACATTGGCCCCCTCCTTCAAGGCTTGAGCAGTTTGAAGGCAGCGCGGCACCGGACTGCTGTGCAGTGATTTAAGCCGGCCCCCTAAGGTCCGGCCCAATTCACGAGCGATACCCCAACCCGCCTCCGTAATCGGTACATGGTTGCCAGCATCACCAAGTGGTAGCGGCCCACGAACGGAGTGCCGCAACAGCAAAACAACGGGGCGATCGGTCGGCACTTTTTCAAGGTTACGTACCAGCGATGGCGGGACAACCCATTCGATCTCGTCGTTCATATAGCCTCCGCCAGCAATACAGCGGGGAGCGCAGCCAATCGGCGAACTTCGACAAGGCGAAACCCAGCATGTGCCAGTAGCTTCTTGAAGTCATCTTGGGATCTCTCCCTTCCCCCGGTAGCCATCAGCAAGTGCAGGTCGCACAGGGCGCCAGCGACGCCCTGCTCAGACAGCAACATCTCAATGATGAAAAGTCGCCCCCCTTTGGAAAGCGCTGCGCGAGCTTGCGTGAGGATTCGCAATGCGTCTTCGTCGTCCCAGTCATGCAGCACCCTGGCCAAAGTCACCACATCAGCACGGACACCCCAAGGCTCAAAGATGTCGCCGGACATCCAATGCAGGCCCGGAGAGTTCAGATCCTTACGGGCCTGCTCAACGACCTCGGGCTTGTCGAGCACCGTCACGCGAACACCGGGGTAAACATTCAGGATGTTCTTCGCGAGCGTCCCGAATCCGCCCCCCGCATCGACGACAATTTCATCACCATGCAAGCCAAGCGCACCAGGCATCAACGCATAGTCGTGACGGGCATAGCTGCGAAGCATACGGTGATGGCCATGCAAACGTACCGAATCTCTTGCAACATCACCAAAGATATCAGGCGCTCGCCAATCGCCTCCCTGCCTTAGTGCTTCGGGCAAGCATGACCACAGTTCGCCAAGAGCACCGGCGTATTCAAGGGCCGCATCAGCCAAGGTCAGTGGATGGTTGGCGCGCAAGAACTCGCCGCGATCGCTCAGCCGCCATATTCCCGCATCGCACTCAACAATTTTCAGCTCTCCCAATCCTCGAAGTAGCCGCTGCGCACCATCAACCTTTAGTCCGCGCATCGCGGCGAGAGCACTGGATGTGCAAGGCAAAGCTTCGATGACCCCGACACGGACCGCTGCAGCAATAGCTTGGGTTCGCCAGAAACCGACCATATCCGCCGAGAGCGCAGCAAATTCAGACTGCCTGGCTGAGCGAAGCTCAATCAACTTCTGCCCTTGCTCATCAATGACTTCAAGTCCGCTGTCGGATCGCTCCACCCTTGCTTGGCCGTTATAGAACGGTTCGACAGCGGCAAAACGCCGGGCATAGATCGGCCGCCCCCGCAGATCGACGTGCATCCAGCCATCTTCATCACGAGCCCGTGCGAATCCCTTGTGAAAGATATCCAGATCCAGGAACCAGTTACCGTGAAGCAGTTCTCCAGTCATACCTAGGTGAGTAGAGAGGCCGGCATCGTTCTGGACGACACAAAACCCATCCTTGTAGTCGCCGGCATAACGCCAAACCATCGGAGAGTTAGGGGACCCATCCGCGAGCACATGTCGATAATGTCCGTCAGGAAGTCTTACCGTACATCGCCCACTCTGAAAGTTTCCGCACCAGCTATACCGATCGGAATAAACGTCACTCCCATCTGGCCGAATGTGGTGCCAGCCATCGAGGGACTGCACTGCAGCGAACCCTTCATAGAAGCCAAATGTACGGAGGAATCGCCGTACATAGGCAGCCTGACCATCCGGGCCGATATGCCACGCATCCTCACCTCGCCTTACCGGTGCCAGGCCTGGAGGGTGGAACTTGAGTACTTCCTCAAATCTCTCGGAATAGACCGCTTGGCCAGCTTTTTCATGGTGGGTCCCAGAGGCTGATACGTTCAGCTGATGCCATGTCATTGAACATCTCTCACTGGCTGTCTCATGTTACAGGAGGTACATAGAGAGCGATTTCTGTAACTGGCGACCAGAGAACGGTAGGAGCCGCCACGCCAGATTTCGAGCAGCGACGTATCACTCAGGTCACCGAATTCCCCCAAAGTTCGCCGCTGCGCATCGGGTGCACAACACGGATTAAAACGTCCTTGGGCGCTTACCCACGCCTCTTGCCCCAGGAAGGGGCAGAGGCCATCAGGCGCGAGTTCTCGAGGGGAGTTTTCGTCAAGTGGAAAAATGTTTTCCAACAAGATTGCCTTCCCGTTAGCAAGGGGTGCCTCCAGGGCGAACTTATGGGCCGTCTCAACCGCCGCGTTCCAGCGCTTGATTGCGTCGGCACTGCGTCGCATCGAAAGCGGTTCGATCTCAGGGAAGTGGGGCCAGAGATGATGGCCCTTTATCCGGTCTACGCCGAGTTCAATGCCAAGGCGAACGACATCTGCCAGCTCTTCTACATTGGACTCAAGGAAGGTCAGTTGGAGCGTGACTCGGCAGCGGTTCCCGCCACTTGCTGCATGCGCATCGCGAACGGCGATGAACTCCCGCAAGTTTTGCAGCGCTTCATCCCAATTCGACCCCGACATGATGGATTCGTACGTTGTCTTGCAGGCTCCGTTCCAGGAGATCTTTACATCGGAACTGACCGGCACGATGCGCTCGGCCCAATCCCGAGCCCCATGTTTAGGGAAGGTCCCGTTGGTAGTCAGATTCAATTTGACCTGATGCTTCGCACACAACGCCAAAATGTCTTCAAAGTGCTCATAGAGCAACGGCTCGCCCATCGTTGACGGAATGAGCTCTCGCAGCCCTCTCCCAGCAGTCTCTTCAACAATGCGTTTCAGCATCTCGAACGGCATACGGCGATGGCGACGCCCATTCAGCTTGCGCAGTGGCTGCAAATCACTGTGCGGAGAATGCTCTTCGCACATCACGCACTTGAGGTTGCAGGTGTCTGGGTTCGTATCAAACGTGATGCGCCAAGGCGCGTCAGCATGTTCCAGCTGTGTTCTATCCCGCCGATGGAGGACGCGCTGGTACAGGGCTTCGATTTCCTGAACATGGGTGTCGATGTCCGGAATGTCGCCACTCTGGCTGAACGCATATCCACGACTACCAAGCTTGGCGGCAAGCGCGGGGGCATCGACAAAGCACTGCATCTGCTCCGCTAGTGCCACGTGTGAGCGATGCTCGAACAGGAGCCCGTTGACCTCGTGATGGACATACTCCGCCATCCCGCCCGTATTGGCGGTAATGACAGGCACCCGAGCCTGTTGCGCTTCATGAATGACGAGCGGTGAGTTTTCCACCCATACTGATGGGACAACAATGGCATCGACGCGATCAAATACATCGCGAACGATGTCCTGATTTTTGTACTCAGGCATCCATTCAATCCGGCCCGCTATCTCTGCAGGAAGGCTCGCGGCGATGTCTTTCAAGGCTGCTGTTTCCTGGCCACGAGGACGCCCCCAGATCCTGAGTCTCGCCTTTCCTGTGACGAGTCCGAAAGCGCGAATCAGGTCATGAATCCCCTTTGCCGGGATGTGAGTACCAATGTACCCAAACGTAAAATCGGACTCCTGAGCCCTGTTGCGTCCGGAAGAGCGCGTTCTGTCGAAGCCATAATCAAGATAGATAAGCTTGCGTTGTGGCAATCCGAAATCATTGCGATAGCGATCCTGAAGGTAGCGCGCTGGAGCAATGAAAAGATCAACCAGCTCGGCCATCTCACGCATGTGCGCCATGCGGCGATTGACCCAGCCTTGCCAATACGCGACATCCGACTCGTATTCATCGGGCGCACCACTGACGTAGCGCGCATAGCAGCGCTCGGCACACTTCCGGTCATCCTGGCCATCGCAGGCCGCCCACAGATTGATCGGATCCTCCGGGAGTGTCTGCATGAACTGGCCCCGCGGACACATGACCCAGTAATCATGAAGCGTGTAGACGATCGGAATCCCACGCTGGGCGGCCTCCTTGAGTAGAGAGGTCGAAAGATGATTGAGATGCCCGACATGCACGACATCAGGCAGAACCTCGTCCAGCACTTCGGCAAATCGCTGATCAATCCCTTCTGCTCGGTATCGATCCTTCAGCCTTGGGTTATTTACCAGATGCAGGGTGATCCGTGCATCATCCGGATCCTTCTCTTTGCGGAGGCAGTAGTCTGGTGCAAAGGGGTCCTCCTCGCGCGTAAAGACATGGACTTCGTGCCGTGCGGCCAGGCCCTGACAGAGCGTCTGGCTATAGACCTCAGAACCCGCGTTGTAGCGCATCGGATAGCCGTGGATTACTTTCAGAATCTTCATGCCGCAACCTCCACTGAGCGGTGTAATTTGAGTTCCTGGCTGAAGTCATTGATCAGACGACTCAGACCAGTCTCCAAAGAAATTTCGGATTTCCAGCCGAGAATCGTGTGAGCGCGAGTTGGGTCGCCATAGAACTGGGCAACGTCATAGGACCGGGGCGCGGCCTCAGTGATAACTGCCCCACTCCTCGCCAGTCGAAGACTGAGCTCAGCCAACTGCCCCAGAGAAGTCTGATTGCCCGTCACCAGGTGCACTGGTGGCGGCAAGAATTTCTGTCTAGAGCACAGAGCGTCGATCAGAAAGTTAATTGCCCGGACAACGTCATCCACGTGCGTAAAGTCGAACGTGTGATCGCTACCTTCTACGCGCAATGGCAGACCTTGGATCGCAGCCCTCGCAAAGGCTGGAATGACGCGATCCGCATGGTCCTTGGTGCAACCATAGACGTTTGAAAGCCTGACAACTGCTGTCTGCAGACCTTGCTTGCGTGCCTCTAAGAAGATGCGTTCGCCTTCAGCTTTGGATCGCGCATAGATGTTAAGAGGATTCAACGGGGTCTCTTCCCCAACGGGGAGAGAGAGAGCCTGCCCGTAAACCTCTCGACTACTCGAAAACACAACCCACGGCTTGGTGCTCTGAGCTAATGCTGCCTGGATTAAATTCTGAACAGCCATAACGTTTGTCCGCCAACACAGCTCAGGATCTCTCTGACCCCAAACCACCCTTGATACAGCTGCCAGATGAACAACGCCTACGCAGTTCTGAATGGCACATTCGATATCAGCAGTACGGGTGATGTCGCCGTTGTGCGAGCCGTCTCCAAGCAGATCCAACTCTTTCACTAGAACGCCATGGCTTCTGAGGGAGGCGCAAAGCCGCCTTCCCACCAGGCCACATGAGCCGGTGACCAATATTGTCTTTGTCATGATTTGTCCACGATGCAAGCCGGGACTCCCCTCGCGGGGAGTTCCGGCAATAGGAACGATCAGCCGCGCTCGTGTTTCTGCGTTTGCTTCTGGTAGGAGGCTTCGATCTGGCGGCGTTGCTGCGTGAGCGCCGCCAGCGCAACAGCGTCTTGCTGGGTATAGCCTCGATCGCGGTAGTACTGAGGTGAAACAGGATTGAGTTGCTCAGCCCGACGATCGATATCGGCTTTAGACAAGGCGTGACTCATTTGTGGCTCCTAAAGGTTAAGTCAGCACGGACAGCCATTACTTCCTCGGGTCAGGGAAGCGCTTGGAGCAAAGCTAAAAATGGTGTCTGTACTGACGTTCGGGTCAATTCTGCAGCGGTACGTCCTCACCGACTAGGTCGTCGCCCCGGACCCGATCCTGGGACATAAAGAGAGGTATCACCGCTGCGTCGATGCTAAGCACATTTTTGGCTCAAAGCAAATTTATGCTGATCAAGCCGCCGCCCCGGGGGTGCGGACCACTTGCGTCCAGCCCCGTTGCCGGCCCATGTTGCACATCGCGACCGACTATCCCTCGAGGCCCGATGTCGCTTATCGCGGCCCTCCCCCATCATGCCGCTCATTTCAGGAGACTCGCCGCCGCTCCGACGACCGTCCGCCCAACGTTGTCCCTCCGTTCCTGTTCCTCTTGTCGACTACCGGCTGCAGCATCGAGCGAGGCATTCAGTTTGAGGATCATGCGTCCAAGCTCAGCCGCGTCGGCGTCACTCAACACATCCCCCTTGGCCGACAACTCGCGAATACGTGCCCAGTCCGCTTTCTGTTCCGGCGTCCGTGCGGCCGACGTCCGCGCTCCGATATAAGCGCTCGAAATGGCCAACCGGCTATGCCCCGCCTCCTGGCTCACCCGAGCACGCGCTATGTCGTGCGTCAGGCGATCAAGCTCGCCAGTAACAGATCCGCTGCGCACCGGTGACGGCACGCCCGCCACTTTCTCGTACAGATCGTTCAGGTGCTGGTGCCGCAGGCCATGCGACGTCACCCCCAGGCCGCGCTTGGTCACACCAAATCTCTCAAGCACGTAGTTGAACCGGCGTATCGCCTGCTCCAAACTCAGGTCCGGATGGCCAATGTGCTCATTTACGTGACTGACCTTGCTCTTGGCAAAGTCCAAGATGGCACGTTGTTCCGCGGTTTCCACCACCACCAGCCGCTCCCGACCGCCCTTTGTTCCGTCTCGCACCCGTAGGGCCAGGCCAAGATCCGCTTTCAGGGGGCGGAACATCACCGCTTCCTTACGCCGCAGCCCGAACGCTTTCATCAGCTTTATCTGCAGGCCAACACGCCAGTCGTATTGTTCGATCATCCCAATCAGCGCCTCCGGGTCGATGCCGCTGGCCGTCCAGGATTTGTCTTCCGTCGTCGCCTGCGCCCGACGAACGCTCTCGGGGTTTCTCACAAAGTCCGCCGCATGCTGGATCATGCCTTCCTTGCCAATCCAGACGGACAGCGCGCGGAGCGCCGACAAGCGATTGGCGATCGTCGACGCCGCCAAGCCCCGTTCTTCCCACGATTTCGCCAGCGCCTCAACGTGCCGCTGCTGCAGGTTGCGCGGCGTTTCCAGCTTGAAGCCCAAACCACGCAACTCGCGCATCGACATCACGAGCAGTTCCTTGCGGTTGTCCATCGTTTCATGCGACACGATCTTGTCCTGCCGCAACGCAATACGGCCATGCTCGCGAAGCAGCGTCATCAGCTCCGAATAAAACTCTTCCGGCAACATGCGCTGCAGATCCTCGCTGCTCACCGGCACTTCCACCACTTTCTGTTCCATACCGTCACCTCTCAACATCAGTCCTGCATCGGCATAACGCCGTCCTTCTCCCCGGTCCATTTCCCCGCACTGTGTCTGCTCACAGTGTGTTGCGGCCTACCTGCCGTCCTGCTGGCTTCGCGTTCCGTAAGTATCGTGCTCTCCTGCCTGCCCTTCCATTTCTGTCCAGGCAAACACCGCCTCCAGGCGGCTCCTCCATCGGCACTCGGTTGTGAGTGGCATGAAGGGGGCTGTTCCGGTTCCGATCCGGCAACGTGTATTGGTAACCAAGCTCCCAATAGCCTTCCCCGCTGCGACCACGGGGTAAAGGGCGATCGGTCCTGTCCGACCAACCCCAACAAGGGGGCCGCGAAGGGACAGTGTCCAGTGTCTAGCGCACGCATACGCCACAAGGGACCATCGATCAGCTCGGTTATATCAATTGGATGTACTGCAGATTACCGATCCGCATTGGATCGGCTAGACCCCGGTCACGCCAAGACGGCACTATCGCTACGCTTGGCTCTACGGGGGGCGGCGAACCGCTTTGTTGCTATCGACGGGGGAGCCCCGCTCGTTTTCCTTCAATTCCCCTGAGTCCAGAGGGTTGCTACAGAATCGCCAGACGCTTTGCTGGCCCCGCGCTTGCGGTTTTCGATGCTAGACGTACTGCTGACTCCAGCTGGCCCAGTGTAGGTCACCACCCTTTTGCAGGACGAATCGTATTCCGTTCCTGCCGCTCGTGTCAACATCAGTTTCCGGTGCGGACTTTCAACCCTCTACCGAATCTCTGTCCGATTCTTAAGGCTCTGCCTTTTAAATATTGGTTTTCTGGTGTCCTCCCTGTCCGTCCTATTTCCGAAATCGGCTTCCAGCGTTTTTGACTGGGCACTTTTTCCAAGGCTTTGTTGCCCTTTTCCCGGATCATCATCAGCCGCCGGAAACCGTTTGGCAGTCTCGCCGGTGAGCCCACTGATCTCTTGTCCAGGCCTTCACCTCCTTGCCGGCAAAGCGCGCGCAGACCCCATTGGTTAAGTTACCCAATCCTTCGCCAATCCTTCGGGACGCTTTCACTCAACGGCCTGCCCAGGGAGTGTCATTGGTTAAGTTCGCCAATCCTTCGCCAATCCTTCGGGATGAGTCCATCCGCCGCACCGTCCACGATGCCCTCATTGGTTAAGTTACCCAAGCCTTCGCCAATCCTTCGGGACGCTTTCACTCAACGGCCTGTCCAGGGAGCGGCGTTGGTTAAGTTACCCAATCCTTCGCCAATACTTTTCCTTTACCCCCCTCAAAGGCCAGTTTTGGCTCGTGGCAGCGCGCCAACGGACTGGCTATCGTGACGCCTATCTGACCACTACCGAAAGGTTCCTCATGTCCACAGTCGTTCGCGCCATCGATGTTGGCTATGGCAATACCAAGTTCACCTCGCTCGTAACCAACGCCGATATTCAGTGCGGCGTTTTCCCATCCCTCGCCCCGCAGGCGAGTTCTGGCCACGATCTGGCCGCCGGCCTGATGCAGCGTCGCAACACCGTCGTCGTAGAAGTGGATGGGGTCAAATACGAGGTCGGCAAAGATGCCCGACTGGCCCACGATGCCAGCCACGGCCGCGTCCTTGACCCGGACTACTCAATGACAAACGCGCACATGGCGATGATCCGCGGCGCCCTCTTCTACATGAGGCAGCCCAAGATTGACCTCCTCGTGCTTGGTCTGCCGGTCAATACCTTCGAGAAGTACAGCCAGGCGCTGACGAAGCCGGTGATCGGGAAGCATCCCGTGCCGTTGCGGGAAAAGAGCGGCGGCCTTTGCCAGCGCAAGGTGAAAGTGGTGAACTGCCGCGACATTCCGCAGCCGATCGGCACATTTTTCCGTGGTTTCCAGCGGGCTGGTCAGCAGTTATCAGACCAGCTTGTTCGGCGTAGCTGATCATGGCGCCCAGGACAAAAGCCCCAAAGCGCGAGGCGCCGGTGACTGGTGCCAATTACATCGACCTAAGTCTGCGCATCCGCGACGATGGCGGCCCGACGTACTCGGCGCTGGCTTCTATTGGGGATGCCTACGCGCGTGGGGATCGGGTGAGGCAGTTGATTTACCTCGGCTTGATGGCCGAGCGTGGGCTGATTGGAGTCGGCACTCTGCCCATGGCGCATTTGACAGCGCCAGCGTCATCGTCAGTCGCCTCGAGCGAGCGGCAACGACGCGACCCCTCCCTCGCCAACGCTGAGCCTCCCGACGACACGCTCTTTAATGTGGATGACCTCGCAGCGATCTTCGGTGGTCACCTAGACGGCCAGGCGCAAGCGGTGTGATTTTGGGGCTTGTAACCAGTGTTCGACCTGATAAAACGCTGGTGTACACATCAACAGGAGAAAGAAATTGACTACCTGTAATCGCACTACACGCTCTGCATTCATCCTATTTTCCTCAGTTGACTGCTGCGAAAATGCGGCAAACTGAAGCCTGACAAAGGGTTATCGGCAAAAAGGGGGATCACCTAATGGGTGGGACGGAATTTGAGCCAAAAGGGCTGTTGACCGCAGTTCAAGGAACGGTGGCGAAACAGGAGAGACAGGCTACCGAGTTGAGCATTGCGACACCCGGCGGCCGGTTTCAGGTACGTTGGGACGAAGGTGGCAGTGCCACCGCCTTGGGCCAATTGGCTTTCTTTGCCGAGTTTCTGGAGGTATCGGGACTCTTTGATCGTTGGGCAAAAGGCTGTCCGATGGACTACACCAGTCCGAACGCCCCGACGGTTCGCGACGTCCTGGGCACGTGGCTGCTGTCGATTCTGGATGGTCAGCGGCGCTATGCTCACGTCACGGGCCTGCGCGGTGATGCGGTGGCGCCGCGGATCCTGGGCATGAACAAGATCGTCAGCGATGAAAGTCTGCGGCGCGCCCTGGCGCATTTGGCGCCGACGCTAGGCAAGCGCTGTCCGGAAGCCGAGCGGGAGCGACGTGAAGCCCAATTGGCGCGGAGTACGGCCTGGATGGACACGGCGCTGGCCGAGAGTAGCCGGGATGCCTTGACGACAGGCTGGATACTCGACTGCGACGCCACCGTCAAACTGCTGTACGGCTATCAGGACGGCGCGGAAGTCGGCTACAACCCGACCAAGCCGGGGCGGCCGAGCCATACCATTCATACCTACTGGATCGCCAACGTGCGTCTGGTGCTCGATGCCGAAGTGCAAGACGGCAAAGCCCATGCCGCCAAACACAGCCTGCCGCGCTTGCGGCAGGTGCTGGCATCACTGCCCGCCGACAAGCGTCCGCGTCTGGTGCGCGGCGACAACGCCTTCGGCAACGACCCCGTCATGGCGCAGATGGAGGCGCTCGCACAAGACTATCTCTTCAAGCTGCGCCAGACGGCGGGCGTCAAACGCCTGATCAAACGGCAGTGGTCGCGCCAGGACTGGCAGAACGTGGGCCAAGGCTTTGACGCCGTCGAGGCGACGCTCAGACTCTCCGGCTGGAGCCGGGCGCGTCGTGTCGTGGTGATGCGTCGCGCCGTGAAGGACAGCCTGCTGGCCGAGGAGAAGACAGAGGGCAAACGTGCGAAGCGGCAGCAGAGTCTGCACTTTGCCGATCCACTGCAACCCGTCAAACTCTGGGAATATGCCGTTCTGGTGACCAATACCGACTATGCGCTGGAAGCGATCGGTCAGCTCTACCGCGACCGGGCCGATTGTGAAAACGGCTTCGACGAACTCAAAAATCAGTGGGGCTGGGGTGGCTACACCACCCAGGATCTGGAGCGCTGCAATCTCTCGGCCCGGGCGGTGGCGTTGATTTACAACTGGTGGAGCTGGTATGTCCGCCTGGCGCATCCGAAGACGCGCCTCGAAGCGATTACCAGCCGCCCGCTCCTGCTCGCCGGGGTCGCGCGGCTGACTCAGCATGCCGGCCAATCCCGCCTTCTCCTCACTTTGACGCATGCGGCAGGTGACCAGATCAAGACCATGGTGGCCAATGTCAAGGCGGGGTTGGACAGCATTCTTGCTGCTGCGCCTCAGTTGCCGAAAGCCGAACGCTGGCCCGCTCTCGTACGTTACATCATTGCCAAAATCCTCGCCGCCAAA
>JGI26533J51211_1001957_pt1 | contig 12501 bp, 10 predicted proteins | sample ThiBiot_750_biof_FD_51211 | JGI IMG/M metagenome (IMG submission 51211) | reverse complement strand
CCCCCGCTGGTCACTGATGAACTCAACGATTTTTTCAACTTCCGGAGTATCTACAAAGGCGCATTGTACCCTCGTGATCTCCCCGTTGTACGAAACCAGCATATCTCCTCTGCCTATCAGTTGTTCTGCGCCACCGGCGTCAAGAATAGTACGGGAGTCAATTTTAGACGACACCTTAAATGCCACACGTGCAGGAAAGTTGGCTTTGATAGTGCCTGTGATAATATTTACAGAAGGGCGTTGCGTTGCAATGATGAGATGGATACCTACCGCCCTGGCCAACTGGGCTAACCGCGCAATGGGCATTTCAATTTCTTTGCCGGCGGTCATGATCAGGTCGGCGAACTCATCTATCACCAACACAATGAAAGGGAGGAACTGGTGCCCTTTTTCGGGGTTTAATTTCCGGGCTACAAATTTCTCATTGTACTCCCGTATGTTGCGACATCCTGCTTCCTTCAGCAGGTCGTACCGGTTGTCCATTTCAATGCACAGGGCGTTGAGAGTATGTACTACCTTTTTAGTATCTGTAATAATAGATTCTTCTTCTCCCGGCAGCTTGGCCAGGAAATGTTTTTCAATCACCCTGTACAGGCTCAGCTCTACTTTCTTGGGATCTACCATTACAAGCTTGAGCTGTGAAGGATGCTTTTTATACAGTAAAGAAACCAGGATGGCATTAATGCCTACTGATTTACCCTGCCCGGTGGCCCCGGCCATCAGGAGGTGAGGCATGGTGGCCAGGTCAACAATGAAATGTTCGTTGTCAATTTTTTTACCCAGCGCTATGGGCAGCGAAAATTTGTTCTGCTGAAATTTATCTGTTGACAGCAGCCCTTTCATGCTTACAATAGCTTTCTTTACATTGGGTACTTCAATACCTATAGTACCCTTACCGGGGATAGGTGCGATTATCCTGATACCCAGCGCAGCCAGGCTCAGGGCAATATCGTCTTCAAGGTTTTTTATACGTGATATACGTACTCCCGCCGCAGGGACAATTTCATATAAAGTGACTGTGGGACCAACGGTAGCGTATATCTGCCGGATATCTATATCATAGTTCTTGAGTGTGTTAATGATCTGGTTTTTGTTGGCTTCCAGCTCTGCGGAATCAAGCACTATTTTTTCACTGCCGTGTGTTTCCAGCAATTCCAGCGAGGGGTATTCATAATCTCTCAGGTCGAGCACGGGATCATAAGGCGGCAGATTTTCAACATGTGCAACTGCCGGGGCTTCCTCCTCCTCAGGCAACTGCTCTTCCTCAGCTTCCTCCGTATCCTCATAATGAGGTTGTATCTGGAGCTCAAGCTCTTCAGTCCTGTTTTTTTTGCCGGTCAGGTTTGTTTTTCCTTTTTTTATTTGTTCCGGGTCAGGCGGCACAGAAAGCGAGGCAGTATTTCCCGATACTCCTTTTTCACTGTTGGCTTCATTAGCAGGAGGGATCACCACTACGCCGCCTCCATGCTTCACCTTATTTGTTTTTTCTTCTAAAATGTCCGGGTCGGCGAAAAGCCTGGCTTCTTCAGAGAATGAATTATCTACAGGAACGAACTTTTCCTTCTCCGATCCTTTTTTAGAGGACTTGTATGCAGGAATGGTGAACACAGGATTGAACCTCCATATAAAATAGCTGAAGCCCCCTGCCAGCAGGAGCGCTGCTGTACCAACATTCCCGATAAGACTACTGAGCCAGTCGCTGCTGATATTTCCTATTTCCCCACCCCATGGAAAACCACTTCTCCTGGCCATAAAAGCAAACGCGGTGCTGAAGAAAATCAGTCCTACTACTATATACCTGAAATTACGCCAGGGGGAAAATATCTTTCTTCCGAATAAGAGATTTACACCGAGTATAAAAAAGAAGCTGCAAAAAAGATAGGAAGATAATCCAAAGCCTTTATAAAAAAAGATATGAGAAATATAAGCGCCGATCTTTCCCAGCAGGTTTGCCGATTTAATATTATCACCAAACAGAAATGAAGAAAAACCCTGGAATACCTTATCCTGGTCCTGCCGCCAGGTAAACAGGTAAGAAGTAAAAGCTACGAAAAGAAAAAAAGCGCTGAGTAAAAGAATGCTCCCGATGATCTTATGTGTGCGCTCATCTTTCACCAGCTCTTTCACCTTTACCTTTTCCTCTTTGTCTGCAGTAAGTTTTTCCGGATCTGCTTTTTTGGATTTGTTACTTTTTAATTTATTAGCCATGAAACTTTGAACCAATGGTTAAAGATAAACAAAGATAAGAGGTATTGGGAAGTTTGCAGCTAATGCTCAAAATGTTATATTTGGTTTATAACAACCTTCATCAAACGATCTTGTGGTACGACGTCTTTTTTTATTATTGCTGATCTGCATGGGAACAGGCTCCGGGCGCCCCGCATTTTCCCGGAATATGAATGATACCGCTTCCGTCATCAATATTGCCTCTTTTTATGATATATTTAAGATGGAGGATGAGCATTACCTGGCAGCTTTTACGGCAGCTCCTGTTTCCGACCCCGATAAAATTCCAGACCTGCAGTTCGGCAAAATTGGTTTACCTGAAGGAATGATGGATGAAAATATTAATACAGGGTTTGTATACATAAAGTTTGAATTGTTTAACCCTGCAGACAACGCTGAATCCCTCTGCTTTTATCCGGGCTATTATTTTAAGTCTGTACATATATTGACTGAGGAGGAAGGCGGAACCACTGCAATGCTCAAAATGCTGCCGGACAGCATTCCTCCAATACCCGGAGGGAAAACCTACAGGGTAATTTATCTTCCGCCCCATACTGTCGTAAAAATATATGCGGAGCTTCAGCCTGTGCGGATTAAAGCAAATAAGCTTTCTCCCGAACTGATCCGTATACCTTTCCTGCATACACACCTTACCCTGATGCACGAGCACAACCGGTCGCTGGAAATAGTCACTTATATTCTTGTAGGCATCCTTTGTATGATGATGTTGTTTGCCCTGGCTAACTATATATTATCGCGAAAGGAAGAATATCTTTATTATTGCCTGTACGCAACACTCACCGGTTTTTTGTTATTTGCTAAAACTTATTTCTATCGTTCTGCCGGGGATTTCGTCTACTTTTTTGAGGAGTATCTCGACTTCATTATCATACTTACAGCAGCTATATGTTACGTAACATTTGTAAGATACTTTCTTAATACCGGTAACGTATATCCCATGCTGGACAAAATACTTAAGCTGATTGAAGCAGCCTATGTCAGCTTTATTGTAATATATTCGGCTATCTACTTTTTTACTCCGGGTGTAAAATGGCTGGTCACATTTGAAAATGGCATTAAAATATTGATTTTAACCGGTGCATTGCTTTTCGTGATATTAGGGTTCCGCGAAAAAAGTGTACTCGTAAATTACCTGGCTTTCGGTAATCTGGCGATGCTGATCTTTGGAATGATCTCTTTGCTGATCATTATTTTTGCCAATACGCCGGGCAGCACCTGGGGGGCAGCGTTGTTGTATTATGATCTGGCGGTGGTTTCGGAACTCGCCTGCTTTCTTTTTGGGCTGACATACAAAGGAAGAATTGAGTTAATAGAGCGGATAAAGATTGAAGATGCAAGAAATATGGAAGAGAATAAAAAGGACTTTGAAAAACAGCTTGCCGTTATCCAGGCGCAGCAGGAAGAACGCAATCGTATTTCCACAGACATGCATGATGAGCTTGGAGGAGGCATGACCGCTATTCGTCTCATGAGCGAGCTGGCCAAGCAAAGAATGCGGAATATACATATACCGGAAATTGAAAGGATATCCTCTTCCGCTAATGATCTTTTGAGTAAAATGAATGCCATTATCTGGAGCATGAGCCCCGGAAATGATTCCCTAGCAAACCTTATCGCCTATATCAGAAGCTATGCCCAGGATTTTTTTGAAAACACAGCAGTACAATGTGAGGTAAAGACTAAGGAGAACATACCGGTAATAGAAATGAGCGGAATAAAACGCCGGAATATTTTCCTGACCGTTAAGGAGGCTTTAAATAATATTGTAAAACATGCAAAAGCCACTAAAGTGGAAATACTGGTGGAGCTGAACGGTCATTTACGCATATCAATAAAGGATAATGGCATTGGATTCGACCATGAAAGAGTAAAGCCGTTTTCCAACGGTCTTCATAATATGGAAAAAAGAATGAAATCTATTGACGGTGCTTTTCGCCTGGTCAATAACCCGGAAGGCACGCTGGTAGAGCTGGAAGCAGGGTTATAGTGGCTATGTCAAACGTGAAACGCGAGACGTGAATAGTGAAAGCTCGTCATTCACGTCTCACATCTCGCGTTTCACCTCTCGTCCCACGAGAACGAACAGGCATAATTTAATTGACTTAACAAAATAGTGTACCTATTCTTCCGGAGAGCTTTTTCTCCGGCTTATATGCGCTGACGGTTTTAGCGCCTGTATGAAGAGGCATATCCACCCGCCAATAAAACATAACCCTCCCAGCGGAGTTATGGCTCCGATGCTTTTCAACCCAACATTTTCAGTAGCTTCAAGCAGGGTAAGAATGTATAATGAACCGCAGAATAACACTATCCCCGAAATAAACAGTATGCCGGCCCACTCCATGAGTTTTCCCGGCATTCTCCTGTATAAGATGCCTATAGCGAGCAGGGCGAAAGTATGGTAAAACTGGTAGCGTACCCCCGTTTCAAAAGTGGTAATTTGATCTGCTCCCACTAATTTTTTGAGAGCGTGGGCTCCAAAAGCGCCCAAAATAACGCTTAAAGCTCCAAGTATGGCAGCATATTGAATAAACCGTTTAGACATATTCCCGTATAATTTTGGTAAAAGTATCTGCTGTAACATCCTCTGTATCCAGTATTACAGTTGATTGCATATAAAACTTATTTCTCTTATTTATATTGTTCTCAATAAATTGCATGATCGCGGTATCGTCGAGATCCTTTATAAGCGGCCTATGCGCTTTTTCTTTTATTAGCCTTTCTTTTAATATTTTAGGGGCAGTTTGTAAATAAATTGTAATTCCATTCTCATTCATCCAGTCCATATTATCAAAAAAGCACGGAGTGCCTCCGCCTGTGGAAAGAATGAAATTATCTTTGGCACCAAAGGTTCTGAGCAGCGATCTCTCCTGTTCCCTGAAATACTGCTCTCCATGAGTTGCAAACATCTTTGCAATGGTCATCCCTCCTGCTTTTTCAATGGCGGCATCCAGGTCAAAGAAATCGAGGTGCTGCTGCTGTGACCACAGTTGACCCCAGTATGTTTTGCCCGTGCCCATAAAACCCAGAAGGAAGATCCGCATGCCGCTTTTATTTAAATGCATTTATACCTGTAATGTCCATTCCTGTTATCAACAGGTGTATATCGTGAGTGCCTTCATAGGTAATTACACTTTCGAGGTTCATCATGTGGCGCATCACAGAAAATTCGCCGGTGATGCCCATACCGCCCAGTATTTGTCTTGCATTGCGGCAAATGTTTGCAGCCACTTCGCAGCCGTTGCGTTTGGCCATACTTACCTGTTGCGGAGTAACACGTCCTTCATTCATCAGCACTCCAACCCTCCAGTTCAGCAACTGTGCTTTTGTGATCTCTGTGATCATTTCGGCAAGTTTTTTCTGCTGCAGTTGAAAACCGCCGATCGGCTTATCAAACTGTATCCGCTCTTTGGCGTAACGCAATGCCGTATCATAGCAATCCATAGCGGCGCCAATGACGCCCCAGGCAATGCCAAAGCGGGCTTTGGTAAGGCAACTTAGCGGGCCTTTCAGCCCTCTGATATTAGGCAGGATGTTTTCTTTGGATACTTTCACATTATCAAATACCAGTTCCCCGGTAGCAGAAGCGCGTAAGCTCCATTTGCCGTGTGTAACAGGTGTGGTGAATCCTTCCATACCACGCTCAACGATCACGCCCCTGATATCGTCCTGCTCATCTTTGGCCCATACCACGGCAATCCGGGCAAAAGGTGCATTGCTGATCCACATCTTAGCGCCATTCAGCACCACATGATCACCCGCATCTTTTATATTGGTGAGCATTCCGGCCGGATCGGAGCCATGATCAGGCTCTGTAAGCCCAAAACAGCCGAGCCATTCCCCGCTGGCTAATTTGGGCAGGTATTTCCTGCGCTGGGCTTCGCTGCCATATTCATATACCGGGTACATTACAAGACTGCCCTGCACAGAGGCGGTAGAGCGCACACCGCTGTCCCCTCTTTCCAGTTCCTGCATCATCAGCCCGTAGCTGATATAATCCATTCCCCCTCCTCCATATTCCTGGGGAATAGTGGGTCCAAAGCATCCCAGTTCCCCTAATTGTTTCACGATCTGCTGTGGAAATGCGGCCCGCTGCGCATAATCCTCAATAATAGGAGAAATCTCCTTTTTTACATAGCTTCTTACTGATTCACGGATCAGGCACTGCTCTTCGGTCAGCAGCTCGTCAAGCAGGAGGTAATCCGGACTTGTAAACTGGTCGGAACGTGCAGCCATAGCAACCAATCATTTTGATGAATCAGCTAAGATAGGAAAAAGGTATTAGCTGTGAGCAGTGAGCCCATAGCTCACAGCCTTTGCCTGAACTGCTCAATGCTGCTTTTCATCCAGGAAGCATAATCTCCTTCCATAATATGCTTTCTCGCCATTGTTACTACGTGCATATAAAAAGCGAGATTGTGTATGCTCGCAATGGTCAGCCCGAGAATTTCCTTTGATTTAATAAGATGCCGCAGGTAGGCTTTGCTGTAGTAAGTGCTTACGGCGCAATCTATTCCGCTGTCTATAGGGCTAAAATCTTTCTCCCATTTTTTGTTATCAATGTTAATGACGCCTTCGGAAGTAAACAGCATGGCGTTCCGGCCATTGCGGGTGGGCATTACGCAGTCGAACATGTCTACTCCCAGCGCAATGCATTCCAGTATATTCCACGGCGTACCTACCCCCATCAGGTAGCGAGGCTTAGTTGCAGGTAAGTTTTCGCAGCAAATACCGCAGAGCTCATACATCATGTTTTCAGGCTCTCCTACGCTCAACCCGCCAATCGCGTTGCCGGCAGCATTTTTTGAGCTGATATATTCACAGGACTTTCTTCTCAGCTCGGGATATGTACCCCCCTGTACTATAGGAAAAAGATTTTGTGTATAGCCATACCTGTCATTTGTTGTATTGATACGTTCAACGCTCCGGTCGAGCCACCGGTGAGTGAGGTGCATGGATTGTTCTGCATACCGGTGCTCGCTGGGATAAGGCGGGCATTCATCGAATGCCATGATAATATCGGCGCCGATGCTTCTTTGGATATCCATTACTTTTTCAGGTGAAAAGAGATGCCTGCTCCCGTCGATATGGCTTTGGAACATTACGCCTTCTTCTGTTATCTTCCTGGTGCCTGCGAGGGAAAATACCTGGTAGCCGCCACTATCGGTAAGGATCGGACGGTCCCAGTGCATGAATTTGTGCAGTCCGCCTGCCCCTTCCAGCACTTCCATTCCGGGGCGGAGATAGAGATGATAGGTATTGCCCAATATGATTTTTGCTTTTACTTCTTCCATGAGTTGCTGCTGGGTCAAAGCTTTTACGCTCCCGGCAGTGCCCACCGGCATAAATACAGGCGTGAGGATCTCTCCGTGATCGGTCCTGATCTTTCCGGCCCTTGCTTTAGAAGAAGCATCAGTTTGTTCCAGTCCGAATTGCAGTACAGCCATAGCTCAATAAATTTTCACATTACGATAAATCTATAATAACAAATCCTTGTATTTCTTACCTTCGCCGCCATGATTGAACAACTGGACTGGCGCTTGGTTATTTTTGGTGCTCTTTGCCTGGTTACTATAATCCAGGTTGTTTATTACCTCTATTTTTTCAGGAGACTGGCATTTTACCGGCTGGCTCCTGAAGGTTTATATCATCAGCAGCCGGTATCGGTAGTGATATGTGCCCGCGATGAGGCGGCAAATTTAGCTAAAAATCTTCCGGGTGTGCTCGTGCAGGAATATGTGGACAAACATGAATTGATCCTGGTGAATGATAATTCGATTGACGAGACAAAATATCTTATAGAAGCACTCCAAAAAGATTTTCCCCAGTTGCAGATGCTGGAACTGAAGCAGGAAGCCAAATTCATTACCGGCAAGAAATTCCCATTGTCAATGGGAATAAAATCGGCTAAATATGATATAGTGCTGCTGACAGATGCAGATTGTGTACCTGCAAGTGAATTCTGGATGCAGAAAATGATATCAAGATTTCAGCATGGCGCTGAAATTGTGCTGGGATACGGCGCGTATTATAAAAGGAAGGGATTGCTCAATAAGATCATCCGGTTCGAGACTTTCCATACTGCGCTGCAATATTTTTCTTATGCCCTTGCCGGTATCCCCTATATGGGAACAGGCAGGAACCTGGCCTATAAAAAAGCGGTATTTATCCGCAATAAAGGCTTTTCGGCACATAATCATTTGCCCGGGGGAGATGACGACCTGTTTATCAATGCAGCTGCTACATCCCGGAATACCGAAGTAGTTATTGATAAAGATGCATTTACATTGTCTGAGCCCAAAACCAGTTGGCGGGAGTGGATGAAGCAGAAACAGCGCCATTTTACAACTTCAAAATACTACAGGCCTAAGCATAAGTTTTTATTAGGATTATATGCTGCTTCGCACTTCCTGTTTTTCCTGTTGCTTATCGCATCGGCTGTTTTCTTTAGCTGGGAAATAGTTGCGGGTATTTTTATATTGCGCAGCATTATCCAGGGTGTTATATGGTATAATGCCATGAAAAAATTAAACGAGCAGGATCTCGCCAAATGGTACTGGGCATTTGATATTTTTATGTTTTTATATTACCTCATTTTTGCCCCGGCTTTATGGAAGAAACCCAAAAAGGACTGGAAGTAGTTACGAAGTACTTCTCTGAATTTTCTGAAAAACAGTTGCAGCAATTATTGTTGCTGGATGATGTGTACAGGCACTGGAATGAAAAGATCAATGTCGTCAGCAGAAAAGATATTGATCAGTTATACGAGCGGCATGTGCTCCATTCCCTTGCCATAGCCGCAGTGATGAATTTTACGGGCAACCCTGATATTATTGATATTGGCACAGGAGGAGGCTTTCCCGGGATCCCTCTTGCAATAATGTATCCGGAAATACAATTTCACCTCGTTGATTCCATAGGCAAAAAATTAAAAGTAGTAAACGAAGTGGCGGCAGCCCTGCAGCTTAAAAATGTAACTACCCGGCATAGCCGTGCAGAAGATATTACAGACAGGAAATTCGACTTTGTGGTAAGCCGGGCCGTTGCCCCGGTAAAAGATCTCTGGCGTTGGGGAAAACCCCTTTTAAGAGATCAGCGGAAAATGGCGTCTTTCAAAAATGGTCTTGTTTGCCTTAAAGGGGGCGATTTAACGGCAGAGATCGCCGAAAGCGGGTTGCGGCCTTATACCTGGAAGCTCGATAAGATGTTTGAAGAAGAATTTTTTAAAGAAAAATATTTACTGTACTGCCCACTCTGAACCTGCATATTACTGCAGGATAATACCTATCTTTTTTTTATATTACAGTAGAATGAAGTCTTTATATAAAGCAGGTTTTTGTTATTTAAAAAATTGACGATACTATCCTTATGTGCCTGTTACTATACTGCTGCCATAGCCCAGGTATCAGGCAGCATTGACGTGGGAAGCATCCATGACTATGATACAGTAGAAGCCAGGCTTACTTATTTTATTGACGCTTCCCGCAGGTATTCCATCCGGGATGTAGAAGATGCGCAATTCAGCCCTTCCTCTGGCAAGTCACCGTTTGATCAGACCCAACTGGACGCTAATTATTTTATCAGGATGGCGGTTACGAATACCGGTAGCTATACGGACACTTTTTATTTTTATGCCGGTAAGGCGCAGCATTTTTCAATGTATGAATATGATACGCTCACCCATCAAAAAAAATTACTGGACAATCACATTGCTATATTTTCACCTGCACTTTTTAATACCGTTCCCTGCGCATATTTTGTTGTAAGAAAAGGTGAAAGTAAAGTGTTTTATATCCAGGCAAAAGTTAACTTCTTCAACTGGTATCTTTTTGATCCGGTGATACTGGTTCCTTCGGAACTGAGTGATTTTTCTTTTTACCATATACTGCATCCCAGCCGTGTATATATTTATATTACTGTTTTTTTACTGGGCATTATGTTCAGCATGTTTGCGTATACTTTTGCGATCTTCGTACGCGAATCTACATGGGAATATTTTTATTATGCTTCAGCGATACTCGTTTTCATGCTGTACTTTGGGCTTCGTCTCTTGAATGTTTTTTATTTCAGCGAATTGTATTTTTCCCTGTATGACCTGCGCTACCAGGCCCTGCAGTTGATGGGGCTGATGCTGATCCTGCAGTTCATTATTTACTTTCTGAGGCTCAAAATCCAAAAGCCCCGGCTTTACAGGCAGGTGAAAGGACTGATATACCTGCAGATATTTTTCCTGCTCGTGAACTTGCCGCTTACGTATACCAATCGTTACAATTATGCCGCGAATATTGCATTTGATGTCATGAGAATTGGTGCATTATTGTTTTCAGCCTATGTGGCGGTGATATTGATCCTGAAAGAAAAGAAAAAAGAAGCCCGGTATCTTGGGATAGGCTCTCTTCTTTCCATTTTTATGGCGTGTATAGCATTGTATGTAGACCGCTGGGGAAATTACGATGAATTGCTTTTAAGGTATAGCGGCTTATCGGTGCTTATTTTTATGGCCGGGGTCGTTTTCCAGATGATCATTTTCCTGCAGGCGCTCGGCTACCGCAGAAGAATGCTTGAAGCTCAGCGTATCAGGGCATTTGAACAACTGCAGCTTGAAAATGACAGGAAGGAGCTTGATAAATATCGTGCCATTATAGATGCGAGGGACAATGAGCGAAACCGCATTTCACAGGAAATTCATGATGATATCGGCTCCGGGTTAACCTCGATACGGCTATTGAGCGAAATAGCCAAGGTGAAGATGACTCCACAGGAAAGCAAAGAGCTCGAAAAAATATCTGCTACTTCTAACGTGCTGATGGAGAAGATGAATGAGATAATCTGGACACTGAATTCAAGGAATGATACACTTCCAAATCTTATTGCATACCTGCGACACCAGGTCGTTGAATTTTTTGAGCCATTGCCTGTCAGGCTTCAGCTTACTGTTCCCGACAGGATACCGGAACAGACCATTAGCGGTAAAGCGCGAAGAAATATAACGCTTTCAGTAAAAGAGGCTTTGCACAATATTGTAAAACATTCCGGGGCCGCAGAAGTAAGTATTACATTTACTATGGGAGAATTTTTTACTATCTCTATCAAGGATAATGGTATCGGTTTCAACCCGGATGATACCCGCATTTTAAGCAATGGTATAAGGAATATGAAAGAACGCCTGAATATTATCGGCGGTTCCTGCCAGATCATAAATGGTGAGGGAACGCTTATTATACTGAGCATTCCGCTCGTGTAGTACCCGCTTTGGGGTAGCATATATATTGATGATATGGTCTATTTTTGCAGCATAGGATTATTATGGGTAATATTTGTGTTTGCATAGTAGAAGATAATAATGATATACGCCAGGCACTGGAGCAAATTATCATGATGGCCGATGGCTACCAGTTCTGCGGATCTTTTATCAGTGCAGAAAGTGCTATTATCGGGATACCTAAAATAAAGCCGAATGTGGTGCTGATGGATATCAACCTCGGGGGCATGAGTGGTATAGATTGTGTAAGGGAATTAAAGCCCCGCTTCCCGGATATTTTATTCATGATGTGTACCGTGTATGAAGAGGATGAAAAAATATTCGAAGCGCTGGCTGCCGGGGCTAATGGCTATATCCTTAAAAAAACGGCTCCTGCAAAATTGCTGGAAGCAATTAAAGAACTTGCAGAGGGCGGCGCTCCTATGAGCAGCCAGATAGCCAGGAAAGTAGTGGCCGCATTCCGGGAAAAAAATACCATGTCAACCGGGGTGCTGGATGCATTGTCCAACAGGGAGCACGAAATACTTGAGTTACTGGCAAAGGGACTATTGTACAAGGAAATTTCTACAAAGCTTGGGATTGCGCAGGAGACAGTGCGTAAGCATGTTTACCATATATATGAGAAGCTTCACGTAAACAACCGCGTAGAAGCTGTAAATAAATACTATGGACGGTAGGTAAGTACGAGCCTTAACCCTATTGAATTTAAAAGCCGCTTCCTGTACAATGAAGCGGCTTTATTATTTTTTTTCAATGCTTTGTCGCCACAAAAAACAGGTCAAAGCAATGATCATCTGCCTGCCTGATAAAATAATCTTCATGTGTGATACCTGTAGTCAGTTGCTGGTTTTGCTGAAGCAGCTTTTTCCTGTTTATCCTGTTGAGGATATCATAAGGTATCTGTAGCAACTGCCGTGGCAGCCTGTGCTGCAGATCGAATATATCAAACTTTGTGATGCGCTCCACGGACTGCCTGTTCTTGTGATAATAGT
>JGI26533J51211_1001956_pt1 | contig 12517 bp, 10 predicted proteins | sample ThiBiot_750_biof_FD_51211 | JGI IMG/M metagenome (IMG submission 51211) | reverse complement strand
CCCTCGCGGCGATGATCTTCGCGATCGGCATCCTGGTCGATGACGCGATCGTCGTCGTCGAGAACGTGCATCGGCGGTTCCAGGAGGACGGCGGCCGTTCGGTCGACCTCCGAAGCCTCGCGGCCGAGGCCGTCGGTGAGGTCGCGAACCCGACCATCCTCGCGACGTTAACGGTCGTGGCGGCGCTGACGCCCACGGCGTTCGTCTCCGGCATGATCGGTCAGTACCTACGGCCCCTGCCGATCGGCGCGTCGGTCGCGATGGTGTTCTCGTTGGTCATCGCGCTGACGGTGACGCCGTACCTGAGCTACCGCATCCTGCGGAATGCTCACGCCGATCACGCCGTGAGCCCGGGCTGGCTTCGGCTCTATCGACGACTGCTCACGTGGACGCTCGCGAGGCCGCTGCGCGGGGCGGGAGTGTTGTTGGCGGGTGTGTCGCTGCTCCTCGGCGCGCTCGCGCTCCTGCCGACGCGCACCGTGCTGGTGAAGCTCCTGCCGGGGAGCGACGCGGCGGACATGAGCGTCGTCATCGACCTCCCCGCTGGCACCTCGCTCAGTCGCGCCCACCAGGAGCAGAAGCTCCTCGCGGCGAAGCTCCTGGAGATCCCAGAGGTCGAGTCTCTCCAAGTGTACTCGGGACGACCGGGACCTTCGACCTTCCAAGGCGTCGCTCGTCACTACATGCTCCGAGCCGCCCCCCATCAGGGCGAGATCCAGCTCCAGCTCGTCTCACGCGGGAAGCGCTCACGTGACAGTCACGCCATCGCGGAGGAGGTTCGCCGCGTCACCGACGCCCACCTCTCGCCGCAGAACGCGATCTTCACGGTCGCCGAGCCGCCGCCGGGGCCGCCGGTTCAAGCGGCGCTCGTCGCAGAGATCTACGGCGCCTCCGAGGAGGCACGGAGCGCGACCGCGACGCGCGTGCACGCTGCTTTCCTCGCCGAGCCGTCGCTCGTCGACGTGGACTGGACGCTACGCCCGTCGACGCCGCAGACCGTCCTCAGGACGGACACGACGAACCTCTCGCTCCACGCTGTCTCGGGCGCGCGGCTCGTCGCGAGCCAACGCTCGCTGTTCGCGGGCGATGCGCTGGCGGAGCTCGAGATCCCCGGTGAGGTGGAGCGTGTCGCCGTCGTCGTCCAGGCGTCGAACGCGGCACAAACGCAGCCGAACGATATGCTGGACGTTCGCGCGGTATCGATGCGCGGGGCGTTGGTGCCGATCGCCGACATCGCGCGGCTCGAGCCTCGCGAGGGCCGACCGCCGCTGCTCCGCAAGGACCTCTTGCCTGTGGTGTTCGTCATGGGCGAGATGCGCGGGGCCGAAGCACCGGCGTACGCCGCGCTCGACATCACCCAGGCGCTGCGACGTGAGGGGGCTGACGTCGACGTTCAGTGGATGGAACGCGCCCCCGATGCCGCGCGCACGACGTTGCGCTGGGGCGGAGAGTGGACGACGACCTACGAGCTGTTCCGAGATCTCGGCGTGGCATTCGCCGCCGCGCTCGCGTTCATCTACGTCACGCTCGTCGCTTGGTATGGCTCCTACGTCACGCCGATCGTCGTGATGATCCCGATCCCGCTCGCGCTCGTCGGGGTCGTGCCCGCGCACCTCCTGGCAGGCGTGCCGCTCTCCGGGATGGCCGTCCTCGGGCTCATCGCGTTGGCCGGAACGATGGTGCGCAACTCCATTCTGCTCGTCGACTTCTTGCAGGAGAACCGCAGCGCTGGTCACTCTATCGTCGATTCCATCGTGCTCGCGAGCCAGGCGCGCGCGCGACCGATCCTGCTGACCGCCGGGACCATCATCTTCGGTGACGGGATCCTGTTCTTCGATCCGCTTCTCCAGGGACTCGGTCTCACGATGGCCTCGGGGGCGCTCGTGTCCACGCTGCTCACCCTCGCGATTGTCCCGATCGCTTACAGCATCCTCGCGACGTGGACGAGCGTCGCCGCGCGCGCGGGTTGATCCGATCCCCACCGGGCTGCGCGACGCGCGGCGATGACGTTCTCTCGGAACGTCGCCCGCGTCGGACATCGCCGACGACATCACGTGAGGGCGGTCAAGATGGGTGGTCGGCGGCGGAGTCGATGACGCGTCCGTCAACGAACGCGTCGGAGCTCGTCGGCGAGCGACCACGACGTCGAGCTCGATGTTGGGCGTCGTGTCCTTGACGTCGAAGGAACGAGCTTCCACGATCGAGCGGTGGAGCTCCAGAAGATCACGTGTGGTGGGTGTGGCGCGTCGCTCTCGCTCTCCGGCGAGCCCAAGTTCGTCGACTGTCGCTTCTGCGGTGCGTCGCTGCGCGTCGTCCGAAACGAGTCCGCGGTCTTCACCGAGGTGCAGGAGCGCGTAGAGGCCTTGGGGGACGAGGTCGCGGAGCTCCGCAAGGACGCCGATCTCCGCGCGCTCGAGGACAGGTGGGCGGCGACGCAGCGGGAGCTCTCCGGCTACGACCGGCGCGGCCGACTCATGCGCCCCACGCGCGGCTTTGCGGTCTTCATCATGGCGGCCTGCCTGCTCTGCGGAATCCCGGGGATTGTCTCGGCGATCATCACGCAACGGAACGTGTTCGCGCCCCTGGGCTTCACCTTCTTCGTCCTCATGTTTGGCGTCGTGCGAGGAGGGGGCACGTGGCGCCAGGCGACGCGCTACGAGGAGGCCGAGCGCGCTTATCTGGAGGAGCGCCGAGCGCTCATGCAGCTCGAGGGCGAGTAGGCCATCGCGAGTTGGCCCCAGTCGTTGTTCCCCCGACAATGAACGGAGGCGTCGTTCAGGCGCGCGCAGTTGTGTTGGGAGACGCGATCCGTCAGCTCACGTTCACCTCAGGCGGCACCATCACCGATCTACGCCTTGGTCGCGCTCGGCGTGGCGCACCGACGGTTCGCGCGCGACGACGCGTAGCGCGCTCTACTTCCAGCCGCGCGCCATCGAGCGCCCCAGCCATTCGGTGAGGGTCGCCTCGCTCGAGCCGTAGACGAACGCGTCGGCGCTGCCGGCGACCGAGGGGCAACTCACCGTCGGCGCTCGGAAGGACGCCTTGGCGACCTCGCCTCCGGCGTGCGCGTCGAAGACGCGGATCGTCGCGTCCTCGTAGACGATCTTGTTGATGAAGGTGTTGTAGCGGCAGCTCGCCCCCTGCCGCTTGGTGACCTCTTCGCGCGCGACCCACCTCGCTTGCGCCACGCGACCGGGCGCGCCCACGTGGAGGAGACGGCCGCGGCTCCTGCGCAGGATCACGGCGTCGACGAGCGGCTGGGCGTCGGGGAGCGGCTTTCCGGTCACGACGCCGTCGACGAGCGGCGCGACCCACCAGGCCGCCTCCTTCCGCGTGACGTCGAACGTGAGGCTGCTCGACTCGGTGGTGCCGTCCTTCGTGACGCGGACCGGCACCGTGAGCGCGTGCGTGCTCGACGCGAGGGTCTCCATCGTGGTGGAGGCGGCCAGCTCGAGCGACGGGAGCTCGATCTGAGTGAGGCCGTTCGGAGCGGCGTCGAGCGACACCGCTCCGAGCTCGACGCGCGCGCCCGGCGGCGTCGCGATGCGAATCGGCATTCCCGCCGTCTCGGGGAGCCACCGCGGAGCGATCGCCGGGGGCTCGTCGAACCGAGGCGTCGCGGCGGGCGCGGCCGGTCCGCCGGCGTCGCGCAGGCGCAGGTAGACCGCCTTGTCGCGCGCGCTCCCCGCCTTGTTCGCGGCGTCCGCGTTCCCGCTCGTCGCGCGCCCCGCCTCGCGGCCGGCGTCGAGGAGCGCAAACCACAGCGGCGTCTCGGGAATGCGAAGGAGCGCCCGGACCGGCATCTCGAGCGGCGCGTCGGTGAACCCGAAGCGCGTCTTCATCAGCGATTTTCCCTCGCCGACGATCTGGAAACCATGCCCCGAGTGGTCCTTCCATCGGCTGCGCGGCATGACCAGCCGAGCGTTGCCCGCGGCGTCGGTCGCGGTCCCTTCCCCCTTCGGCAACGTCGTGCCGAAGCCGACGCGCATCCCGGGGGGAGCGTGGACGTCGACGACCACCTCGCGCGCGTCGACGGACGAGACCGCGGCGGACAGCGTGACCTGCTCCTTGCGACAGCCCATCGCTCCGGCGGCGAGGAGCAGAAGGGCAGAAATCGCCACCAGGGACGGGGAGCGTGTCTTCGTGGACGACCGATCGGTCATGGTGAAGCGTACGGCTGGCCGGTGAAAAGCTTCCTGGCCCCGGCGGGGCGCGATGCCGTCGCTCGCGCGACTCGCGCGCGGACGCGACGAGCTGCTCGCCCCCACGCGCGGCGCCATCAGTTGCCGTTCTTGCATGTGGAGGTGACGAACTGCTCGACCCAGCGCGCGTCCCGCCCTCCCGGTGAGCGGAGGACGGCCTCGCGCGTGCCGGCGCAGTCCCCCGCGCGCCCGAGGCAGGTCGCGTACGCGTAGTCGGGATCGTCCTGCGAGTTGCCCTTTCGCAGCGTGACGGCGGAGGAGGTGCGCTTTGCGGTCTGGTAAAGCACTCTGCACTTGTCCTTCGACTTCTTCTCGTTCCGCTCCAGCTGGCTGATCGCGGCCCAGTACTGCTCCGCGGCGGAGAGCCCCGGGGCCGTCGTGTCGACGCATTTCGAGGCGAACGACGTGAAGCTCGCGCGGAGCTCGCGATCGTCGAGCGGCTTACTCCGCCAAGCGTTCGCCGTCTTGTACGCGGTCCAGGCGGCGTTGCAGTCGAGCGCGGCATCGAAGCAGTCGAGCGGTCGTCGATGGATCTCGTGCTCGTACTTCTTCCGGAGCGCGGCGTCGTTCATCCCAGGCATGGTCGACTTGAGCACGTTCCACGCGGGCGCGCAGCTCTTCGGCTCACCGCGCCCTTCCCGGAGCACGCGGAGCGCGTTCGCGACGGCGTCCGCCGGAGGGAGCTTGCCGGCCTCGAGGGTCGTCACGCACGCGCCGCGACCGAGAGCGCCGGCGTACGCGTCCTCCGCGTCGAGCATCGAGCGGTCGGGGCGCTCCGCGCGGTACTGCTCGATGAAGTGAGCGCGCGCCTGGGAGCAGTCGCCGGCCTTGGCGAGGCAGAGAGCTCCCTGCTTGCCGACGCTGCGACCCCCGAGCTTCACGTAGTCGCTCCGATCGTCGCGGAGCGAGGCCAGCGCGCGCTTGCCGCGGGCGATGAGCCCCTTGCAGAGCGCGACCGTCGCCACCGTCGTGCTGTGGCTCGCGGCCCAATCGAGCTGCTTGTCGGCGAGCGCGAGCTCCTCCACTGGGCTGAGCGGTCCCGAGTCCTTGCCGACACACTCGCCGTACGTCGCGCTCTCGAACGAGCTCCGGCGGTCCGCCGCCTCCGTCCGCCACTGGAGATTTTCGGCGCGGATCCACTGGTCCTGCAGCGTCGGGAAGCGCTTCCACGCCGTCGGGCAGTCGCCCGCGCGCGCCAGGCACTTCGTGCCGTACTCGGCGAGCGTGCGCGCGGCGCCCTTCACCGCGCGGTCTTCCTCGTCGCGCGGCTGCACCTTCGGGAGCGCGAGGGAGCCGCTGTCGATCGCCGCGAGGCAGGCCTTCGGCGTCGTCCGCTCGCGCGACGCGCCCTCGTTCAGCACGTGGAGCGCGACGAGGAGCTGGTCGCGTGGCTCCTTCGCGCCGGTGCCGCACGCCATGCCCACCTGGCCGTCGACCTGGCGATCGATCGCCGACGCGCTCTCGCCCGTGCCGCGCGCTTCCATCGACCGACGCGAGAGCTCCCGCCCGGCGCTGCACTGGCCGGCGAGCATCAGGCACTGCGCGCGCAAGAAGCCGAGGCCCTTCGCCTCGGTCGACTGCGCGCCGGGCCGCTTCTCGAGGCGGTCGAACGCGTCGAGCTCCGTGAGGCATCCCTTCCCGTCGCGCGCGTTCGCCTTCCGCTGCGCGCTCGCGAGGCGCTCGTTCGCCTCGCGCGATCGGGTGTTGTCCTGCTGGATCTTCCCGGCGAGGTTCAGCGCGTCCGGCGTCTCCGGCGCGACCGCCGCTTGCGCGTCGGGGCTGTCGCCCGGCTCGATCTCGCGGAGCGCGAGCCGGATCGGCACCTTGCAGGTCGCGACCTCGCTCGCCGACTCGCCGCGGCACGAGCCGAGGACGCCGCCCTGCTTCTCGATCGCGTTCTCGTTCTTCTTGCTGCCGCCGGCACCGATGCCCCAGACGGTCGCGCCAGCGGAGCCCTCGAGCCGCGAGAAGCTCCCGAGCGCGAACGCGCCCACGTTGTACGCGTAGACGTAGTGGGTGACGCCGCGGCAGCCCCGCAGTTTGTCGACGTCGCCGCGGTAGACGGCGGGGCGGGTCGCCTTCCGCGTGCCCGAGACGAAGTACTCCATGTGGAAGCGCTCGCCGCCCTGCACGCGCGCGCCGATCGTGTTCGCGCCGAGCGGGAGCTTCGCGTAGAGCTCGTCCTCGTTCAGGATGTCGACCTTCTCGACCGCGCCGCTCGTCCAGTCGACCGGGCCGTACGCGCCGAGCGAGCCGCGGACGTCGTCGTTCGTGCAGCTGTCGACCACCTGGAGGTTGCAGCCCTCGTAGCGGACGAAGACGATGTCGGTCGTCGCGCGCGACTCGAAGCTCGAGATGTCGGTGCCGTCCCACTCGATGACGAACGGGCGCGTGTGGTCCTGCGGGTTGCAGCGGTCCTTGCCCGCGAAGGTCTTCTCGATGAGGCGGCTCTGACCGGACTCGCGCGGAGCCGTGGTGCCCGCGACCGGCTGGTTGCCGGCACCGCAGGCGGCGAGGAGCGAGAAGGCGAGGCTCGAGAGCACGATCACGCGGGCGGCGTGCGGAGCCATGGAGCTGCTATAGACGAACGCGGCGAGAAGGCAATTCAAGGTTGGCCCCGCGCGCCGCCGGCACCGGAGAGGCGCTCAGCGGATCTCGATGGGGACGCTCATCCAGCTCGTTCCGCCGCGGTTGTCGTGCAGGACGGCCCAGAGCCCTTGCCGGTGCTGCGCGTAGGCTCGTAGAGGATGTCCGGGATCTCCGGGCGCCCCTTGAACGGGTCGCGCTCGATACGGCGCTCCTGACGGAACCGGCCGAACGTGACGTACCAGTCGCTGTAGATCCTCTCGCGACCAGGGCGGCCCTGGGCGTCGAGGTTGTCGGGATCCACCTCGGCGTCGGAGCCGTCGAACGCGACGCCCATCCCGACGCCGTTGCAGTAAACCGGCTCCGATCGGCGGCGGATACCCGCCCCGGATCGCCGACGAGCAGCTGCCGTCGTTGGTTGCGCTCGTCGCGGAGAAGCCGGACCGGACGATCGCGGAACTCTGCAAGGAATGGTTCGTTCGCCATCGGACGAAGCTGTCGATCGCCGCCATGGGCCGCACGCTCCAACGCGCGGGCCTCACGCGAAAAAAAGTCCTTCACCCCGACCGAGCAGGCGCGAGCGGACGTCCAGGAAAAGCGCCGAGCGTTCCTTCGCGAGATCGCAGAAGTAGCCCCGAACGATCTCGTCTTTCTCGACGAATCGGGCTGCACATCGCGATGACGGTGAGCTATGGGCGCGCGCCTGCGGGCGTCCGAGTCGCCGATTCGAAGCCGGCAAACTGGGGCAAGAACCGCACGGTCGTCGGCGCGATCAAGAACGATCGGATCGGCTGCCATCGGACGTTCGCGGGGGCGATGAACAAGCCACGCTTCATCGACTTCATCCGACACGTACTATGTCCGCGGCTTTCGCCCGGTGCCGTCCTCGTCCTCGACAACCTGCGGGCTCACCACGCTCCTGAAGTGTGCGAAGCTGTCGAGGCAGCGGGCGCGCACGTGTTGTACCTGCCGCCGTACGCGCCCGACCTGAATCCCATCGAGCTTTGCTGGTCCTTCGCGAAGGCCTGCCTCCGCCGCCTCGCGCAACGCACCGAGAGCGGATTACGCAAGGGCATCAACAACACAATGCTCCGCGTTCGTACCGACCAGCTACGAGGTTGGTTCAACCACTGCGGATTCGGTCAACGCAAGCGATCGGCGCCGTGCTGTAGCGCAGGTGAATCGAGCCTGGTTCGCATGGGACGCAGCTGAATCAACCCAGGTTGACATGGGCTTCAGCGGCGCTGACGGCGCGGCGATCCCGCCGCGCCGTCAGCGCCCAGCGCTCAGTGGCCGCCGTAGAATTCGCAGAACAGCCCATAATACGGAGGCGGGCAGTTGCACACGCTGTTGACGCAGGCCGCGCCATTCAGGCACGGGTTCGGCGTGCAGAACGGGTCCGGAGGCGGAATGTAGATTTCGCAGTTGAGCCCATAATAATCGGCCGGGCACTGGCACGTGTGACTGTTGACGCCGTCGACGCACGTGCCGCCGTTCTGGCAAGGATTGGGGGCACAATCGTCGATGTTGACCCCGCAGTTCGTCCCGCTGAATCCGACCGGGCACTGGCACGTGTAACTGTTGACGCCGTCGACGCACGTGCCGCCGTTCTGGCAAGGATTGGGGGCACAATCGTCGACGTTGACCTCGCAATTCGTCCCGCTGAATCCAGCCGGGCACTGGCAGGTGTAGCTGTCGACGCCATCGACGCACGTGCCGCCGTTCTGGCAAGGATCGGGGGCACAATCGTCGACATTGACCTCGCAGTTCCCTCCAGCGAATCCATCCGGGCACTGGCACGTATACGTGTTGACGCCGTCGACGCACGTGCCGCCGTTTTGACAAGGTGCGGGCGAGCAGTCGTCGGCGTTGATCTCGCAGTCTTTCCCTGCGAATCCGGCCGGACAGCGGCAGGTGTAGGTGTCGACTCCGTCCTCGCAGGCAGCTCCGTTCTTGCAGGGATTGGGGGCGCAGTCGTCCACGTTCGTCTCGCAGGTGTTCCCGCTGAACCCCGCGGGGCACTCGCACGTGAAAGTCCCACCCGCGCTCGTGCAGCTTCCTCCATTTTCGCATGGGCTCTGCGCACAACCATCAGCGGGGGCGTTCACCTCGCAGTTCGTGCCGGTGAATCCCACGGCGCACGTGCAGGTGTACCCCTCGGCCAGAGGCTCGCACGACCCTCCGTTCTGGCACGGTGAGGCCGAACAGACGTCCAAGTCGGCTGTCGTGTCCGTTCTGCATCCGCTCACGAGCAAGCTCGTCCCGAACAGCAAGGCCAACGTGCCCACTAACATCCTTCGCGCGTCCATCCGTCCGCTCCTCGCTCGCTAGCAAAACCATCGCGTTCCCCCGGCGCGTAGATACCGTGACGGGGGGACGCCCACTTGCGCCAACTCTGGCGTCGGCGCAAGCCATCGATGGTACTACGGAGCACCCCTCCCTAGCCACCATAAGTGCGTTGAGGTCAACGACTTCGAGTCGTCCATAACCACATTATCCGACCGGAATAACGCTCCTCGCGTGCCCGGAATCGACGTTTTTGTCGCAAGAGACGATCCGCTCAACGGGCCGTACGCTTCCACTCTGCTGAGATTCGTGCTTCGGGCGTTACGTCCACTCCGGAGCGGTCGGGCTTGACCGCTCTTCGCCGCCTGGCTTGCTTTGCATTTCCTTCTCGCTGAATCCGCCTAGCCTGATCGGCAGGATCGCAGCTGTCCAACCTCTGGGAGGCGGTTCAATGCGATTCGTTGGGACTGTTGATGCTTCTTCGAGGGAGTGACCTCTGGTATGGGCGAACCGCGCAACCTTAATCGCTTGGCCTATTTCGTCGCCGTCGTCGATCACGGCGGCTTCACACAGGCGGCCGACCGGCTTGGGGTCAACAAGGGCCTGGTCAGTCGCCAGGTTGCCAGTCTCGAAGAGGAAGTGGGGGCGCGGCTGCTCGTGAGAAGCACACGGCGGGTCGAACCGACCCCGGCCGGGCGCGCGTTTCACCAGCGGGCGACGCAGATCCTGCGCGAAGCCGAGGATGCTTACGCTGAAATTGCTCAGGACAGAACGGCTCCGCGCGGCACATTGCGGATCACGGCGCCGCACGACTACGGCAATAGCGTGGCCGTTCCGGCCATCGCCGACTTTCTTGCCCGCTACCCGAATTGCCGCGCAGAGGCTCGCTTGAACGATCAAACGCTCGATCTGATGCAGGGCGATCTGGACCTGGCCATCCGCGTCGGTTGGCTCAGCGATTCCAGTCTGAAGGCCCGGCGCATCGGCAGCTTCGAGCAGGTCATGGTCGCTTCGCCGGTCTTTGCGGACAGGCTGGCCCATATGACCAGCCCCGAACAACTGCTCGAGCTGCCGTTCATTGCCAATGCCATGCTGCGCGACCCCCTGTCCTGGACGTTTTCGAAAACCGGGACAGGAGCAGGTCCTGCTCCTGTCCCACGCAGCGCTCACGGTCGACACCACCCAGGCAGTGCATGCCGCCGCTTTGCGAGCCGTTGGTCTGGGCGTCATGCCCGACTTTGCGATCAGGCACGACATCGCATCGGGCGCCTTGCGACGCGTGTTGCCCGATTGGCAGTTGCCCGCGGGAGGCATCTATGTGGTTTTCCCCGCTGCCCGCTTTCGCCCGTCGCGCGTGACTGCGTTTGTGGACATGCTCATCGCGCGGCACGCTGCCACCACGCCGTAGACAGCGATTGTGTCGATCCAGTCAACAATGTGTCCGACTGGAATGACTTAATCAGTCCGCCTTCCTGTGCCACATTCGTAGCAACAGGGCGTTACAACGCCCGTACTTTCAGGAACGGCAGTCAGTATGAGCATCGCAAAAGATCACATCCGGCTCGACTACTTCTTCGATCCCTTCTGTGGCTGGTGTTATGCCAGCGCGCCAGCGGCAAAGGGTATGGCCGAACACTTCGGCGAGCAGCTGCACATGCAGCCATCGGGTCTTTTTGCCAATGAGCGCCCCGTATCCTCGATTGTGAACCACGCCTACAAGAACGACATTCGCATCGGCCAATTGACGGGCCAGGTCTTCAGCGAGGCGTACCACCAGGAGGTGATGCGTGCGCCGGACGGAGTCTTCAGCTCCATGCCATCGACGCTCGCGCTCGTGGCACTCGGCGAGCTGGACACCGCGCTGGAGCCGCAATTCCTGCATCAGGTCCAGATTGCACGTTACGTCCATGGGCGGGATACCTCTCGGGTGGAAGAGGTGGTCGCAGTCGCGCGCACTGTCGCCGGAAGCGGATTGGATGTGGCTGTGCTCGGTGAACGCCTGCGCACCGATGAAGGATTGTTCAGAAAGACCAACGAGCGCATTGCTCGTACCCAGGCAATGATGCAGACATTGCAACTTTCTGGCGTGCCGCTGCTGCTGATGACGCGCGGCATCGATCGCAAGCTCATTCAGGGGCAGGACCTTTATGCCGGCGCAGACCATCTGGTCGGCTTGCTGAACGAACTCGCCCGAACCTGAATCACCCGAAACTCATCCACTCGAGAAATATGAAGATCGCACTGGTTGGTGCATCGGGCCAGGCTGGCTCGCGCATCCTGAATGAGCTCTCCCAGCGCAACCACATCATTACGGCCATTGCCCGTGACACCGCAAAGATCGCAAGTCTTCCGGGCGTCACAGCTGCCCAGGGCGATATCGCCGATCCCGAAGGGCTGGCTGCTGTCCTGAAGGGTCATGATGTCATCATCAGTTCGGTCCACTTCACCGATTTCGACAAGGACAAGCTGATTGCTGCCGTCAAGGCATCGGGCGTCAAGCGCTACTACGTCGTTGGCGGTGCCGGCAGCCTCGAGGTCGCCCCTGGCGTGCCGTTGAACGCTACCCCGGAATTTCCAGCTGCCGTCAAACCCGAATCCGAAGGCGGCGCACGCTATCTCGAAGCGCTGAAGGCTGAAGAGGATCTCAACTGGACGTACCTTTCCCCATCGGCGCTTTTTGTAGCGGGCGAACGCACCGGGAGATTTCGCCTTGGCACGGATCAGCTGTTGGTGGGTCCGAACGGAAGCTCGATCTCGTTCGAAGACTATGCGATTGCCTTGGTTGATGAAATCGAGGCACCTCGCCATGAGCGCAGGCGCTTCACTGTCGGCTATTGACCGCGATCGCCCAAGAGCGGCCGATACGACCCTGTCATCGCCAAGCGCCTGATCGGCGTTTGGCGATGCATGTGCCCCGCTCCCGCGCCGAAGCCGCGGCTCGAGAGGGTCAAGCGATCGATCTCGTTGGCATCCATCCACGCCGGAGAAGAGCCGCCCCCCTTGCGGTTGCTCTTCTCGCCGGGAGTGAGGCGCGTCTCCGGCTTGCGAACGCTCTTCTTCGCTGCACGCCGGGGCCCCCGCGCAGATCCTCGTGGCGCATCACGCCGCCCTTGCCGTCGGCACATCGCGCGCGATCCGAGCGGCGATGCTCGGGCGGGGCTACACCGCGGAAGATCACCGCGAGGGCTGGAAGTACCTTCACACCTGCGCCGGGTTCATCGAAGACGCCGAGGAGCCCAGCATCCGCGAGGCGATCGAGGAGCTCGACGCGTGGGACGAGCCGGCGTTCCGCATCGTGCGCGCGACGCTCGAGCGGGGCTTCCCCGAGCAGGAGGCGTTCGTGATGAACGGCCTCAAGCCAGCCACCGGCGCCGCGGCCGTTCTGTCCGTCGAGCGCCTCCTCGATCGCCTCGACGCCCTCGAGCGCTCGCCCGAGCGCAAGG
>JGI26533J51211_1001947_pt1 | contig 12600 bp, 12 predicted proteins | sample ThiBiot_750_biof_FD_51211 | JGI IMG/M metagenome (IMG submission 51211) | reverse complement strand
CTGGCGCTGGCATCGAGCCAGGACCACAAGCGTCTGGGCGACGGCGACAGCGGCCCCAACACCGGCGGCATGGGCGCCTATTCGCCGGCGCCGGTGGTCACCCCCGAACTGCACGCGCGCATCATGCGCGAGGTGATCCATCCCACGGTCGAGGGCATGGCGGCCGACGGCATCCGCTACACCGGCTTTCTCTATGCCGGCATCATGGTCGGGGCCGACGGTGCGCCCAGAGTGCTCGAATTCAACTGCCGCATGGGCGATCCGGAAACCCAGCCGATCATGATGCGGCTGAAATCCGATCTCTCCGTTCTGCTGGACGCCGGCGTCAACGGAAAACTCGATCAGGTGGAAGCCGAATGGGACCGCCGCGCCGCGCTGGGCGTGGTGATCGCCGCCGCCGGTTATCCCGCGTCGCCACAGCAAGGCGCGATCGTCGGCACGCTGCCCGCCGCCGCCGACGATCTGCACATCTTCCACGCCGGCACGACCGCGCAGGACGAGCGGATCGTGGTAAGCGGCGGCCGCGTGCTGGTGGTGACCGCGCTCGGCGACAGCGTGCGCCTGGCGCAAAAACGTGCCTACGAGGCAATTGCCGACGTCCGTTTCGACGGCATGCAATACCGACGCGATATCGGCTGGCGCGCGCTGGACCGGAAAAAGTGAGACGGCAAGCGGTGAGCAGTGAACGGTGAGATCGACGCGCTGCGCGCGCATGTGCGGCGTGGCGGGCTGATCGCCTACCCGACCGAGTCCTGCTACGGCCTCGGTTGCGATCCGCGCAATCCGCATGCGCTGAAACGGCTGCTCCACCTGAAGGGGCGCGACGCCGCCAAGGGCCTGTTGCTGATTGCCGACCGTTTCAGGCGGCTGCGGCCCTTCATCCGGCCCGTGAGCGCGACCGACCGGGCACGGATGCTGCGCAGCTGGCCCGGCCCCGTCACCTGGGTCGTCCCGGCTTCCACGAATTGCCTGCCCGCACTGACCGGCGGTCGTCCCACGATCGCGGTACGCGTGACCGCCCATCGCGGCGCGGCACGTCTGTGCCGCAGCCTCGGCATGGCGCTGGTTTCCACCAGCGCCAACAAAAGTGGCCGCAAATCCGCCAAAACCGCCGCGGAATGCCGCAGAATATTCGGCGCACGGGTACGCGTGGTCGCCGGCCGCATCGGCCGCCGCCGCCGTCCCTCCACCCTGATCGATCTCGCCACCGGAACGATACTTCGCCCCTGATGCCTGCCGACGCCCTCGACACCGCCACGTTCAATACAAGCGCAGTCAAAACCTGGCTGCTCGACCTGCAGGCGCGCATCGTCGCCGCGCTGGAAGCCGCCGACGGCCTGCCGTTCCGCACCGATGCCTGGGAGCGCCCCGCCTCCCCGNCAGAGGATGGCAAGGCCGGAGCGACCTTGCACGGCGGCGGCGGCATCTCGCGGCTGATCGAGGAAGGCCGCGTGCTGGAACGCGGCGGGGTGAACTTCTCGCACGTGCTGGGCAGCCGGCTGCCACCGGCGGCGAGTGCCCACCGCCCCGAACTCGCCGGCCGGCAATGGGAAGCGATGGGCGTATCGCTGGTGCTGCATCCGCGCAATCCTTACGTGCCGACGGTGCACATGAACGTGCGCTGCTTCNTTGCACTGAAGGACGGCGAAGCCCCGGTATGGTGGTTCGGCGGCGGCATGGACCTGACGCCGTATTACGGATTCGAAGACGACGCACGGCATTTCCACGCCACCTGCAAGACCGCGCTCGACCCGTTCGGTAGCGGCCTGCACCCGCGTTTCAAGGAATGGTGCGACCGCTACTTCTTTCTCCGGCACCGCAACGAACCGCGCGGCATCGGCGGCGTGTTCTTCGACGATTTCGCCGAAGGNGGCTTCGACCACGCTTTCGGCATGACGAAAAGCGTNGGCGACGCCTTCCTTGCCGCCTATCTGCCGATTCTGCAACGGCGCAAGGATCTGCCCTACGGCGAGCGCGAGCGCGANTTNCAGGCCTACCGGCGCGGCCGCTACGTCGAATTCAACCTGGTATTCGACCGCGGCACCCTGTTCGGCCTGCAGTCGGGCGGACGCACCGAATCCATCCTGATGTCGCTGCCGCCGATCGTGAAATGGCGTTACGACTGGCATCCCGAGCCCGGCACGCCCGAAGCCGCGCTGTATACCGATTTCCTGCCGGTACGCGACTGGCATGCATAAAGTCCCGCGTCGCATCCTGATCGGCCTCGGCGTGCTGCTGCTGCTCGTCGTTCTGGCCGGACTCATCGCCTACGAACTGCTGTCATCGGCGCTGGAAGCGAAATACATCGCGCGGGAAGCCCAGAAAATGACCTGGCAANTCCACGCCGGGCCCTCCGACCGCATCCGCTACCCAGGNCAGGGGCCTTACGATGTGCGGCTCGGCTACAGCAAGCTGCCGCATTACCTGGCCCGGCTCGACCAGGCGNGCTGGCGCATCGACCAGCAGGCCAGGATCAGCATCCAGATGGCGCGCGCGCGCGATCTCGGTCTGTTCCTGCCGTATCACGAGAAAGACCAGGCCGGCCTCAGCCTGCTCGACAGCGACGGCGGGCAGTTGTATCAGGCGTTGCACCCGACCCGGGTCTACCACCGCTTCGAGGACATCCCCAGGATCCTGGTCGATTCGCTGCTCTACATCGAAAACCGCGAGTTGCTGACCGAGCAGTTCCCCACCCGCAACCCGGCGGTGGAGTGGGACCGCCTCGCCCAGGCGTTGATGGAAAAAGGCATCAGCCTCATCGATACCCACCGCAACGTACCCGGCGGCAGCACCCTGCCGACACAGATTGAAAAGTATCGCCACTCTCCCGAGGGCCTGACCAGCAACATGAGCGAGAAGCTGCGCCAGATGACCACCGCCAGCCTGCGCGCCTATCTCGATGGTCCCAATACGCTCCCCATGCGGAAGAAAACGGTCATGGCGTACCTCAACACGGTGCCGCTCGCAGCGGCACCGCGCTTCGGCGAGGTCAACGGCATCGCCGACGGCTTGTGGGCGTGGTACGGGCTGGATTTCGGCGAGATCAACAAGATCCTCGAAAAACACACGCACAGCGGCGAGACGGCCTATGCGAGCGCGTTGAAGCATGTGCTGTCGCTGATCATCGCCGAGCGCCGCCCGTCCTATTATCTGGCCACCAACCGCAAGGCGCTCGACGCCCTGACCGACGACCATCTCGACCTGCTGGCCAACGCCCAGGTCATTCCACGCGATCTCGCCGACCGNGCCAAACGGATCAAGCTGCGCAGCACGCACGAGCGCATCGATCCGCCGGCGCCGCGTTTCGTCGANCAGAAAGCCACCAACGCCCAACGCATCCGCATCGCGCAGNTGCTGGGCGAATCCCGTCTGTACGACCTCGACCGGCTGGACCTGCAAGTCGACACCACCATCAACCAGCCGGCGCAAAAANTCGTCAGCGGCTACCTGCAAAGCCTCGCCAACCGGGAAGCCGCCGCCGCCTCGGGGCTGATCGGATTCCGGCTGCTGAAGCCCGACAACGCCTTCGACCAGGTGATCTACAGCTTCACGCTGTACGAGAAAACCCCATTGGGCAATGTGCTGCGCGTTCAGGCCGACAATCTCAACCAGCCGTTCGACATCAACAGCCAGGCCCGGCTGGATCTCGGTTCCACCGCCAAGCTGCGCACCCTGGTCACCTATCTGCAGATCATTTCGCGGCTGTACGACGACGACCGCTCGCTCGACGCCGCGACGCTCCGGCAAAAGGCGCAGCCGCAACGCGACGTGCTCGCCCAGTGGGTGGCGGCCACGCTGCTCGCCCAGCCCGACATCAAGCGGGACGCCCTGCTCGAAGCGGCGATGGGGCGCCAGTATTCCGCGGCGCGGGAAATGTTCTTCACCGGTGGCGGCCTGCACAATTTCGTCAACTTCGACGCCCGCGACAACAGCCGCGTGATGGACGTGTGGGAGGCCACGAAGAACTCNGTGAACCTCGTCTACATCCGCATCATGCGCGACATCGTGCGGCATTACGCCAGCGCATCGCCCGGCGCGGCCGCGCGCATCCTCGAAGATGCCGGCAACCCGCTGCGTCAGACCTATCTGATGCGCTTCGTTGACCAGGAGGGCCGCCTGTTCACCCGCCGCTTTTATCAGAACCATCAGAACCAGACGGCCGCGCAGATGGCGGACGATCTGTACGCCCGTGTGCATACCAATCCGCGCCGCTTCACCTCGGTGTTCCGCTATCTGGAGCCGCAGGCAAACTTCGATGCCTACGTGGCCGCGCTGCACAAGCAGGTCCCCGCCAGCGCCAGCCTGAGCCGGAAGACGCTCGAATCGCTCTACCAGGTCCATGCGCCCGATGCCTACAATCTGACCGACCGGGGCTACGTGACGCAGATCCATCCGCTGGAGTTGTGGGTGGTGAAGGCTCTGCGCACCACACCCGGCATCGACCTCAAGACACTGGACGACCAGGGCGCCGAGGTGCGCCGCGAGGTCTACAACTGGCTGTTCAAGACCAGCCGCAAGAATGCTCAGGATATCCGCATCCAGTCGCTGCTCGAGGTCGAAGCCTTCGACGGTCTGCTACGCGACTGGAAACGGCTGGGCTATCCGTTCGACAACATCACCCCTTCGTATGCCACCGCCATCGGCGCCTCGGGCGACCGGCCCGCCGCGCTGGCCGAACTGATGGGCATTCTGGTCAACGATGGCATGCGTACTCCGGCCACGAGCCTCACCGGCATGCACTTTGCGGCCCGCACGCCCTACGACACCCGCCTGTCCCGGAAACCTGCCCAGGGCGAACGCCTGTTGCCGGTTGAAGTGGCACAAACCGTGCGGCGCGCGCTGGCCAACGTCGTCGAAGGCGGGACCGCCGGCCGGCTGGCCGGCGCCCTCAAGGATCCGGCCGGCCGGCCCATCGTGCTGGGCGGCAAGACCGGTACCGGCGATCACCGCTACGAACGCTACGGCAAGGGCGGGCAACTGATCGATTCGCGCGTCGTCAGTCGTTCCGCCACCTTCGTGTTCTACATGGGTGATCGCTATTTCGGCACATTGACTGCGGTAGTGGAAGGCGAACGAGCCGGACAATTCGGCTTCACCAGCTCGCTCACGGCGCAGATGTTGAAAACCCTGTTGCCCAGATTGCAGCCTCATCTGTACGTGATGCCCGAAAAGCCCGCGCCGGCAACACCCGCAGCACCGGTTCCCGCGCCTGCGCCCGCCGCGCCGCATGCGCCCGTGAAAGAGAAGCCGGACGATGCGACCAGCCAGGCGGATCCGGCGATCAAGCAGCCCCCCAGCCCCGAAGGCTTCCCGGAAGATCTCGAACCGAACATCGTGCTGCCCGTGCCTGTCGCGCCCGCAGCAAGCCCGCCTCCCGCCGTGCCTGCCCACTGATACGGAATTGCTATCCGGACATGCCATCCGCAACATCGGCAAGGCAAGACGCCCTGCGAGAACGTGTCGGGCAGGGCGTCTTGCCTTTGATTTGACCTGCCTACTCTATCCGTTCGCCATGCAGGGCGATATCCAGCCCCTCGCGTTCCTGCTCCTCGGTGACCCGCAAGCCCATGGCCCAATCCAGCGCCTTCAGGATGAGGTAGGTACCGATGGCCGTGTAGACGATGGTGATCGCCGTCCCTTTCAACTGGATCATGAACTGGAGCAGGCTCCCCTGGGTGCCGCCGATGGATTCCACGGCAAAGATGCCGGTGAGCAGGGCGCCGACGATGCCGCCGATGCCATGCACCCCGAAGGCATCCAGGGAGTCGTCATATTTCAGCATGCGCTTGAGTGACGTGGCCGACCAGAAGCACACCACGCCGGCCACGAGGCCGATGACGAGGCCGCCTGTGGGGCCGACAAAACCGGAAGCCGGCGTGATGGCCACCAGCCCGGCGACCGCGCCGGAGGCGATGCCGAGCACGCTCGGCTTGCCCTTGCCTATCCATTCCGCAAACATCCAGCCCAGTGCCGCCGCACCGGTGGCGATCTGGGTGACGGCCATGGCCATCCCCGCCCGGCCATCGGCCGCCGCGGCCGAGCCCGCGTTGAAACCGAACCAGCCGACCCACAGCATGGCCGCACCGATCACCGTCAGCGTCAGATTATGCGGTGCCATGGGCTCCCTGCCATAACCGAGCCGGGGGCCCAGCACCAGAGCCGCCACCAGCCCCGCCACCCCGGCATTGATATGCACCACGGTGCCGCCGGCAAAATCCAGTACGCCCATATCCCACATGAAGCCGCCGTCGCCCGACCAGACCATATGGGCGATCGGCGCATAGATCAGCAGCGACCACAGCGCCGTGAACGCCATCATCGCCGAAAANTTCATGCGGTCCGCAAAGGCCCCGGTNATGAGGGCCGGGGTAATGATCGCAAAGGTCATCTGGAAGGTCATGAACACCGACTCCGGAATGCTGCCGGTCAGACTATCCTTGCCCATTCCGTACAGGAAGGCCTTGGAGAGGCCGCCGAAGAAGGAGTGGACGTTGATGACGCCTTTCTCCATCCCCGTCGTATCGAAGGCAATGCTGTAGCCCGCCACCATCCACAGCACCGTGATCATGGCGGTGATGGCGAAGCTTTGCATGAGGGTGCCGAGGACATTCTTCTTCCGCACCATGCCGCCATAAAACAGGGCCAGACCGGGGATCGTCATCAGCAGAACCAGGGCGGTGGAGGTCATCATCCAGGCCGTGGCACCGGAATCCAGCCTGGGTGCCGCGGCTGCGGAGACCACCGCTGCCGGTGCTGCGATCCCCGGCGCCGAAGCCGCATCTTCGGCCAGAACGAGACGGGGGAGCAGCAGCACACACACCAGACCCAACAAGGCGAATAACTTTTTCATATCGTGCTCCTCACAGGGCCTCAGGGCCGGACTCGCCCGTGCGGATGCGCACGACCTGTTCCAGGCTGGCGACGAAAATCTTGCCGTCGCCGATCTTGCCGGTATTGGCGGATGTCTCGATCGTCTCGATCACGCGTTCCAGCCACTCGGCCTTGATGGCCACCTCGATCTTCACCTTGGGCAGAAAATCGACCACGTATTCCGCACCGCGATACAGTTCGGTGTGGCCTTTCTGGCGCCCGAACCCTTTCACTTCCGTGACCGTCAAGCCGGTGACGCCGATGGCGGACAACGCCTCGCGCACCTCGTCCAGTTTGAACGGCTTGATGATTGCTGTGACGAGTTTCATGATGTCTCCCGAATCAGGGCAGGAAAAATAATGGAGCAGCCGCGTGCGCCGCCCCGCTTGGCCCGCGCATTAGAACGCCTTGGAAATCGACACGGTGGTCGTGCCTTTGCCCAGGTACTCGCCATTGCCTTGCGTCCAGAAACCCTTGTCGGCATTGGTGTCGGTGTACGCCACCCCGAGGGTCACGCCGTCGCCCAGTTTGCCCAGCTTGCCCATGTCATAGGTTGCGCTGATTTTCCAGTCGTCGTAGTTCGCCGCGCTCACATTCCTGAAGTGGAAGGTGCCCCAGTGCGCGCCCAGAGTCAGGCCGGTTTCGCCGACAGGCAGGTTGCCGGAAAGATCGAAAATAGTAGGAGCCATTGGCATTCGGACCGACACCGAATACCGAATCGCTCAGCGCGTAGGAATACCTGGCGGTGAACCATTTCCAGCCCGCGGCAAGATAGGCTTCCGAAGTCCAGGCGCCAGGAAGCGTGGTGTTCGCGGGATTGGTGTTGTTCTTGCTGCCCGGATACATGTAGCGGATCGCTCCCACGTCATAGCTGACAGGCCCGATGTGATGGCGGTAGCCGCCATAGAGATCGAGTTCCATGCTGCCGCTGTCATATCCCTGGAATTCCGTCAGCCAGCCTACGTTGGACCCCCAGGTGCCGAGGTANAAGCCGCTGCTGTGCGNATAGTCGAAACCTCCCTGAATGGCGGCCTCACCGCCCGTCTGGGAAATCCCGCGAAAAACATAATTGGAGACGAGGCCGACATTGGCGCTCAGGGTATGCGGCGAAGCGGGTTCATCCGCCATGGCGAAGGCGGGCACGCCCACCAGACCGGCCAGAGCCAAAGTGTGTACGAGTTTTTTCATGAGTGTTCCCTGTTTGAATGAGNATGCGCAACATCGCACTCAACACTCAGCATGAGGCATGCCAGTTTTTTTNTCTTTTTATAACAANCACATACNNCAATATCTCTATCACGCCCCAGGTAAATCGCTCTTTCATGGTGCGTGCTGAAATCACCATGCTCTCTTTTCGTGCCCATCCCGACCCGGCAGCGCCGTTACACCACGAAGCACCGTGCTTGTTACACTCTCTCTCCATTCAAGGAGGCCGTCATGAATCCGAATCCGAAATTTCCCACTCCCCCCTTCATCGACGATCTGGTCAACAAGCTGGGAGAAGCCCTGAAACAATCGCCCGCGCGGGACTTCGAGCAAAACCTCAAGGCAGGCGTCACGTCGATGCTCGGCAAGCTGGACATGGTGAACCGCGAGGAATTCGACGTGCAGACNGAAGTGCTGACGCGCACGCAGGAAAAACTCGCGCAACTCGAAACGCGTCTGGCCGCACTGGAAAAACAGCGTACCGNATAAGATGGCCGTCGCCGTCGTCATCAGCCGGGCGCTGAACGGCATGCATGCGCCGGAAGTGGTGGTCGAGGCGCATCTGGCGAACGGGCTGCCGGCCTTCACGCTGGTCGGCCTGCCGGAGACCGAAGTCAAGGAAGCGCGCGATCGCGTGCGCGCGGCGATCCAGAATGCGCATTACGAATTCCCGGCACGCCGCATCACGGTCAACCTCGCTCCGGCCGATCTNCCCAAGGAATCCGGGCGTTTCGACCTGCCGATCGCACTGGCGATTCTTGCCGCCTCGGGCCAGATTCCTGCCGACAAGCTCANGCATGCCGAATTCGCCGGTGAACTGGCGCTGACCGGAACGCTGCGCCCCGTGCGCGGTGCGCTGGCGATGGCCCTCGCCACACGTGCCGCCGGNCGGCAGCTGGTGCTGCCGNCCGTCTCGGCCGGCGAAGCCGCGCTGGTCAGCGGCGTCGAAACCTTGGGCGCGGCGAGCCTGCTGGATGTCTGCGCCTGGATCGCGGGGAACACGACACTGGCCATACCCGCGCCGGACAACATACCGTTCGTACCCGATTACCCCGATTTTTCCGACGTCAAGGGCCAGGCCGCTGCCCGGCGTGCGCTCGAAGTCGCCGCTGCCGGCGGACATTCAGTCCTGATGGCCGGACCGCCCGGCACCGGCAAGTCGATGCTGGCCGCCCGTTTTCCGGGCATCCTGCCGGCGATGGATGAAACCGAGGCGCTGGAAGCCGCCGCCGTCGCTTCGCTCAACGGCGGTTTCCGCCACGAACACTGGCAGCGCCGCCCCTTCCGCGCCCCGCACCATACCGCCTCGGCGGCCGCGCTGGTGGGCGGCGGCAGCAGCCCGCGGCCGGGCGAGATTTCACTGGCCCACCACGGCGTGCTGTTTCTCGACGAACTCCCGGAGTTTTCACGGCAGGTGCTGGAAGTGCTGCGCGAACCGCTGGAAACCGGCCATATCACGATTTCCCGCGCGGCGCGGCAGGCCGATTTCCCGGCGCGTTTCCAGCTGGTCGCGGCGATGAACCCTTGTCCCTGCGGTTATCTCGGCCATCCGACCCAGGCCTGCCGCGACACGCCGGATCAGATCGCGCGCTACCGTGGACGCATTTCCGGGCCGCTGCTCGACCGTATCGATATCCAGATCAGCGTGCCGGCGTTGACGCAGGATGAACTGATGCAGGCCGGCGCAGGCGAGTCCAGCGCGGTGATCCGCGACCGTGTGCAGCGGGCGCGGGCGCGCCAGCTGCCGCGGCAGGGCAAGCCCAATGCGGCGCTCGGGACCCAGGAGATCGAACGGTTGTGCCGCCTGGATGCGGCCGGGGAAACCCTGCTCAAACAGGCGATCGCCCGCCTGAATCTGTCGGCCCGGGCGTATCACCGGATACTCCGGCTCGCGCGCAGTGTCGCCGATCTGGCAGGCAGCGACGCGATCGCGCCTGCGCATCTGGCGGAAGCCATCCAGTACCGGAGGTCCGCCGCATGAGCGATCCCTACGCATCCTGGCGGGAAGAAAAGCAGTCGGCCTGGCTATACCGCGTGGTGGCGGAGTGCGAGCGCGGCACGCCGCGCGAAGCGCTGTTCAACGAACTGGCGCAAGCCGCCGACGAGCAGGCGAAGATCTGGCATGCCCTGATCGCTCAACAAGGCGNCAGGCCTCCCACGCCGTTCCAGCCCGGTCTGCGGGCACGCATCGTCGCGCATCTCACCCGCAGGTTCAAGCCGCGTGCGATGCGCGGCATCCTGGCGGCGATGAAAGTNCGCGGCATGACGCTCTACACACAGCATTCACCNCACCCCATGCCGCTGCAGCGGGACGATATCGGCAAACGGCACCAGAACGGCGCAGCGGGCAATGCCTTGCGGGCGGGCGTATTTGGCATCAATGACGGACTGGTATCCAACGCAGCGCTGATCTACGGGGTAGCCGGGGCCGCGGCGGAACCATCGATCATCGTTCTGACCGGCGTGGCCGGGTTGCTGGCGGGCGCATTCTCGATGGCCTCAGGCGAGTATGTGTCGGTGCGCTCGCAGCGCGAAATGTTCGAATACCAGATTGGTCTCGAACGCGACGAACTGGAGAAGTATCCCCGGGAAGAGGCGGCCGAGCTGGCGCTGATCTATGCCGCCAAGGGCATGGACGCGGCCGAGGCGAAGCGGCTGACCGATACCCTCATGCAGGATCCCGAGCGTGCGCTTGACACCCTTGCACGCGAGGAACTCGGGTTGAATCCGGACGAACTCGGCTCGCCCTGGGTGGCGGCGATCACATCGTTTTCCGCTTTCACCGCGGGCGCCGCCCTGCCGTTAGTGCCCTTCCTGTTCGAATACGACCACGCGCTGCCTGTCTCGATCGGACTGAGCGCACTGGGATTGTTCGCCGTCGGCGCCAGCATGAGTTTGTTCACCGGTCGGCGCGCCCTCCTGAGCGGCGTGCGCATGCTGGGTATTGGCGGCGCAGCAGGGCTCGCGACGTATTTTATCGGGACCTGGCTGGGGGTATCGCTGACCTGAGTGCCTGCCTTACGTCTGCTCCCACGGCAAGCCATCGAACCGCCAGCCGTTTTTCACACTGCGGTGGCGTGTGTCGTCCATGTCGCCCTCAAAGCCGTGCAGCACGTTGTAGACCTCGGGAAAGCCGTATTTCTCGAGATAACGCCCGGCGTCCATCGAGCGCCGCCCCGATCGGCAGATCAGCACCACCGGCCGGTCGACTGATGCCGCCTTGCGCGAATGCCCCAGAAAATCCGGATTGACGTCCCAGTCCGGCCCATCCTGCCAGGCGATATGGATCGCCCCCGTCGGATGGCCAACGAACAGGTATTCGATTTCCGAGCGGCAGTCGATGAACACCGCTTCGGGGTGCAGTCGCAGAAAATCATGGGCTTCCCGGGGGGTGAGGTGTTTCATCNCGCGCTCCACTGTCACGTCAATATCAACCCTAGCAGATCGGGCTCATTCCCCAAAAAACAAAAGGCCCCGACAAGCGGGACCTTGCATGTTTGCTGCCGGATATGTCAGACGGCAAGACGAAGCACGCGGCGTGTATGGAAGCGTGTCAGACCCAACAATCCGGCGCCCATCAGCAGCAGGGTACCGGGTTCGGGTACGCCACCGCCGCCGCCACCCGTGCTGCAGCCCGGGGTTCCGGGCGGCGCGTTGTCGCAGGTACAGCCCGCCAGCGAGATCAGTTTGAAATAGTCGTTTCCTGCCTTGGCCGGATCGCCCCCGACAAACGTGTTCAGCGCGCCAATCAGCCAGTAGCTGGAATAGGTATTGTTGGCAAAGTCATGGGCGCCCGTGCTGGTGCCCCCGAGAAAATTCCCGATCAGCGACCAGCCGTTGGACAGCAGTCCCGCATACGACTGGTTGGCGAGGCTGGCCGGGTTACCCGCTCCCGTATACGCCAGAACCGTGAAGTCGGAGTCGGTCGAGACCCAACCCGCGGAGAAGGACGTGAGATTCACCTTGTCCGTGAACGAGAACAGGATGGAGTCCACCCGGCCATTGTTATCGATCGAATGNTCGGGGCTGACCCCTTCGTTGGTGTCCCGGCCCGTCGTGCCGCCCGTGCAATTTGAGTAACCCGTGCAATCGTTGTTCCGGACNCCCAGACCGCTGCTGCCATTCAGGGTGATGTAGGCNCTGTCCAGCAGAATGTTGGCGGAGCCGACCGTATTGGACCAGCCGGAAGCCGTGGCGGTAATGCCGCCCTGCGTATTGCTGGTCTGGTTGTTGAAGGTCCAGGTATCGCAATTGGGATTGTTCGTGCCGCCCCCGCCGCAATTACTGCCGTGGCTCGAGGAATACGTGGCCTGCGCAACGTTCACGACCCCCAGTCCGATTGTCAGAACACCCGCCGCCCTGATTGCCTGCCAGAATTTTCTAGTCATTTTGATTTGTCCTTCATCCCCAGGAANACACNTCNCATATGAAGCAACAGCCATACCAAAAATTGTTTTTCTTTATCTATCAATCAGATAGTTAATTAACTTTGGCCAGACACAGCGCTTCGTGGCGTATTGTGTA
>JGI26533J51211_1001916_pt1 | contig 12735 bp, 15 predicted proteins | sample ThiBiot_750_biof_FD_51211 | JGI IMG/M metagenome (IMG submission 51211) | reverse complement strand
TAAAATAAACGTCAATACCGTCCCGAGAATAATTACAGGAATATTTTTCCAGCCGTAAAAGCGGAATGTTTTCCCATGGCGATCTTTCCTCCATTCGAACCAGCCGTAAACTGCTATCAGAACATACGAAAAATGGAGCAGCGAAAAAAAATACAGTTGAACTTTCAGATTGATATACACGTACAGGGAAGAGCTTATAATAGCGAACAGCCAGCCGATGATTTTATTTCTTCCTGCCAGAAAGGTATAAAGCAGGCTGGTAATTACCGCAATAATTTCAATAATGTTGTCACTGGTTATTTCCAAACAATTGTATTTTTACGCAAAGAAAACTAAAATCTTCATCCTGACAATAGATGAAACACTGGAATTACTTTATTATTGGATTGAAATCGTATGTGAAAGCTGCTGAGTATATTGTTAAAAACAAGGTCTACTGGTATGCGCTTTTTCCTGCGGTTCTGATGCTGGGAATTTATAAATTCGGAGATTTTCTGCTGCAACACCGTTTTGAAGTGGAATTAAAAACGCTGAATGACATCATCTGGTATCAGGTATTGCTGCTGCTGGAATTATCTATTGCGATTTTATTTATGCAGTTTTCCAAATATCTGGTAGTTACAATTTTATCTCCCCTGCTTTCCTATATTTCAGTAAAGACGGAGTTTACGCTGACAGGAAACAAATATCCGTTTAACCGTCAGGAATTTATCTGGCAGATCCGGAGAGGGATTATTCTTGTTGTGCGTAATATTTTCTGGCAATATTCCATTTTCCTGCTTATTTTTCTGATCTGTTCATTTTTCTGGGATGATGTGGAGGCTTCACCTTTATTTTATCTCACCTATCTGGTCGGTTTTTACTATTATGGTTTTAGCTTTCTGGATTACATCAACGAAAGGAAAAAGATGAGTATTTATTCAAGCATCAGCCTGATGAAAAAATATGCAGCAATGACGTTTTCAATTGGGATGATTTATTCATTGCTGATCCTGCTTCCTGTAGATTTGGGAGCTTTATTTGACTGGTCCACGTTTTCAATTGATCCGATCGGAAAAATAGAGGAGTTTATTGCTCATCTGATCCTATGGGTTTGTGCATCCTTTGCTCCGATTCTGGCAACGATTGCCTCTACAATCTGTATGCACGATGTATTTGACCTCAAGAAAGAAACGATTGATTTTGATTAGGAAATTTCCGTAATGATTAATATGGAGCAAAAAGTGACCAATGGATTTCTTTTTTAAGAAATTATGATAAATCTTATTTGTCCGGTTACGGTGTTGAAATCGAAACGGGAAGAATTTTTCCGTTAAAGAAAGCTGCTCCGTTTTTGGAAAAATCCACAATGTAATTTGCCATCTCTGCAGGTCGTGTTGGTGCAATATAACCCGGAAATGCCTGTTCTAGCATTTCTGTTTGTACAGCTCCAAGACAAAGACAATTCATCTTAATATTAGTTGCCTTATACTCTTCTGCGAATAATTCCGTGAAATTGCATAATGCAGCTTTGGAGGAGGAATAGGCTGCAAGTCCCGGAAACTTCATAGTCCCCTGAAATCCGCCCATGGAAGAAATATTGACAATGTGCAGGCCATTTTCAGCAGCTTTTTTTACGACTTCCTGAGTCAGAAGCATTATACCTATAATATTTGTCTGGTAGGATGTTAAAATATCCTGATAAGTAAGATTTTCGAAAGGTTTGTTAACCAGGTATCCGGCGTTGTTTATCAGAATATCCACTGTTCCGGCTTCCTCAAGGACAGATTGCATTTGCGCTGTGATGTCCGGTTTTGAAACATCTACTTTTCTGCAATATACATTTTGAAATTCGTCTAATTTTCCGGTTCCCTGATGAAAGCGGGAGAGTGCCCATACTTTGTTGGCAGAATCTGCCGCAAATTGTCTGACGATTTCCAGGCCGATTCCCTGGCTGCTTCCTACAACGATAATTGTTCTACTCATCGAATGAAACGATTAGTTTTTCAGAGGTAGGATAAGCCTGACAGCTTAAAATGTATCCTTTTTGGATCTCAGAATCGGTCAGTGTGAAATTGATACGCATTTCTGCCGACCCTTCAATGATTTTACATTTACAGGAACTGCAAACACCTCCACGACACGAATAAGGAGCATCAGCTCCGTTTTCAAGTGCTTTCTGAAGTACGTTTGTTGTGCTGTCCATTTCAAAAGAAAATTCTTCCTGATCAACAATCACTTTAGCAGCTACCTTTCCTTTGTAGCCTTCTTTTGGAAGCTCTATTTTAGATTCATCTACTTTTGCCTCAAACAATTCAAAGTGAATTTTCTTCTCCGGAACGCCAAATGTGGTCAATGCGCTTTTGGTGCTCTCCACCATTTCCTGTGGTCCACAAATATAAAAAGCATCGGCTCTCAGTATAGGAAGATCCGCTTTAACCAGATCCATAACCGCTTCCTTAGTCAATCTTCCCTCAAATGCACCTTCTACCTTTTCTCTTGAGTAATAGTAAGCTTGTTTTACAGCAGTTAATACTGCCAGCTCATCGCGAAACATGGTAGACTGAACAGATTGATTTCCGTAATACAGCTGCATTTGCTGGTTGTTCTTCTGTGCGGCTTTAGCAATGGAAAGAATGGGTGTAATACCACTTCCTGCTGCGAAAGCGATAATGGTGGAAGCTTCCTTGTTCCACTTGAAGTTTCCCATTGGCCCGGAAATCCATATTTCATCACCAGCATTAAGTTCATCAACGGCATAGGTGGAAAAAAGACCGTTTTCAATCTTTTTAATCCCGACAGCCAGTTCTTCATCTGTTCCGCTACAGATCGAGTAGGATCGGCGGATGTCTTGTTTGTTTAATTTTACGGCTAAATTGATATATTGTCCCGGCGTGAATTCAAATGCAGCTTTTAGTTCAGCTGGAATATCGAAAATCAATTTCACGCTGTCGGCAGTAAGTCTGATTTTTTCTTTAATCGTTACCGTGTGGAAACCTTTAGGTGCAGCCAGCTGGTCTTCTTTCTTTTTAAAAATGCTAAATAATCCCATTCATCAATTAATCATCAAATGATACTATCAGTTTTTCTGTAGTAGGATGTGCCTGACAGGTTAAGATATAGCCGTTTGCCACTTCATCGGCATCCAACGCGTAATTAACGTCCATCCGGGCATTTCCTTCCAGAATTTTTGCCTTGCATGTACAGCAGACGCCTCCCTTGCAAGAGAAAGGCAGATCCGCGCCGGCAGCAATTGCCGCGTCCAGAACATTCTGTCCGGATTCCATGGAAAGGTCGAATACGTCTCCATCCAGGATTACCCGGATATTAGACTGAATTTGTGGTTGATTATCGTCTGTTTTTTTGACAATGTTTGTTCCGAACAATTCGAAATGAACATTTTTTTCAGAAACATTATTCTCCAAACAGACTTTCTTCACATCCAATACCATCTCTTCCGGCCCACAAACAAATACTTCATCAATTGCAGTGCCTTTTAAGAAAGCATTCAGAAGTGTCTGAAACTTTTCCGCGTTAATTCTTCCTTTTTGAATGGTATTCCCCAAACTTTCGCGGGAAAGTACATGAACCACCCGGAAGTTTTCTATATACTTGTTTTTAAGTGCTTCGATCTGTTCCCGGAAAATGATGGAGCCAAAACCTCTGTTTCCGTAGAACAGGGTCACATTGCTGTTCGGTTCTTTCATCAGGATCTCCTTTGCCAGAGAAATAATCGGCGTGATACCGCTGCCCACCGCTACCAATACATATTCTTTGGTGTTTTTTTCATCCAGATCAACTGTAAAATTCCCCATCGGAGTCATTACCTCCAGAATATCATTTACTTTCAGTGAAGTATTTGCAAAGGAAGAAAAACGCCCGTTGTCCACTTGTTTAACAGCAACTCTCCACTCGTTTTCAAAAGGTGAGGAGCACAAAGAGTAGGAACGTCTGATTTCCTCTCCTTCAATTATTGTCTTTAAGCTCAGGTATTGTCCCGGCTTAAAAGTGTATTCTGCTATTAGTTCCTGGGGTATTTCAAAAGCAATAGAAACACATTCGTCTGTTTCCCTGCGAATGTCTTTGATTACAAGTGGATGAAACTTTGGAGTCATTTTTCGATATTTGATACGCAAAATTAACAAATTATCGCTATCAAATTATACGAATCTGCAAAGTTTCAAATTTAAACACCGGCAATAAACGAAGTCATTGTCAGTGAACCTGCAACAGCGATGTCATTGAAGATTTTTATTTCTTCGTTTTTATCAATTGTTCCTAAAGTGTACATTAAAGGATAATAATGATCCGGAGTCGGGATGGCCAGCTGAAAAGCCTGACCGTATTTCTGGTAATCAAACAGAGCTGTAAATTCATGACCGGTGACCAGCGCTTTCATTTTTTCATTTGCTTCGATAGCCCAGTCATAACCAAAAGGGCTGTTTATTTTGTCCCAGGCAACCATCCTCAGGTTGTGAACTATATTTCCGCTGCCTACAATTAAAACACCTTTATTCCGCAATTTTTTAAGGTATTGTGCGATTTCAAAATGATAAGAAGCAGGTTTTCTGTAATCAATGCTGATTTGAATAACAGGAACATCCGCCAGCGGATACATGTGTTTTAAAACAGACCACGTACCATGATCCAGTCCCCATTCGAAATCCAGGTGCATTAAATCCTCCGGAAAAAGCTTTTGTGTTTCTTTTGCCAGCTCAGGTAATCCCGGTGCGGGATATTGAACATCGAACAACGCCTGAGGAAAACCGCCAAAATCATGGATCGTTACCGGATTTTCAACAGCTGTAACGTAAGTTCCGTTGGTGAGCCAGTGTGCGGAAACACATATAATCGCTTTGGGCTTTTCAAATGTTCCGGCGACTTTGGACCATTCTCTTGAAAATACGTTCTCTTCAATTGCGTTCATCGGAGAACCGTGGCCGACAAATAGCACAGGCATTTTTTTCGCTGTTGTTTTTTCATCGAATAGCCATTGTAATGAACTGAGTCCAAAAAGTGTAAGTGTGCCTCCTGCTGCCATTTTTAAAAATTGTTTTCTTTCCATTGTTTGTTGGTAACAAGGTAAATGTAATTAAAATATTTTACAGGGTAAATATTATTAACGATTCATTGTATAATTACCGTTTTACAAAAAGTACAAAGACATAAAAATGAATGTTAGGCAGGGAATTCCTCACTATATTAACGGATGGGTATTACAAAACTTTAGAAAGTACAAATTTGCTTATAAAGAGTAATACCGTTATATTTGAGAGATTAAAATCAAGAAATATGTTCGGACCTGATCAATTGGCCTTAATGCAGGAAATGCAGCGAAAACTGGAGGAGAGTAAAGTCAGATTAGCTAACAGTACGGTAGAAGGAGAAGCCGGAAACGGCCTGATCAGAGTGACGCTTTCCGGAGACAGAAAATTGAAAAAGCTCGAAATTAATGCTGACCTTCACAACTTTGATAAAGACGACCTGGAAGATTTAATTTCTGTTGCGCTGTCGAAAGCGCTGGAAAAGGCAGATGCTTTGAATGAGACAGAAATGGCGCAATCGGCAAGTCAGTTTTTACCCAAATTTTAACTTTATGAGGAAGGATGAACTACGAAAAATATTTTTGGAAAAAAGAGCGCAGCTGAGCGATTTAGAAACATTTGAATTGACAAGAGAAATCAGCGGGCAGGTGTTTGAAAATTTTTCTTTTGCAAATAAGACCGTTAGTTTATTTCTTTCTATTACCAATAAAAAAGAAGTAAATACCTCTTTGATTCTGAGGGAGCTACTGGATGATAATTGCAGGATAGCCATTCCGAGATCAGATTTTTCCACTTCTGAAATAGAACATTTTCTGTACGAAGGAGAGGAGCAGCTGGAGATCAATAAATACGGCATACCTGAACCTCAATATGGAACAACAGTTCGTCCGGAAGAATTTGATATTGTGTTTGTCCCGCTTTTATGCTTTGATGAGAAAGGATACAGAGTAGGTTACGGAAAAGGCTTTTACGACCGGTTTTTGTCGCAATGTAAAAAGGAATGTATGATCATTGGATTGAGCTTCTTTGAAGCGGTAGAGGAAATCGAAGGAATACACGAAAACGATGTTCCATTGCAGTATTGTGTGACACCGCATCATTTATATCATTTCGATGGAGAATAAACATCAGGGAAAATTCCATTTGCTGACTATTTTTTTGATTCCTACATTGATCATTTCTTTTGCTTTCATTAAGAACTACTACCTTTTAGCAGCTTTGGTAGTAGTTGCAATAATTCTTGTGTATTATGTTTTTAAGAAATTATAGATCCGTTTTATTGAAAATCACAGTGATTTTCTTCTTTTTCATTTCATTTTCAGGAACTGGTTACCAGGAAGCCAGGCCGGTTTTTGGTGTTGCTTTTGGGTATAACCAGATGAATGAATTTTATCATCTTGTAGCTTATCAGCGGGTTGGGAGCAATCTTATTAATAAGCGGATTTTGAGAAGAGATGAGTTCATCTACTATTTTTCAGGTTTTTATCCAAGTAAGTATAATCCAAACAGAATCAATTATTTTGATAAATATGAGATCTGGGGAGGAATTTATGTTGATTCGCTTTCCGGAGAAAAAATTCCGTATTGTCCTGCGCTTGATTCTCTATGGAAAATCCGTTATTCAGAATATCCTGTCGGTGGAAGCCGTGAGCGCGGCTGGTCAAACAGTGATCTGAATCCTTCCGGAGGACAAATGCAGTACCTGAATCAGCGTTATCACGTGAAGGATATCCGGAACGAATATATCATTGATACCAATTTCGTGCAGCTACTTCGCGATCTGACAGACAGCCTTTGGATAGAGGAGTACAAGCGTGTAAATTGATAGAGTAATGTGATGAACATATCTGACTAACTACAGATGTGTGATCACTTTTTGATATTTGTTGTTCCATAAGGATGACACAGATTATTGAACACGAGTGTATAATCAATTCTCGTACTTTCGATTTTGTAAATCTGTGTTAATCTGGTCCTTGTGACTATAAATCAACCTTTATACTTCAATTCTTTAACTCCGTTAAAGAAGATCACTCCGTAACCGATCGCCATCATAGCATGGAACGGAACCATACCTAAGTCGCCATAAATAGCACGGTTAATTGCTGTAAATCCGAAAATCACCATCAATACGCCTTCCAGAATGGTTAACAAGCTGATTTTCTTTTTATCATATTTATTTCCCTGGAAATCTGACTTTGAATTTACGTTGAATTTAGGGGTTCTTACAAAAGAGGATTTTATCCCGAAATAACCTTCTAATACCGCAACGGTATTGTTCAGGGTTAATCCCATGATGATGGTCAGATACTTGAAGAACATCCATGTATAAGAAAAGAAAGATTTAATCTTGTTTTCTGTTTTCCCGCGATAGCCGACCCAATAATAAACAAATAGCAATACGGTACTGATAATAAAGAAGGAGCCAAACTGAATAACGAAATTCAGATCCTGGAAACTGTCCTTAATCTGTAATACCACGATGCTCAGCAGAGACATTGTCATGATGAACAGGAACACAGACGAGTTGAACAAGTGGGAAATTCCATGTAATTTATCTGTGAAACGGACGTCTTTTGCAAACAATAAACGTTTCCACATTTTTTTGAAACATTCCGCACCTCCCTTCATCCAGCGGTGCTGCTGATTTTTCAGCGCGGATACCGTGATCGGCAGCTCCGCAGGAGAAACAACATCTTCCAGGTATTTGAATTTCCAGCCTTTCATTTGTGCACGGTAAGACAAATCAAGATCTTCCGTCAGGGTATCGTGCTCCCATCCACCGGCAGAGTAAATAGTCTCTTTTCTCCATACACCGGCTGTTCCGTTGAAGTTAATAAAATGGTTGGCAGCTGTTCTTCCGCTTTGTTCTACGGAAAAATGCCCGTCCAGACCGAATGCCTGAAGCTCAGTTAACAAAGAGTAATCTTTGTTGATATGTCCCCAACGTGTCTGAACAACACCAATCTTAGGATCTTCGAAATAAGGAATAGTTTTCTTTAAGAAATCAACGGAAGGCATGAAGTCAGCGTCAAAGATCGCTATAAACTCTCCTTCAACCTGATCCATCGCAGCATCCAGAGCTCCCGCTTTGTAGCCTGTTCTGTCCACCCGGTGAATGTGTTTGATGTTGATTCCCTGAGCGGCAATTTCAGCTACTTTTTTTGCGATTATATCTTTGGTCTCATCCGTAGAGTCGTCCAGCACCTGGATTTCAAACTGTTCTCTCGGATAATCAATTTTCGCGGTTTCTTCAATGATACGTTCAGCAACATACATTTCGTTGAACATAGGTAGCTGTATTGTTACTTTAGGAACGTAATGTCCGTCGAATACAGCCGGTTTTTCTGCTGTTTTCTGTTTTTTGCCGCGGACATAAGCCATTGCTAACGAAAATTGCATTAAACTGTAGAAAAACACCATCAGCAGACAGATTCCGTAGATGACTAATAATATTCGGGCAACCAGGTGAGAAGTAGGGTGCAAATAGGAAACATTTCCATTTTTATCTACTTTTCTCACAACTTTTCCCCAGTCGAACATCCAGGAAACGTTTTTGGACAATTCGAATTTTAAATCGGGTGCATGTGTAGGTGTAACCTCAAAATTAAATTTTTTATAGTGGAATTCCTGATTATCAACAAGCAGGGTGTATTTTCCTTCAGGAATATTCTTAAACACAAAATTTCCTTTCAGATCCGATGTTGCAGATGCTGTGAATGCTTCTGAAGAATCCTGATGGATGATAGTGACAGGAACATTTTTCATTCCTCTTTTGGTATTCATATCAATTACTCTACCGTCAAGAGACTGAATGTTCTCTGCTAATAAGATGTTGGAAAAAACCAACATTGACAGAAGTAGAAAAAGACTTCTTCTAACAATCATTTTAAATGTGTTTAATCAATAATAAGGGACAAAGATAAACTGAAATTTTTTGCAACAGCAGAATGACTCATAAAATTATCAATCCCCGTAAATCTTTTTGACAATTGTTTCTAAATCAGCGTTTGCAGGCTGGATCAACGGAACTATGGTTTTGGAATGTGTATCAATAAAAGTGATTTGATCGTATCGCTTTACCAGATATTCAATATCATGCGTTACTACAATGATTCCCATATTTTTTTCTCTGCTCAGCTGCTCAGCCAGCCGGAAGATCCGGACTTTGTTATAATAGTCAAGAAAAGCCGTGGGCTCATCCAGCAGCAGATAGTCCACTTCCTGAACCAGTGCCCGTCCGATGGAGACCAGCTGCTGTTGTCCGTCACTGAGCTGATGAATAAATTGAGTCCGCAACTCCTCAATCTGAAGTAGACGAAGGGTTTGATTTACTAATTCTTCATCCTGCCGGCTGCTGCCTGAAAAAGGTTTTCCATACGGATAACGTCCCATCATCAGAAAATCTTCGACACGTGTAAAATCATTCAGTTGGATTTTAGAAGGAACATAGGCAATTTTTTTTGCCAGCTCTTTTGGTGTCCATGACCGGCTTGGTTTGCCCTCGATGAGGTATGTTTGCTCTTCTGCCGTATGACGGATTAGTGATTTTAAAAACGTTGATTTTCCGGATCCGTTCTTTCCGACTAAAAAGCAGATTTCTCCTTTTTCAATGGAAAACCGTTCCGCTCTGAATAGCAGTTTTCCGCCTGCCTTTACTTTGTAATCCTTTAATTGAATCATCGCGCCTGTTTAAAAATGATCCAGATAATAAACGGTACGCCAAACAATGCTGTCATGGAATTGATCGGCAGAATGAAATAATTGTCCAGCAGGAGAATCAAGCCGTCGCATAGGAGCAGCAGTACCGGCCCGAAAATCAGGCATCCGATGATCAGGATTTTACTGTTTGCAGTTTTAAGTACTATCCGTACCAGATTTGGAACGGCAATCCCGACAAAAGAAACCGGCCCGCAATAAGCAGTGGTTACGGCTACAGCCAATGAGGTGACGATAATGATCAGCCAGCGTAGCCTGCTGACGTTGACTCCCAAATAGGAAGCAAACTCTTCTCCCTGGGCAAACACAGTCAGATCCCGGTGAATGTATAATGTAAAGAGTAAAACAACGAGCAGTGCCAGAAAGAACGAAACCAGCTCCGTTCCGTTTACTTGTTGGAGTGATCCCATTCCCCACAGGGTGAAATATTTTAATTTAGCTTCCTGTGCGTAGACTTGTAAAATTTCAATAAAGGCATTTGTAAAGCTGCTAAGCATAATTCCGACTAGCAGCAGGGAAGTAGTGGATTTAACAAATCGGCCGACTAAAAGCAGCAGGATACTATAAGAAAGCGCACCGATAAAGGACGCAGTCGAGATCCCGAAAGTGTTGACACCTAGGATGATTGCTATGGCCACACCCAGGCTGGCGCCGGAGCTGATCCCTAAAATGGAAGGACCCGCAAGAGGATTGGAGAACAGAATTTGCAGCAGCAATCCTGAAACTGCCAATAAGATTCCGCAGAACAATGCTGAAAATGTTCGCGGAAGACGGATAGATTGGAGAATGACATCGTCTTTCAGAAATGAAAAATCCCATTCCCAGGACATCAGATGAAGGAAAGCCAGCAGCAGTAAAAGTGCTGCTCCTGACACGATCCAATATTTCTGATGTGCTGTTCTCATTTAACTTTTGTGTAAAAATAAAGGTTCTGAGGATTTTCCGAGGAAAAAATATGAACCAGGTCATTCAGCAGCAGGTGCGGTTTTACCGGAGCTTCTTCAAAATATCGGAGCATTTCATGGTGATAGGTAAATATTCTCCCGGACTTGAATGCGTCGAAATATTTGTATCCGTCATAAAGTGCCAGCATTTCTTTTTTTGTTTTAGCATCAACATTGATCCAGATCGGTGCATGCAGGTATTTTTTATATACCTGCTCAAAAGTAAGCGACTGGCTTCCGGTGGATGGATCATCTTTTAAGACATAATTACCACCTGCATCCTTGATGAACTTTGCCATATAGGAATTTCCTCCGGGTAAGTACCAGATATCCTGAAACATCATGCTTGTCAGCACTTTCTGATCTTTCAGCACTTTTTCAGCTGCTGAATCTTTTATTTTATTGTATTCCTTTTCTATGGCAGCAAACTTCTTTTCTGCCAGCTCGAAACAGCCGTAAATAACGCCATACATCTTAATCCATTCCGCTTTTCCGAGTGGATGCTGTTCTTTCCATTCCAGCAAAGGAATTGCTGTAATTTCCAGTTTTTTTAATTTCTCATCCAGCGGATTTAGCTCAGGGCCGTAGAGACTATAAAACACGGTGTTGACGCGGTCTTTTCTTAATTTTTCCGGATTAACGAGTGAATAATCGACATATTCTTTGATCTTCCCCTGTTTGATTTGTTCATTGAGCTTTGGGTTATAGACGCCGTTCAGCTTCTCAACACCAATGACGGTTTGAAGTTGGTTCAGCTCCTCCAGATAACCAATCACCGTAGATGAAAATAAAGCAGCTTTAGGCGGTGCTGTTATCTGCTTTGGGAATAAATAAGAGCTGATGGCCTTTCCATTGGTCTCATCGGTAATTTCGAGCTTGAAATTGTTGTTGTCTTCAAACAAGCGGAAAGATTTCGCATATTTAAGAGGAATTACACGAAATATTTGTTCGTTAGTTGTTGTACTACCGTTGTTATCTTGTTTACAGGAAGTAACAAGAATCAGTAAAAATAAAAAGAACCAAGAGTTTCTCATGTTGGATAATTATGCACCGAAGTTACGGATTTCTTGTGTTTTTGAAGAATGGAAAATTAAAAAAGGGAGAACACTAAAATATTCCCCCTTTTTTAATGATAGTTGTAGATTATTTTTCTTTTTGCAAAGAACCTCACTAAATAGGAATAAAAAAATACCTAATTCAAGGTATTTTTGCTGAATCTGAAATCCTCTGTTATGTCTGAAGAGATATATTTCTACTTATTTTGCCAGTAAATCCCCATTTATCATTCAAGATTAATTGGTACAAAATTCTCTGAAAATCCATGACATGATTGTATTTAAATGGAATTATTACCAGTTCAGGAGTAGCTATAAGTGCTTGTGTCCTGATACATTTTTTCTTTAATCCCACCATTCTCCTTTTCTGACGGTATAGCCTGCTTTTTTGAAAGCTTCTACGAGTTCATCTCCAAGATATTCATTACTTTTTTCCGCCGATAAACAGGTGAAGAACAGGTCGGAATAATAGGTTTTAATGTGTTTTTGTTTGTCTGTCCGAGTGATTTTTACAGCATTGCTTTCAGTGACAAACAAAATATTTATGTCTTTTTCTATACTTTGTATATCATGTATGCTGACTTCTCTTTTTTCAATAAAATAGGTGCTTCCAGCTTCTTTCGGTTTGATTTTTATTTCTAAACTCAATGTATCATTTTGGATATGGAATCCTTGGATTATTTCAAACTGATCTCCGTAATATTCTTTAGAATGCTTTTTAATAAAATCAGCTTCTTTCTCCAATTTATCATTCAGTATTTTTTCAATTTCACTGATTTGTGAAAAGGAAGATAAGTTATACGATAAGACTATAATTGTAAAAATTAATTTAATGTAGTTCATGTTTTGTCGCTTTGAAAGAATTAATTATTAAAAAAGAAAACCAAGTCTAAACCCAAACAAATTTCTTTGCCCGCTAATATTGTTTATGTATAAGTGTTGAGTATAATCATATTGATATTCGTATAAGGTAGTTGAATACCCTTGTTGCCC